>Ga0265320_10002059_pt1 | contig 14161 bp, 13 predicted proteins | sample 4827metaG_FD_202087 | JGI IMG/M metagenome (GOLD analysis project Ga0265320, IMG submission 202087) | Rhizosphere microbial communities from Carex aquatilis grown in University of Washington, Seatle, WA, United States - 4-8-27 metaG | ecosystem: Host-associated > Plants > Roots > Rhizosphere >...
GTCCCGTTGGAGGGGGCGGCGCCGCGAATGGTGCGGAACATGTTGTAGGCCAGGAGGAGCCAGCCCGCCAGGTACAGGCCGCCTCCGATCGTCCGCATGAACAGCATCGGGCGGATCGCGGTGACGGTGTCGAGGAAGTTGGGATAGGTCAGGACCGTGCCGTGCTCGCTGGTCGCGCTCAGCATCAGCCCCTGCATGATCCCGCTCGTCCACATCGCGGACACGTAGAGGAGGATGCCGATGAGCCCGATCCAGAAGTGCAGGTTGGCGAGGGCGACGGAATGGAGCGGGCGGTTCCAGAGGCGGGGCAGCAGCCAGTAGGTCATGCCCGCCGCCATGAACCCATTCCAGCCGAGCGTGCCGGCATGGACGTGCGCGATGATCCAGTCGGTGTAGTGCGCGAGCGCATTGACCGACTTGATGGCCAGCAGCGGGCCCTCGAAGGTCGCCATGCCGTAGAAGGTGACGCCCGCGGCGAAGAACTTGATCACCGGGTCCGTGCGCAGCTTGTCCCAGGCGCCGCGCAGGGTCAGCAGTCCGTTCAGCATCCCGCCCCAGGAGGGCGCCCAGAGCATGAGCGAGAAGGTCATGCCCAGGGTCTGCAGCCAGCCCGGCAGGGCGGTGTTGAGGAGGTGGTGCGGGCCGGCCCAGATGTAGACGAAGACCAGCGACCAGAAATGGATGATCGAGAGCCGATAGGAGTACACCGGACGTTCCGCCGCCTTCGGCAGAAAATAGTACATGATGCCGAGGATCGGCGTCGTCAGGAAGAAGGCCACGGCGTTGTGCCCGTACCACCACTGCACCAGGGCGTCCTGCACGCCGCCGAAGAGCGGATAGCTGTGGGTCAGGCTCGTCGGGATCGACAGGTGATTGACGATGTAGAGCATCGCCACGGTGATGATCGTCGCGATGTAGAACCAGATCGCGACGTAGAGGCTCGGCTCCCGGCGGCGGGCCAGGGTCCAGAAGAAATTGACCGCGAAGACGACCCAGATGAAGACCACCGCGAGGTTGATCGGCCAGATGAGCTCGGCGTACTCCTTGCCCCGGGTGAAGCCGAGCGGCAGGGTGATCGCGGCCGCGACGATGATCGCCTGCCAGCCCCAGAAATGCAGGGCGGAGAGGAAGTCGCTCGCGAGGCGCGCCTTCACCAGCCGCTGGGTCGAGTAGTAGATGCCGGCGAACATCGAGTTGCCGACCAGGGCGAAGATCACTGCGTTGGTGTGCAGGGGGCGGATCCGGCTCCAGGTCAGCCAGGACGTGTCGAAATTGAGCTGCCAGAAGCTCATCTGCGCCGCCAGGAGGACGCCGACCAGCATGCCGACGGCCCCCCACACGACGGAGGCGACCAGGAACTGGCGGACGACCTTGTCGTTGAACTCGATGGTAAGCTTGCGGTCGGGCATGGGAGGTCCGGCCGGGTTCAGGAAGCCCGCGGGCCGGAGGCCGCCCGGGCGCGGGCGGGGGTCTCCTCCGCGAGCGGCAGCAGCGAGTCGCGCTCGGCGCTGCTGTGCCGGTTCCGGGCGCGTTCGCCGAGGAAGAAGAGGACGAACGTGGCGACCAGGGTGAGGCTCCCAATGAGCGTCACCGGCACGGCGACCATCGCGGGCAGGGTTGAATTCATCACCCTACCTTATCGCCACACCCCCGGGAGCGTCTGCGCACGCTTTGCCGGACGCTGGGCGGATCTTGCGCCGTCCGTCCCGCGGCGCTCCCCTCGCCCTCGCGGGCCGGCGCCGCCGCTATTCGGCCGCGTCCTGGGTCTCGAACCAGCGCACGGCGTGCCGCACCAGCGCGGTCACGTCGGTCAGCCCGAGCTTTTCCTTGATGTGGCTGCGGTGGACGTCGACGGTCTTGGAGCTGAGGTGCAGCTGCGTGGCGATGTCGCGCGTGCTCTTGCCCTGGCCGATCAGGCGGAAGACCTCGAATTCGCGGTCGGTGAGCTTCTGGATCGGCGAGCTGGAACCGCGCGGGATGCGGCCGGACACCGTTTCCAGGATCTTGGCCGAGAGGCTCGGGCTGACATAGACGGCCCCGCCCAGCACCTGGCGGATGGCGGTGAGGAGGTTCTCCCCCCCGGCCTCCTTCATGATGTAGCCGCGCGCGCCCGCGCGCAGCAGCCGCTCGGCGTAGATGGCCTCGTCGTGCATCGAGACGACCAGGATGGCCAGGTGCGGGTGCGCGGCGCGCAGGTCCTTGATGAATTCGATCCCGCTCCGGCCCGGCATCGTGATGTCGGTGAGCACGAGGTCCGGCTGCGAGCGGGCGAGCTCGGCGGCGGCGGCCGCCGGATCGCCGGCCTCGCCGCAGACCGCGAGGTCGGGCTGCTGGTTGATCAGCTGGGCGAGGCCCGCGCGCATGAAGGGGTGGTCGTCCACGACCAGGATTCGGCGTTTCGCGGCCGGGGCGGGCGGCGGCGGCGGCTTGGCCTTCGAGGATTTCATGATAGGAGCGGCAGCGTGCAGGTGACGGTGACGCCCCGGCCGCGCTTCGAGTCCACGGCCAGCTGCGCGCCGATCACGCTCGCCCGGTGCTTCATCACCTCCAGGCCCAGGCCCCGGTCATCGGTCCGGGTGAGCCCCCGGCCGTCATCGGTCACCTGCAGCTGGAGACTGCGGGCGCTGCGCACCAGGCGGATGAGGACCTGCTTGGCCCCCGCATGCTTGAGGGCGTTGTTCACGGCTTCCTGGCCGATCCGGTAGAGGTTGCCCGCCACCGCCGGGTCGAAAATCGGCACGGAGGCCGGGCTGTCCAGCCGGCATTTCACGCGGCCGAGGGAATCCGTGCGGGCGGCCAGCTCGGCGAGCCCCATCCGCAGGGCGTCGGGATCGTCGCTCACCGGCACGAGGCCCCGGGCGAGCTGGCGGGTCTGGCTGATCGCCTCGCGCAGCATCCGGCCCACCTGGTCCAGCCGCGGCGCCAGGGCGGGATGCCCGCGCATGGCCTCCTCGCGCAGGCCCGCGCACATCAGCTCGATGGCCGTCAGCTGCTGGCCGAGGCCGTCGTGCAGGTCCTCGCCGATCCGCCGCTGCTCGCGTTCGCTGATCTTGAGGACTTCGGCCTCCAGCCGGCGGCGCTCGCGGTGGGAGACGGCCAGGACCCGCTCCTTCTCGATGGCCGACAGGGCCTGGCGGACCACCCCGGGCAGCAGGTCGAGCAGGCCCATGTCCTTCATCAGGTAGTCGAGGGCACCCTGCTTCATCACGGCGGCCGCGGCCTTGGCGTCGCCCTGGCCGGTGATGACGAGGAAGGGGATGGCGACTTCGTCGGCGCGGAGCTGCTCGAGCAGGGCGACGCCGCCCAGGTCCCGCATCTTGAGGTCGAGCAGCATCAGGTCGGGCCGGTTGACCCGCAGCCACCGCAGCGCCGCGGCGCCCGAGCCGGCCGTCTCCACCAGGTAGCCCTCGGCCCGCAGGGTCTCGGCCATCAGCACGAGCAGGCCCTCGTCGTCGTCCACCGCGAGGATTTGCGGGCTATGGGCGGCCGTGGGCACGGGGTCGGGTCAGGGCCCGTTCATCGGCGGCACGAGCAGGAGGGTCATGAACATCCCCAGGCGCCGGATGGCATCGGCGAACTTGTCGTAGTCGATCGGCTTCTGGATGTAGATGTTGCATCCCAGCTGGTGGCAGCGCTCGACCTCCCGGGCGTCGTCGGTGGTCGTCAGCATGATGATGGGCAGCTTGTGGAACTCGGGATCCGCCTTGAGCCGGCGCAGGACCTCGACGCCGTCCACCTTCGGCATCCGGATGTCGAGCAGGACGAGGTAGACCCGGCCCTTCTCCATCGTGGGTCCCGGCCCGGCCTTGAAGAAGAAATCGAGCGCCGCCTGGCCGTCGCGAAAATACTCGATCTGGTTGTTCAGGCCCGCCGCCGCCAGGTTCTCGCGGACCAGGATGGCATGGCCTTCGTCGTCGTCGACGATGAGAATGATCGGTGGGCTCCTTTTCATCGGTGGCCGGATGGAAACTCGCCCTCGGCGCCCGGCAGGCTGAGGTGGAAAGTGGAGCCGCTGCCCGCGCGGCTCTCAACCCAAATCTTGCCCTGCTGGCGGGTGAGCAGCCGCTGGGCGATGGCCAGGCCCAGCCCCTCCCCGGGGCTGCGGTCCGGGTCGAGCTTGTGGAAGATCTCGAAGACCTTCGCCTGGTGCTCGGGCGCGATGCCGATCCCGTTGTCGGCGATCGCATAGAGGGCCAGCCCGCCCGCCGACTTCCCGCTGACGCGGATCCGGAGGGGGCGGTCGGGATCGCGGTACTTCAGCGCGTTGTCGAGCAGGTTGGCCAGGACCTGGTTGACCAGGGCGCGGTCGCCGAGGCATTCGGGCAGGGGGCCCACCTCGACCTGGGCCTTCGCCTGGTCCAGCTGGAACTTCATGGCGGCGAAGATCTCGGCGAGGATCGAGCCCACCTCGAGGGGCTGGATGTTCACGACGACGTGCCCGGCGCGCGAATACCGCAGGAGGCCCGCGAGCAGCATCTCCATCTTGTTGACCCCGGCGTTGATGAAGCGCAGGGCCTGGGGAATGGCGACCTCGAGCGGCCCCTGCAGCTCGGCCGCCGGCACGACCCGCCCGGGCGGCGCCAGCGCCTTGATCTGCTCGCAGGCCCGGGCGAGCTGCCGGCTGAAGCCCTGCACGTTGACGAGCGGCGAGCGCAGGTCGTGCGAGATCGTGTAGACGATGGCCTCGAGCTCCTTGTTCTTTTCCGCCAGGTCGTCGGCGGAGCGCTGGAGGGCGGCCGCGTCGGCCTTGCGCTGCGTGATGTCGGTCCGGATCGCGACGTACTGCAGCGGCCGGCCGGCCTCGTTCATCCGCGGATAGATGGTGGTGTCGACCCAGTAGATCGTCCCATCCTTGGCGCGATTGCGGATCTCCCCGTGCCAGACCTGGCCCTGGCCGATCGTCGCCCAGAGGTTGCGGAAGAATTCCTTCGGATGGTGGCCCGAGTTGATGATCCGGTGGTCCTGCCCCAGCAGTTCCGCCCGCGCGTACTGCGAGATCGCGCAGAACTTGTCGTTGACGTAGGTGATCCGCCCGGCGGCGTTGGTGATGGCCACGATCGAGTGCTCGTCGAGGGCCGCCTTGATGTCCTTGAGCTCGCGCACCGCCGCCTGCAGGCGGGTCGATCGGCCGCCCGGCGCCCTCCGCCGGGCGGCCGCGGCGACGGGCTTGGATTTGGGCGCGGCAACAGGCTTCTTTCGCACGGCGAAGGTCGATGCTGAAGTTCCCGGCCCCGCTAGCAAGGTTTACCATGTCCCCGGGGGGAATCGTTGCCGGCCCCGCCGGCGGGCCAGGACAAGAAGCGACCAGCAAGCGCCAATTTCCGCGGAGTGGGCGGGCGGAAACCTGCTATCCTCCCGGCAGAAAGCCATTTTTCACCGTCAACCCAGGAATCCCCATGAGAAAGCACCAAATCCACTCTCCCGCCGCCGTTCCCAGCGAGGACGACATTCGCGAATACGCCTACCATCTCTACGTCCAGAACGGCTGCGTGCCCGGCCGCGACGTCGACAATTGGCTCGAGGCGCGAGCGTGCCTTTGCGCCTGCATTCCGTCGGCGCAGTCCCCGACCCGCCTGCATCAGCACCTGCAGCGGTCCGAGGAGAAGCTGCCGGTTCCGCGCGGCCGCGCCGTCAGCGTGGTCGGTTGATCCTGCTCCCCGCTCCCGGACAGGCCCGCCGGGCCCCCGGGGCGGCGGGCCGTCACTTGGCGAGAGTGCGGACGTAGGCGACCAGCGCCTTGATCTCGTCGTCGGACAATTTGTCGGCGAAGGGCTTCATCTTGACCTTGCCGGTCGCGTCCTTGAATCCCTCCTTGACCGACTTGGCCGCGTCGTCGTCGGTGAAGGTCTTCTGGTAGGCGCCATCGGTCAGGTCCTTCGCCCCCATCATCTTTCCGGCCTTGGTGTGACCCGCGCCGTCCGCCCCGTGGCAGGACGCGCAATTCTTGCCCCAGGTGTCGGGGGCGTCGGCGGCGCGCACGGACGCGGCGGCGGCGAAAATGAACAGGGCGGCAGATCCGAGGAGGTGATGGTATTTCATTTGAATTTCTGGAGACGCGAGTGTGGGTCGTGACGGAAGGGCTTGGCAAGCTTGGTCACCCGGGATGGGCCCGGGGTTCCCTCCCCTGGCGGCAGCGCAAGAAACGGGTGTTTTTGGTCAATCGGCGCGGAGCCGCTGGGAGGGGCCTGGGATAGGATATTCGGCAATGAATGAGTCCCCTGTGGCCCCCCTGTCGGCCGAACCCGCGCCGAACCCGACGCGACGCACCCTCGATTGCTTCTTTGCCCCGAAGGTCGTGGCGATCGTGGGAGCGAGCGACAAGGCGGGCAGCGTCGGCCGGGCGGTGCTCGAAAACCTGCGGGAATTCGCGGGCGAGGTCTATCCGGTCAATCCCAAGCGGGCGACCGTCCTCGGCCTTCCCGCCTTTCCGAGCGTGGCCGCCGTGCCGGCGCAGATCGACCTGGCGATCATCGTGACCCCCGCCGCGACGGTCTCCGCCCTCGTGCGCGAATGCGTGGAGGCCGGGATCCCCGGGGCCATCATCATTTCCGCGGGCTTCAAGGAATGCGGCGCGGCCGGCGTCGCCCTGGAGGCCGAGGTGCTGCGCGAGGCCCGGCGGGGCGGGCTGCGCCTCATCGGGCCCAACTGCCTGGGCGTGATGGCGCCGCATGCCGGGCTGAATGCCACGTTCGCCGCGGCTCTCGCCCACCCCGGCAACATCGCCTTCATCAGCCAGAGCGGGGCCCTCTGCACGGCGATCCTCGGCTGGAGCCTGCGAAAAAACGTGGGGTTCAGCGCCTTTGTTTCCGTCGGATCCATGCTCGATGTCGGCTGGGGCGACCTGATCTACCACCTGGGCGAGGACCCCAAGACCCAGAGCATCGTCATTTACATGGAATCGATCGGCGACGCCCGGGCCTTCCTCTCCGCCGCGCGCGAGGTCGCGTTCAAGAAGCCGATCATCCTCATCAAGGTGGGCCGCTCGGACGCGGCGGCGAAGGCCGCGGCCTCCCATACCGGGGCGCTGACCGGCAGCGACGAGGTGCTGGACGCCGCCCTCCGGCGCGTCGGGGTGCTGCGGGTGGAGACCGTGGAGGATTTGTTCAACCTGGCGCAAGTCGTCGCCCAGCAGCCCCTGCCGCGCGGGCCGCGGCTGACCATCGTCACCAATGCGGGCGGCCCGGGCGCCCTGGCGCTGGACATGCTGGTCACGACCGGGGGCCAGCCCGCCCCCCTCTCGCCCGGCGGAGCCGCGGTGCTGGACGGCCTGCTGCCGGAGGCCTGGAGCCATGGCAATCCCATCGACATCCTGGGCGATGCGGACGCGGGGCGCTACGCGCAGGCCATCGACGTGGCGGTCCGCGAGCCCGAGAGCGACGGGCTGCTCGTGATCCTGACTCCCCAGTCGATGACCAATGCCACCGCCACGGCGGCGGCGCTCAAGCCCCACGCGCGGACGGCCGGGAAGCCGGTCCTGGCCAGCTGGATGGGCGGGGCGGAAGTGGATGCCGGACGGGACATCCTCACCAAGCTGGGCGTGCCGGTCTTCGACTACCCGGACCTGGCGGCGCGCGCGTTCTCCTACATGTGGCGCCGCAGCTCCAATTTGCGCTCCCTCTACGAGACCCCGGTGCTCTCGGCGCGGGCCGAGGACGGCCCGGGGGCCCGGGAGCGGACGGCGGAGATCATCGGCGCCGCGCAGGCCGCGGGCCGCACCCTGCTAAGCGAGCACGAGGCGAAGGAAATCGTCGGCGCCTACGGCATTCCCACGGTGGCGACCCACCTCGCGCTGGCCGAGGCGGAGGCGGTGGCGGCGGCGGAGCGGCTGGGCTTCCCGGTGGTGCTCAAGCTCCATTCGAAGACGATCACCCACAAGACGGAGGTGGGCGGCGTGCAATTGAACCTGGTGGATGCGGCGGCCGTGCGCGAGGCGTGGCGCCGCATCGAGCGGTCGGTCGGCGAAAAGGCGGGTCCCGGGCACTTCCTGGGCGTGACCGTCCAGCCGATGGTGCCCCGCGACGGCTACGAGCTCATCCTTGGCAGCAGCATCGATTCCCAGTTCGGGCCCGTGCTCCTCTTTGGCGCGGGCGGGCAGCTGGTCGAGGTCTTCAAGGACCGCGCCCTGGCGCTGCCGCCGCTCACGGCCACCCTGGCGCGCCGGATGATGGAGGACACCCGGATTCTCACGGCCCTCAAGGGGGTGCGCGGCCGCCCGGCCGTGGATCTCGCCGCGCTCGAGCAGATCCTGGTCCGGTTCAGCCAGCTCGTCGCGGAGCAGCCCCGGATCAAGGAAATCGACCTCAACCCCCTGCTGGCCTCGCCGGACCGGCTGATTGCGCTCGATGCGCGCGTGATCCTGCACGACGCCGCCGTGGCGGACGGGCAGCTGCCGAAGCTGGCGATCCGCCCCTACCCGGCCCAGTACATCGTCCCGGCGATGCTCAATGACGGGACGCCGGTCACGATCCGCCCCATCCGGCCCGAGGACGAGCCGCTGATGGTCAAGTTCCACCGCACCCTGTCGGGGCACAGCGTCTATAACCGCTATTTCGAGTTCCTCGGGCTGGAGGAGCGCACGGCCCATGAGCGGCTGTCCCGGCTCTGCTTCATCGATTACGACCGGGAAATCGCCCTCGTCGTGGAGCGCCACGACGCCCGGACCGGCGAGCGCGTGATCCTCGGGGTGGGCCGCCTGAGCAAGCGGCTCGGAGGCCACGCCGCCGAATTCGCCCTCATCGTCGGCGATCCCTGGCAGACCCATGGCCTGGGCAGCCGCCTCCTGCGCCTGCTGGTGCAGGTCGCCCGGGATGAGCGGATCAGGGAGCTGTCCGGCTCGATCCTGCACGACAACGTGGCGATGAAGGAGGTCTGCCGCCGGGCCGGCTTCAGCTTCGACTCGCCGCCGTCCGGCGGCACGACCATCGCCCGGCTCCGGCTCTGAGGCTGCCATGGAACCCGACCTGATCGCCAACTTTGAGTCCCAGCGGACGGACCTCTTCGCCCGCTGGAAGGACCTCTTGGCCCTCGATCGCACGGCCTCGCCCCTCGCCAGCCCGGAAATCCTCGTCTACATGATTGACCAGACGATCGAGGAGCTGCTCCTGGCGCTGCGCCGGGGCCGCGCCGCCGGCCAGCGCCGCCCGGAGCCCGTGGCGTGCGAATGCGGGCGCAATCCCTACCTCCCCTACTTCGGCGCGGGCCGACAGGCGATCCGGGAGGCCCTGGTGCTCGCCCAGGCGGCCATCCCGTTCCTGGGCGCCGCCACCCGGGATGCCGCGCTGGCCGAGCTCGACTGCGCCTACCGCGAGATCGAGCGGCGGCACATCGAGCCCTTCTGCGCCATTTGCCAGTTCAGCGCGCGGCCGGTCCGGGCGCAGCACGCCACCGCGCCCTAGCGCCTCCGCCGGGCGAATTCCGGCGAGCAAAAGGCAAGAAATGCGGAGCCAAATCGGCCGGAAGGCGTAGATTGGTTTCGCACAGAAACAAAGTCCGGCCTCCTTGCCATGAAAACTCTGGACACCCGCTGGGACCCGTGGGTCGAGCACCGCCGATCCTCCATGAAGGCTGACCCCTCCCCCCTGCGGATCCGCGACGTCGCGTTCGGCGGAATCCACCATGTCATGCGCCCCCTGCAGGCGGGCGACGAGGACCGGCTTCGCGAGTTCTTCGCGTCCCATACGCCCGAGACGATTCACGAGCGCTACGGCTGGCCGGTCCCCGCCATGGACTTCGCGCGCGCGTCCCAGCTGGTGAACGTGGATCAGCTCAAGGATTGCGCCCTCGGCATCTTCGCCCGGATGCCGGCCGGCGAAGTCCTCCATGCCGTGGGCCGCTATTGCCTGGATCCCGACGGCCAAAGCGCGGAAGTGGCATTTGTGGTGCGCGAATCGCGGCGCCATCTCGGGATGGCAACCGCCCTGCTGCGCGCGTTGATCCAAACCGCCCGGGGGCGGGCCCTGCGCTCGCTGTGGGCCCAGGTCAGCGCCCGGAACACCCCGATGGTGGCGATCTTTCACGAGGCGGGCTTCGACTTTGCCCCCCTGGATTCGGCGGGGGAGATCAAGGCCACCCTGCCCCTGGCCGTGCTGGACGAGGACCGGCGTTAGCCGGTTCCCGCCCGGGTTCGCCGCCGGCGCTAGCCGGCGGCCTTGGACCGGAGTCCGGCCGCCGCCGCCAGGCTCCAGGCCTGCGCGTACACGTCCTCGGGCGAGCGGTCGGCGGGCACGATGACGAGCAGGCCGCGGGTCCGGTAGAATTCCAGGAGCGGGGCAATGGTCGCCAGGTAGGCGTTGATCCGCGTTTTCACCGCGGCCGGACGATCGTCGTCCCGCTGCTGCAGCGCGGTCCCGCAGGCGTCGCAGACACCGGCCCGGCGGGGCGGCCGTTCCACCTCATGGTAGGTCGCGCCGCAGGATGGGCAGACGCGGCGGTGGCCCAGCCGCGCCATGATCACGGCGAGGGGGAGCTGGTAGTCGAGCACGGCGTCGAGCGCCACGCCCAGCCGCTGCAGCAGGGTCTCCAGCGCCGCCGCCTGCGCCACCGTGCGGGGAAAGCCATCGAGCACAAAGCCGCCGGCGCAGCGCAGGCAGGACGTGCGCTCGGCCACCAGGTCCAGCACCGTCGCATCCGACACGAGGGCCCCCTGATGCATGCATTCGAGCGCGGTGCGCAGCGCCGGGGTCCGGCCTTCCGGCTCCGAGGTCCGGGCGGCGCGAAAGATGTCGCCCGTCGACAGGTGGCAGGCACCCAGGCGGGCGCAGAGCAATTCCGCCTGGGAGCCCTTTCCGACCCCGGGCGCCCCGAGGAGCACCAAACGCCAGGGCCCTCCCGGGGGGGCCTCGGGGTGATGGAGGCAGCGGGCGGTTCCGCCCTGGAGCCAGGCGGTGAGGTCGCGCGGCGAGTTCATAGGATGGATGGGGTTTCCCGGCAGTGCCGCACAGTAGTCCCGGAGCGGCTCCGGCGCTCCGCAGTCCTTGTCCGTTCGCGGGCGTTTCTTGGCTTCCCGGGGACGGCCGGCGCCCCGCCCGGCGGGGCTCAGGCCGCGCTGCCGGGGGCGGGGCTCCGCCACCGGGACCGGGGGACCGCCGCCAGGCCGATCAGGAGGAGCTGGCTGGCGACGAAGATGATCAGCCCGTTGAACGCCGCATCGGTGAAGCCGTAGCTGTGCAGCCCCACGCCGAGCATGTTCGTCCCGAACCAGCTCCACGCGGTCACGATATTGCCGAAGACCGCGAGGGCCATGAGCCCGCGCTGGCGAACGAGGCCGCCCCAGCGGCAATGGAGGATCACCGCGTTCCAGATCACGATGAGCAGGGCCCCGTTCTCCTTCGGGTCCCAGCCCCAGAAACGGCCCCAGGACTGGTCGGCCCAGATGCCGCCGAGCATGGTCCCGACAAAGCTGAACAGGGTGGCGAAGCACACGATCCCGTAGACCATCCGCGCGAGCGAATCGGCCGTCCGGGCGTCGAGCGAGCGGGTGAGGACTCCGCGCACGAGGTAGATGATGGCCAGGAAACCGGCCAGGAAGGTCGAGGCGTAGCCGGTGGTCACCGTCACGACGTGGGTCGAGAGCCAGAAGTTGGAATCGAGCACGGCCCGCATCATCTCCATGGTGTCGCCGCTCAGGGACAGGTGGTGCGCGATGACCAGCGTGCCAAAACCGATCAGGCCGCCGGCGGCGCTGGCGACCGCGTTGCGGTGCAGCTTCTCCAGGATCAGGCACAGCCCCACCGAGCCCCAGCCGATGAAGAGCGCCGACGAATACAGGTTCGTGACCGGCGGCCGGCCCTCCAGCCACATCCGGGCCAGGATGCCGGCCGTGGCCAGCGCAAAGGCGAGGCCCATCAGGCGGAAGGCGGCCCGGCCCAGCACCTCCGGCCAGACCAGCCACGACACGACGGCGAGGAGGAAGGCCGCCACGTAGAGGAAGAGGCTCGTGATGAACGGCTGCGCCCGGTTGAAAAAGGCCTCCGCGTCGGACCGGCGCACCGCGGCGGGCAGGCAGCTCGACAATTCCTCCCGGTAGTCCCGGAGGGTGGCGGCGAAAACCGCCGGCTGGGAGCTGGTCCAGGCCTGGCCCAGGGCGGCATAGGTGCGCACATGCGGGTCGACCGCCGCCGGTGTCGCGGCGCCCAGGAGGACGCGTCCCACGCTTTGCCAGCCGCCGGCGCCGTCCGGAGCGGCCGGGGGCGGAATGGCGCGGATGTTGCTGAGGGAATCCATCGTGGTGAAGGCGGCGCGCTCGGCGGCGAGACGCGCCGGATCGGCCAGGTCCGCCGCAAAGTCGGGGCTGTCCGGGGGCTGCAGGGTGTACCGGAGCCGGTCGTAGTACCCGATGTGCTCCCGCAGTTCGATCACGCCGCGCTGGAAGGCGGACCGGGACGCATTGTCGACCGGCTCGGCCAGGCGGGCCTGCCGGTCGAGTTCGTCGAGCCCGGCCTGCAGCTGGGCAAAGGAAAACCGGACGCCGCCCTCCCCGTCGCCCCGGACCAGCTTGAACAGCGTGAGGACATCGGAATTGTCGATGCGGAAGACCTGGTAGGCGTCCGCCTGGGCCGGCCGGAAGAAGACGTCGAGCAGCCACTCGTCCGGGGTGAGCGGCCGGGCATCGGGCGTGGCAATCCGCTGGCGCCCCTGGAGCATCAGCAGTCCCGTGCGGGCGATCGTGTCGAGCGGCTTGATCCGGCCGTCGGCCAGGATCGGCAGGCGACCGAACCCGGCGGTGTCGAACGGGCCGGAGGACCCGGTGGGGACCAGGGTGCACACGACCCAGGCGACGGCCAGCGCCAGGATGACGAGGGGCAGGTTCCGGTTCATGGCGAGGCGGGGGCCGCCCGGGCCGCCCCGGGCGGGGCGGCGGTGCGCTTGCGGAAGAATCCCGCCAGGCTGAGGCCAAACTGCAGGACGAGACCGAGGGCGATCAGCCCGCAGGACCAGTAGGGGATCAGCCAGCTGGGATTGCGGACCGCCTGCAGGACGGAGGTCCGGTCGTTGTTGGCGAAGCCGGCCTGGTAGAACGCGAAGCCGCCGTAGCGGAGGGGATTGTTCATCGAGATGAGCACCGAGCGGTCGTCCTGGCCGTTGTCGCTGTGAAGCTTGATCGTGCTGGCAAAGTTCTTCGGGATGTCCGTGCCCGGATAGATGTCATGGGTGAACTTGCCCAGGGTGATGGTGAAGGGCAGGTAGTCGCGCCGGGCCCGCAGGGCGATCTGCCAGGTGCGCCCCTGGTAGATGAAGGTCTGCGGCTCCTCGAGCATCGCGGACACGAGCCAGATGCCGAGCGATCCATCCGGCCCGGTGAGCTCGACGTAGGCGGTCGGCCAGTTGCTCTCGTCCGGCTTGTAGGTCATCGGGGCGGGGTCGGCGAGCATGTCGGTGCCGTCTCCCATCGTGGCCATCGCCGGGGGCGGATTCGTCATCTGGCTGCGCATCCTCAGGGTCGCATTGGGAAAGTAGCCGACGGCCTTGAGGATGAAGGGCAGCTTGGGATGCTGGATGGGGTCCGGATGGGCCAGCCGGGCGACCGGAATCGCCACGACGTCGTCGAACAGGCCGTCCGTGGCGTCCCACACCGCCAGCTCGCTCTCGCGGAAGCTCTCGACGTACCGGCGGGTCTGCCCGACGTCGAGGCGGACCTGCCCGTCGCGCTGCATCAGGCCGGAAAGGCCCTCGCCGATGAGCAGGAGAATGAGCCCGAGATGGGTGAGCCAGATCCCGGACTTCTTCCACGAGAGCCGGAAGCGCCAGAGGTGGGCGGTGATCAGGTTGACCAGCAGGGCCAGTCCCAGGAGGTACCCGCCGGGGAAGATCGGCACCGACAGCTCCGTGCCCGGAATCCGGGCCAGGACGAAGAACGAATGAAAATACTTCTGCTGGACGCCCCAGACGCCGAGGTGCACCTGGTCCAGCGTGGCGACAAAGATCATGACCAGCGAGAGGCACAGCAGGACCACGGTCAGGCGGAGGGACGCCAGGCCGGTCCCGAGGGAAAGCACGAAGGACGGCCGGGGGGACGGTGACTCGGGCTTCATGACGGGGCGCGGGACCGACGGCTCACCTTGACCGGACCGTGCGGAGAAACCCGGCAAAGGCGGGCTTCTCGGCCTCCACCATCCGGTCGGGACCCGTCAGCTTGAAGAACCAGGTCGCGCCCTGCCAGGGG
>Ga0265320_10002060_pt1 | contig 14160 bp, 9 predicted proteins | sample 4827metaG_FD_202087 | JGI IMG/M metagenome (GOLD analysis project Ga0265320, IMG submission 202087) | Rhizosphere microbial communities from Carex aquatilis grown in University of Washington, Seatle, WA, United States - 4-8-27 metaG | ecosystem: Host-associated > Plants > Roots > Rhizosphere >...
AGGCGCCCGTCAGATTCGCGCACCACCTCGGTATGGCGCTCGAACTTGAGGCGGCTGGCGGCGCCGACCCAGGTCCTGGCGATGATGGCATCGCCGAGACGGGCGGGCTGCTTGTAGTCGATCTCGTGGCGCAGAACGACCCAGAACAGCCTGGCCTGGTCGGCGGCGGGCGCCCTGGCCCTCCAATGCGCCACGGCGGCGTCCTGGACCCAGCGCACATAGGTGACGTTATTGACGTGCCCCAATTCGTCGATATCCGCGGGCTCGATCGGAATGGGTAACTCGAAGACCTCGGGAGTCATTGTCGTTAGTGTAGTGCGTTTCGGTCAGCGGGGTCCGCTCCCTGAGATTTTTGTAACTGCACCGGGAATGGCGCGTCTGAGGGATTGTAAGTTGGTAACTCATAAGTTCATAAGGAGACTCAAGTGAAACTCAGACTGCTATTCTCTCTAATTGTTCTCGTGACGCTCGGGGCGATGTCGGCTGCCGCTCAGACTGTCGACTCGATCCAGGTCGCGGTCCCGTTCGCGTTCACCGTTCACAACGTTGAGATGCCCGCCGGTGTGTACCGGTTCACCCGTGCCTCCGACGGCAACGGCCTGCTGGCGCTTCGGAACATCGACACCCGGCAGGAGACCTTCTTCCTTTCCATCCCGACCGGGTTCGGCACGGCTGTGTACCAGTCGAGCGTCGCATTCCGCGCTGCAGGAGCCGGCTATACACTGTCCGACGTCCGGTGGGCGGGGTACGCTTCCGGGATCCAGATGCACTCGGCGCGCGAGGTCGTCATCACGGCCAGCGCGCAGCAGGAAGTTACGGTCACTAACTAAGCTCGACAGGTGCGGGCGCGGGCCACCGGGTCCGCGCCCGGTGTCCGCTCCCTTGCGGTCGCGGCTCGGTACCGGAGTCCCACTCCCGAAATGGCTCGTCCCAGAATCGGACAAGGTCCACCTTGAATAACCCCGCATCCATCTGATTATGAACAGGCCCTGCTATGGCATTCGGCATGCCATAATCACCCGAAGGCAGGCTCCATGTTCAACGACATTCGCGTTTTCGACGACATCCGCTACGGTTTCAGGCTACTGCTGAAGAGTCCCGGCGCCGCGGCGATTGCGATCCTGGCGCTGGGGATCGGCATCGGCGTCAACACCGCCGCCTTCATATCCCTCAAAGCCATGGTGCTGCGGCCGCTGCCGTTCAGGGACCTGAACCGGATCGTCACGCTGTGGGAGACCCCCGCGAAGAGCCGCACCCGCAGCGACCGCGAGTCGGTCTCGGCGGCCAATTTCCTGGACTGGAAAGAGCAGGTGCGCTCGTACCAGCACGTGGCGGCGTTCCGCTGGTGGGACGTAAACCTTACCGGCGTGGACGATCCAGAGCGCTTGCAGGGCTACGCGGTGTCGCCGGAGTTTTTTTCGCTGCTGGGGATGGCCCCGGAGCTGGGGCGCGGTTTCGCGCGCGCGGAAGCGGAGCCTGGGCATGACCAGGTGGTCGTCCTGGGCCACGGCTTCTGGCAACGCCGCTTCGGGTCGGATCGCGGCGTGGTTGGGCGCACGGTCACGCTCGATGGGCGAGTGTTCACCGTAGTGGGCGTGATGCCGGAGAACTTCGATTTTCCGCTGGCCACGGACGTTTGGGCGCCGCTGGCTTTGTCGCCGCAGGAGCGGACAGAGCGCGGTGTCCGCGACCTTCAGGTGATGGGGCGCCTCAAACCCGGCGTGTCCCTCAACGAGGCGAGGGCGGAGTTGAGCACGGTGGCCGCGCGGCTGGAGCGCCAGTATCCGCAAACCAATAACGGCAGGGACGCGCAGATCTGGCGCCTGCTCGATGTCACGAATGAAATGACCGACCGGTTCGTGATCATCCTGATGTGCTCGTCCACGTTCGTGCTGCTGCTGGCGTGCGCCAACGTCGCCAACATCCAACTGGCCCGCAGCACGGCGCGCGCGAAGGAACTGGCGGTGCGCGCGGCGTTGGGCGCGAGCCGGTGGCGGATCTCGCGGCAGTTGCTGATCGAAGCGCTGCTGGTTGCGCTGGCAGGCGGAGCGCTGGCCGTCTGCCTGGCGTATTGGGACGTGGGCACGATGAACGCGACGATCCCCGCACAAGTCCGCAAGTGGGTCGCGGGCCTGCGGGAAATCAAGGTGGACGGCCTTGTGATCGCTTTCGCGCTGGGCGCTTCCGTGGTGACGGGCTTGCTGTGCGGCCTGGGCTCCGTGTTCCAGTCATGGGGCCGGGCGAACGTGAACGAGGCGCTGAAGCAGGGCGGGCGGACAGCCGCGAGCGCCGATCGTCACAAGCTGCGCAATACGCTGGTGGTGGTGGAAGTGGCCATGGCCATGATCCTGCTGGTGGGCGCGGGGCTCATGGTGAAGACTTTCGGGCGGATGGCGACGGCGAATCCCGGTTACAATCCCACCAATCTGCTGACCATGAGCACGACGCTGCAGGAGACCAGGTATCCGGAGATCGGCCAGCAGCGGTCATTCTACGAGAGGCTGCGCGAGCAGCTTGAAACAGCGCCCGCGGTGCGCGCGGCCTCGATCCGGGGAGCGGCCCGGGGCATGACCGGGTTCCAGGTGGAGGGGCGGCCGGCGCCGGAGAAGTCGGAGTCGCTACCCTCGGTGGTGCCTGTCGGCGCGGACTATTTCCGCACCGTCGAACTTCCGCTGCGCAGCGGCCGGCCCATCGAGGCACGCGACGGGGCGGACACCCAGGCGGTGGCGGTGGTGAGCGAGGAAGTGGCGCGGCGCTACTGGACCGCGCGCGGGGAGGACCCGCTGGGCGCGCGCATCCGGCTGAACGGCCCGCAGTCGCCCTGGCTGACCGTAGTTGGGGTAGCGGGCGACGTGCACGACTGGTTCTCGCACACTCCCATTCCGCACGTCTACACGTCCTTCAGCCAGGGGCCGGCGCGGACGGCCGAGATCCTGCTACGGACGCACGGCGATCCGCTCAAAACGGTGCCGGCGGCGCGCGCCGAGATCGCCAAGCTCGACCGCATCCAGCCGGTGTACGAAGTGAAGAGCGTGGAGTCGGACCTGGCGGACCAGATGTCCGGGGTGCGCATATCGGCGGCCTCGATGGCCATTTACGCGCTGCTGGCGCTGGTGCTGGCCTTGTCCGGGACCTACGCCGTGATTGCGTACTCGGCCGCACGGCGAACGCAGGAGATGGGCGTGCGCCTGGCTTTGGGCGCGGCGCCGGACGATGTTCTGAAGCTGGTGGTGGGGCAAGCCATCAGGCTGGCGCTGGCTGGGCTCGCGATCGGGCTTCCAGCGGCGATCCTACTGACGCGCGTGATGTCGAGCGCCGTTCAGGGAGTGGTCGCCCTGGACTGGACCGTCTTCGCGGGCTTCACTCTACTGCTGGTCGCTTCGGCCGCGCTGGCGGGCTATGTCCCGGCGCGACGGGCGGCGGCGGTGGACCCGGTGATCGCGCTACGGTGCGAATAGGGGCGGCTGCCCGCCCCGATCCTGATTCGCCGAAAGTGTCTTCGCTACGGAACGCATCCCGCCTTCTCGAGCGGTGACAGCGTCGTCAACACGTCGGTGTTCGGATAGCTGTACGCGTGGTCGACGGCGCTCGAGTGCGACTTAAACTCGAACCACGGAAGCAGCGCCTCGTTCTGCGGGTGGTAGGTGTGCCCGTACCGGGTCATGGGATACACCCCGTTCGGCAACCCTTCAATGACGTCGCCGACCTCAAGGTTGTCCTGGCAGTTTCCATTCGGCGAGAGCCACCACGGCGTGATGTTATGAACGCCGTCGAAAGCCACCAGAGGATCGGCGAGCGTCTCCGACACCTCGTGGCTCAGGGCCGTGACATCCGCCAGGCCGCCGGTAAAGAGGCCCGGCGTGATCCAACTCGCGTAGTCCATCACGTAAAAACGTAGCAGGTTGCCGTTGCTCGGAATGCCCGGTTCGAAGTCGAACGAATGGTACCCGAGGATGCAGCAGTTTGCCGGATTGCCGACGTACAGGAAGGCGTTCGGGAACAGCAGCGTCGTCAGATCCTGGGTGGTCATGTCCCCGGCCAGTTCCGCCGCGCCGATCACCGTGCTCGAGTCCACCGGATACGTGGGGGGGAACAGAAGGCTGCCGAAGGTGTTGGCATCGATGAGCACGTAGGCGCAGCAGGTGCCGTCCGCGTTCAGTGCGAACAGGTATGTCCCGCGGATCAGCGTCATCACGCGTGGAGTCTTGACAGCCGGGCTCAGCAGCGTATGCCAGCCGTCTTCCGCGCGGTCTCCAAACGAGGCCCGCTGGACGGCGTCACCGAACTGCGTGGGGCTCTCGCTGCTGGAGTAGCGGAAGTTTTGGAAGACCGGCGAGTTCAATACCGGCGTGACGAACTGCGTTGCATCGGAGTACAGCCGGTGGCCATTCACGAACCGCGGCGACCCGTCGAAGTTACGCAAGTCGAGCGAGACGGGAATGATCGGAGCATTGATCACCGTCTTGGTCCCCGACTCGGGCGGCGTTCCCACCATGTTGTAAAGCCAGAGCTGATTCGGGTTCCCCGCTGGATCATATCCTTCGGCGAAGAACTGGCCGTTCCAGTTCGCAATGGTGTCGACACCCGGTGTCCCCACCGTGGTGGCGGCGGAGGTGATCGCGGTTCCGGCGGCGCCTGTCCTGGTTCCCGCGGCAGCCCGTGTCTTGGTGAGCGCCCCATCCCAGTGCAGCTTAGGAACGGCGGTGGCCAACCTGTCGATGGTTAATTGGTCCGGTTCCTGTCCCAGAACCGTTCCCCAAATGCACAGCAGCCCAGCGCACGGCAGGAAGGCGCCGCGCACGATTCGATTGATCTCCATGCTCTCCCCCTCTTGAGTCATCCCAGGTGCAGCTCCGCCTCTCCCGGCCTCACGCCGGCGGCCTTGTCAAGAAAGGCTCCGGAATCGGCGGCTTGACGTTGTCGCGGCGGCCCCAGGCCGCGAATTTGCAGGATACGGGCGCAATTCCAGTGGAACCGCCCCATTCCGATGAACGCAGAATAACACGGATGAGCAGCGGATGACGCCATCCGAGAACGCCTCGGCGACAGCGTGCTAGAGTGGGTAGGTTTGTGACCCGACATGTTGAGCTACGCACGCGGTCCTGAGATCGCCCCAATTGAAAAAACCATCGGGCAGGTGCTCGATGAGACGGCGGCGCGAAACCCCGGCGGGGACGCGCTAATCTCCCGGCATCAGGAGCTGCGGTTGTCGTACCGCCAACTCCAGGAGGAGGTCGCGCGCACGGCGCGCGGGCTGTGGGGGATGGGCGTACGCCCCGCGGACCGCATCGGGATGTGGTCCACCAGTTGCGCCGAGTGGGTGTTCCTGCAGTGCGCGGCGGCGCACATCGGCGCGATCCTGGTAAACATCAACCCCGCTTACCGGGCGCATGATCTGCGGTTCGTGCTCGATCGCTCGCGGGTGAGGCTGCTGTTCCTGCATGAAACGGACCGGCGCGCCAACTACGTACAGATTCTCGACGAGGCGAGGCGTGGGGACGGACTGGCGCTGGAATCGACGGTACTGCTCGACAGCGGCGAGTGGCGGCGGATGCTGGCCGGCGGCGTGGCGTTTCCGCCGGTTCCCGTGACGCCCCAGGACGTGGTCAACATTCAATACACCTCCGGCACCACGGGGTCTCCCAAGGGCGTGCTGCTGACGCATCGGAACCTGGTCAACGACGGGCTCTTCATAGGACAGCGGCTGAAGGCCAGCGGCTGCGACCGCATCTGCGCGCCGGTGCCGCTGTATCATTGCTTCGGTTGCGTGATCGGGGTGATGGTGGCGCTGACTTCGGGCGCCACGCTGGTGCTGCCGGCGGCGCAATTCGATCCGCTGGCGACGCTCGAAGCGGTGCACGAAGAACGCTGCACGGCGCTGTATGGCGTGCCCACCATGTTCATCTCCGAATTCGAACATCCGCGGTTTGCCGAGTTCGACCTGAGCTCGCTGCGTACCGGCGTCATGGCCGGGTCGCCGTGCCCGATCGACCTGATGAGGCGGGTGGTGAACGAGATGTACTGCCGCGAGCTGACCATCTGCTACGGGCAGACGGAGAGTTCGCCGGTGACGGTGATGTCGGCCACCGACGACAGCGTTGAGACGCGTGTGACTACGGTGGGTCGGCCGCTGCCCGACACCGAGATCAAGCTGGTGGATGTCGAAAGCGGAGCGACCGTGCCGGTGGGCGAGCAGGGCGAACTGTGCGTGCGCGGATTCGCGGTCATGAAGGGCTACGACAACAACCCCGAAGGCACCGCGGACGCCATCGACGCCGAGGGGTGGCTGCATTCGGGCGACCTGGCGATGATGCGCGAGGACGGCTACTTCCGCATCACGGGCCGTGCCAAAGACATGGTCAGCCGCGGCGGCGAGAAGGTGTACCCGCTGGAGGTCGAGCAGTTTCTGCGCGAGCATCCGGCCGTCTCCGACGTCTATGTTTTCGGGATTCCAGACGAGAGGCTGGGCGAGCGCGTGGCGGCCTGGGTGCGGCTCAGAGTGGGCTGCTCGGCGACGACGGACGAGATACGCGGGTACTGCCGCGGGCAGATCGCGTACTTCAAGATCCCGGAGCACATTCGCTTCGTGGATGCGTTCCCGATGACCGCCAACGGCAAGGTGCAGAAATACCTGATGCGCGCGCATGAGGTGAAGGCACTGGGCCTGGAAGCGCTGGCGGAGACGGAGACGGCGTAGGGCGACGTCCGCTCCCTGGCGGTCGCGGCTCGGTGCATGGGGACTGTTGGATACTGAAGGGAATGCCCGCGGATTTCATTGTGGTCGGCGCCGGCGTGGCGGGGTTGCGCGCCGCGATTGAACTCGCCGAGGCGGGCTCCGTGCTCGTGATCGCCAAGGACAGCTTGAAGGAATCGTCCTCCGAGTACGCTCAGGGCGGCATTGCGGTGGCGATTGGCGAGGACGACGACGTCGAACTGCACGAGCAGGACACGCTCGCGGCGGGCGACGGGCTGTGCGATCCGGAGGCCGTGCGCACGCTAGTGGAACAGGGGCCGGCCGTCATCGAGGAGTTGATCGGCTGGGGGGCGGAGTTCGATAAGGAAGGCTCCAAGCTGGCTTTCGGCAGGGAAGCCGCGCACAGCAGGCGCCGCATTCTGCACGCACACGGCGACTCGACTGGCCACGAACTCGCGCGCACGCTGTACCACAAAGCCGCCTCGCTCCCGAACATTGAATTCCGCAGCTTCGCCGCCGTCACGGACCTTCTAGTTACGGACAATGGCGAGGTGGCCGGGGTGGCGGTGTGCGACGCCTCGGTGCGGACCTGGATTCCGCTCTACGCGCGCTCGGTGCTGATCGCCACGGGCGGCCTGGGCCGGCTCTACCTGGTCACTACGAATCCCGAGGTCGCCACCGGCGACGGCGTGGCCGCGGCATACAGGGCGGGCGCGAAGATCTCCGACCTCGAGTTTTTGCAGTTCCACCCAACGGCGCTGCACGTAGCGGGGGCGCCGGCGTTCCTGCTTTCCGAAGCTCTGCGGGGCGAGGGCGCGCATCTGCTGAACGGCGCGGGAGAGCGGTTCATGACCCGCTATGACCCGCTCGGCGGCCTGGCGCCGCGCGACGTGGTGGCCCGCGCCATTGTGACCGAGATGCGCCAGCGGGGCGAGGACGAGGTGCTGCTGGACGTGCGCCACCTGGGGCGAGAGTTCCTGATGTCGCGGTTCCCGCGCATCTACGAGACCTGCTTGCGGTACGGTGTGGACCTGGCCGAGTGTCCGGCGCCCGTGCACCCAGCCGCTCACTACGCGATGGGCGGCATCCGCACGGACCTCGAGGGCCGCACCACCCTCGGGCGGCTGTTCGCGGCCGGAGAGTGCGCCTGCACGGGCGTCCACGGGGCCAACCGGCTGGCCAGCAACTCGCTGCTCGAAGGCGTGGTTTTCGGCGCGCGCGCCGGAGCGGCCATGCGCGAGTTCGCGGGCGCGCCGCTGCTCGATGCGCCGCCGCCTCCCGAGCCGCGCTTCCCTTCGATCGCCGCCCGCGAGTTGCGCAAGATCGCCTGGGAACGCTGCGGCATCATCCGCTCGGGCGAGGAACTGGCTCAGACCTGCGAGCGACTGGGCCGGATTGCGCTCGAACCTTCGGCACACCCCAACCGCGAGCTGTTCGAGCTGCGGAGCATTCATACCGCGATCTCGATCGTCGCGCGCTGCGGCCTCGCCCGCGAGGAAAGCCGCGGCGCGCACTTCCGCACCGACTGTCCAACCCCGCGCGTGGAATTCCAGAAGCACTCGGCGGTCGATAAGGACCATGACGTCACCTTCGAGTAGGTTGCAGCCTCGACAGGCGCTCGGCTTCGGGCTGGCCTTGTTGGCCGTGGTGCCGCTCGAGGCCGCCGCTCCGGGCACGGCGCTGTGGGCCGCTCCCGCCATCCTGGTGGCCGCGATGCTGATCGCGTGGGCCGCCGAAGCCGCTCAGTTCTTCATCGCGCAGGCCTTCGCGCTGGCCATCCTGGCGTGGCTGCAGACGATGCCGGAATTCGCCGTCGAGTTCGTTCTGGCCTGGAAGCAGCGCGTGGACCTGCTGCTCGCCAACCTTACGGGGGCGCTGCGGCTGCTCACGGGGCTGGGCTGGCCGATGATCTACTGCGTCGCGGCCTTCTTCCACCGGCGCCGCTACGGAAAGCCCCTGCGACGGATACGGCTCGAAGATCATCACTCGATCGAAGTGGTCGGCCTGTTCGTGCCGCTGGTGTACATGGGCTTTGTGTGGTGGAAGGGCACGCTGACGCTCGTCGACGCCGGGGTCCTCATCGCCATTTACATTGCGTATCTGGCGGTGCTGCGGCGGATGCCAGTGGAGCAAGCCGAGGGCATCGATGAACTGGAACTGGTGCCACGCACACTGGCGCAGGCGCCGCGCGGTCTGCGCATCTTCCTGATCAGCGCCTTTTTCGTGGGCGGCGGGGCGCTGATCTATCTTTCGGCCGAGCCGTTCCTGGGCAGCCTGCTGGCGATTTCCGCGATGCTGGGCGTACCGAGTTTTGTTTTCGTGCAGTGGGTGGCACCGCTGGTTTCGGAGTTCCCGGAGAAGGTCTCGGCGTTCTACTGGGCGCGCACGGTGGACCGGGCGTCGATGGCGCTTATGAACATGGTGTCGAGCAACATCAACCAGTGGACGCTGCTGGCGGCGATGCTGCCGATTGTCTACTCGATCAGCCGGGGGCGGCTCTCGATGATCCCGCTGAATGGGCAGCAAGAGCTGGAGCTGCTGATGACGATCGGGCAGTCGCTCATCGGGATGGTCTTCCTGGTCAACATGGAGCTGACGTGGTGGGAGGCGGCGGCGCTGTTTGGCCTGTGGGGTGTGCAGTTCGGATTCTCTCCGGTTCCGCCCGGGCCGGGGTTGGCCGGATTCATCGCGCTGCACATACACCGCTGGGTGACGGCGGCGTACTTCGTGTGGGTTGTCGCTGCTCTGGTGTGCATGGCGCTGGGCCGGCGACGGCTCGAGGCTTTCCGGCTGTTCGGCGAGATGTGGCGGCGGCACATCCGCGCCGCCTAGCGCGGTCCCGGCACGAGTACCGAGACGGCAGCCTGAGGGGCTGCGCCGCATCGGAGTGTGGGGCGGCCCCCCCGGGTCCGCTCGGGTCCCCCTGGACCCGCTTTCTCGCTGACGAATCAGGCTGATCTTTATGCCGACCAGGCCGACGCGGGCGTCGGCTGCGGACCAGGGGTCCGCCCCACGGGAAAAAGTATGCGGCGTTAGCCTGAGAGGCTGCGCCATGTCGCAATCTACATAATGTCTATCGATTTAATAGCGTATATTTGTGGCTTGTTTTCAGGTCGATAGAGTAAGCTGCTGGATCTCCTGCTAAGTTTTCGCTTGCAACATGTGGCATCACAGTATACCCTATGGAAAATAGGTATATTCGACAAGGAGACCTCATGACACTCACTCACATCTCGAACCACCATCGCCTGGCGATACTGATCGCGATCTCTCTGCTCGTGGCCGGTGCCGCCTCGGCCCAGAGCCTGAACTGGGAGGGACAGACCGGCGTTTTCATCACGCCCCTGGCCTACACAGCCGCCTCTCCCAATGACTCTATCGGCAAGCCGACGATCGCCTATCACTACGTGGACGCAGGCGACGTTCTCGGCAGCTTTCACACCGCCTCCGCTACTGTCGGCCTTTTTGGCAGAACCGAATTCGGCTACACGCGCACTTTTCACCAGGCGGCGGACACGCCCGGCCTGAGCCCGCTCTGGAAGGGCGGATTCAATATCGTCCACGGCAAGGCCAACGTGGTCAAGGAGAACTCGGCTGGACAGAAGTGGCTGCCCGCCATCTCGGCCGGCTTCGTGGCCCGCACGCAGGATCCGAACGTAAGCGGGTGGCTCGCCCGCCGCAATTACAACAACGCCGATTTCTATGTCGTGGCCACCAAGACCGTTACCCAGATCAAGAAGGCGCCGCTGGTCCTCAACTTCGGCTACAAGGCCACGAACGCCTCGGTTTTCGGCCTCGCGGGTAACGCGCCGGCCTACAGGGGCCGGGCCTTCGGCGCCGCGGCGTTGGTTTTGAAGGGGCCAGCGAAGAGCACCCTGATCTTCGGATCCGAGTTCGCGCAGCAGCCGCGCGAGGTTCGCAACCTGCCGGGGGCGGACGTGCCCACCACCATCACCTATGCGGCGCGCATCGTCCCGTTCGGAGAATCCAAGTTCAATGTCGACTTCGGCGTGCTGCAGGCGGCGGGAAACATCCTGCCCGGCGTCGATTTGCACGTTCGCCACCAGTTCGCGCTCGGCGTCTCGTACGGCTTCTAGGAATCGCACAGGAAGGAGAATCCACATGGCACATCAAGAGTCCACCGGCGTCGCCGTAGCCGACGCCCGCAATCAGTTTGCCGATAACTCCCTGAGCATCGGCCGGACCCCGCTGGTGCGGCTGAACCGCATCGCCAATGGCGCACCCGCCACGGTTCTGGCCAAGATCGAGGGCCGCAACCCGTCCTATTCGGTCAAGTGCCGCATCGGCGCGGCGATGATCTGGGACGCCGAGGACCGCGGCCTGCTGAAGCCGGGAGTCGAGCTGATCGAGCCCACCAGCGGCAACACCGGAATCGCGCTCGCGTTTGTGGCGGCCTCGCGGGGCTACCCGCTCACGCTGACCATGCCCGAGACCATGTCGCTCGAGCGGCGAAAGGTGCTGAAGGCTTTCGGCGCCAACCTGATTCTCACCGAGGGCCCGCTGGGGATGAAAGGCGCCATCGCGAAGGCGGAGGAGATCGCCGCTTCCGATCCCCAGCGCTACCTCCTGCTCCAGCAGTTCAAAAACCCGGCCAATCCCGCGATCCATTTCAAGACCACCGGGCCGGAGATCTGGGACGATACCGGCGGCGCGATTGACATCCTGGTGAGCGGCGTGGGCACCGGCGGCACCATCAGCGGCGTCTCGCGCTACATCAAGTGGACCAGGGGCAAGGCGATCCTCTCGGTGGCGGTGGAGCCCGAAAGCAGTCCCGTGATTACGCAGCACCTGAACGGCGAGCCGCTGAAGCCTGGGCCGCACAAGATCCAGGGCATCGGCGCGGGCATCATCCCGGAGACCCTGGACCTCTCGGTTGTGGACCGGGTGGAGAAGGTCTCGAGCGAGGAGGCCATCGAGACGGCCCGCCGGCTGGCGCGCGAAGAGGGCATTCTGAGCGGCATCTCGAGCGGCGCCGCGGCGGCCGTGGCGATCCGTCTGGCTCATGCGCCGGAGTTCAAGGGGAAAACGATCGTCACCATCCTGCCCGATTCCGGCGAGCGCTACCTGACCTCTCCTCTGTTCGAAGGCATTGTGTGAGGAGAACCCATGAGGCCGGTCCAGGAGGCTGGAGCCTCCCGCGGGCCGCAAACCCGTAGCGTGCTGAAATCCCGCGTGGCGCGTTGGGTTCGATCCCCAGACCGGTCTCCATTGTAAGCACTTCCAGAGCGACGGCCCAGCGGGAGAGGCCGGCTCCAAGCTCCGCGTGGCGCGCGCTAACAGGCTGCGGCGAGCTTCATCTGTGGGGGTGAAGCTCGCGACAGCATCTGAAGCGTGCGCCACGGGACCCCTTTCGGCAGACCACCTCCTCACTCCGCCCACCATGGGAGAGGTGGCGGCCGCATATCCGGGCATAATCATCACCTTCAGCCGCGACGCGGGTAACGCCGTCGCGGGTCCCGGGCGTCATAGCAGGGGAGGCTCGGGCATGGGCTGGATTGCGGTTGCGCTGGTTGCTCTGCTTTCCTTGCCGGCGCACGGCACGGCGTCGCAGCTGCCTGCGCAGCGCTCCGGTGCCGACCCGTCGCAGCGCCCGCCAAAGGAGCTCCTGCCGCGCACCGCTGGCGATCTTCGTGTGCGATTCAGTCCTGACGGGCGGTACATCCTGGCGCAGGAGGACTTCCGGATTACGGTGCTGACAGCACAGCCCTTCCGCGCTCTGTTTCGAATTCCAGCCGAAAACCCCGGCCCCGCTGAGTTCACGCCGGACTCCAAGGAGATTGTGTTTGTCAGTTCCGTCGCGTCCGTCGAACTCACGTCGCCCAGTTCCCCTGCGCACGTGGAGCGATGGACCATCGCCGAACGGGCGCGCGTCGGTTTCGCGGAGATCCGGCAGCATGGGTGCGATTCGAAGGGCTTGTCTCCGGGCGGCCTGGTTCTGGCGTGCGTCGATTTTGACGGCACGCTTCGGCTGCTTGACGTCGCTTCAGGTGAAACGATCTTCGAGAAGAGGAAGTTCGGCAAGCCATTTATTCTCTGGGTGGAGTCCCAGTGGCACTACGGATCTGCGGGCGGGGGAGCGGGGAACACTCTGAATCTATTCCCGCGTTACGAACTGGGTGATCCCGGATCCGCCAAGATCGGCTTCTCGCCGGACGGCCGTTTCGTGGTGGCAATGCCTCGGGATGCGGACGGCTCCACGGTCGCTTTCGATCTCCACACAAGGCGGACGGTTAGCTTGCGAGGATGCATCAGGAAGCTCGACCGGTCGTTCCAATACTCTGACTTTGCTTTTGCGGGCCCGGACCGCTTAGTGCTGTCGGCACTCGTGCTGCAGCACCGTACCACGACCGCGGCTCTGGTGGCTTTTCCCTCCGGAAGGGTGTTGTCAAGGAGGAAGGTCCCTCCGGGCCCGGTGTTTCCCGCGGCGGACCCTCGCTTCGTCTTGATTCGTCCTTGCGGGCCGTTCCCGTGTCTCGAGCCATACCCTCGTTGCGACTCGAACTGGGACCGGGTGAAGAAGACTGGCGCCTACGATTGGCACAAGGGGCAGCTTACCGTCAGCAGAACTCCCGCGCTTGACGTCTTCGGTGACCACTACGTCTCCGAGTCTGCCGACGGCGAAATCGGATTGTACGAGAGAGGCAAGGCGGCCGCGGTTGCGACGGTCAGGCTTGACGGGCAATGAACCCCGTGTAAGCACTTCCAAACTCTTCGCGGTGTGTGCTTGACAAGCCCCTCTGCCCTGGTCTACCATCGTTCCCGCAAGCGCTTACACATTTTCAGACTTAGGGGAGCTTCTTATGGCCATTGTGGCGGGAGTGGATTTTGGCACGCTCAGCGTGCGCGTCTCGATCGTGGACAGCGTGAAGGGCCGGCTGGGCTCGGGGGTGGGCGAGTATCCGCTCCACCGGCGCAGGGAGGATCCCGATTACGCCACACAGAGCCACGCCGACCAGATGAGTGCCCTGGCGTCGGCCACTGGAATGGCGCTGGCGGCTGCCGGAGTCCAAGGAAAAGACGTCGAGGCCATCGCGCTCGACACCACCGGATCGAGCGTGATTCCCGTCGATGCGGCCATGCAGCCGCTCGACGATTACTACCTGTGGTGCGATCACCGCGGCTTCCGCGAGGCCGCGCTCATCACCGAGACCGCGCACAGCAAGGGTCTCGCCAACATCGACTGGTGCGGCGGCACCTACTCCTCCGAATGGGGATTCTCGAAGCTGCTGCACTGGCTCCGCAACAACCCCGATAAGCGCGGGAAGATGGCGGCCGCGCTCGAGCACTGCGACATGGTGGCCGCGACGCTGTGCGGAATCACGAACCCCGATGAAGTGCCGCGCAGCATCTGCGCCATGGGCCACAAGTGGATGTGGAACGCTTCGCTGGGCGGATTCCCCGAAGAGTTCCTGGTGGAAGTGGACCCGCTGCTGAAGGGCGTTGCC
>Ga0265320_10002063_pt1 | contig 14153 bp, 9 predicted proteins | sample 4827metaG_FD_202087 | JGI IMG/M metagenome (GOLD analysis project Ga0265320, IMG submission 202087) | Rhizosphere microbial communities from Carex aquatilis grown in University of Washington, Seatle, WA, United States - 4-8-27 metaG | ecosystem: Host-associated > Plants > Roots > Rhizosphere >...
TCCTGCTGACCCGGGCCGGCTTTCCCCTGTATTTTGAGGCGACGGCCGTCACGACCGCCATCGTCCTCCTGGGCCAGATCCTCGAGCAGCACGCCCAGGCCGGAACGGACGCGGCCGTCCGCGCCCTGCTGGAACTGGCGCCGCCCGTGGCCCATCGCGTGGGAAAAGCCGGCGAGGAGGACGTGCCGCTGGCGAGCGTCCTGCGCGGCGACCTTCTCCGCGTTCGTCCCGGCGAGAAGGTGCCGGTCGACGGCCGGGTGACCGATGGATCGAGCTACGTCGATGAGGCCATGCTAACGGGGGAGCCGATACCTGCCGCCAAGCAGGCCGGGGACACCGTCAGCGCCGGCACCCTCAATGGCACCGGGACGTTTCTCTTCCAGGCGGAACGCGTCGGGCAGGATACCCTGCTCGCCCAGATCATCCGGCTGGTGGAGCAGGCCCGGGAGACCAAGCCCCCGCTCGCGCGGCTGGCCGACCGCGTGTCGGCCTGGTTCGTGCCGATCGTCCTCGCGATCGCCGCCGCGACCTTCGTCTGCTGGCTCGCGCTCGGGCCGGAGCCGCGGCTGGCGCACGCCGTGGCGGCCGCGGTCGCCGTCCTCGTCATCGCCTGCCCCTGCGCCCTCGGGCTGGCCACGCCGGTCGCGGTCGTGGCCGGGATCGGCCGCGGAGCCCAGGCCGGCGTCCTGGTGCGCGACGCCTCCGCCTTCGAGCGGCTGGCGGACGTCACGACGGTTTTCATCGACAAGACGGGTACCCTGACCGTGGGCCATCCGCGGGTCGTGGCCGTGCGGCCCGTCCGCGAAATGACGGACGGCCAGCTCCTGGCGCTCGCCGCCGCCGCGGAGGTTGGCAGCGAGCATCCGCTCGCCCGCGCCATCGTCGCGGCGGCGCGCACGCGCGGGCTGACGGTGCCGGCGGCCACCGGCTTCGCCGCCGAGCCGGGCGCCGGCGTGTCCGCCGTTGTGGAGGGACGGCAGGTGCGGGTCGGCCGCGCCCCCGAGGGCGACGCGGAGGAGGCGCTGCCCGCCGCCACGGTCGTCAGCGTCACGGTCGACGGCCGGCCCGTGGGCACGATCGCCCTCGCCGATCCCCTCCGGGAGACGGCGGCGGTCGCCGTGCACGACCTGCACGAACTCGGCCTCAAGATCGTGATGGTCAGCGGGGACCGCGCCGCCGCCGCCTATGCCCTGGCCGGCCAGCTGGAGCTCGACGACGTGCACGCGGAGGTCACGCCCGCCGGCAAGCAGGCGCTCGTGCGGGCGGCGCGCGACAAGGGCGACCGGACGATCTTTGCCGGCGACGGCATCAACGACGCGCCGGCCCTGGCCGCGGCCGATGTCGGGGTGGCGATGGGGACGGGCACCGACATCGCGATGCAAAGCGCGGGTCTCGTCCTCGTGCGCGGCGACCTCCCGGACCTCGCGAAGGCGATCCGGCTCAGCCGGGCCGTCGTGGGCGTGATCCGGCAGAACCTTTTCTTCGCCTTCATCTATAACGTGCTCGGGATTCCCCTGGCGGCCGGGGTCCTCTACCCCGCGACCGGCCGGCTGCTCGATCCCATGATCGCCGCCGCCGCGATGTGTCTCAGCTCCCTCTGCGTCGTCGCCAACGCCTTGCGGCTGAGGCACTCCCGGCTGTAGGCTTGCCTTGGCCCGGGCGCTTCCCAGCGTAGGCAGCCTCTCCGCGTTGCCGTTCACCCATGCGATCCGCCAGCAGCTCGCCCTCCGCCGCCGGCGCCCCCACCCGGCGCCTGGCGCACTACCAGGGACTGTTCTTTGACGAGTTCGTGCCGGATTCGGCCTGGATCCGCGAGCAGGGCCTGGTCCGGCTGCCCCCCCTGGCCGAGGAGACGGTCTTCATCGTGCAGGGGGAGATGCACCCCCATCCGGAGGTCCATGGCCTGGAGGCGGGGTCGCTTGGCGCCGATTTCTTTCTCGATGGCCGGCGCGTGGCCGGGCTGCGCGGGCTCCGCCCGGGTCCCTTCCGCGTCCCGTTTACCGCGGGCCCGGCGGGCACGCAGTCCGGCAGTGTCCTGGCGGTCCGCCTGCGGGGCACCGGCCTCACCAACATTCTCGCCCTGCTCGGCCGCGTCACGGCCGGGTGGCCCCTGGCCGGCGCCCTGCAGCGCTTTCGCCGCCAGAACAAGAACCGGCAGTTCCGGCTCGCCCGCATCGAGACCGAGGCCGGCGAAGCGGTCTTCGACTTTTCCAACCGGCACTCGCCCTTCGCCGCGGAATTCGCGCGCCGCGGCGTGCGCCTGGGGCTGAACCTCGCGGGATTTCTCACCGCCGACCTTGGGATCGGGGAATCGGCGCGGTGCATGGCGCGGGCGGCCGATGCCGCGGGAATTTCCCAGGCGCTGGTCGACCTGAAATTGCCCTGCAAGAACCGGCGCGGCGATCCCAGCTACATCGGCCGGCTGCAGGAGGACAATCCCTACCCCGTCAACGTCGTGCACTTCGACCCGCCGGCCGCGCGCGACCTCGAGCACCATCATCCCGGGTTCCTCCACGGCAAGTACAACATCGCCTATTGGGCCTGGGAGCTGCCGGAGTTTCCCGACGCCTGGCTGCCCGCCTGCGATTACTTCGACGAGATCTGGTGCCCCAGCGAGTTCACACGCGAGGCCGTCGCCTTCAAGGCCCCGATCCCCGTCCTGGCGATGCCCCACTCGATGTCCTTCGCCGCCCCGGCCGAGCCGGCCGCGGTCCTGCGCGCCCGGTTCGGTCTGCCGGTCGACCGCTACCTGTTCCTCACCCTGTTCGACCTCAATTCCTACGCGGAGCGCAAGAATCCCCGGGCGGTCCTGGCGGCCTTCCGGCAGTCCCGCCTGGCGGGGGCGGGGGCGGCGCTGGTCATCAAGGTGCAGAACGCCGCCGGGAATCCCCAGGACCTCGCCGAGCTGCAGGCGGCGGCCCGCGACCTACCCGGGACCGTCCTCCTCACCGAGACCCTGGTGCGCGAGGACGTCTATGCCCTCGAGGCGGCCTGTGACTGCTTCGTGTCGCTGCACCGCGCGGAGGGATTTGGGCTCGCCGTCGCCGAATCCATGCTGCTCGGCAAGCCGGTCATTTCCACCGACTGGTCCGCGACCGCCGAGTACGTCACGAAGGCCAACGGCTGCCCGGTGCGCGCGCCGCTCATCCCGCTGGAGCGCAACCATGGCCCCTACTCCCGGGGCCAGGTCTGGGCTGACCCCGACGTGGCCGAGGCCGCGCAGTGGATGCGCGAGCTCTACGCCGACCGGGCGCTGGGCGCCCGCCTGGGCGCCGCCGCCCGGGAGACCGTGATCGAGCGCTTCGCCCCGGCGGTCATCGGCGCGCGCTACCGGCGCCGGCTGGAGGCGATCGCCAGCTGGTAGGGAACGGCGCCTAGGGCGAACCGGGCGGGGCCGCAGCCACGCCCACGGCCAGACCCGAAAGGACGAAGGCGGGGGGCGTCGGCGCCGGACCCGCGTCGAACGCCACGACCGTCTCGCCCGGCGGCAGGAGGAATTTCGCGGTGCGGACCGGAATCGGCGCCGGCCCGGGCGCGAGCGGACCCTCCCATACGACGGCGCCGCGCACGCTGAGGCGCAGGTCGCGCGCGGCGTCCGGCCGGGCCGCGAAGGAGAGCTCGGTCAGGAGCGGCTGTCGCCCGCCGTTGGCCAGGACCAGCGTGGCCCGCCCGGCGTCCGCCCGGCGTCCTCCTCCCGCGCCGCTTTCCTCGGAGCCGGACCAGCCGGCGCCGAAGCTCGCGTCGACGGTCGTGTCCGCGGTCGGTTCCAGCTGCGGTGCGGCCACGACCCGGAATTCCGCCGGCCGCGGGGTCTCCAGGCCGAACGACACGAACTTGTAGATGCCGTAGGGGACGAAGCAGTTTCCGAGAAGAAACCACACCAGCCAGCGGCGGTTGGGGCGCGCCGCGAGCAGCGCATTGAAAGCCAGCGTGATGGGCAGCGCGTGCCGGGTGACCGTGAAGTGGCTGTACCAGACCTGGTAGCCGATGCACACAAAAAGGGGGACGAAGACGATGCCGATCCGCCAGAGGCGGTTCTTCCAGGCCGGATGCGTCACGAGGTAGAGGCACTGCGTCAGCGTCGCGAGGATGGTCAGCAGCGCGTGCAGCGGCGTGCTCTTGTAGAACTGCGGCCAGTCGATGCCCCCCTCCCGGATCACCGCGAGGACCTCGACCGCCTTCCGGAAGATGGCGTGGAAGGGCCATTCGAAATTGCGGCCCGCGAGCGAGGTGGGCATCGGAAACCGCAGGTGCACGTAAGCCCACCAGAGGGCCAGGGGGCCCGCGGCGAGGACGCCGCGCCTGAGGTTCTTCCAGAAGGCCCGATCCCAGGGCGGCTCGAATTCCAGGATGCCCGCCAGCCCAAAGAGGTTGATTTCCCTGGTCAGCGCCGCGAGCGCGAGCGCGGCGGCGCCCCCGCCGCCGCCGAGGACGGCCGCCAGCGTCATCAGGACGAACGCGGGGAAGTCCGTGAGGGCCCGGAAGGTCGAGGCGATGACGCCGCAGGTCAGCACCATCGCCGCGAAGCCCGCGACGCCCGCCCAGCCCCGGCCGCGAAAGATCGCATAAAGGAGCGCGACATAGCCCAGCCAGAAGACCGGGTTCAGCGCGGCATAGGCCGTCAGGACCCGGGCTGGCCGGCCCAATCCCCCCAACCAGGCCAGCCAGGGCAGGAGGATCCGGTGCCCGCGGTAGGGCGGATTATCGAGGGCGACCTTGAGCTGCGGATCACGCAGCAGGGGATCGAGAGCCATTTCGGCATACAGCTGGCCATCGAAGCCCCACCGGGCCGGAGTCACGTATTTCGGCGCGGCCCGGTAGGCGGCGGTGCCCCGCTGCTCGAATTCCCGCCCAACCGAGAGGAAACGCGTCAGGCCGAACACCGGCGACCAGACGTTGACGCAGGTGACCAGCATGAGGGCGGCGGCCAACGCCGCCACAGCGCCGAAAGCCCAGCGGGGCGCAGGCGCGAACTCGGGAGGCGGGACGGGGGAGGCCAAGACGGGAGCGCGGCTAGGGAACCGGAGCGACCACCAGGGAGGGCTCCGAGACCATGAAGGCCAAAGGCCGCACGTCGTCGCCCGGCGGCGAGACGGCCTGGGGCGTGATGAAATCGACGACGGTTTCGCCGGGCGGCAGCAGGAAGGCCTCGGTGCGCACGGGGGTCAGGGCGGGTTTGGCCGCGATCGCGCCCTCCCAGACTACCGTGCCCCGCACGCTCAGGCGCAGGTCGCGGGGAACGAGGCTCTCGGACGCGAAGGCCAGGGAGACGCGCAGGGGATCGGCGCCGGTGTTGGCGAGGACCAGGCTCGCCCGCTGCCTTATCGCCCAGCGCCAGATCCGGCGGCGGTTGGAAAGGCCCAGCTCATACCACGGCGTCCGGGCGGTCTCGGGACCGGCCCAGCCAAAGCCCGGGCCCCGGCCGAGGTCCGCCGGGCCGGCGGGCGCGACGTCGCGGAAGGTCGCGGTGAGCATTCCCGCCGGCAACGCGGCGCCCGCGACGGTGAATTCCGGAGGCGAGGGGCCGTCCCGGCCAAATTCCACGAAGCGGCAGATCCCGTACGGAACAAAGCAGTTGCCCAGGAGGAACCAGACCAGCCACCGCCGGTTCGGCCGGAGCGCCAGGATAAGGTTGAAGGCGAGGGTGAACGGCAGCGCGTGGCGGGTCACCGTGAAATGGCTCTCCCAGACGTTGTAGGAGATGAAGAAAAAGTATGGGACGAAGGCGATCCCCACCCGCCAGAGGCGGTTCTTCCACTCCGGGTGCGTGATCAGGTAGAGGCACTGCGTCAGCGTGGCGATAATCGTGAGGAGCGCGTGGACTTCGACGCTCCCGAAGGCCTCGCTCCAGCCGATGCCGCCCCGCCCGATGACGCCGAGGACCTCGCGGAGCTTCCGGTAGATCGCGTGGAGCGGCCAGTCGAGGTTGTTGCCCGCCATCGAGGCGTAGAGGGCGCCGAGCGAATGGCTGCCCGGCGAGGGCAGGCGCCAGCGCACATAGCAAAACCAGAGCACAAACGGCACGACGACGATCGCCCCCCGCCGCAGGTTCCTCCCTAGGGCCGCCCGCCATGGCGGTTCGAATTCGAGGAAGCCCGCCAGCCCCAGCAGATTGACCTCACGGGTCAGCGCCGCCAGCCCGAGGACCCCGGCGCCGCGGCTCCCGCCGATCATCGCCGCGAGGGTCATCAGCACGAAGGCCGGGAAATCCGTGAGCGCCCCGTACATCGACTCGATGACCCCGCAGGTCAGCAGCATGGCGGCAAAGCCCGCCCAGCCCGCCCAGCCGAGGCGGCGGAAGAGCGCGAAGAGGATCGCGACGTAGCCCAGCCAGAAAAGCGGGTTGAGCAGCGCAAAGAAGTTGAGCACCCAGAACGGCCGGCCCAGTCCGCCCAGCCATGCCAGCGCGGGCAGCAGGATGCGGTCGGCGCGGTAAGCCGGATCGTCGAGTGCGCGCCGGAGCTGGGGATCGCGCAGCAGGGGATCGAGCGCGATCTCCGCATACCACTGGCCATCGAAGCCCGCGTCGGGTCCCGGGGCGGCCGTCACGTACTTCGGGGTGGCGCGATAGACGGCGGTGCCCCGCGGAACGAATTCCCGGCCGATGTTGATGAAGCGCGTGAACCCATAATCCGGCAGCCAGACGCGGACGCAGGTCAGGAGAACCAGGGCCAACGCGGCCGCCGCCGTCGCGGCAAAGGCCCACTGGAGGGGGCGGGACGGGAGATGCGGCAGGGTTTCCGGCACAGAAGGGGCGTCGAGCCCCGCCCAATTGCGCCGCCGGCGTGGGAAGCTGTCGAGAAAGGATTTGCACTTCCCGCCCCGGGAGGAAACCCGGGCCACCGGGTATCCTCTTGGTTTTCAGCGGGTATCCGCTATCGGTACCAGCCGAGGCAGATGCATAACGACCGGCTGATCCCTTCCCCTGCGGCGCGCTGGACGGCTCGCTGCCTGGGCGTCGCCGCCGTCCTCTTTTTCGCCGGCCTCGTCGCCCGTTTTTGGCACCCGGTGTGGGGCCTGACGGCGTTCGTGCAGCTCGACCGCTCATATGACGCAAAAAAGATCGAGGAATTCCGCACCCAGCCGGTCTACGTCTTCCAGGATTCGGGGCCGTACGACGGGATCGCCTATTCCCAGATCGCCTATCATCCGTTGCTGCGCGCGCCCGAGTTGCGGGGGGCCGTCGACAACCTGGCCTATCGCGGGCGCCGCATCCTGCCGCCCGCGCTGGCCTGGGTGCTCGCGGGGGGCAATCCCCGGCGAATCATCCAGGTCTACGTGCTCCTCAATGTCCTCGCGTGGCTGGTTCTGGCGGCCCTGCTCTGGCGGCTGCTGGCGGTCGAGGATTTTCGCAGCTGGCTCGCCTGGGCGGGAGTCCTCTTTTCGGCCGGAGCCCTGGCGAGCGTGCGCGAATCCCTGACCGACCTGATTGCGCTGACGTTCCTCGCGGGAGCCATGGCTGCGCTGGAGGCCCGCCGGCCGCGCCAGGCCTTCGGCTGGCTGGCGGCGGCTGGCTTGTCCCGGGAAACGCTGCTCGCCGCGCTGGCGGGCCTCTGGACGGCGCCCTGGCTTTCTTGGGCCAACGTCCGGCGGTCGCTCACCACAGCGGCTCCTCTCGCCCTCTGGATGCTTTATGTCCGCCGGCTCCTCGGCCCCGCTGATCCCGGCTGGGGCAATTTCACGTGGCCGGTCGCCGGGCTTGTCGAAAAATGGCGCGCGAGCGTGGCGGACTTGGCGCATCCCCGGATCCCGCTCCTCGCCTGGACGACCCTTCTTGCAACCGCGGGCCTGACCGCGCAGGCGGTGTACCTCGTGATTCGTCCGAAATTCTCCGATCCCTGGTGGCGGATCGGGGCGGTTTACGTCCTCATCCTCCTCGGGCTCGGCACCGCCGTCTGGGAAGGTTACCCCGGCGCGGTCCAGCGCGTCGTCCTGCCGCTGACCCTTGCGTTCTTCATTCTCGCCCGGCGGCGCAAGGCCGCCCTGGCCTGGCTTCTCGTGGGCAGCCTCACCGCCTGCGCCGGGCTCCCGCCTTTGATCGACGTGCCCACCGACGGCCGCGAGGTCACCGCCGCCCGCCGGGGCGATGACGCCTGCATCGTCCGCGTGGGCGCCGGCTGGCATGGGCGCGAGGAGACCCGCCGCCACGACTGGGCCTGGAGCGATGGTTCCGGTCCCGCCTTCCTCGACATCACTGCCTGGCCGCAGGCTGCGCGCACCTGGCGACTGGAGTGCTTCCTGCGCAGCCCGGTCCCGCGCACCGTCGTGATCCGGCAGGACGGCGCCGAACTGTGGCGCGGGGCGGTCAACAACGACCGGCGCCCTGTGACAATCTCCTTCCGCGCGGCGGACGGGGGGGCCCGCCTCGAGTTCTCCTCCGATACCCCCGGCCGCCTCGAAAACGCCAATCCGGACGCCCGCCTGATTGCTTTCGGGCTTTACGACCCGAAAGTGAAGCTGACGAATAGCCCCTAGCAATGCCGCCCTCCTTCCTCCTCGACCTGACGCACACCAGCCACACCCGCGCGCGCACGGGCGTGCAACGGGTGGCGCGCTCGATCGCGGCCGCCCTGGGCGAGCGCGCCCGTCCCATCACGCACGATCCGTATTTCGGGGCCTGGCGCGACCTGCAGGACTGGGAGCGGGACAACCTGGCCGCCACGGCCCCCGCGCGGAAACGCGGCGCCCGCTGGCCGCTGGCCGCCCGGCTCCGCGGCTATCTCGGGCGGGCGGGCGCGGACGGCACCCTCGCCGGCGCCGCGGCCGGCGAGGCCGGCCTGCTCGTCCCGGAAATCTTCTCGCCCTCGGTTGCGGCCGCCCTCCCTCCCCTGCTGGCCCAGGTCCGCGGGCCCCGCGTGGCGCTCTTCCATGATGCCATCGCGCTGCAGCTGCCCGAGCTGACGCCCGCAAAATCCGTCGCGCGCTTTCCCGCGTATCTCCGCGAGCTGCTCGCCTTCGACGGCATCGCCGCGGTGTCGGAGGATTCCCGCCGCGCCCTCGTCGACTATTGGGACTGGCTGGGCGTGTCCTCCCCGCCGCCGGTGGCCGCGGTGCCGCTCGGGATCGACCTGCCCGCCGCCGCCGGTCCCGCGCCCGCCGGGAAGAACCCGCCCGTCGTCCTCTGCGTGGCCAGCCTCGAGGGCCGGAAGAATCACACGGAGCTCCTCGACGCCTGCGAGCAGCTCTGGGCCGGGGGCTCCCGCTTCGAGCTGCGCCTGGTCGGCCTCGCGCAGCGGGAAACCGGGCAGGCCGCCCTGGAAAAAATCGAGGAGCTGCGCCGCGCGGGCCGGCCCATCCGCTATGATGGCCCGGTGGACGACGCCACCCTCGCCGCCGCCTACCGCGAGTGCGCCTTTACCGTGTACCCCTCGCTCCTCGAGGGCTTCGGCCTGCCGGTCCTCGAGAGCCTTTCTCACGGCCGCCCCTGCATCTGCGCCGGGCACGGTGCCCTGGGCGAGGCCGCCCGGGGCGGCGGCTGCCTCGCGCTCGAGTCCACCGATGCCGCCGGCCTGACGACGGCGATCGGCAGCCTGCTCGGACCCGGCGAACGACTGGCGTCGCTGGGCGCCGCGGCCCGGGCCCGGCGATTCCGGACGTGGGCGGACTACGGCCGCGAGCTCTCGGAGTGGGCTTCCACCCTCCCCCAGGGATCCTGACGGCAGGGCGGCCGCACGGGGCAAAAATTGGAATTTGCCAACCCTACGGCAAGGCATCCAAGCTCTTCGGCTTGTCCCTCTTTTCCCGAAACCAGAAAGCCATTCTTACCCGCTGTCGTGAAGACTATGCGACCAAGATGCGGCACAAGTATGCCCCTTTCTATCACGCCATGGAGGCGCAGAAGGGCACCCACATCCGGCTCGATGGGAAGAACCTTATCATGCTGTCCAGCAATGACTACCTCGGGTTGGCCTTCCACCCGAAGGTCATCGAGGCGGCCCGGGCGGCCATGGACCAATGGGGCACCAGCACGAACGGCGCGCGGTCGTCCAACGGATCGCGAACCTTCCATCTCGAGCTAGAGGAAAAGCTGGCGGCGTTCCTGGGCCGGGAGGCCTGCCACGTGCACGCGGCCGGGTACCTCGCCTGCATGACGAGCATCGCCTCGTTCGCACAGAAGGGCGACATCATCTACGCGGACAAGAACATCCATTCCTGCCTCTGGGACGGCATCCTCCTTTCCAAGGCGACCGTCGAGCGCTTCTCGCACAACAGTCCCGAGGACCTGCGCGATATCCTGGCGGCGACCGGCGGCTCGGACGCGCCCAAGATGCTCGTCGTCGAGGGCGTGTACTCGATGGAGGGACACGTGGCGCGCCTGCCCGAGCTCACCGCCATCGCCGAGGAGCGGGGCTGCTTCACGGTCCTGGACGACGCGCACGGCTTCGGCGTCCTCGGCCGCCAGGGCCGCGGCACCGTCGACCACTTCGGCCTGAACGACAAGGTCGACGTCATCTGCGGCAGCCTCTCAAAGTCGCTCGCCAGCACCGGCGGCTTTGTCGCGGCGTCGCGCGACGTGATCGAATACCTCCGCACCCAGTCGCGGCAGACCATCTTCAGCGCGGCCATCAGCCCCGCGCAGGCGGCCTGCGCGCAGGCCTCCCTGCAGGTCATGCAGGACGAGCCGCAGCACCTGGAGCGGCTCTGGTCGAACACCAAGAAATACCGCGCGATCCTCCACGGCCTCGGCCTGGACACCTGGGGCAGCGAGACGCCGGCCGTGCCGATCGTCCTCGGTTCCAAGGAGCGCGTCTACACCTTCTGGAAGGCGCTCCTCGACAAGGGTGTCTTCACCGTCATGTCCATCGCCCCGGCCGTGCCGGTCGGCAAGGATCTCATTCGCACCGCCATTTCGGCGATGCACACCGACGAGCAGCTGGAAAAGATCGCGGACGCCATGAAGTACGCGCTCAAGAAGCTGTAAGCCCGGCCCGCAGGGCCAGCGCCGCATCGGCCCAGGTCGGCAGCGCGCGCGCGCCGGCCTCGGCCGCCAGTCGCTGCTGGAGCGCATCGTCCGTCAGCACGCCTCGGAGCGCCGTCTGCCAGGCGACCGGGTCGTTGACCGCGGCGAACAGGCAGCCGCCGCCGGCGCCGTTTTCCCGGAGGACCGGCAGGTCGCTGGCGACGCAGGGCACGCCCTGCCAGAGCGACTCGAGGAGCGGCAGGCCGCAGCCCTCGGCGATCGTGGGAAAGACGCTCGCCCGCGCCGCGGCATAGAGCCGGCCGAGGGCCGCGTCGTCCGCCGTCGCATGGTAGTGCAGCCCGGGAAAATCTCGCTGGAGCTCCTTGAGGCGCGCCCGGACCGGTTCGCCGAAGTGGGGATTGACCCGGCCCGCCAGGTGCAGGTCGAAGCGCAGGCCCTCCCGCCACAGCGCCACGCAGACCTCCAGGAGAAACGCCTGGTTCTTGCGGGGCTCGAGGATTCCCACGCAGAGGAGGGATGGGATCGTCGCTTCGGCGAGGGACCCGGGCGCAGCACCTGCGGAAAGGACGGGCGGGTGGACGGCCGGTCCGCCTTCGCCGGGGCTTCGGCGGACAGATCCGGGCGCAGTGGCCATGCCAGCGCTGGACGGTCGAGGCCCGGATCTAAAGTCGGCCCCGAGCGCCAGGACATCGACCGGCGGGGTTGTCGCGACGCCCTGCCAGCCCCAGAAGCCGAGCAGGTCGGTGCGGCTCGCCGCGGAGACCGCCCAGATGCGGTCGAATTGGGAGAGCATCTTCAGGTAGCGGGGATGCCGCGCCACGCTGCGGGGCCAGGTGATGTGCGGGTACCGGAGCGGAATCGCGTCGTGAAAGATCGCCGCGCAGCGGCAGCGGCGCGCGGCCAGGAAATCGGCGAAGCCCGGCCGCTCGTCGTCGGAAAACGGCTCCCCCGTCAGGAACCAGTCCCCGGGGCCCGCCTGCCGGTCCCATTCCGGCCAGCTCACCGCCGTCGCGGCCGATCCGAGCTCGTCGCGCAGCCGCGCGCTCACCCGCATGAGGCCCGAACGATGGCCGGCGGCGCCCGTCTTGGTTGTGTCGAAAAATATCATCACCCCGCGGGTTTCGGTTCGGCTTGCGGCCCGGGCGGCTGCGCCGCCGCGCCGGGGCCCGGCGCGGCAATCGCCTGGTGAAAATGCTCGAGCAGTCTCCCCGCGTTCCGGTGCGCGTCGAAATTCTCCTCCACCCAGGCCCGGGCCGCGCCCCGCAGCCGCTCGGCCAGGACATCGTCGGCCGAGAGGCGACGGAGGGCAGCCACCCAGGCCGCCGGATCCTCGACGGGCACCACCAGGCCGTTCTTCCCGTCCGCGACCGCCTCGGTCGTCCCGGCCGTGGGCGAGGTCACCACCAGCGTCCCGATCGCCATCGCCTCGGGAATGACGTTGGGCAGCCCGTCGCGGTCGCCGCTCGGCGCGATGACGCCGGTGTGCAGGAGGACGTCCGCCCAGGCCAGCTGGCTCCAGATCTCGTGCTGCGGCAGATGGCCCGTGAAGGTCACGTCCGCGGCCACGCCGAGCCGGCCGGCCAGGCGCTCGAGCTCGGCGCGCAGGGGCCCGTCGCCGCAGATGCGGGCCGCGAAGGGCACCCCGGCCGAGCGCAGGGCCGCATAGATGCGCAGCTGCTGGTCGAGGCCCTTCTTCGCGACCAGGCGGGCCACGGCCACCAGCTGCAGCGGCGAGCGCGACGCGCGCAGCGGCTGCACGGCCGGCAGCCGGTCGAGGCCCCGGCGGATGCAGACGATCCGGTCCGCCGCGAGCCCGCGCGTGAGCAGGGCGCTCCGCCCCATCTCCGTCGAGGTGTGGATGAAGGCGGCGTGCTCCAGCTTGTCGCGCAGCCACCAGTCGCCGCCGTGCTCGAAGAGGTCGTAGGCGTGCGCGGCGGCGCTGTAGCGGTGTCCGTCGATCCGCCACAGGATCCAGGCGGCCGTGGCCGGCGCCCCGCCCCAGGCCGCGTGCACCAGCGTGGGCGGATCCCGGCGGAACGAACGGGCGTAGATGCAGGCAAAGCCCGCCCCCAGCATGTTCTCCCAGAAGTTCAGCCACGAAGGCGCCCGGCGGGTCGCCAGCCCGTGCAGGAGCTGCCGCAGCACCTGCGGCCGGCGCCAGCCCTCGTAGGGGATCAGCCAGAGGAGGGTCAGCAGCCGCCACTTGTTGAACCGGGCCACCGGGATTCCCCGGAAAGTCCCTCCCCCGCCCCACATCGAGTAGAGCCGCAGCTTCGCGCCCCGGGCCCGCAGGGCCACGACCTCGCGCTGCAGGAAGGTCTCCGTCGGCTTCGGAAACGTGGTGTAAAGGAGAGCGATGACGGGCTCGGAAGGCGGCAAGGTCGAGCCAGCATGGGTTTTCGTTTCCGCCCCGCAATGCTGGAGACGCCGAGCCGAAAAGTTCGTCACGCAATACGTGACATGATCTTGCCGGCCTGCTCCAGCGCTCGTCACGCAATACGTGACATGATCTTACCGGCCTGCTCCAGCGCTCGTCTCGCAATCCGTGACAGCCTCCCTGATCTCGCTCCACGTCTCGTCACGCAATGCGTGACCACACCGGATGAGCCTCCCCTGAGGCTCGTCCCGCGACAGGTGACAATTTTCCCCAAGCCCGCCCGGCGGCTCGTCACGCCATGCGTGACAAGGCCGATTTCCGGGAAACGGCCCTCGCGCTGAGGGAGCGGCTGCGGCTGATCCAAAGCAGGAGCTGCAGGGTCCGCTCGGCGTCGGGGGCGGCGCTGCCGGCCTTGAGGTATTCGTGGATGCGCTGGCGGGGTACTCCGAGATGCCGGCCTAAATTCACCTTGTCGCCACGTCTCCTCGTCCGTCGGCGCGCCTCGGCCGCCAATGCGTTCCAAAGGGGCGTCTCGGTGCCGGGACGCAGGGTGCCTCCCCGGGATTGGCGCGTGCGGATCTTGTAGGCTCGATGTGCCGCCTTGGCGCCCAAACAGACCACCTCCGCCAAGCCTTCGCAGACATCGCCCAATGCGCGCATCCGGGCATCCACGTGAACAGGTCCATAGTCGTTGGGCATGACTTGGCGAATGATAGCAACCTCGCAAACGTCGGCCGGAACGGCGCCGACGGTCTCGTCACGTAATACGTGACAAAACCCACCCCGGCCGCAAAGTCATCCTTCACATGTCTGGCGCGTTTCGCTCCTCGCTCCTGCTCCTGGCAGCTCTCTCCC
>Ga0265320_10002064_pt1 | contig 14153 bp, 23 predicted proteins | sample 4827metaG_FD_202087 | JGI IMG/M metagenome (GOLD analysis project Ga0265320, IMG submission 202087) | Rhizosphere microbial communities from Carex aquatilis grown in University of Washington, Seatle, WA, United States - 4-8-27 metaG | ecosystem: Host-associated > Plants > Roots > Rhizosphere >...
CCAAGCCTGAAATGGCGCTGTTCCGCGCCGACCGGCCCAGCTACCGCCAGATGCTCCATTTCGTCCGCCGACAGCGGGATTTCGAGGGTGGCGTTGCCGATGATTGCCTGCCCTGCGACTGCACGGATTGATCCATGCCCCATCAGTTCCCCGACACCGTCGAGCATTGGAACCTCGACCGGCTGATCCCCTATGGCCGCAACGCGCGGACCCATTCGGACGGCCAAGTCGCCCAGATCGCCGCCAGTATCGTCGAATTCGGTTGGACCAACCCGGTTTTGGCCGACAGCCAGGGCAATGTCATCGCTGGCCATGGCCGGCTGGCCGCCGCCAAACAGCTTGGTCTCGACACCGTGCCGGTGGTGCTGCTTGACCACCTGACCGAGGCCCAGCGGCGGGCCTATATCCTGGCCGACAATAAGCTGGCGTTGAATGCCGGTTGGGACGACGAGACCCTGGCGGCGGAGCTGCACGCGCTCAACGCCGAGGGCTACGACCTCGACCTGATCGGCTTCTCAGAACAGGAACTGGATGCCCTGATGGCCCCCCTCGACGACGAGGGCGACGGCCAGGGCGATGGGGATGAAGATGAAATCCCGGAACCGCCAGCCGATCCGGTGACGCGGCCCGGCGATCTGTGGATCTTGGGCCGCCACCGCCTGCTGTGCGGCGACAGCACCAGTGCCACCGACGTGGCGCGTCTGCTGGCCGGGGCCAAGCCGCACCTGATGGTGACCGATCCGCCTTACGGGGTGGAATACGATCCCACCTGGCGCAACGAGGCAGGTGTTTCCTCCACGTCGCGCACCGGCAAGGTCGCCAATGATGACCGCGCCGACTGGCGGGAAGCCTGGGCGCTGTTCCCCGGCGAAGTGGCCTATGTCTGGCACGCGGCCATCTTCGCCAAGACGGTGGCCGAAAGCCTGGAGGCCAACGACTTCAAAATCCGCGCCCAGATCATCTGGTCGAAGAATCGCTTCGTTCTGGGGCGTGGCGATTACCACTGGCAGCACGAGCCATGCTGGTACGCGGTGCGCAAGAGCGGCGCCGGCCATTGGCAGGGAGCGCGGGATCAGGCCACCATCTGGGCCATCGGCAACAATGGCGATGAAGACGAGGCCACGGTCCACGGCACCCAGAAGCCGGTGGAATGCATGCGCCGCCCGATCCTCAACAACAGCACCGAGGGCGACGGGGTGTACGAGCCGTTCGCCGGCAGCGGAACCACGGTAATCGCCGCCGAGACCACGGGCCGAATTTGTTTTGCGGTGGAATTGAACCCGGCCTATGCCGACGTGATCGTCGGCCGTTGGCAGAAGCTGACCGGCCAGAAGGCCGTGCTGGACGGCGATGGCCGGAGTTTCGAGGAGATCGCCGCCGGGAAGGTGGTCAGCGCCGGGTGATCCGGCGAAGGGAATGCTGGTACTTGGCGTCGGTGGGCTTCCAATTCAGCGGCTTGCAGCCGAGGCGCAGGTCGCGCTCCCAGAATTCGAAAATCTGCTGGTTGGAATAGCCCTTGCCCCGGAAGTATTCGAAGTCGCTTTGCGACCACTGCGGATGGGCCTTCAGGGCGGCGGTGGGGCGAACGGTCAGGGCCATGATCACTTCGCCTTCTGGCCGGCGGCGTAGGCCGCTTCCAGGGCCTTCTTGATCTGCCAAACCGCCAGTTCGTGGAAGTCCAGCCGGTCGCTCTTGCGGGTGTCCAGGGTCTCCAGGTCGAGGATCTGGGTGGCGATCTCGGTCAGGGCTTGGTCTCGGGTCTGCATGGCTTTGGCCTCCGTTGTGTTGGGGCCAGTACCGCTCTATGTCGCCGACAGATCAAGTCGATTAAGCGTGCGATTTCAACAAGGTGATCGATTGCGTCAATCCCGCCGCATGTCCCTGGCCGAGGCCGCCGCCAACGTGGTGATCGGCTACGGCATCGCGGTCGCCACCCAGATGGTGGTGTTCCCGATCTTCGGCATTCATATCACCCTGGCCGACGATATCGCCATCGGCTTGGTGTTCCTGGAGGTCTCCCTCGTCCGCAGCTACCTGTTGCGGCGGTTGTTCGAGCGGCTGTCATGACGGCGATATTGTTGGCTTGGATTCGCCCGTCTCCGAATCTACTCTTTCGGCCTTAATTTCCGAGGGGAAGACCATCATGAGTAAATCCGCCATGTCCAAGGCCATCCGCCAAGCCGCCGGTTGCAGCGTCGCCCAGGCCGATGCCGCCGTCGAAGCGGCGCTGGCCACCATTGTCGAAGGCGTCAAGACCGAGGGCCGCTTCAGCCTCATCGGTTTCGGCTCCTTCTCGAAGTCCGAGCGCCCGGCCCGTCAGGGTCGCAATCCGCGGACAGGCAAGACAATCGACATCGCCGCATCGACCTCGATCAAGTTCAGCACCTCGGCGGCCTTGAAGAAGTCGCTGTAAGTCATGGCGGTCAATCCCGAGCATGTAGCCCGCGCCGCGAATGATCTGATGGATCACTATGGTCAGGCCGCTCTCGATGTCGCCAGGACGCAAGCTGAACGCGCGTCGAGGGCCGGTGACATGCCGGCCCTCGATCAAGCCCTGATGGTGCTGACCGAAATCGAGCGCCATCAGGAGATTTCGTCCACGCCGGTGACGTAGGCGTCACCTTTATTCCAGGACCCTTCGTCCAGGTCCCACTCGGTGTCGGCGCTGTTGAACAATTTCTCGAGGGCGGTGCCCGTGGCCTGCTCGGGAGTGTCGGCTTCGACCTGGACGATGGTGCTTTCGGTGACGTCGCGGGTGATGATCACGCTGTAGCGGGGCATGGCCGCTTTCCTCAGCTGGCGATTTTGTAGACGCGGCTGCGGCCTGCGATCTTCTCGCTGGCAACCTCAAGGCCCAGCTTCTTCTTCAAGGCCCCGGCGATGACGCCGCGCACCGTGTGAGCCAGCCAGCCGAACTCGGCGGTGATCTCGGCGATGCTGGCGCCCTCGGGCCGCTTCAGCATAGCGATCAGGGCCTCCTGCTTGCTGCCCTGGCGCTGGCGGCAGGGGGCGGCCAGAGTTGCGGCTTCCTCGGGCTCCGCATCGTCGGTGGTCTCGATGCCGAGGGCGGCATTGGCGGTTGCGGCGGCGCGCAGAGTGAGGGGCGTACCGTCTTCGCCGACCCGCCAGACGGTGGAGTCGTCCTTGGAGGCGATCTCCTCGATCAGCCCCTTCTTCAAAAGACTCTTGAGTACATTGCCGACCGCACCGCCCTTCAAGGGGGCGGTGACCGGGAAGACCAGCCGGTCATCGCGGGCGCAGGCGGCGGCGAGGATGGTGGTCTGGGTTTCGGAAAGCTGAATCTGGGTCATGGTTCGATTCCCTCTGAGGTGCCGGCGCAGGGATGCGCCTGTACCACCCCAAGCCCCGCCGGGTGGACCCGGTCGGGGCGGTGAGGGGAGAAACCAGGGTGTCAGGCGGCCATGTTGGCCAGGAGACGCCGGGCTTCGTAAATGGCCGCCCACATGGCGCGGTCATCGGTTGGCCCATCGGTTGTTTCGATTTCAGTGGCGGCCCGGTCGATGGCCTGCAGAGTTTGCACCATGGCGGCATTGTCGGCGCGTAGACGATCGAGTTCGGTGAAATCGGTCATTTGGATCTCCGTTCTTGAAAACGCTGTCGGTGACGCCATGCGTCAGCTGGCGTCGGCCAGAACCTCGAAATGGGTGACGAAGCCGGTGAGGTAGGGCAGCCCGTGCGGGATGCCGGTTTCCCGCGCCGTCTGGCGGCTGATGGTCCAGGCCATCCAGCGGGCCACCGCCGCGTCGATCGCTGCCGCCAGCCCGAGACCGTGGAACAACCCGTTGGCGACGTCGTCGGCGAAGTGGCGCCCAAAGGTGCTGTCGAGGAATTCGCGCACCGCCGTGTCGGGGCAGCCGGTGGCGGTCTGGATCGCGGGCATCGCCATCTTCCAGGCTTCGGCCGGGTCGGCGTGGTCGGCCATGGTGCCGAAGAAGCCCCAATCGGTGTTGGTGGTGGGCAGGATGGTGTCGGGTATGCTGGCCTCCGTTGTTCGTGGGACCATCAATCGCTCTTACGGCCAAGCACATCAACTCGATAAGCAGATGATTTAATTGCGTATTTCGTAGGCGTTCGATCATGGGCTTATCGGTTCGCGCCTATGCGCGTCATCGCGGGGTGAGCCATGTGGCGGTGATGAAGGCCGTTCGCGCCGGACGCATCCCGCAGGAGGCGGACGGTATGATCGACCCGGCCAGGGCCGATGCCGCCTGGGAGGCTCAGACCGATCCGGCCAGGCGTCCTGCCACGGTCAAGACACCGCCCGCGACACCATCCAAACCGGCCATGTCGGTGACCGCCACGCCTCCGCCCCAGCGTGAGGCGGTGACCGCTCCGGTTCCGGCCGCCGCTGGAAACGGCAGTTCGTTCGAAGGCGGCAAAGCCGCCGGGGCCAATTTCGCCCAGGCGCGGACCATGCACGAGGTGGCCAAGGCCCAGAAGGCCCGCATCCAGGTCCAGCGCCTCAAGGACGAGGTCATCGACCGCGCCAACGCCCTGGCCCTGGTGTTCAAGCTGGCCCGGCAGGAACGCGATTCCTGGGTCACCTGGCCGGCCCGGGTCGCCGGTCAGATGGCGGCGGAAGCCGGGATCGACCCGCACACCATGCAAACCTTGCTGGAAGCCCATGTCCGCGCCCATCTCGCCGAGCTCGCCGATCTCCGGCCCGAGTTCAGGTGACGTCACCGGCTTCGACGGCGCCGAGCAGATTCTGGCGGCCTGGAGCGACGGGATGCGGCCCGATCCGCTGCTGACCGTCTCGGAATGGGCCGACCTGCACCGCATGCTGTCGAGCCGGGCCTCGGCCGAACCGGGCCGCTACCGCACTGCCCGTACCCCTTACATGCGCGACATCATGGACGCGCTGTCGCCCACCAGTCCGGTGCAGCGGGTGGTGTTCATGAAAGCCGCCCAGGTGGGAGCGACCGAGGCCGGGTGCTGCTTCATCGGCTTCGTCATCCACCATGCGCCGGGGCCGATGCTCTGCGTCCAGCCCACGGTGGAGATGGCGAAACGGGCGTCCCGCCAGCGCATCGACCCGCTGATCGACGAAAGCCCGGCCATCCGAGAGCGGGTCAAACCGGCCCGGTCGCGCGACGCCGGCAACACCATGCTGTCGAAGGACTTCCCCGGCGGCACCTTGGTGCTGACCGGCGCCAACAGCGCGGTGGGCTTGCGCTCCATGCCCGCCCGCTATCTGTTCCTCGACGAGGTCGATGCCTATCCGGCTTCCGCCGACGAGGAAGGCGATCCCGTCGGTCTGGCCGAGGCGCGGTCGCTGACCTTCGCCCACCGGCGGAAAGCGTTCCTGGCCTCGACGCCGACGATCCGGGGCATGTCGCGGATCGAGCGGGAATACGAGGCCAGCGACCAGCGCCGGTTCTTCGTGCCCTGTCCCCATTGCGGGACCATGCAGTGGCTGAAATTCGAGCGGCTGAAATGGGACAAGGGCCAGCCGGGCAGCGTCCGTTACGTCTGCGAATCCTGCGACCAGGACATCGCCGAGCACCATAAGGGCGGCATGCTGGCTGCCGGAGAATGGCGGGCCACCGCCATTGCCACAGATCCCGGCACTATCGGCTTTCACATCTCGGCGCTGTATTCGCCGCCGGGCTGGCAGTCGTGGCGGGACATCGTCCGCCTGTGGGAGGCGGCGCAAGGAAATGATGATGCGCTGCGGGTGTTCAAGAACACCGTGCTGGGCGAAACCTGGGTGGAAAGCGGCGAAGCGCCCGACTGGCAGCGGCTCTACGACCGCCGCGAGACTTGGAGTCCGGGCACCGTCCCGGCGGGTGGGCTGTTCCTCACCGCCGGGGCCGACGTCCAGAAGGACCGCATCGAGATCGATGTCTGGGCCTGGGGGCGAAACCTCGAAAGCTGGCTGATCGACCATATCGTCATCGAGGGTGGGCCGGAACATGCCGAAACCTGGACGGCGCTGGAAGAGGTGCTGGCCAGGACGTGGAAGCACGCCAACGGCGCCGCCCTGAAGATTGCCCGCCTCGCCATCGACAGCGGTTACGAATCCTCGGCGGTCTACACATGGGCTCGCCGGATGGGCGTCGCCAGCGTGTCGCCGGTTAAGGGCGTCGAGGGCTTCAATCGCTCCAGCCCGGTTTCGGGTCCCACCTATGTGGACGCCACCGAGGGCGGCAAGAAGATCCGCCGCGGCGCCCGGCTATGGATCGTGGCGGTCTCCACCTTCAAGTCGGAGACCTATCGCTTCCTGCGCCTCGAACGCCCCACCGACGAGGAATTGGCGACTGGCGTCCGTTTCCCGGCCGGAACGGTGCATCTGCCATCGTGGGCCGAGTCCGAGTGGTGCAAGCAATTCGTCGCCGAGCAGTTGGTGACGGTGAAGAACTGCCGCGGCTTCACCAAGCTGGAATGGCAGAAACTGCGCGAGCGCAACGAGGCGCTGGATTGCCGGGTCTATGCCCGCTCCGCCGCCTGGATCGTCGGGTCCGACCGCTGGCCCGAGGCCAAGTGGCGCGATCTGGAGGCACAACTAGCCATATCCGAGCTGGCCCAAACCGAAGAATCCCAGGCGGGCCAGATCCGCCGCCCCCAGACCCGCCGCTCCCGGCGGGTTTTTCATTCCAGCTATATGCGTTAGCTCGCGTTCTCATTGGGCTTCTTAAACTTCGCGGAGCCATGCTCTCGGTGGGCTGAAAGTGGTTCCTCGCAATGGTGGATCACTTCGCCGGTTTTTTTGTCTCTCACCGTCTCAAGGTAGCGGTCATTTTCCTTGTCAATCAGCCGCTGCTTTTCGATCCAATCGCCCTTGCTATTGCGCATTTGATCGCCCGCAAAGAACTCCTTGGTCACCCCCTTCTTCCCCGGCGCGTTCCGAACCTTCCCCTGGATGCTGTCGTGCAATTCAAGTCTCTCAGAGACGAGCAATGAAATTGTTCGTCCGATAGAGCCGCAGGCTGGGCAGGGCGCCGGTTCTACCGCCCCAATTTGATCATCAGAAATTTCAACACCGCACTGGGTACAGCGCGCTATGCGCGTGATCTCGCCCATTGCTCTCCTCCCTGTAAGCATTCGCTGGAACAATAGCATGACCCTCGACGAGATGAAGGCCGAGCGCGAACGCGTGATGGCGCGACGCAACTCGCTAGTGGCCCGCGTCACCGTCGGCGACCGCACCGTCCAATACGACCTGACCCAGGCTAATCAGGTGCTGGCCGATCTCGACCGCCGTATCGCCCTGGCCGAGGGCGAGGGGCGCCGCCGTCGCATCCTGACCGTGGCCAGCAAGGGGCTGTGACCATGTTGTCGGCCCTGCGCCGCAAGGTGGGCGCCTTTATCGGCGGCTTCGAGGCGGGCATGAGCAACCGCCGTCTCAAGGGCTTCCAGCCCAGCCGCGCCCATCTCAACACCCTGATCGCCGCCGCCGGCTCAGACATCACGGCGCGCGCCCGCCATCTGGTCCGCAACAACGGTTATGCCGCCAACGCCATCGAAAGCTGGGCTGGCAATGTGGTGGGCGCCGGCATCAAGCCGTCCTCGCTGATCGCCGACGCTTCCCTGAAGGCCGCCACACAGAAGCTGTGGCTGGCCTGGACCGACGAATCCGATGCCGAGGGGCTGACCGATTTCTACGGCCAGCAGCGCCGGGCTGCGCGCGAGGTGTTTATTGCCGGCGAGGTGTTCTTCCGCTTCCGCCCGCGCCGGACCGAGGACGGCCTGTCGGTGCCGCTGCAATTGCAGATGCTGCCCTCGGAAATGCTGCCGCTGACCCGGAACCAGACCCTGCCCGGCGGCAATGTCATCCGCCAAGGCATCGAATTCGATCGTATCGGCCGCCGCGTCGCCTATCACTTCCTGCGCCGCCATCCCGGCGACTGCACCGATCCCGGCATGGCCGGTGAAACCGTCCGCGTCCCGGCCTCCGAGATCATCCATGTGATGGACCCGGTGGATGCCGGGCAGTTGCGCGGCGTGTCGCGCTTCGCCCCGGCCATCGTCAAGCTGTTCCTGCTCGACCAGTACGACGACGCCGAACTGGACCGCAAGAAGGTGGCGGCGATGTATGCGCTGTTCGTCACAACGCCGAGTCCGGGCGAGCCGTTCGATATCGCCGAGGACGGCGGCACCGGCGACCGGGTGATGGACGTCCAGCCCGGCCAGGTGGTGATGCTGGAACCGGGCGAGGAGATCCAGACCTCGGCTCCCGCCGATGTGGGCGGCTCCTATGAGGCGTTTCAGTACCGGACACTGCTGCAGATCGCCGCCGCCCTGGGCGTGCCCTACGCCTACCTGTCCAACGACATGCTGAAGGCCAATTACTCCAACTCGCGCCTTGCCCTGCTGGAATTCCGCCGCCGCATCGACGCCTGGCAGCACGCCGTCATGGTCTACCAGCTTTGCCGCGCCGTCTGGCAGCGCTGGATGGACACCGCCGTGATGGCAGGCGCCCTGGCCATCAAGGGCTATGAGCCCAACCGGGCCGGTTTCATCGCCTGTTCCTGGCTACCGCCCAAATGGGATTGGGTCGATCCGCTCAAGGATGCCCGCGCCGAGATCGAGCAGATCGAGGCGGGCCTGAAAAGCCGCACCCAGGCTCTGGCCGAGCGCGGCTTCGACGCCGAACAGGTGGATGCCGAAATCGCCGCCGATAAGGCCCGCGAACAGCGGTTGGGGCTGGTTCTCGGCACCCAACCGATGCCGTCTCCACCGACACAGTAAGGACCGACATGCACGATCTGCCCCATATCGCGGCCCGTCTGTACGGGACGCCGCTGCTGGTTGCCCGCACCAAGCTGGACGTGATCCTGGGCGCCCTCGGCCCCCGGCTGGCCGGACAGGCACTGTCCTTTGACGCGGATGTCGCCCCCTCCACCGAAGTGGCGGTGACGCCCGACGGCATCGCCATCGTGCCGGTGATCGGCACCCTGGTGGCCCGGTCGGGCTATCTCGGCGCCGCCAGCGGCCTGACCGCCTACTCCGACATCGCCGAGTCCATTGAGGCGTCGGCTACTGATCCGGACGTCAGGGCTATTCTGTTGGATGTGGATTCCTCCGGCGGCGAGGTCGGCGGCCTGTTCGATCTGGTCGACCACATCCAGGCCATCCGCGCCCAATGCGGCAAGCCGATCTGGGCGGTGGCGGACGAGGCAGCCCTGTCGGCGGCCTATGCCATCGCCTGTACAGCCGACCGCCTCTACATCACCCAGACCGGCGAAATCGGCTCGATCGGCGTGGTCGCCATCCATGTGGACGAATCCGCCGCCGACGCCCAGGCCGGGCGAGCCTGGAGCTTCATCCATGCCGGCGCCAGCAAGGTCGATGGCAATCCCCATCAACCGCTGTCGGATTCCGCCCGCGCCATGCTCCAGGCCGATGTCGATGCCCTGTACGGGAAATTCACCGCCCTGGTGGCCGAGCGACGGCGGATATCTCCCGACGCCGTGCGGGCCACCGAGGCTGCGGTCTATCGCGGTGATCAGGCGGTGGTCGCCGGGCTGGCCGACAAGGTCGGCACGCTCCGCGTTGCCCTCGCCGATCTCGGCGCGACCCTGGCGCGCCCCTCCGTCCGCTCCCCCGTTCTGCCCAAACCCAAGGAGACCACCATGTCCGAGCAAACGGGGGACATCCCCGTTCTGGCGACCGCGCGCGAAGGCGCGCAGATCATAAAGTCTGTCGGCATCGCCGACGGGCCGTCCGCCGTCGAAGCGACCGCCGAGATCGAGCAGCGCCTGCGCACCGAATATGCCGAGATCAGCGCCATCGCCGCCCAAGCCGCCCGCTTAGGCGTGGCCATCGACCCGGCCGAGGCCATGGCCAAGGGCATCCGCCCCGAGGCGCTGCGCCGCACGGTCCTGGATCAACTGGCCGAGCGTTCCGACGCCGCCGATGTGGTGGCCGCTGCTCCGGCGGGTGCTGCACCCAAGGCCGAAAACGAAAGTCCCATCGTCCGGCGTGCCCGCGAAGCCGCCGCTCGCCAGTAAGGAACTGCTCCCATGCCCGTGCTGACCGCTCCGCCCACCCTGGGCGATCTGCTGAAGTTCGAACTGAACGCCAGCTACACCCGCGAGACCGTGACGCTGAAGGCGGACACGTCCTATCCCCTCGGTGCGGTGCTGGGCCGCATCACCGCCACCGGTGAATACCGCCTGTCCCCCGCCGCCGAGGTGGTTGGCGATGAAGGTGCCGAGGTGGCTATCGCCGTCCTGCTGGAAGCGGTGGATGCCACCGATGCCGCCGTTACCGGCCTGATCGCCGCCCGTGGTCCGGTCATCCTGGCCGATGGTGCCCTGGTGTTCGACGCCTCGGTCGACCAGCCCGCCGAGATCGCCGCCAAGCGGAGCCAGCTTGCCGCATTGGGCCTCGTCGCCCGCACCACCGTTTGAGGATGCCTCCGACATGAACGCCATCATCAATCCCTTCGACGTGGGCGGCTATTCGCTCGCCGAGATGACCCAGGCCATCAACATCCTGCCCAACCTTTACACCCGGCTGGGCCAGATGGGGCTATTCCACTTCGAGGGCGTCACCCAGCGCTCGGTGATCATCGAGCAGGCGGAAGGCGTCCTCAACCTGCTGCCCACCGTGCCGTTGGGCGGTCCCGCCACCGTCGCCAACCGCGACAACCGCGCCATGCGCGCCTTCTCACTGCCGTGGATTCCCCATGACGACACCATCCTGCCTCAGGATATCCAGGGCGTACGCGGCTTTGGCAGTGCCGATGCCGCCGATCCACTGACCACCATCATGGAGCGCAAGCTGACCCGCATGCGGAGCAAGCACGCCCAGACCCGCGAGTTCATGGAGGTCAACGCGCTCCGGGGCATCGTCCGCGACGGCGCCGGTTCCACCCTCTACGACTACTTCAGCGAATTCGGCCTGGCCCGCCAGCAGGTGGATTTCGCCCTCGGCACCGCCACCACCAATGTCCAGGCAAGGGTGCGCGACGTGTTGCGCAAGGTGGAAACCGAACTCAAGGGCGAGACCATGTCCTCGGTCACCGCCCTGGTCAGCCCCGATTTCTTCGACAAGCTGATCGGCCACGCCAAGGTCGAGCAGGCCTACCAGTACTATACGACCGTGGGCGCCCAGCCGCTGCGCGAGGATGTCCGCCGCCGCTTCCCTTTCGCCGGGCTGGTGTTCGAGGAATACAGCGCCACCGTCACCCTCTCCACCGGACAGACCGAAACCCTGATCCCGGCCGGCGAGGGCATCGCCTTCCCGCTCGGCACCATGGACACCTTCGTCACCTATGGCGCCCCGGCCAATCTGATCGAGACGGTCAACACCATGGGCCTGCCCATGTACGCCCGGCAGCTTGCCCGCCAGGATGGCAGCGCCATCGACGTCAAGACCGAGGCCTCGATTCTCCCCGTGAACAAGCGGCCCCGGCTGGCGGTCCGCATTTTCTCCAGCAACTGACCATGTCGGCCTTCGCCGATGCCGTCGACGATCTGTTCGCCGATCCCAACCTCGCCGTTACCGTCAGCTACCAGGGCCGGTCCATCCGTGCCCTGGTGCGGCGGCCCGATCGCGACATCGAGTTCTCCGACATCACCGTCCACACAGGGACAGCTTTGTTCGAGATCCGACGGCGGGAGGTTCCTGCTCCCCAGGCGGGTGATGTGATCATCCATGACGGCGACAGCTTCGTCGTCCAGGGCGAACCCCGCCTGGATGCCGAACGGCTGATCTGGAACTTGGATACGAGGTCGGCATGAAACTGGCGGCGGCCCTATCCGGCGATCTGCGCAAGATCATGGCCGAGGAGATCAAGAACGCCGAAGACGCCGTCACCGCCGGCATGCGCCAAGCCGCTGACGGGTTGAAGGCCGACCTCCGCCGTCAGGTCACCGAGGCGGGCATGGGCCAGCGCCTCGCCAATACCTGGCGGGCCGAGCTGTATCCCAAGGGCCAAAAGAGCATCAAGGCGGCGGGGTTCGTCTTCACCAGAGCACCGACCATCATCCGGGCCTTCGACCAGGGCGCGGTGATCAAGTCCAAGCATGGCTTCTGGTTGGCCATCCCCACGCTCGCCGCCGGGACCGGCGCCCGAGGCCGACGCATGACGCCCGGCCTGTGGGAGCAAATGCATGGGAACCGCCTGCGATTCATCTATCGCCGCGGTGCCCCATCGCTGCTGGTGGCGGAAAACATGCGGGCCCGCACCGGTAAACGGGGTGGCTTCGCCAAGGGCAGCGCCTCGGCGCTCCGCTCCGGGCGTGGGATGACCAGTGTGGTGATGTTCATTCTGGTGCCGCAGGTCTCGTTGCGAAAGCGACTGGACGTCAACGCCGCCGCCGAGCGGTGGGCTTCGGCGCTGCCGGAGCTGATCGTCAGGAATTGGCGGTGATCATTCCGATCACTGCACCGATTTGGCAGCACCACCATGGATGGCCATGAACATCCGTCTCTGTGGTCCCCACAGGGACTGGAACCCGAACGCCGCGTAGAATCCTTGAGCACCATCGTCGATGGGGTCGACGACGATCACCGACATGGCGACCGTCTCCGCCGCCACCTTGGTCTTCTTGACGGCATCGGCCAGCAGAATGCTGCCCAAACCCTGTCCAGCGGCGGTCAGATCAACGGCGAGGCGCCCGATCAGCGCCGCCGGAATGGGATGCCGCGGCAGGCGCTTCTCCATTGCTGGCGGCAGGTCGGCGGCGACCACCGTCGCGGCGCTGAGGGTGAAGAAACCAAGGATATGCTCGGGCCGATCCGGCATGACGGCTACGAAAACCCGCGCGGTATTCCGCCGGACATCCTGGCTGGCCTGCTCGTGGATATAGCGGTCGAGGGACTCATTGCCGCAAGAGAAGGACGAGCGGTCATGATGGGATTCAAGCGGCTCGATCTGGATGGAATCGGTGGCGAGACTCACCGACGCACGACCCGCGAATGCTCCTCGAGCGCCTTCTGGAGTTTCTCGTTCGGCTCGGGCGGATTGAGCAGCAGTTCCTGAAAACGCTCCCATTCCTCGGCGTCGAGCGAAATGACCTCGTGCTCGCGCACAACCGCATCCGCCTTCTGCAAGGCGACATCGACCACGAAGTCGGTGAGCGTCTTGTCCGCATAGGCGGCGGCCCGTTCCAGCTTCCGCTTCGATTGCGGGCTGAGACGAATGCTGATGCGCTCCTGGCGCTGGGCAGTCCTGGGCATGATGGCGGCTCCAATTGATATCTCAAATATGTACGCCTTATCGGCGCACGTTTCAAGGATTGCCCATGCCCTCCGTCCGCGAACAGATCCTCACCGCCCTGCTGGCGCGGCTGGAGACCGTGCCCGATGCCACGGCCAAACGGGAAGCGCCGCTGCCGGAAGCGGTCCCCGCCGGTGGTCTGATCATCCTGCGCGACGGCGATCCCGGCGACCCGGAAGTTCTGCTCTCTCCGATTTCGTACCTGTGGGAACACCAGACCGAGATCGAGGTGATCCTCCAGCGCGGCCAGGACGACGACAGCGCCGCATTGGATGCACTGCTTATGGCGGTGGGGGACATCCTGGCGGCCGACCGCTCCCTCGGCGGCTTGGCGGAATGGCTGGACTGGGGCGCCCCCAAGACCTCCGGCCTCGCCATCGACGGTGCCGCCGCCCTGCGGGGCACCACGGTGCCGGTCACCATCCATTACGGCTCCAGCGACCCGCTGGGCTGACCCACACCTTAATATATGGGAGTTTCCCATGGCAAAGACTCGGGCCTACGGCGCCGATTGCATCCTGCTGGCCGCATTCGAGACGGTTTACGGCACGCTTCCGGCCGACGGCTATGGACGGCTGTCGTTCAAGGAATCCAGCCTGGGGGCCCAGCGTCCGCTGGGCTACGACCCGCTGCTGGGCCAGGGCCGCGATGCCCAGGACCCGTTCTACGAGGCGATCAAGGACGAGGGCGATATCGGCGTGCCGCTGGATGTGCGTGCGCTCGGCTTCTGGCTGAAAGGCCTGTTTGGGGCGCCCGCCACCGCCGATAACGGTGACGGCAGTTTCGACCACGTATTCACCTCGGGCGGCACGCTCCCCAGTCTCGCCATCGAGATCGGCCACGCCCAACTGGCGGTGCCGAAGTTCTTCCGCCATGGCGGCGCCAAACTGGACAAGCTGTCCTTCGACATGGCCCGCTCCGGCGCCGCCAATGCCAGCATCGGTGTGATCGCCCAGGGCGA
>Ga0265320_10002069_pt1 | contig 14126 bp, 26 predicted proteins | sample 4827metaG_FD_202087 | JGI IMG/M metagenome (GOLD analysis project Ga0265320, IMG submission 202087) | Rhizosphere microbial communities from Carex aquatilis grown in University of Washington, Seatle, WA, United States - 4-8-27 metaG | ecosystem: Host-associated > Plants > Roots > Rhizosphere >...
TCGCGGACGCCGGGGATCGAGGAAAATTCGTGCAGCACGCCCTCGATCTGGATCGAGGTGACGGCCGCGCCCTGCAGCGAGGACAGCAGCACGCGGCGCAGCGCGTTGCCGAGCGTCAGGCCGAAGCCGCGCTCCAGAGGTTCCGCCGTGATCGTCGCGAACTTGCCGACGTCGTGGCCGGCTTCGATCTTCAACTTTCCCGGCTTGATCAGTTCTTGCCAGTTTTTCTGAAACATAGTTTTTTCCTCATCGTGTCCCGGACGCGGAGAGCGCGCGCCCATTCTTGCGACGAAGGGTTCTTGGGGACTGCTCTCGAAACTTTTTTTCTGGTCGCACGCCCGACGGAAAACCGCTCCGCTGCGCTGCGCACTTTTCCTGGTCGATGCTCCTAGACTCTGCGGCGCTTGGGCGGGCGGCAGCCATTGTGCGGGATCGGCGTCACGTCGCGGATCGAGGTGACGACGAGGCCGACGGCCTGCAGCGCGCGCAACGCGGACTCGCGGCCCGAGCCCGGGCCCGATACTTCCACTTCCAATGTGCGCATGCCGTGCTCGACGGCCTTCTTGCCGGCGTCCTCGGCGGCGACCTGGGCGGCATAGGGTGTCGACTTGCGCGAACCCTTGAAGCCCATCATGCCGGCGGACGACCAGGAGATCGCATTGCCCTGCGTGTCGGTGATGGTGATGATCGTGTTGTTGAAGGTCGCGGCGACATGCGCCACGCCGACCACGACGTTCTTCTTTTCCTTCTTGCGAGCGCGGCCGGCGCCCTTCTTCTCTGCGGCCTGGGGAGCTGCCATGGGATTACTTGGTCACTTTCTTCTTGCCGGCGATGGCCTTCGCGGGGCCCTTGCGCGTGCGCGCGTTCGTGTGGGTGCGCTGGCCGCGGACCGGCAGGCCCTTGCGGTGACGCAGGCCGCGGTAGCAGCCGAGATCCATGAGGCGCTTGATGTTCATCGCCACTTCGCGGCGCAGATCGCCTTCGACCAGGAAGTCGCGGTCGATCGTTTCGCGGATCTGGATGATCTCGGCCTCGGTCAGGTCGTGGACGCGACGGTTGGGCGCGATGCCGACCTTCTCGATGATCTCGCGCGCCTTGGCGGGACCGATTCCATGGATGTAGCGAAGGCCGATCTCGACCCGCTTCTGGGTAGGAATATTGACGCCGGCGATACGTGCCACGTAGGTGCTCCGCTTTTCGTAAGCCATTCCTCGGCTTACAGATTTTGTTGCGTCCGATCCTTGCCCAAGCCGCCAGCGCGCCCATTCCGACAAGGGGCGTCAAGCCGCACAAATTGGACAGGAAATCTGCCGCGAGGGCGCGGAGTATATTAATGCACCCCCCTCAGTCAACGCCTGATTTGACAGTCTTTTCGCCCAGGGGGGCGTAGGCCGCTTAACCCCTTCAGCGCAGGGTGATGCCCTCGGTCTGGAAAGCCCGGAAAACGGCCGGACGTGCCATCATGGCCTCAGCGTGGCGGGTCCAGGCGGGGTATTGCGTCATGTCATAGCCCAGCCGGCCGCCCCAGCGGTAGATCGCCAGGATGTAGCTGTCGGCAACCGAATAATGGCCGGGAACCGCCCAGTCGCGGCCTTGCGCGAACAGCCGCTCGATATAGGCAAAGTGCTTGAGCAAATTGGTCCGGCCATGGGCCTCGACGGAAGGAAAGTCCTTTTCGTCGGCCACGAACCGGCCGGCCCGCCAGATCGCCGCAATGGCGCCCCCATGGACCGAGCCGGAGATGTATCCCAGCCATTCGAGGCACCGTGCTTCCCCGGCCGGGTCGGAGGGCAGGAGGCGGGCCTCGGGATGGCTGCGGGCCAGGAACAGCAGGATGGCGTTGGCCTCGGTCAGCACGCCGTCCGCGCCGCCGCTCGATCCCGCCACCCCGGCCAGGGCCGGAACATAGCCCTTGGGATTGATTGCCTTCCACTGCGGCGAGGCAACGGTCATCCCGGGCTTGCTGGTGTCGGTCCACACGACCTCGCGCGCATAAGGCGCGCCGATCTCCTCGAGCGCGATGTGAGGCGCCAGCGAGCAGGCCCCGGGCGAGTAGTACAGCTTGTACATGGCGCTTATCCCGCGATGAATCGGGACGCACGCTAATATGCCGACATCGCGGCGTGCAGCACCGGCGGCACATGCATCGCATGCGCGCGCCGCGCATCATAAAAGCGTGAGCGGTCAGCGTGCCTTGGCGTCGAGCGCGGCGGCGATGGCCTTGGTGACGTCGTTGATCGGCGCCATACCGTCGATCGTCACCACCTTGCCCTGCTTGCCGTAATAGTCGAGCAGCGGGGCGGTGTTGTCGTAATAGACCTTGAGCCGGCGGGCGAGCGTTTCCGGCGTGTCGTCGGAGCGCAGGATGCCGCCCTCCTTGATGCGCTGCTCGACGCGCTGCAGCAGCACCTTGTCGTCGACCTTCAACTCGAGCACGACGTCGATCTTTTTCTTGCGCTTGGCCAGCATGGCATCGAGCGCCTGCGCCTGCGGGATGGTGCGCGGGAAACCGTCGAACACCGCGCCCTTGGCGCAATCGGGTTGATCGTAGCGCTCCGCGATGATGTCGATGACGATATCATCGGGCACCAGATCGCCCTTGGTCAGGATCGCATCGACCTTCTTGCCGAGCGGCGACGCGGCCTTCACCGCCGCGCGCAGCATGTCGCCGGTGGAGAGCTGCGGCAGGCCGCGCTTGTCCTGCAGGATTTTCGCCTGTGTCCCCTTGCCGGCGCCCGGAGGCCCGAACAGAACGATGTTCAACGACGCGCTCCCCGAAGCTTGGCCTTCTTGATGAGGCCTTCATATTGCTGCGCGATCAGATGGCTCTGGATCTGCGCAACCGTGTCCATGGTGACGCTCACCACGATCAGGATCGAGGTGCCGCCGAGGTAAAACGGAATGGAATAGTAGGTCGTGGTGATTTCCGGGATCAGGCAGACGACCGTCAGATAGAGGGCGCCGACCACGGTGATGCGGGTCAGGACGTAATCGATATGCTCGGCGGTCTTTTTGCCCGGCCGGATGCCCGGAATGAAGCCGCCGTATTTCTTCAGATTGTCCGCCGTCTCCTCCGGATTGAACACGATCGACGTGTAGAAGAAGGAGAAGAACAGGATCATCAGCGCGTAGAGCACCATGTAGAGCGGCTGGCCGTGGCTGATATAGGTCACGATGGTCTGCAGCCAGTCGGGGATGTTCTGGGCGTTGAAGCCGGCGACGGTGGTCGGCAGGAGCAGGATCGAGGACGCGAAGATCGGCGGGATCACGCCCGAGACGTTGAGCTTCAGCGGCAGGTGCGAGGATTCCCCGCCATACATCTTGTTGCCGACCTGGCGCTTGGGATACTGCACCAGCAGGCGCCGCTGGGCGCGTTCCATGAACACGATGCCGGTGACGAGCGCGGCGATCGCGACCGTGCCGATGATGATCGTCATCGGGCCGACGGCGCCGGTGCGCACCGATTCGAAGACCTGCCCGATATATTGCGGAAAGCGCGCGACGATGCCGGCGAAGATGATGAGCGAGATGCCGTTTCCGACGCCGCGGCTGGTGATCTGCTCTCCGATCCACATCAGCAGGATGGTGCCGCCGGTCAGGGTGATCACCGACGATATGCGGAAGAACAGGCCGGGCGCGATGACGACATGCCCCCAATGCTCCAGGCCGAGCGAGATGCCATAGGCCTGGATCGCGGCGAGGCCCACCGTGCCGTAGCGGGTGTATTGGTTGATGATCTTGCGGCCCGCCTCGCCTTCCTTCTTCAGGTTCTCGAGTTCGGGGAACACCGTCGTCATCAGCTGGATGATGATCGAGGCGGAGATGTAGGGCATGATGCCGAGCGAAAAGATCGCCATGCGGCTGATCGCGCCGCCGGCCAGAACGTTGAACACGTCGAGCAGGCCGCCCGTCTGCTGCGAAAGCTGGCGCGACAACTCGCCCGGATCGATGCCGGGCATCGGGATATAGGTGCCCAGCCGCGCCACGACGAGCGCGGCCAGCGTGAAGAAGATGCGCTGGCGCAGCTCGGTCGCCTTGGAAAACGAGCTGAAATTGAAATTCGCGGCCAGTTGTTCGGCTGCAGAAGGCATGTCTCACTCCCGATCGGGGTCGACTCTATATCTGGTCGCCCTCGCCCCGCGACAAGCGCGAGTGCGGCCATTGTGCACTCCCGCGTGGCGGAAGCGCCACAGCCGATTCAGACTCCGTTCCGCGCCGCCCGCTTTTCCGCGGCCGCCGCCCGGCGCAGCTTGCGCTTGCCCGGCTGACCCTTCTTGTTCATGTGGTTGGCCTTCTGGAAGGTCGCGGTCAGCGTGCCGCCAGCCTTCTCGACGGCTTCCTTGGCGGAAGCCGAGGCGCCGGCGACTTCGAGATCGAGTTTCGACGTCAATTCACCGGTGCCCAGCAGGCGCACGCCATCTTTGCTCTTATGGACGATGCCGGCCTTGAGGAGAATCGCGCCGGTGATCTTCTCGGCCGGGTTGAGCTTCTTGTCGTCGATCGCCTTCTGCAGGCGGCCGAGATTGAGCTCCGCAAAGTCGTTGGCGAAGATGTTGCGGAAACCGCGCTTGGGCATGCGCATGTGCAGCGGCATCTGGCCGCCTTCGAAGCCATGCACCTGATTGCCGGTACGCGCCTTGGCGCCCTTGACGCCGCGGCCCGAGGTCTTGCCCAGGCCCGAGGACGAACCGCGGCCGAGCTTGTCCTTGCGCTTGTGGGCGCCGGGGTTGTTGCGGATTTCGTTCAGCTTCATTTTAACCTCGTCATGGCCGGGCAGCGAGCGTCGCGAAGCGCGACCCGGCCATCTGTGTCCGTTACTTCTTCTCTTCGACGATCTCAACCAGATGCTGGATCGATTTGATCATGCCGCGCACCGAAGGGGTGTCTTCCAGCTCGCGCACGCGATGCATCTTGCCCAGGCCCAGACCCTTGAGCGTGGCGGTCTGGATCGCGGGCCGGCGCGCGGCGCTGCGCACCTGCTTGACCTTGAGCGTCTTCTTCTTGGCGTCAGCCATCGTCGTGTTCCTTCAACGGTCGTTCAGGCGGGTGCCTGTTCGGCCTTGTTGCCTTCGCGGCGCGCGATGATGTCGGTCACGCTGCGGCCGCGGCGCTGGGCCACCATGCGCGGCGACTGCTGGTTCTTGAGCGCGTCGAACACGGCGCGCACGAGATTGTACGGGTTGGAGGTGCCGAGCGACTTCGACACGACGTCGCCGACGCCGAGCGCTTCGAACACCGCGCGGGCCGGACCGCCGGCGATCACGCCGGTACCGGCGGGCGCCGGACGCACCACGACCTTGCCGGCGCCGTGATGGCCGCGAACCTCGTGATGCAGCGTGCGGCCGTCCTTCAGCGGCACGCGGATCAGCGACTTCTTTGCCTCTTCGGTCGCCTTGCGGATGGCTTCCGGCACTTCACGCGCCTTGCCGTGACCGAAGCCGACGCGGCCGCGCTGATCGCCCACGACGACGAGCGCCGCGAAGCCGAACCGGCGGCCGCCCTTCACCACCTTGGCGACGCGGTTGATGTGGACGAGCTTGTCGACGAACTCATTGTCGCGCTCCTCCCGGTCGTTCCGGTGTTCCCGGCGCCCGCGACGTTCGCGGCCACCGCCGCCTTCTCCGCCTTCTTCACGTGCCATAGCTATTCCACTTCCTTATTCGCCAGGACGTCATCGGTCCCGTATTTGGACTCGTTCGTACGCTGTCGCTACGAACTTCTCAGAATTCCAGGCCGCCTTCGCGGGCGGCCTCGGCGAGCGCCTTGATGCGCCCGTGATAGATGTAACCGCCGCGATCGAACACGACCTGCTTCACGCCGGCCGCGAGCGCGCGCTCGGCGATCTTCTTGCCGACCGAGGAGGCCGCGTCGACGTTGTAGGTCTTGGGCGCCTTGCCTTCTTTCTCGTTGGTCGAGGCGGCGGCGAGCGTGGCGTGCGCGCGGTCGTCGATGACCTGCGCATAGATGTGCTTGCCCGAACGGAAGACCGACAGCCGCGGCCGCCCATAGGCGTGGCTCGTGAGCTTGAACCGGGTCCGCGTCTTGCGGCGGCCGAACAAATCCTTCGTCATTTCTTCTTGCCTTCCTTGCGGCGGACATACTCGCCTTCGTAGCGCACGCCCTTGCCCTTGTAGGGCTCGGGCTTGCGGTAGGCGCGGATCTCGGCCGCGACCTGGCCGACGAGCTGCTTGTCGATGCCGGCGACGGTCAGCATCGTCGGCTTCTCGGCCGTGATGGTGATGCCGGCGGGGATCGGATAGGCGACGTCGTGGCTGAAGCCGAGCTGCAGGTTCAGATTCTTGCCCGCGACCTGGGCGCGATAGCCGACGCCCTGGATCTCCAGCTTGGTCGTAAACCCGGTCGTGACGCCCACCACCAGATTGTTCACCAGCGTACGGCTCATGCCCCACATCGCGGCGGCGCGCTCCATGTCCTTGCGCGGCGTGACGGCAATGCCGTCGGCGCCGACGCTCGCATCGACCTCCGGCACGAGCGTGACCTTGAGCTCGCCTTTCGGCCCCTTCACGGACACGGTCTTGCCGCTCACCGATGCGGTGACGCCCTTGGGCAGCGGAACCGGCTTCTTGCCGATACGAGACATCTTTCGCTCCTTAGAACACCTGGCAGAGGACTTCGCCGCCCACATTGGCGTCGCGGGCATGGGCGTCGGTCATCACGCCCTTGGGCGTGGAGACGATCGACACGCCCAGGCCCTGACGATGGGGCTTGAGGTCCTTCACCGAGGTGTAGACTCTGCGGCCCGGCGTCGACACCCGCTTCAACTCGCGGATGACGGGCTGGCCTTCGTGATATTTCAGTTCGATCTCAAGCTCGCGCTTGCCGCCCTGCTCCACTTCCATGAAGCTGCGAATGAAGCCCTCTTCCTTGAGGACCTCCAGCACGCTGGCGCGCAGCTTGGAATTCGGCGACTTGATCTTGGCAAGGCCGCGAAGCTGGCCGTTGCGGATGCGAGTCAGGAGATCGCCGACGGGATCTGTCGTTGCCATATCGATCGTTCTCCTTACCAGCTCGCCTTGGTCATGCCGGGGATCTGGCCGAAATTCGCCAGATCGCGCAGCGCGATGCGCGAAAGCTTGACCTTGCGATAGTAACCCTTGGGCCGGCCCGACAGGTCGCAGCGATGATGGATGCGCACCTTGGACGAGTTGCGCGGCAGCTTGGCGAGCTTCAGACGCGCCGCGAAGCGCTCCTCCGCCGGCAGCTTCATGTTGTCCGCGGTCGCCTTGAGCGCGGCGCGCCGAACGGCGTACTGCGCCACGAGTTTTTCGCGCTTCTTGTTGCGGTTGATCTGACTGGTCTTCGCCATAGCGGCAGTCCTTATTTCGGGAACGGGAACTGGAAGCCTTCGAGAAGCGCGCGCGCCTCCGCGTCGGTCTTCGCAGACGTGTTGACGATGATGTCCATGCCCCACACCGTCTCGGTCTTGTCGTAGTCGATCTCGACGAACACGATGTGCTCTTTGAGGCCCATGGCGTAGTTGCCCTTGCCGTCGAAGCTGTTCGCCTTGACGCCGCGGAAGTCGCGCACGCGCGGCAGAGCCATGGTGATCAGACGGTCGAGGAATTCGTACATCTGGTCGCGGCGCAGCGTGACCTTGACGCCGACTGGACGGCCGGCGGTGATCTTGAAGGTCGAGATCGCCTTCTTGGCCCGCGTGATGACGGCCTTCTGGCCGGCGATCGCGGTCAGATCGTTGAGCGCGGCCTGGATTTTCTTGGTGTCCTGCGAACCTTCGCCGGCGCCGATGTTGAGCACCACCTTGTTGACGCGCGGCACCTGCAGCACGTTGGTGTAGCCGAACTTCTTCATCAGCTCGGGGCGGATGACCTCGTTGTAGCGCTGCTTGAAGCGCGGAACGTAGTTCTTGTCGCGCGCGTGCTCTCCGACGGCGACTTTCGTGCCGGCGTTGATTTCGCGCTTGGCGCCCTTCTTGTCGGCCTTGGCGGCTTTCGCCTCGGCCTTTTCCCGCTCGCGCGGATTCTTGCTGCCTGCGTCAGACATCGATGACCTCACCGGACTTCTTGGCGAACCGCACCATCCGTCCGTCGTTCAGAGCCTTCCAGCCGATGCGCGTCGCGCTGCCGTCCTTCGGATCGACATGCGCGAGGTTGGAGATGTGCACCGGCGCTTCCTTGTTCACGATTCCGCCCTGGTCGCGCTGCGTCTGCTTCTGATGGCGCTTGACGACATTGACGCCCGAGACGAGCGCGCGGTTGTCCTCGGAGAACACCTTGATAACTTCGCCCTTCTTGCCCTTGTCGCGGCCGGCGGTGACGACGACCTTGTCGCCCTTCTTGATTTTCGCAGCCATCACAGCACCTCCGGCGCGAGCGAAATGATCTTCATCTGGTTCTTGGAGCGCAGCTCGCGCGTCACCGGTCCGAAGATGCGCGTGCCGATCGGCTCGCCTTGCGCGTTGATCAGCACCGCGGCGTTGCCGTCGAAGCGGATCAGCGAGCCGTCGGGACGGCGCACGCCATGGGCGGTGCGCACGACGACGGCCTTCAAGACCTCGCCCTTCTTCACGCGGCCGCGCGGGATCGCTTCCTTGACCGACACCACGATGATGTCGCCGACGTCGGCGTAGCGGCGATGGCTGCCGCCCAGCACCTTGATGCACATGACGCGGCGCGCGCCGGAATTGTCGGCGACGTCGAGTTCGGTGGACATCTGAATCATGTTCTAAACTCCAGGTCGGGGCGCTTACTTGGCCACGCGCTCGAGCACTTCCCAGGTCTTCAACTTGGAAAGCGGCCGGCACTCGCGTATGCGCACGATATCGCCCATCTTGTATTCACCCTTTTCGTCATGGGCGTGGTATTTCTTCGAACGACGCACGGTCTTGCCCATCACCGGATGGGTGAAGCGGCGTTCCACCTTCACCACCACCGTCTTGGTGTTCTTGTCGCTGACCACGACGCCCTGCAGCACGCGTTTCGGCATACCCTTGGTCCTCTATCCTTCAGCCGGCCTTGCGGCGCTGCTCCGTCAAAACCGTTTCGATGCGCGCGATGGTCCGGCGGACTTCCCGCACGCGGTTCGTCTTCTCGAGCTGCCCGTTGGCGCGCTGGAAGCGCAGATTGAACGCCTCCTTCTTCAGCTTGGTCAGCTCGTCGCCCAGCTGGTCCGCCGTCTTGTGGCGGAAATCGTCCACCTTGGAGGAGGCCTTCGCCGAGGTCTTCTGCTTCTTGGCCATGGCCCTACGCTCCCACGCGCGCGACGAACTTGGTCGCGATCGACAGCTTGGCGGCGCCCAGACGCATCGCTTCCTTTGCCGTGTCGTGATCCACGCCGTCGACCTCGAACAGGATGCGGCCCGGCTTGATCTTCGCGACCCAGTATTCCGGCGCGCCCTTGCCCGAGCCCATGCGGACTTCGGCCGGCTTCTTCGACACCGGCACGTCCGGGAAGACGCGGATCCACACGCGGCCGGCGCGCTTCATCTGGCGCGTGATCGCGCGGCGGGCCGCCTCGATTTCGCGCGCGTTGATGCGCTCCGGTTCGAGGGCCTTGAGACCATAGGCGCCGAAGTTGAGCGTCGTGCCCTTCTTCGCGGCGCCGTGGATGCGGCCCTTGAACTGCTTTCTGAACTTGGTGCGTTTCGGCTGAAGCATGTTCGTCTCTTATGGTGCTGGCGCGGGCGTGGGTTGGCGTTCGCGCTGTTGACCGCCGCGGCTGGCTTCGGCTTCAGCGGCACGCTTATCCTGGGCCATGGGATCGTGTTCCATGATCTCGCCCTTGAAGATCCAGACCTTCACGCCGCAGGTGCCATAGGTGGTCTTCGCAGTGGCGACGCCGTAGTCGATGTCGGCGCGCAGCGTGTGCAGCGGAACGCGGCCCTCGTGATACCATTCCACGCGCGCGATCTCGGCGCCGCCGAGGCGGCCGCCGCACTTGATGCGGATGCCGAGCGCGCCCAGGCGCTGAGCCGATTGCACGGCGCGCTTCATCACCCGGCGGAAGGCGACGCGGCGCTCGAGCTGCTGGGCGATATTCTCGGCCACCAGCTTGGCGTCCACCTCGGGCTTCCTGATCTCGACGATGTTCAGGTGCACCTCGTCCGTCGTGTATTTCTGCACGTCGCTTTTGAGCTTCTCGATGTCGGCGCCCTTCTTGCCGATCACCACGCCCGGACGCGCCGAGTGGATGGTGATGCGGCACTTCTTGTGCGGCCGCTCGATCACGATCTTCGACACGCCCGCGGCCTTGAGCTTATCGTTCAAGTACTCGCGGATCTTGATGTCTTCCTGGAGCAGCCGCCCGAAATCCTTCTTGCCCGCGTACCAGCGCGAGTCCCAGGTCCGGTTGATGCCCAGACGAAGACCGATTGGATTAACTTTCTGACCCATTAGGCGGTCTCCTGTGCCGCGGCCTTGGCCGTGGGCTTCTTGGCGGCGGGCTTGGTCTTGCCCTTGGCCTTCGATTTCTTCTCAGGCTCGGCTTCTTCGCGCTTCTCCTGGACCACGATGGTGATCTGGGCGAAGGGCTTGTGAATGGCGGCGCCGCGGCCGCGCGCGCGGGCATGGAAGCGCTTCATCACGAGGTTCTTGCCGACGCTCGCCTCGGACACGACGAGATCATCGACGTCGAGGTCGTGGTTGTTCTCGGCGTTGGCGATCGCCGACTGCAGCACCTTCTTGACCACCTTGGCGACGCGCTTGGGCGAGAAGGTGAGCGTGTTCAGCGCGCTCTCCACCTTCTGGCCGCGGATCGATTCCGCGACGAGATTGAGCTTGCGCGGCGAGGTGCGGATCATCGTGCCCACTGCCTTGGCGTGGGTTTCGGGAAGGACGCGCGCGCGCGATTGCTTGCCCATTAGCCCCTCTTCGCTTTCTTGTCGCCGCCGCCCGAATGGCCGGAGAAGGTGCGCGTCGGCGAGAACTCGCCGAGCTTGTGGCCCACCATGTCCTCGGTCACCAGCACCGGAATGTGCTTCTTGCCGTTGTAGACGCCGAAGGTCACGCCGACGAATTGCGGCAGGATCGTCGAGCGGCGCGACCAGGTCTTGATCACGTCCTTGCGGCCGGAACCGCGCGCGGCTTCCGCCTTCTTCAGCAGATAACCGTCGACGAACGGGCCTTTCCAAACAGATCTCGTCATCGCTTAACCCTGTGCCTTGCCTTTGCGCGTGCGCACGATGAATTTCGTCGTCCGCTTGTTCTTGCGCGTCTTGTTGCCCTTGGTGCCCTTGCCCCAGGGGGTGACCGGATGGCGACCGCCCTTGGTGCGGCCTTCGCCGCCGCCATGCGGATGGTCGATCGGGTTCATCGCGGTGCCGCGCACGTGCGGGCGCTTGCCCTTCCACACGTTGCGGCCGGCCTTGCCGATGACCTCGTTCATGTGATCGGGGTTCGATACCGCGCCCACCGTCGCCATGCAGGTGAGCTGCACCTTGCGCACTTCGCTCGAATTGAGGCGCAGCAGCGCATAGGCGCCGTCGCGGCCCAGATATTGGGCGTAGGCGCCGGCCGAGCGCGCGATCTGACCGCCCTTGCCCGGCTTCATCTCGATGTTGTGCACGATGGTGCCGACCGGCATCGCGCCCAGCGGCATCGCATTGCCCGGCTTCACGTCGACCTTGTCGCCGCTGATCACCGTGTCGCCGACGCCCAGGCGCTGCGGCGCCAGGATGTAGGCCTGCTCGCCGTCCTTGTAGGTGACGAGCGCGATGAAGGACGTGCGGTTCGGATCGTATTCCAGGCGCTCGACCGTAGCCGGCTGATTGGCCTTGCGGCGCTTGAAATCGATGAGGCGATAGCGCTGCTTGTGGCCGCCGCCCTGATAGCGCACCACGATGCGGCCGGTGTTGTTGCGCCCGCCCTTGGAATGCTTGCCCTCGGTCAGCGCCTTCACCGGGCCGCCCTTGTGCAGGGCGGAACGGTCGATCAGCACCAATTGGCGCTGGCCGGGAGTCGTCGGGCGGTATTGCTTCAGCGCCATGGCTCAGAGTCCCGTGGTAATGTCGATCTGCTGGCCCAATTCGAGGGTCACGATCGCTTTCTTGTAATCGCTACGCTTGTACGGCTTGCCGCGGGCCAGCTTCTTCTTGCCCTTGACCGTCACCGTGTTCACCGCCTTGACCTTGACCTTGAAGAGCTCGGCCACCGCTGCCGCGATCTTCGGCTTGGTGGCGCCCAGCGCCACGCGGAACACGACCTGGTTGGTCTCGGTGAGCTTGGTCGACTTCTCGGTGATGACCGGCGAGAGGATGACGTCGTGATGATAGCTCATGCGAGCCTCTCTTCGATCTGGGTCAGCGCCGCCCTGGTCAGCACCAGCGTGGTCGAGCGCATCACGTCGTAGACGTTGAGGCCCGCCGCCGGCAGCAGCGACAGATGGTTGATGTTGCGCGCGCTCAATTCGAAGTTCTTGTCGAAGGCGCCATCGACCACGAGGGCGGACGAAAGGCCCAGGCCGGACAGCTGCTTGGCGAGCGCGCCCGTCTTGATCTGCGCCGACTTCGCCTCGTCGATCACGACGATCGAATTGCTCTTGGCCTTGGCGGAGAGCGCGTGGCGCAGGCCGAGCGCGCGGACCTTCTTGGGCAGGTCGAACTCGTGGCTGTGCGGCACCGGCCCCATCGCCTTGGCGCCGCCGACGAATTGCGGCGCGGAGCGGGCGCCGTGACGGGCCACGCCGCCGCCCTTCTGCTTGCCCAGCTTGTGCTTGGTGCGGTTGACCTCGGCGCGCGTCAGGATGCTGTGCGTGCCGGCGCGGCGCTTGGCGAGCTGCCAGACCACCACGCGCTGGATCAGATCGGCGCGCGGCTCCAGCCCGAAGATGGCGTCGTTGAGTTCGACGTCGCCGGAGGCCTTGTTGTCCAGATTGAGGACCTTGGTCTTCATCTTATGCTCCCGCCTTCGCCGCGCGCTTCTCGACCGAAGCGGGCTGCGGCGAGTCCTTGTGCGGGCGCTTGACGGCGTCGCGCACCATGACCCAGCCGCCCTTGTGGCCGGGAACGGCGCCGCGGATCATGATCAAGCCGCGCTCGACATCGACCTTGGCGACTTCGAGATTCTGCGTCGTCACGTTGTCCGTGCCGTAATGGCCGTGCATTTTCTTGTTCTTGAAGGTCTTGCCCGGATCCTGACGGCCGCCCGTGCCGCCGAGCGAGCGGTGGGAGATCGACACGCCGTGCGACGCTTCGAGGCCGCGGAAGTTCCAGCGCTTCATCGCGCCGGTGAAGCCGCGACCGATGGTGACGCCGGTGACGTCCACTTTCTGGCCGGGCACGAAATGGTCCGCCTTCAGCACGTCGCCGACCTCGAGCATGCTCGCCGCGTCGACGCGGAATTCCGCAAGCTTGCGCTTGGGCTCCACTTCCGCCTTGGCGAAGTTGCCGCGATCGGCCTTGGTCAGGTTCTTGGCCTTGACGAAACCCGAGCCGAGCTTGACGGCCGTGTAGCCGTCCTTCTCGTCCGTGCGGGTGGCGACGACCTGGCAACCGTCCAGCTTGAGGACGGTGACGGGCACGTGCCGTCCATCGTCCAGAAACAGACGGGTCATGCCGACCTTCTGCGTGATGACGCCTGTGCGCATCGCGCTTCTCCTTAAAGCTTGATCTCGACGTCGACGCCGGCCGCAAGGTCGAGCTTCATCAAAGCGTCGACGGTCTGCGGGGTGGGGTCGATGATGTCGAGAAGACGTTTGTGGGTGCGGATCTCGAACTGCTCGCGGCTCTTCTTGTCCACGTGCGGCGAACGGTTCACGGTGAAACGCTCGATGCCGGTGGGCAGCGGAATGGGTCCGCGAACCTGGGCGCCGGTGCGCTTGGCCGTGTTGACGATTTCCCGCGTCGAATTGTCGAGAATGCGGTGATCGAAGGCCTTCAGCCTGATGCGGATGTTTTGATTTTGCATTATAACCCCGTCATGGCCGGGCAGCGAGCGCAGCGAAGCGCGACCCGGCCACCCATCTGTTCAATCTCACACATCATTCTCTTCGTCCCATCTGGATCCCCGCCTTCGCGGGGATGACAGCCAAGGCTTACTTCAGAATCTTCGCGACGACGCCGGAGCCGACGGTGCGGCCGCCCTCGCGGATGGCGAAGCGCAGCTTCTCTTCCATCGCGATCGGAACGATCAGCTCGACCTCGATCGACACGT
>Ga0265320_10002071_pt1 | contig 14122 bp, 12 predicted proteins | sample 4827metaG_FD_202087 | JGI IMG/M metagenome (GOLD analysis project Ga0265320, IMG submission 202087) | Rhizosphere microbial communities from Carex aquatilis grown in University of Washington, Seatle, WA, United States - 4-8-27 metaG | ecosystem: Host-associated > Plants > Roots > Rhizosphere >...
CACCTCAAAGGTGCCCGGCTCCACACGAAATTTCATGCTGCTGTCCCAGAGGGCAAGCGCATCGGAAGTGATTGGAAATGAAACAGTTTTGCGCTCTCCCGGCGCGAGGTGTATCCGCCGGAATCCCTTCAGCTCGAGGACGGCCCGCGTGACCGAGCTCACATCCTGGTGGATGTAGAGCTGCGCGATTTCGTCTGCCTCGCGGCTCCCGGTATTGACGACATCGACCGATGCGACGGTGGCCCCGTTCGCCGGGATGGCCGCATCGCGCAGCCGGGGGTTCTCGTACTTGAAGGTCGTGTAGCTCAACCCCTCCCCAAAGGTCCACAGCGGACTTCCCAGGCCAAATTCATACGGGAAGGGCGCGGCATACGGCTTCCGGCTGTAATAGGCCGGGATGTCGCCGGCGGAAGCCGGAAAGGACACGGTGAGCTTTCCCGAAGGGGAGACATCCCCAAAGAGAATGTCCGCGGCCGCCGTTCCGGTTTCCTCCCCCATGTACCACCCCTCGAGGATCGCCGAGGCCTTGTCCTTCAGACGCCTGATAGCCAGGGGGCGGCCGTTGCTTAGATACACGATCACGGGCTTGCCGGCCGAGAGGATGGCATCCGCCAAGGCCTGCTGGGAGCCGCGGAGCTCCAGGGTGTCCGCGTCGCCGGTGTGCTCGTTCCCCCAGGCCTCGCGGCTCAGCGCCTCGGTTTCCCCGATGGCCAGCACGACCACGTCGGCCTGGGCCGCGATCCGCTTCGCCTCCTCGATCAAGGGGCGGTTCTCCTCGTCCGTGGCCAGGACCACGGACGGCACCACCCAGTTCCTGTAGGCGTTGCCGGAGTCGTTCTTCACAAGAACGCATCCCTGGGCATAGAGGACCCTGGCCTGGCCGCCGACCTTGTCACGGATGCCCTCCAGCAGGGAGACCGCATGGCCCGGAGTGCCCGAATAGCTTCCCAGCCGGGCAACCGCGGCGTTGGGCCCGATGACCGCGATTGTCTTCGCGCGGCTTGCGGAGAGAGGAAGAAGGCCGTCGTTCTTGAGGAGGACGATCGACTCCCGCGCCGCCCGCAGCGCGACGGCGCGGCTCTCCGGCCGCTCTGCCGCGGCCATGGCCTTCGCCAGGTCGGCATAGGGATGCTCGAACAGCCCCAGACGGAACTTCCAAGTGAGCACCGCGGCGACCGCATCGTCGATCTGCGTTAGGGTCACCGAGCCTCTGGCCAGAGCGTCCTTCAGGCCGGGAAAGGAGGCCGGCTTCGGCAGTTCGATCTGGACCCCCGCCCGCAATGCAAGAACACCCGCATCCGTCAGCGAGCCCGCGACATGGTGGCCCACCGCCAGGAGGGGGACGCCATCGTAGTCTGAAACGATCAGGCCCTTGAATCCGAATTCGTCCCTCAGGACATCGTGCAGGAGCCAGCGATTGGCATGCGAGGGCACGCCGTCGACCTCGTTATACGAGGGCATGATCGCGCCCGGATGAGCCGTCCTGATGATGTATCCGAAGGGGACCAGGTCCACCTCGCGCAGCGTGCGGGCCGTGCTGACGCTGGGGCTCCGGTTCAGGCCGCCCTCGGGCGTCCCATGCCCCGTGAAGTGCTTCAGCGTCGAAATGACGTGCTCCCCGTCGATCGTCCCGTCGGACGAGCCCTGGAGGCCGCGCACCATGGCGGCGCCCATGTGCGCATTGAGGTAGGGATCCTCGCCCATCGTCTCATCGATCCGGCCCCAGCGCGGATCGCGGGCGACGTCGACGACCGGAGCCAACGCGTGCTGGGCACCGCGGCTGCGCATTTCGGAGGCGACGATTGTGTAGATCCTCTCCGCCAACTCCGGATCCCAGGAGCACGCCAGGCCCAGGGGGCTCGGGAAGCTGGAGGCTCCGGGTTTCACGAGCCCATGGCAGCCTTCGTCGTGAAACATGGTGGGGATCCCCAGGCGCGTCTCCTCCACCAGATATTTCTGGAGCTGGTTGCGCAGCGCAACGTCCTGATCGATCGGCAGATCCTGGAGGGGGCCGACCGTTGCAACGCCGTTCGGGACGAGCTTGGCAAAATACTCGCGCGGATTGCCGGTGCTTTCCCCGAGGAGATCGCGGCGGATCAGGGCGCAGGTCATCTGGCCTATCTTCTCATCCAGAGTCATCCGGCCGAGGAGATCGGCCACCCGGGCCTGGATCGGAACGGACGGATCTCGATAGGGTGGAAGCGTTGTGGAACTTGCGGCGGCAAGCACCGGGCCGGCAATAGCGATGGCCAGGACTCTGGGCAGCGATTTGTGGAAGTGCATGGATTATTCGCCGGGGTGGACGACGTCCGTTATGCGCTCAAAAAATGCCCAGCGTCACATCCCCGGAAACCCGCCCCGGCCCTTCATCGCCTCCATCTGGCGCATCAGCTTCTTCTGGTTGCCGCCCCGCATCATCTTCATCATCGTCTGCATCTGCTGGAACTGCTTGATGACCTGGTTCACGTCCACGATCTTCACGCCCGCCCCCAGGGCGATCCGCTGGCGACGGCTTCCATTGAGCAGATCGGGCTTTTTGCGCTCCTGGGGCGTCATCGACTGGATGATCGCCTCGACCTTGCCCATCTGGCGCTCGGCGCCATCGCCGACCTTGACGCCGCTCATGCCGGGAAGCATCCCGACGATGTTCTGCATCGAGCCCAGCTTCTTCACCTGCTGCATCTGCGAGAGGAAGTCCTCGAGGTTGAAGTCGGCCTTGCGGAGCTTCTCCGCCATCTTTTCCGCGGCGCCCTGATCCATGGATTCCTGGGCCTTCTCGACGAGGGAGACCACGTCGCCCATCCCGAGGATTCGGGAGGCGAGGCGATCGGGATGAAAGGCGTCGAAATCCGCGGTCTTCTCGCCTGTTCCCACGAACTTGATGGGCACCCCGGTGATCGATTTTATCGAGAGCGCCGCGCCGCCTCTCGCGTCGCCGTCCATCTTGGTGAGAATCAGGCCCGTCAGCTGGAGGGCGTCGTGGAACGCCTTGGCGACATTCACCGCCTCCTGCCCGAGGGCGCCGTCCGCAACGAGCAGAACCTCGTCCGGCTGGATCCGTTCCCTCAGCCGCCGCACCTCGGCGATCAGGTCCTCGTCGATCTGCAGGCGGCCCGCGGAGTCGAAGAGGATGGCGTCATTGGCGCCGGCGGCGGCCGCGTCCAGGGCCGCGGCACCGATCGCGGGAACATCCTTTGAAACGCGATCGCCGCTGAACGCGAGATCCTCCTGCTTCGCCAGGATTTCGAGCTGGTCGATGGCGGCGGGGCGCTGCACGTCGCAGGCGACGAGAAGCGGCCGGTAGCCGCGTTTCTTCAGAAGGCGGCCGAGCTTTGCCGTGGACGTCGTCTTTCCGGAACCGTGGAGCCCCACGAGGAGGATCTTCAGCGGGCGCGCCCCGCTCAGGGCCGTGGAGCCCTCGCCCAAAAGGCGGACCATTTCGTCATGGATGATCTTGACCATCTGCTGGCCCGGCGAGACGCCCTTCAGGACTTCCTGGCCGAGGCACTCGGACTGCACGCGCTCGACGAATTCCCGGGCCACGCGAAAATGCACGTCGGCCGCGAGGAGCGCGGTCCGCACCTCCTTCAGCGCATCCGAAACATTGGCCTCGGTCAGACGGCCGGCGCCGCGGAGATTGCGCAGGGCCTGGCCGAGCTTGTCGGTTAGGGATTCGAACATGGGAGAGCCCATCGAAAGCGCTCCCCCGTCCTTTGTCCATCCTGCGGGGCCCGAAAATGGGGCCTCGGAGGGGCCTGCTAGGCTGCCACGGGGGCGGCGCCGAGGCGCTCGCCTAGAAGGGCCACTTCCTTCTCCAGCTCCTTCAGCGCCTGCTCCGGCGGGCTCCCGGAGGAGGGCAGGGAACCCTGAAGGCCCGATAGCTGCTGGGCGGCGCGGAGCGCCCCCAGGCTCAGGCACGCGCCTTTGAAGCCGGTGGCGCGGACGAGAAGCTTCGCCATCCCGGAGGCGTTCGCCGGATCCCTCATCTGGGAGAGCCATTCCCGCATGTCGCCCAGCATCGCATGGAGCAGGGCGCGCCGCGTCTCCCCGTCGATCCCCAGCCGGCCGCAGACGATCGTCTCGTCCTCGAGCTTGCCGGGCACATCGCCGGTGTCCGCCACACGGGCCTCCTCGATCTTGTGCAATTGATCCATGACCCGGTTCCGGGTGTAGGGCTTGACGATGTAGCCCGAGACAGAGAGGCCGGCCGCGCGCTGGACACTGGCGCGGTCGTTTGTCGCGGTGCACAGGATGATCGGAATTCGGGCCAGCCGCTCGTTCTCCCGGATCCGGCCCGCCACTTCCAGGCCGTCGAGGCCCGGCATCTGGATGTCCATGATGCAGGCGTCGAACGCCTGGGAGGGATCGAGAAGGTGGTTCCAGGCCTCCTCGCCATCGCTTGCGAGGACGAGGGTGTGCTTCCGCTCGGATTCGAGCATGCGGCGCAGGAGTTCGCGTGAGACCTTGTCGTCTTCGGCTACGAGTATGTGCATGAGGGCGTGCGCTCCCCATGGCAGGGAGGGCTCATTGGGAATATCGGCACGCCGGGGCAAAAGATTAGGATGGATTAATGGTTCCAAATCATGCGATTCTGAACGCACCCATGAACCCGGTCCTCAAGCTATTGGTCGAAGGCGGCAACCTCACGACGGCGCAGATGGCGCAAGTCGCGGGGCTGCCGGAGGCCGAGATCAACCGGCATCTGGAACAGCTGAAGAAGGACCGGATATTCCTCGGCTGGCGCCCGGTGCTGGACCTCTCGCGCGAGGCGGCTGCCGCCGTGCGCGGCGTCATCGAGGTCAAGATTACCCCGGAGCGGGGCGGCGGCTTCAACCGGCTCGCGGACCGCATCAGCCGGTTCGAGGAGGTCGAGTCCTGCTACCTGATGTCGGGCAGCTACGACCTCCTTATTTTCGTGGCGGGCCCGAGCCTGCAGCGCGTGGCGGGCTTCGTTTCGGAGCGGCTCTCCACCCTCGAGGGGGTTCTGTCGACGAGCACCCACTTCATGCTGCGCTCCTACAAGGAGGGCGGCTATCTGATCGAGGCGACCGCCGAGCCCACGGGGCGGCTCACGGTATCGCCGTGACGGGGCCAGGCCCCGGATATTGATCCGGTGACGGACTCAATGCCCGAGGCCTGACCCCTTCCAAATCGCATACGCCATGGACACGAAACGCTTCATCGCCCGCCACGTGGTGGACCTGCCGAAGTCAGGCATTCGCGACTTCTTCGAGATCGTCGCGAAGATGAAGGACGTCATCTCGCTCGGGATCGGCGAGCCCGACTTCGACACGCCCTGGAACATCCGCGAGGCGGCGATCTACGCGCTGGAAAAAGGGAAGACACACTACACCTCGAATCTCGGGCTGATCGAGCTCCGCCGCGCGATCAGCCGGTACGTCGGGAAGAACTACGCCCTGGCCTACCGCCCCGAGGACGAGATCATCATAACGGTCGGCGTCTCCGAGGCGATCGACCTCGCCCTGCGCGCGCTGCTCAACCCAGGCGACCAGGTCCTGTATCACGAGCCCTGTTACGTATCCTACCATCCCGGGGTGACCCTGGCGCATGGAGTCGCCGTCCCGGTGACGACCCGCGCCGCCGACGGTTTCTCCCTCAACGCCGAGGACCTGGCCCGCGCGTGGCGGCCGGGCTGCAAGGTCCTCATGATGAACCTCCCGTGCAACCCGACCGGCGGCACCTGCGATCCCGCGCGCCTGGAGAAGATCGCCCGCTTTGCCGTGGAAAAGGACCTGATCGTCCTCAGCGACGAGATCTACTCCGAGCTGGTCTATGAGGGGGGCCATGTGAGCATCGCAACCTTTCCGGGCATGCGCGAGCGAACGATCTTCCTCCACGGATTCTCGAAGGCTTTCGCGATGACGGGATTCCGCATCGGCTACGCGTGCGGCCCGGCGGAGCTGGTCGAGGCGATGATGAAGGTGCACCAGTATTCGATCCTCTGCGCGCCCATTCTCGCCCAGGAGGCCGCCATCGAGGCCCTTGTCCGCGGCGAGGACGGGATGAAGAAGATGCGGGAGCAATACCACCGCCGCCGAGACCTCATCGTCCGCCGCTTCAACGAGACCGGCCTTGCGTGCCACCTCCCGCGCGGCGCCTTCTACGCCTTCCCAAGCGTCGCCGCGACCGGCCTGGGCGAGCGCGATTTCGCCTACGGCCTCCTCGAGGCGGAGCGCGTGGCGGTCGTGCCCGGCAGCGCCTTCGGCGAGAGCGGCCGCGGCTTCGTCCGCGCCAGCTTTGCGACGGGATACGCCCAGATTGCCGAGGCCTGCGACCGGATCGAGCGGCACGTGCAGAACCTGGCCTCCCGGCCGAGGGCTGCGGGATAACGGGGCGGCTCCGCCCAAACGCATGCCCTCCACCGTCGCCATCGTCGGCCGCCCCAACGTCGGCAAGAGCCGCCTGTTCAACCGCATGGCCCGCCGGAGGATCGCGATCGTGCACGACCAGCCGGGCATCACGCGCGACGTGCTCTCGGCGACGGTCGAGGACGGCGGCTACACGCTCCTCGACACCGGCGGACTCGGGCTCAAGGGCGGCGACACCCACGCCGAGCTCACGGCGGCCTCCGAGGTGCAGGTGGGCTTCGCGATCGACGTCGCCTCGCTGATCCTTTTCGTGATCGACGGATTCGAGGCCATCACGGCCCTGGACCAAAGGATAGCCGATCGCCTCCGGCGCAGCAAAAAGGCCGTCATCCTCGTCATCAACAAGGCCGACCGCGGGGAACACCGGATAGACTTTGCCGAGGCGCACCGCCTGGGCTTTGGCGAGCCCCTCCTCGTGTCGGCGGAGCACGGCCGCGGGGAGGACGATCTGCGCCAGGCGATCGCGGCCCGCCTCGCCGCCATCGAAGCCGGGCAGCCGGTCCGGCCCGCCGCCGTGGAGGGCGCCGAACGGCCGCTGTGCATCTGCTTCATCGGCCGCCCGAACGTCGGGAAGTCCTCGCTCGGGAACCGCCTCCTGCAAAGCGACCGGCTGCTCGTCAGCGACGTGCCCGGAACGACCCGCGACGCCGTCGAGCTTCCGTTCGGATTCCGCGACCGGCGCGGCAGGGTCCATCCCTTCCTCCTGATCGACACTGCCGGGATCAAGGCGGCGTCGAAGCTCATCTCGCCGGTCGAGTACTTCTCACGGCTCCGCTCCCTGGAGGCGATCCAGCGGGCCGACGTCATCTTCCTCGTCCTCGATGCGATGGATGGCGTGACCCAGCAGGACAAGGCGGTTGCCGGCGAGGCGGTCAAGGAGCGCAAGCCGATCGTCGTCCTCGTCAACAAGTGGGATCTTGTCCTCGACGCGTTCAAGTCGGGCGAGGGCCTGTCGAGCTACAAGAGCGAGCGCGACTACCGGGAAAAATACGAGCGCGCGGTCTTCAACCAGCTGTTTTTCACGCCGGGAGCCCCCCTCGTGTTCGTGTCGGCGCTGAGCGGCAAGGAGATCGACCGGATGCTGAACGCGGCCGTCCAGCTGAACCGCGTGCTGGACAAGAAGCTGCCTACGGCAAAGCTGAACCAGACCCTCATCCACCTCACCGAGCGCACCCCGCCCCCGTCGGTCGCCGGGCGCCGTTTCCGAATCTACTACGCCACGCAGACAGGCAACCGGCCGTTCCGAATAAAGATGTTCTGTAATCGCGAGGAAAAGCTGACCGAATCGTACCGTCGCTACCTGGAGGCGGGCCTCGTCGAGGCGTTCGGGCTCAACGGATGCCCCTTTATCTTCGAGCTCGTCGGCAAGCCGCGGGAGGAGAAACGCAGGCGCGGCTACCAGGAGGAAGAGAGCAGGTAGGATCATCATCGATGAGAATCGCCGAAACGGAATACCGCGGCGGAGCCGCCCTCACGCTGTCCACCCGCGCCCTTGCGCTCACGGTGACGACGGCCGTCGGCCCCCGGGTCGCCTCGTTCCGGACTGCGGGGAGCCGCGGGCGCAATGTCTTCATCGAGCTTCCGCCCGATGAGCCGCGCTATCATGGTCTCCACCTTCGGGGCGGGCACCGCCTGTGGCACGCGCCCGAGCATCTCGTGCGAACCTACCAGCCCGACGACGATCCCCTCGAGGTCAGGCGCCTGGCGCGGGGCGTCGCACTGACCGCTCCAACCGAGACGCGAACCGGGTTGCAAAAGGGAATGGCGATCGAGCTCATCGGCGAACGCACGGTCGTAGTCACCCACACCCTGGCAAACCGGGGCCTGTGGGCCGCCGAATGCTCCCCCTGGGCTGTCACCATGATGCGCGGCGGCGGCTACGGCGTGCTGCCCCTCCCGCCGAAAGGAAGCCATGAGGGCGGCGATCTCCTGCCGGACTACGCCCTCGTGCCCTGGACCTACACCGACCTATCGCTTCCCCTTTGGGACCTGCACCGCGACTTCATCGGGATGGACGTCGGGAAGGCGAAGACCGCCCAGAAGCTGGGGATCACGCGCTATCCCGGCTGGTCCGCCTACTGGCTCGGCGGAACAACCTTCGTGAAGTACACGAGGGTCGATCCGGGCGCCGTCTATCCCGATCTCGGATCGTGCTTCGAGGCCTTCACGAACGGCTCCCTGCTCGAATTCGAGACGCTCGGACCACTTTCCCGCCTGCAGCCGGGAAAGAAGGCGACCCATGTCGAGTGCTGGACGCTCATCGAGGGGCTGCCCAGGCCCGACACCGACCGCGCATTCAGCCGCTCCCTGGTACCGGCCGTGAAATCCTGGCTGGCCGCCCTGAAAAGATGAGGATCGTCTTCCTCGGCTCGGACGCGATCGCGCTGCCGCTGCTCGAATGGCTCGGAAGGAAGGGTGGGGCGGACGAGGTCGTTGCGGTATTCACCCAGCCGGACCGTCCTGCGGGCCGCGGCCGGAAGGTCCTTCCCAACCCGGTCAAGTCCTGGGCCGGCGCGCGCGGGCTTCCGGTCTTTCAGCCGGAAAGGCTGGCAGACGGAGACCGGAATGACCTTGCGGCGTCCGGAGCCGATCTGGCTCTCGTGATGGCCTACGGACACATTCTTCGGGACGATTTTATCCGCACGCCGCGCCTGGGCACGCTGAACCTCCACGCATCCCTCCTCCCAAAATATCGCGGCGCCTCGCCCATCCAGGCCGCCATCGCGTCCGGGGAGACGACGACCGGAGTCTCCCTGATGCGCGTCGTCAGGCGCCTCGACGCCGGCCCCGTTGCCGACATCGAGGCCGTCCCGATCCTGCCCCTCGACACCGCCCTCGAGGTCGAATCCCGGCTTGCGGCGGCCTGCGTGCCGCTCCTCGAACGCGCGCTCCCGGGAGTCGCCCGGGGCGATCTTCCCTTCCTCGAGCAGGATTCCGCCCGCGCGACCTACTGCCGGAAGCTCGGCAAGGCGGACGGCGCGCTGGACTTCTCGGCGCCCGCAGGAGCGCTTGCTGCGCGGATAAACGCGCTCTTTCCCTGGCCGGGCTGCTCCCTTGAGATCGCCAACCGCCCGCTCCGGATCGGCCTGGCCGGGCAGGAGCCGCACATTCATGCAAGCGAGCCCGGCACCGTCCTCGCCGCGGACGCCGGCGGCGTTCTCGTCGCGTGCGGGGAGGGGGCGCTCCGCCTCCTGCGGCTCCAGCGGCCGGGCGGCCGGATGCTGCCCGCCGGCGAGTTCGTGCGCGGCCTTCCCATTCCCCCCGGCACGCGGCTTCCCTCGCGGCCGATGACGCTCCTCGTCGAAAGAAAATAGCCGGCTCAATCCCGCTTGTTTTCGCCGGTCCCTTGCGCAACAGTCCGGCCATGTCGAGATGGTGGCTCACACTTCCCTGCCTGCTGGCCGCCGGTGCCGCCTGCGCGCAAAGCCCGCCATCGGCCCTCGACGTCGCAAACCTGCAGGAGGACGTCCGCGGCCTCACCCAGAAGGTGAACGATCTTTCGCTGCAGGTCGAACAGCTCCAGCGCCAGAATGGCGACCTGCGCAACCAGGCCGGGGCGGTGGGATACGCCACGATCGTGCAGCTGAACCAGGCGGTCGCCGAGCTGAACCAGGCGATCCAGTCGGCCGTCGCGAATTCGCGGGCCGACACGCTGCAGCAGATGACCGCGGCCAATCTGAAGCTCGCCCAGCAGCTGAACGCGGCACTTTCCTCGGCCGGGAAAAAGGGCGTCGGCGGGACGGCCGAGGGGAATTTCAGCGACGATTATCCGAAGACCGGCGAGAGCTACACGGTCCAGAAGGGCGACACACTTGCCGTCATAGCGAAGAAGACCGGCGCGAAGCGGCAGGACATCATCAACGCCAACAAGCTTTCCGATCCGGGCCGCATCCAGGCGGGCCAGACGCTGTTCATTCCCGAGGGCAAATGACGGAATGAGCGCCACGCCTCATAAGTCCAGGCTGGGCCGCGGCCTCGGCGGCCTGATAGCGGCCGCCAAGCCCCCGCCGCCACCGGAGCACCCGCAGGCGGCGGCTCCGTCCGCCCCGGCATCCGGCGCCTACCGGGAGATCGCCGTGGAATTGATCGAGCCGAGTCCGTATCAGGCCCGTCGCGACATCGAGGCCGGAGCGCTCAGCGAGCTTGCCGAAAGCATCCGGAGCGAGGGGCTGCTCCAGCCCGTCGTCGTCAGGCAGCAAGGCGGGAAATTCCAGCTGATCGCCGGCGAGCGCCGCTGGCGCGCTTTCCAGCAGCTCAAGCTCCGGGCGATTCCAGCCCGGGTCGTCGAGGCCACCAACGCCTCGGCCGCCGCGCTCGGGCTCATAGAAAACCTGCAGCGCGCGGACCTCGGCCCCATCGAGGAGGCGCAGGGTTACGCGAGCCTGATCCGCGACTTCGATTTGACGCAGGAGACGGCCGCCGAGCGGGTGGGCAAGGGCCGTGCCACCGTCGCGAACGCGCTCCGCCTCCTGTCGCTCGACGCGGAGACTCAGGGCTATGTGGGAAAGGGGCTCCTGAGCCCCGGCCACGCCAAGGCGCTGCTCGCGCTCGAGGACTCCGACCAGCGGCTGATGCTCGCCCGACGGATCATCGCCGAGGGCCTCAGCGTGCGGGCGGCCGAAAAGCTTGCGCAGACGGGAAAGCTCGCCGGTCCCGGCCGCGGCAAGGGCGGGCGCAGGCGTTCGCTCCCGGCCGCGGACGCCGTCGCGGTGGACGGCATCCAAAAGCGGCTGACCTCGCACCTCGGGGCGCGGGTCGCCGTGCTTCATTCGCCAAAGAAGGGGCGGATCGTCATCGAATACCGCGGAAACGAGGACCTTCAGCGCCTCCTGGAGCTCCTCGGGGTCAAGGAGTAGGGGTGCCCTCTGGCTGTGTGCCAGTTTTCCGGAAGCATGTCCCCATCGTCGGGTGCTGCCAATTCCCCGACCGCCGCCAACACCGGCCGCCAAGATCCGCCGGCCAATTGCCGGCCGGATGGCGGCCCGCGCAGCGCGACAGCGCGGAGATGGTGCGACCGCAGGTCGCGTCCCAAAGGGATGGCCTCGGCGGGTGCCCCTAGGGCGGCCGAGGACACAAAGGCGTCGGATGAGGCAGCAACTCCTCTGGCGGAGCATGCTTCCGGAAAACTGACACTCAGCGCCGCGTCTTTTTTCCGGGGCGGGCGGGCAGGCTCTCCAGGGCGAGACGCAGGAGTTCCCCGACGCTGGCGCCTTTGATCCGGGCGTGCCGCTTGAGGAGCGCGCGCTGCTTGGTCCCGATCCGCACGGAGATCTGGCGGTGGGGATCCTGCGAGGGACGATAGCTTTCGAAGTCGAACTGGGCCAGCGCATGCCGGATCACCTCGCTTGCGGTCTTGAAGGCGTGCCCGCGGCGGCAGGCCTCGATCCGCGATATCAACGAGAGGGGGAGGTCGAAGGTCAGCGGTGCGGAAGCGGTTCGTGTTCGCGTTGCCATGAAGGGGGTAGGTTGCGGACGAGCCCCGATCAAATGGCCGGGAGCCCGGTTGGCGGCAACGAAAAAAACGCCGTGGAAAGCCTGTCAGGGCCCGAAACGCACAAGGCGCTTCCCTGCGGGCGGCGACACGTCATCGCCGAGTCGCGCCGGATCGAAAAGCATCGGGGAAAGGTCGAGGCCCAGCGCGGCCGCGGATACCTCGAAGCGGGTCTTGTCGCGCGTCGCTTCGTCGCGGGCATCCACTTCCCGTGCGATCGCCTGGCCCCCGATCAGCTTTACGTCGACGAGGGAGAGGGTCTTGAGAACGCGGTCGGCGCCGAGAATCTCCGTCTGCAGGGGCACGTCATATTGGGAATCGAGATGGGCGCGGACCCCCGCCACCTCGGGATGCCGCGCCGCGAAAGCCGGCGGTGGCCGGAACACGAAGGCGTTGGCCGGCCTTCCGATGACGCGGTTGACGCCGATCAGCTGCTCGTCAGGCCAGTAGAGGAAGGTCAGCTGGAGGTCGAACGGGGTGAGTTCTACGCCGCCCCATAGGGGCTCGAAGGAGTCCGCGGGCAGCACCGGTCCCCTGCCGGAACTTCGCCAAACGGCGGGCTCAATTCCGCCCCGGACAAGCCAGCGCCGCTCGTCCGGTGCACCCGGGTCGAGGACGATGCGCACGAGTGGGCCCTTTTCGCCGCGAGAGCCCCAGAGGCGTCCCGGGACGACGCGGGCTTCGCCGCGCCGCGGCAGGATGCGCAGGTTGAACTCGAGATAACATTGATCCGGAACCGCCCGACGGGCGCGCTCGATCGCCTCGCGGCCTGCGGCCTGATCGGGAGTCCCAAACTGGGCGTAATCGGGCGCGGCCGCCGGCGGCGATGCGGCACGGCAGGCGGCGGCCGCCAGGAAAAGCAGAAAGGCCCGTGCCCCCGGCCTCACGGCTTCTGGGCGCTCGACGGGGGCGTCGAACCGGGGGCCGCCGGAGTGGCCGAAGGCAATGCGGCGCCGCCGATGGGCGCAGGGGCATGTGTCGCGGCGGATGAGGGGAACGTCACCGGCTTGAGCGGCGCGGCGATCGTCGGCAGGGCGGCTCCGGTCCTTGTTCCGTGCTTTAGCTGGAAGATCCAGCCCAGGTACACGCCGAAGCTCAGGATGAAGAACAGGATCGCGGCGTTGATGGTCGCCTTGCTGAGGACATTGCCGGTGTCCGCTCCAAACGTCGCCTCGGCCATTCCTCCGCCCATGGCCGCTCCCATGCCGCCATCCGACTTGGCCTTCTGCATCAGGATCACGAGGATCAGAAACAGCGAGACAAGGATGAGGACGAAGGTGAGGATCGAAAGGAGGACGCTCATGGAAGGGTTAAAAGCAGCGAAACCAGGTGCTCTTGTCAAGGACGCCAAGGAGGTGGCAATGTGTCCTTTTGCCAGGAGGATGCTCCCAGAAGAGTTGCCGCTCATCCGACGCCTCGGGGCCGCCATCCGGCCGGCAACTGGCCGGCGGATCTTGGCGGCCGGTCTTGGCGGCGGTCCGGGAATTGGCGGCACCCGACGATGGGGGCATGCTCCCGGCAAAAGGACACACCACCGATGCGTGGAGCGCCTTGACCTCAAGGCGCTTCTTTTTTTTAGTCAGGCTTTTCCGCCAATGTCTTCCCTGCCTCCGCCCTTATCGACCTGGGCCCGCAATGTCGCCCCGTCGCCGACGCTCGCGGTCGACGCCCGGGCCAAGGCGCTCCAGGCGGCGGGCGAGGATGTCTGCGGCTTTGCCGCAGGGGAGCCCGATTTTGACACGCCGGCCCACATCAAGGAGGCTGCGATCGCCGCGATCACGGCGGGCAAGACGAAGTACGTGGCGACGGCGGGCATCGAGCCCCTGCGGCAGGCGATTGCGGAGGCCTACCTCGGGAGCCACGGCCTTTCCGTGTCGCCCTCGCAGGTGATCGTGAGCCCGGGAGGAAAGTTTTCCTGCCACCTGGCGATCCTCGCGGTATGCTCTCCCGGCGACGAAGTTCTCATTCCCGCGCCATACTGGGTCAGCTACCCCGAAATGGCCAAGCTGGCCGGAGCCGTCCCGAAGTTCGTGCTGGCCGGCGACTCGACGGGTTTCCGGATGACGCCCGGCCAGCTCGAGTCCGCCATCACTCCCAGGACGCGGCTCCTGATACTCAATTCGCCGTCGAATCCGACCGGCGCCGTGTACACCCGGCCCGAACTCGAGGCCATCGTGGCCGTCGCCCTGAGGCACAATCTCTACATACTCTCGGACGAGATCTACGAGCACCTGCTCTACGA
>Ga0265320_10002073_pt1 | contig 14121 bp, 10 predicted proteins | sample 4827metaG_FD_202087 | JGI IMG/M metagenome (GOLD analysis project Ga0265320, IMG submission 202087) | Rhizosphere microbial communities from Carex aquatilis grown in University of Washington, Seatle, WA, United States - 4-8-27 metaG | ecosystem: Host-associated > Plants > Roots > Rhizosphere >...
TTCGGCGCGACCGTCTACTACCTCCCCAAGTGGGGCGGTCTGCGCGCCATGTTCAGCTCGCCTGAAGAAGAATTAAGGACCATTCTGTCAAGACCCGTCATCCAATAGGCCAAAGCAGGTGAAGTGCCGGGTATCCGTCGCCACCGCGAGGTGACATAATGAAGCCAGCAGAGGGGAGAGCGATGCAGCATCTACGTTATTTCCTCACCGTAACGGGCCTTCTTATCGGCTCGATTTCACAGCAGGCGGCCTGGGCACAGGTCCGCGCCATGCCGCCGTCTACCGCCAACGACACGTCACCTGACAGCGCCCTGGCGCAGCCCGGAGCCCGCGGAGACGTCGTCGAGCGCGGCTGGTTCCTGAGCGGGAAGGTGCTGATGGACGATGGCAGCCCCACGCCGGCGAACATCACAATTCAGCGCGTCTGCGCCGGCGCCACAAAGGCCATGGGCTTCACAGACTCCAAGGGCCGCTTCAGCTTCCAGATGGGCCAGAAAACGGACATGGCACCGGACGCCAGCGAAGACTCGGGCGAAGAACAGCGCGTGGCCCTCATGACTCCCATCGGGGGCTCCAGCACGGAGGGCCGGTTGTTTGGCTCCATGAACAACCGCCAGCTCTCGGGCTGCCAGCTCGAGGCGGCGTTGCCCGGCTACCGCTCCGACACCGTCGTGCTGGGTAACCGGAGGTACATGGACAACCCGGACGTGGGCAGCATCGTTCTGCATCGGATGGGCAACGTGGAGGGCACGAGCGTCAGCGCCACCAGCCTGGACGCGCCGCGCGAGGCCAGGAAACTCTACGACAAAGGGATGGAAGCGGAGAGACAAAAGAAATGGCCCGCCGCGCAGACCGATTTCGAGAAGGCTGTCGCCCTGTATCCGAAATACGCGGCGGCCTGGCACGAGTTAGGCAACGCGCGCCAACGCCAGGGTGACAGAGCGCGGGCTCGCGAGGCCTTCCGCAAGTCCATGGAGGCCGACCGCCGGTACCTGGGGCCCTATTTTCCTCTTTCCGTGATGGCGTTTGAAGAGAAAAACTGGGCGGAGACGGCGGATGTCACCTCGGCCCTCACGAAGCTCGATCCCGTGGATTATCCGATGGCATTTCTGTTCAACGCCATCGCCAACGCGGGCCTGGGCAAGCTGGACCTGGCGGAGAAGAGCGCGCGGACATGTGTCAAGGTGGATATCCGGCACCAGCTTCCGCGGGCGGAATACGTGCTGGGGCTCATCCTCGCCGACCGGCATGACTATGACGAATCCTTGACGCTCCTGAGAGGGTATATACAGCACGCGCCAAACACTCCCGACAGCGATAAGATCAAGCAGCAGATCAGCCATGTCGAGGAGATGGCTCGAACGCAGTCGCAGTCGCAGTCGGCGGCCGCGCAGTAGGGTCGCGATCGCAGAGCCGCCAGGCGGCCACCCTGAAGCGCGCGACGGATCGCGCTAACCTGGGGTTCATGCACCAGGTCGATCCCGCCCGAGCCATGCTGCGGCATACCCTCGCCACCCTCGCCTACCGCGGCGCCAAAGCTCTCCGCGGCGCGCCGGAGGGCTTTGCCGGCCTTCGTGTCGGAGACCGGAGCCGCACACCCGGCGAGATCCTGGCCCACATGGGCGACCTTCTGGATTGGGCCGTCGGCCTGGCCAAAGGCGAGCACAACTGGCATGATTCGCCGCCGCTCGACTGGGATCAGGGAACCGAGCGGTTCTTCGCTGCCCTGGAGACCTTCGGCGCCTTGCTGGAGTCCGATCTCCCGCTCGAATGCTCCCCCGAGAAACTGTTCCAGGGACCGATCGCCGATGCCCTGACGCACGTCGGACAGATTTCGATGTTGCGCCGGTTGGCTGGCGCGCCGGTCCTGGGCGAAAACTACTTCGTCGCCCCAATCGCCGACGGCCGGCTGGGCCTCGATCAGGCCGCCGCGGTCAAAGAGTTCGACTGAGCGCGGCATTCGTTACCGAGCCGCGCTTACCCGGCCCGTACCGCCGACCGCTACAATAGGCTTTCGCTTTGCTTACCAGACGAAGTTTTCTTGTTGCCCCCGCGGCGGCCATGGTTGCCTGCGGCCGCCGGAAGGGTTCCGGCTATGAGGGCTACGCCTTCGTCTCCAATCAGGACGGCCAGGCCGTCGCGGCCGTCGATCTGATGACGTTCACGGTTGCCCGCTACATCCACCTGGACAGCGCTCCCACCATCCTCGCGGCGCCGTCAGGCCAGCGGTCTGTCTACGCACTGACGCCCGCCACCGGCTACGTTCATGAGATCGACGCCGCCAAGCTGGCGCTGCGGCGCGGGGCGCAAGCGGGCCGCACGGCCGATGCCATGCGCGTCGTGCCCGGGGATCGGCCGGCGCTGTGGGTACTGTGCCGCCAGCCACACCAGTTGGTTCGAATCGGATTCGATGCATTCAAGGCCGATGCGGTCATCCCTCTGCCATTCGAGCCTTATGATTTCGACTTTGCGCCGGACGGCGAGACCGCGGTGGTCAGCTTCGGCGAGAGCGGTCAATTCGGCATCGTCGATCTCGCGAAGAGGAAGTGCCGCCTGTTCGACCTGGGCCGAAAACTGTCGCTGGTGCGGTTCCGTTTTGACGGGCGCCAACTACTGATCGCGGGCGCCGAGGAGCCGGTCCTATCCATCGTGGACTTCAAGACCGGCCGTGCGATGGTCCACTTGCCCCTGGCGGTTCGCGCCCGCAACTTCTGCTTCAAGTCCGACGGCGGCCAGCTGTTCATCACGGGCGATGGTCTGGATGCGGTTGCGGTGGTCTACCCTTACACCACGGAGGTGGCCCAGACAGCGCTGGCCGGGCGCTCCCCGGGTTGCATGGCGGAGTGCATTTCCGAGGGAGACGACTACCTCTTCGTCGCGAACCCGGATTCGGGCGAGGTGACAATCCTCGACGTCGATAGCCTCAAGGTGGTGGCCGTGGTGGCGGTGGGGCGCCGCCCGGTGTTTATCGCGCAGACGCCGGACCGCCAGTACGCGCTGGTCCTGAACCGCGATTCAGGCGACATGGCGGTGGTGCGGCTGGCTGCGGTGGGAGGCAAGCGCGGCCGCTCGGCGCCCTTGTTCACGATGATTCCAGTGGGATCGCAGCCGGTGTGCGCAGCGGTGCGGCACGTGTAGCTTGGAGAATGGAGCGGGAGACCGGATTCGAACCGGCGACATCGACCTTGGCAAGGTCGCACTCTACCAACTGAGTTACTCCCGCTGAAGCAACCATTTTCTCTCGCCGGAGGGGTTGTGTCAAATTTGGCGGGTGTGGCGGTGCGCAACAGACCGGGGGCCCGTTCCGGCCGTCGCGGTTCTACATTTCGGTCTTTTGCAGGTGGCGGCCCAGCCAGGTCTGAAGCGGGAATCGGCTCGAACCGGGGAGGGGGATCCGGTGTAGCCCGTACAGAACCCGCCCCGGCTCACTGTGGGGGTTATGGTCGGCGGTTATGGTACTGGCGGGGCGACAGGATTGGGTAAAAATGATTTTTGGTTACAGACGTATCGTGCTTATAATCAGCAGCTTGGGTGGGTCGTTTTTTACGCGACACGGCACTGCAACTGTGCTATGCTGACGTTCCGTCACACATCGCGTGAGAACGAACAGTAACGAGTTCTCAGTTGCTGCTCGCCGGCGGAAACAACACTCAGTATAGGATGGGTGTCGCTAAAGTTTTCCACAGATGTGGAAAACTTGTGGAAAAGGGGTGTTCGGGCTTCTGGTGCTACGTATGGATGCATGGGAACTGATTAAGCATCGTGTTTCTTCCAAGGTCAGCGCTGAAGCTTTTCAGAACTGGTTTGGACGAACTGGTCTCAGAGAATTCCGGGATGGGACGATCTGGGTATCCGTCTCGAGCGAGTCCGCCAGGCAGTACGTCGAGTCCGAATACTCGGGCCTGATTCACTCCGCGATCCAGGATCTGGGTCTTCCGATCCGTGACGTCGTCTTTGAAACCGCCGCGGCTGCCATGCCCAGCCATGTCAGCTTCGGAGATTCGGAAGTAGTGTTTCAGAAGACGCTCGCGCAACTGAACCCTCGCTTCACGTTCGATTCGTTCGTCGTTGGTTCGTGCAACCAGTTCGCGCACGCGGCCGCGAAGGCCGTGGCGGACAAGCCGGCCGTGCGATACAACCCGCTGTATATCTATGGCGGCGTCGGGATGGGCAAGACGCATCTCATGCACGCCATCGGACAGAGCCTCACGACGAACTATGCAAGCATGCGGATTGTCTACACCTCGAGCGAGCGGTTCATGAACGAGATGATCACCAGCATCAAGCTGCAGAAGATGTCTCAGTTCCACCAGCACTACCGCTCGGCGGACGTTCTGCTCATCGACGATGTTCAGATCCTTGGCAAGAAGGAAGCTACACAGGACGAGTTCTTTTTTACCTTCAACGAGCTCTTCGAGAATCAAAAGCAGATCGTCATCTCGAGCGATTCGCCGCCCAAAGAGATCCCTGGCCTGCTGGAGCGTCTGCGATCGCGGTTCGAGTGGGGCCTGCTGGTGGACATCCAGGCGCCCGACCTCGAGACCAAGATGGCCATCCTCGACAAGAAAGCGGAAGCCGAGGGCATAAAACTACCAGAGGATGTGCGGGTCTTCATCGCGACCAAAACGAAGTCCAACGTCCGGGAGCTCGAGGGTGCGCTGGTGAAGCTGATGGCGTACGCGTCGATCACCGGCGAGCCGATCACGCTGCCGATGGCGCAGCAGACGCTGAAGCACCTGGTGCCGAACACGGATCGCCGGGTTAGCATAGACGCGATCATTCGGGCGGTCGCCGCCAAGTTCAACCTGCCGCCGAGCCAGATCAAAGTGAAGAGCAACCGGCGCGACATCGCGCGGCCCAGGCAGATTGCGATGTATCTCACCAAGGAGCTCACCCAGGCATCATTGCCGGAGATCGGGCGGGCCTTCGGTGGAAAACACCATACCACGGTCCTCCACTCCATCCACCGGATTGAGGAGCTGCGTCAGAAGGACGCGGATTTGAACAGGCTCGTCCAAAGCCTAATGGACTCGATCAATTGAACTTGTGACGATTTCCACAGGGGCCCCCAAAAACAGCCGTTGGAGTCTGTGGAAGCCTGGATACCGGGGCTTGAAGACAACCGTCATCCAACTGTTTTCGACAGCGGCCAGTAGCGTGGAAGCCGTTGGATTTTGTATAATTTAGAGAGAAACTGACATTTCCACAGCCCCTACTACTGCTGTTCTTGTTTTTGATATTGTAGAGGGTCGATGAAAGAGCATTCTGCACCGGCAGAACGGAGAAACTGAGCCATGGAATTCACGGTAAGCAAAGCGGACCTGGTTCGGGAGCTTAATCTATCCCAAGGGGTGGTCGAGAAGCGGACGACGATCCCCATCCTCTCAAACGTCCTGATGGAAGCGCGCGGCGAGCGCGTGCAGTTGACGGCGACGGATCTGGAGCTTGGCATACGATGTTCGTTCCCTGCCAGGATCGCCAAGGAAGGCGCCGGTACGATGCCAGTGCGCCGCCTGCTGGATTATGTGCGGTTGCTGCCGGAAGGCGAGCTCACCGTAAAGTTCATGGACAACGATTGGGCCAATATCACCTGTGGCCGCTCGCGCACAAGGATCGCGGGGATCTCGCGGGAGAGCTTCCCGGAGCTTCCACAGATGCCCGAGCCGATTGCCGAGGTTCCGGTTGGCGCGCTGGCTTCTCTGATCGGGAAGACGATCTTCTCGATCTCGGCCGAAGAGTCGCGGTTCACGCTGAACGGAGCTCTGCTCCAACTCCGGGACAAGGGTATGTTGATGGTCGCCACCGACGGGCATCGTCTGGCCTATGTGGAGACCACTGGTGAGATTGAAGGAATCCACTCGCCTTACCGTGCTCTGCTGCCGCGGAAAGCCATGGGTGAGATTCTGAAGCTTGCCGCCGAGAGCGGTGGCGATTCATTGGTGAAGTTCGCCGGCGATGAGAACCACTTGTTCTTCCAGTTTGGCGACAGGCTGTTGATCAGCCGCAAGCTGACCGGCACATTCCCGGATTTCGAACGCGTCCTGCCGAAGGACCACAAAGTGTTTGTCGTCCTTGGACGAGACGAAGTCCGCGCGGCCATCGAGCGCGTAGCGCAGTTTGCCGACGAGCGATCGCGCGCGATTCGCATGCAGCTTTGCCCCGGCGAGATCAAGGTCTTCTCTTCCATTTCGGAAACAGGCGAGAGCGAGGAGAGCATTCCGGCCGAGTATGCTGGTACGGCGCTGGACATCGGTTTCAACGCGCAGTACCTGCTCGAATTCCTGCGCGCGATTTCCGAACAACAAGTCAGGTTCTCGTTCAAGGATCCGCACAGCGCCGCCGAGGTAGGGCCGGAAGTGGGTGAAGACGGCTCGCGCGAGCTTTACCGCTACGTAGTAATGCCCATGAGGATCTGAGGGGCTCCAAGTAGGCAATCCGTTTTCGAGGTTTTATGGCAACAAATCTAAATAGCCAAGGTGCGGGCAGCGGCGACGTATACGATTCCAGTAGCATCAAAGTGCTCGAAGGACTCGAAGCGGTCCGGCTGCGGCCGGCCATGTATATCGGTTCCACCGGCGAGGCCGGCCTCCATCATCTCGTGTACGAGGTGGTCGATAACTCAGTAGACGAAGCGCTCGCGGGCCACTGCAACGAGATCAACGTAACCATTCGTAGCGACAACTCGGTTACCGTGGTCGACAATGGGCGCGGGATCCCGGTGGGGATCATGGCGGAGCACGGTGTATCGGCGGCCGAGGTCGTCATGACCAAGCTGCACGCCGGCGGCAAGTTCGATACGAAGAGTTATAAAGTTTCGGGCGGACTGCATGGAGTCGGAGTAAGTTGCGTCAACGCTCTCTCGGAGAACCTGGACCTGGAGATCTGGTGCGACCACTACACCTGGATCCAGGAGTATCAAAAAGGCATCCCCCAGGGGCCGCTGGAGCGAAAAGGGAAGTGCGGGAGTAAGACCGGCACCAAGATCACCTTCAAGCCGGACAGCACCATCATGGTGGCCCAGGAGTTCAGCTTCGACACGCTCTCCCAGCGGCTGCGCGAGTTGGCGTTCCTGAACAAGGGGCTGAAGATCACGCTGGCCGACGAGCGCGTCGATCCGCCCAAGGCACACGAGTTCTTTTACAGCGGCGGGATCGCGGAGTTCATCAAGCATCTGAACAAGGGCAAGAACGTCCTACACGAAAAGCCGATCCACGCCGAGGGCTCGCGCGAGCTGTCCAACGGCGGCACGCTGACGATGGACATCGCTTTCCAATACAACGACGGTTACAGCGACAACATTTTCAGCTTCGCGAATAACATCAACACAGTGGACGGCGGCGCCCACCTGACCGGTTTCCGCAGCGCTCTGACGCGTGTCATCAACACTTACGGCCAGAGCGCCGGCCTGTTCAAGGACGTCAAAGAGAATCTTACCGGCGACGATGTGCGCGAGGGACTTACCGCGGTAGTCAGCGTGAAGCTGCCGCAGCCGCAGTTCGAGGGACAAACCAAGGGCAAGCTGAATAGCGACATCGGCGGGTATGTCACGCAGTTCCTCTACGAGAAGGTCGGCGAGTATTTCGACAAGAACCCGGCGGTGATGAAGAAGATCGTCGGCAAGGCGATCGATGCATCCCGTGCGCGAGAAGCGGCGCGCAAGGCGCGGGACCTCACGCGGCGCAAGGGCGCCCTCGATTCAGGCGGCCTGCCGGGAAAGCTGGCGGATTGCCAGGAGAAGGATCCGGAGCGGTGCGAGTTGTTCCTGGTTGAGGGTGAGTCGGCCGGCGGCACCGCCAAGATGGGCCGCGACCGCCGCTACCAGGCGATCCTGCCGCTCAAGGGCAAGATCCTGAACGTCGAGAAGGCGCGCACCGACAAGATGCTGAGCCACGAAGAAATCCGGTGCATGATCACGGCTCTGGGCACCGGCATCCGCGAGGATTTCGACGTCACGCGGCTGCGCTACTCCAAGGTCATCATCATGACCGACGCCGATGTGGACGGCTCGCACATCCGCACGCTGCTGCTCACGTTCTTTTACCGCCAGATGGGTGAACTGATCCAGCGCGGCAACGTGTACGTGGCGCAGCCGCCCCTGTACCGCATCAAGAAAGGCAAGCAGGAGCGGTACATCAAGGACGAGAAAGAGTTCGTGCGCGAGATCTTGCGGCGGGCCACCGAGAACGTCGCCGTGGAGATCGGTGCGAGCGAAAACGGTCCGGCCGCGCGCCTCGAAGGCACGGAGCTGCGGGCTTTCTTGAATTCGCTGGATGAATACCAGCAGGTGTTCCACCGTGTGGAGCGCAAGGTGCGCGACGCGCGGGTGGTGGAGATCCTGGCGCGGCCCGAACTGAAGCTCGATACCAAGGCCGATTTCACCGTTGAAGAGAACCTGGCGCCCGTGGCCGAGGCCTTGAAGGCTCTGAAGCTCATGCCGGAAGTGAGGCGGGACGAGGAGCATTCGTCGTGGTCGGTGGGCTATCACGATTCAGCCAGCGCGGAGCGGCTGATCGACATCCAGCTCGCGGCGCTGCCGGAGTACCGGCGCCTGCGTACTTTGACGAAGCAGATCGCGCGCTACAACCAGCCGCCGTTCGTGGTGGTGAAGGACACCAGCCGCGAGCCCCGCGCGGACTGGCGCGAGCTGCTCGAATACGTCAAGGCCGAGGGCATGCGCGACGCCCAGGTGCAGCGCTACAAGGGGCTGGGCGAGATGAACGCCGAGCAACTGTGGGAGACCACCATGAACGCCGAGAAGCGTTCGCTCCTGCAGGTGCGCTCGGAAGACGCCGTCGAAGCCAACGAGATTTTCACCACGCTAATGGGCGAGGACGTCGAGAACCGCCGCAAGTTCATCGAAGAGAACGCGCTGGACGTGCGCAACCTGGACGTGTAGAAGCGCTCGTCGCTTGTCGCCCGTCTCGGCGCCGAGGTGTCGGCAGGAGTGCCGACACGGCAGGCTGAAGCCCGCGCCACGGGACTCCGCATAACTGTCAATCTGCCTCCGCTGGCGCTACCCATAGTTCTATACGTTCTAAGGTTGACACGGACAAGTTCCCACGGCATCATCCCCATTGATGCGTGTCATCCTGGGATGCCTTCTCGCCACCGCCCTTGCCTTCGCCGAGCACCCGCCGCGGTCAGCCTGTACCAAGATCACGCATGGCCGCCTGTGGCCCGAGGAAGCGAATACGGACCGCGGCGTCGCCCTCCAACTGATGCGCTCCGGAGAGGTCTACCTGTGCTCCTACGGGCGGCTACACTACCGCTGGGAGCCTCTCTCGACGGACTGGAAGACGCTCGAGGCCGCGCACGCGCGCGCGACGAGCGAGGCCGCTCCACAGACGGGACAGGCTGAAGCTCGTCCTACTTCATCAGCTCGATAACCGCCGACGTCATCGCTAGAACACCCGTGCGGAGCGCCGGCTCGGCCTGCGGGTAGAACAGACTCGAGTGCAAAGAAGGCAGGGGCGTCCCGGTCCGCAGGCTCTCCGCCAGCTTGCCGGGGTCCGCGGCGCCCAGGAAGAACATGCATGTGGGGATCTGGCGGCCTTCCAGGCCGAACAGGCCGAAGTCCTCGCTCACCATCAGCCGCTTCGCCTCGACCACGTTCCCCTCGCCAAGAGACCCAACGAACGCACCGCGCAGCCGCGCCGCGAGCTTCGGGTCGTTGTAGGTCACCGGCGCGCCGTCTTCGCTCACCTTAACGATGGGAGCGCGATCGTCGGGCACGCCGGCCGCCAGGGCCACTCCCCGGGCCTCGCGTTCGATGGCGGCGAGAATGGTCCGGCGGACCTCGTCGCTGTAAGAGCGCGTGGTGAGCTGAAGGACCACTTGGTCGGGGATGATGTTGTGCTTCGAGCCGCCGTGTATCGAGCCGACCGTGACCACGGCTGGGTCGAGCGGCGAGATCTGACGGCTGACGATGGTCTGAAGCGCCAGGATAAACTGCGCCGCAATCACGACCGGATCCTTGGTCAATTCGGGCCGCGCGCCGTGCCCGCCAATGCCGCGAATGGTCACATCGACCGACGTGGAGCTGGCCATGAGCGGCCCGGCGACAACGCCTACCTTGCCGGCCTCGATAGACGGCTCGTCATGCAGCGCGATCGCGTAATCCGGCTTGCCGAGCCGCGAGTAGAAGTCGTCGGCGAGCATGGCGCGCGCGCCGGCGACCCCCTCTTCCGCCGGCTGCCCGATCATCATCAACGTGCCGTGCCAGCGGTCTTTCAGCTTGGCCAGGAGCCGGGCGGTACCCAGGAAGGACGTCATGTGCAGGTCGTGACCGCAGGCATGCATCACGCCGGCATTTTGGCTCGCGAACGGCAGTCCGGTGCGTTCCTCGACCGGCAAGGCATCCATCTCCGTGCGGACCAGGACCGTGGGGCCGGGGCCGTTCTTCAGGATCGCGGCGATGCCGAAGGCCGCCGTGCCATCGGGATACTTGCCGATGTGGTCGCTGACGGTGTAGCCAGCCTCGCGCAACTGAGCCGCGAGAAAGGCGGAGGTGCGCTCCTCGTGCCTCGACAGCTCCGGATGCGCGTGCAGGTCTTTGTAAACGGCCAGAAGCGACGGCAACTCCTGTTCCACCTGTGGGCGGAAGTCGTCCGCCGCCCCGGCGAACAAGGGTGCGAAGGTCGCGAGGCAGAGCAGTGCGAAGGTTCTCGGGAACATGACTTAGCGTAACCTAGCTGCCTCTAGGTCGCAGTATGATGAATCCAACTACCAGGAGGCCGGGAGATGCTTATTCGCTTGGCGGCGGTTCTGCTCGGGTCCGCCTTGCTGGCCGTGGCTGCGGATCCGGTGAAGGTCGCTGTCCGGACTTTAACCAGGAGCCTGCGGGCGGGCAACGAGGTCGAGATCGAAGTCGCGCTGGAGGACTCCGCCAGCCAGCCAGCGAAGGCGCCGAAGCAGCTGAGGGTCAGCGTTGAAGTGAAGTCGGCGGACGGGGCGGTCGCGCCGCTTGGCAAGATCAGCTTTGAGCCGGGTCAGCAGGTCAAGCGTGCGCGCTACACCCTGCCGAACCCCGGCCTGCAATACCTGTGGGCCAGGCAGGCCGAGTTGCTGGGCGGCGGCACATTCGTCAAGGTAACGGGCCGCCCGGCGCCGCCGAGTTCGCCCGCCGAGGCCCCGAAACCCGCTTTTCCGGCGGCGTCCCAGGCCTCGCCGCCGCGTTCGCCCGCCGAGGCGGCGCGCCTCGCTTTCCCGGTGGCGTCACCGGCCTCGCACCGCCCCACTCTGGCTCTCCGTTACAGCCCGCAGCGCAGGCTCCTCGCCAACGGCCGGGAGTCTGCGACCATTCAGGCATTCCTGATGGGAGACGACTGCACGGCAAGCGCGGACATCCGCATACGGTTCGCCAGCAGCGGAGGACGTCTCGAGCCGGCGCCGCTCGTGATCCCGCACGGAGCAGACTACGGCGAGGCCGAGCTCACCTCGGATGAGGCCGGCACGGCGGTGGTCGAATACATGAACTCGGACCCGCCGGTCGAGCTCGACGGCGATCGTGCGCTCAAGATCGCGTTCGACCCGCCCATCAGCTCTCTCTCCTTAAGCGCCAGCCCCTCCGCCATCAGCCTGGTGGATTTCGCCGAGCTCATCGTGACGCTATCCGACGACGCCGGCCGGCCAGTCCCCACGGCGCTGGACCGCAAGGTCTCCCTCGCTCTCGTCTCCGGGCGCGGCTCGATCGAGCCGGAGGTAAGCGCCGTCCTCAGCCAGGGCTTCGAGACGCGGGCGACTCTCCGCCCTTTCTCGAGCGGTCATTTCGTGATTTCGGCGTCGACGCCGAACCTGCTGACCCGCACAGCCGAAATCGACGTCCTGCCGCCATGGTTGTTGCTCGGACTCTCGGCCTTGGGCGGAATTGCCGGGGCGTGGCTCGCGGTGCGCGAACGGCACATGAAACGATGGCGGATCCCCGCGGGCGCTCTCACGGGCTTCCTGTTTTACTGGGCGGTCCTGTTTGGGCTCCTGCCGGTTCTGCCGCGAATGACGATCCTCAATCCCCTGAGCGCCGCGGCCATCTCGGCCCTCGGCGGCTGGGGTGGCTCGGAGGTGTTGAGGGTCCTCTGGAAGCGCATCGTGCCGGCCTAGAGGCCACCGCTGGCGGGTTTGGTCTCCGGCGCGCGCGCCCCCGTCACCCTCCGTATCGCTCCGGTAACGCCCTCTTCCCGCGCCGTCCGCATCTTTATTGCGATCCAAAGATATACAATTATTCGTGGCTGGGCGCCGCAATTAGAGCCCCGGACCGAACAATAGGAGGAAATTATGGTGCAGCAGGTATGGGCCGATGGCGGGGCGGATTACGGCACGACGCCCCAGAAGGCGAGATGACTGGTGATTCCGGGCCAACAGTTCCAGAACGTACCGAATGGCAAAATCCTGAAAGTATATACGGCGACGTTGAGCTATCTTCCGGAATCTCCGCAAGGAACGGTCGGAAGAGCCGATCTTTGTGGACGCAATGCGCAGGGCAGCGCGGTATGGAGGCTGCAAGTCGTGTACATCGAGAAGCAGAGGACGCTCCACCTCACGTTCCCGCAGGGCCTCGAGATCGGGGCAGGCGGATGCCTGGAGGTTTTCGCCAGCCCCGATGGCGACGCAACCCCCAATCCCACCGGTCCCGGAGACATCCACTACAGTTTCACGGCCACGTTGACCGGGGCAGTGGTGGCGCGCCGTTCTGGTGCCGCGCGTAAACGCGCCTGACCTAGACGTACACCCGCGCCACCCGCGCGCGGATGCCGCACAGCACGTCGTAAGAGATGGTGCCGGCGGTGCGGGCCATCTGCTGCGCGTCGATCGACGCCTCGCCCTCGGAGCCCAGAAGCGTCACGGCGTCGCCGGGGCCGATCGAGGGGCAGCCGGTGAGGTCGATCGTGGTGAGGTCCATCGAGACCGCGCCCAGGATGGGAACCAGCCGGCCGGCGGCGATAGCGTGGCCGCGGTTCGAGAGCCGGTGCGAAAGGCCGTCCGCATAACCCACCGCGAGCACGCCGATCCGCATCGCGTGAGGCGCGCGGAACATGCCGCCGTAGCCGATCAGCGCGCCTTCCGGTACGTCCTTGACCGTGAGCACGCTGGCTTTCCACGTTAGCGCCGGCTTGACGCTGAGCACCCTCGGCGTCGCCGGGCCGCGCGCCCCGGAGAAATATCCGTAGAGCAGGTGCCCCGGCCGCACCATGTTGTACCAGGCATCGCGCCGGCCGTAGGCGATCGCATTGGTGCTGGAGAGGTGCCGGAACGGGGGTGCGATTCCCTCCCTGGCCAGAGCGCGGCCGAGATCGGCGAAGGCTTTGTTCTGCTGGTCTGTTTGCGCCTTGGTGTAGTCGGCCGAGGATGCCAGGTGCGACATCAGGCCCTCCAGATCGAGGTGGACGGCGGCGCGGACCGCCTCGGCGATCTCCCGCGCTCCGGCCAGGGTCCCCAGGCGTCCCATGCCGCTATCGACCTTCAGGTGGTAGGGCAACCGCGCGCCGCTGCCGGCCGCGAAGCTCTCCGTCGCCCGCAAGTCGTCGAGCGAGAGGATGACCGGCGTCAGGCTGAATTCGACCACCGCGTCGCGGGCGAAGGGCTGGCAATCGGCCATCACCAGAATGCGGGCCGCGATGCCCGCTTGCCTGAGTGCCACGCCCTCCTCGGCCGAGCTGACTGCGAGCCAGCGTGCGCCCTCCGCCGTGAGCGTGCGCGACACTTCGACGGCCCCGTGTCCATAGGCATCCGCCTTCACCACGCAAACCGTCTCGACCCCGGGGCCCACCGCCGCGCGCACGGCGCGATAGTTTTCGGCGATCCGCTGCCGCGAGATCTCGACCCAGGAACGATAGGGAAGTGCTTGCATACTCAACGCTGCCCGGCAAGAGAGCGCAGCAGGTCCTCGTAGGCGCTGGTCACGGCGTCCCAACTGTAACGCTCGGCGACCCGCGCGGCCGCGCGCCCGCGCCACGCCTCCCGTTCATTTTCCGACATTTCGAGGACCTCGCGAAGCTTGCGGCCGAGGGTGGCGGGCTCGAAGGGAATGCCGGCGCCCGCCGTCACTTCGGCGTTCTCGAGCGTGTTGAGGTAGAGCACCAGCGCGCCGCGCCCCATGGCCTCGATCAATGCCGGGTGCGTCCCGCC
>Ga0265320_10002074_pt1 | contig 14112 bp, 8 predicted proteins | sample 4827metaG_FD_202087 | JGI IMG/M metagenome (GOLD analysis project Ga0265320, IMG submission 202087) | Rhizosphere microbial communities from Carex aquatilis grown in University of Washington, Seatle, WA, United States - 4-8-27 metaG | ecosystem: Host-associated > Plants > Roots > Rhizosphere >...
GGCGACGCGGGGTTATGCGTTGAAAACGGTCATTGATGCAATCGTGATGGGTAACGACTTGATTGGCAACTTTGAGGCTGCCGCTACGGAGCCTGAAACGGAAGCGCGTCAGCGGCTATTGACCGCAGTTGTCATTGGCGGAGGCTTCAGTGGAGTGGAGTTGGCGGGACACCTGTCAGACTTGATGCAAGCCATCCGCCGGTTCTATCCCGAATTAAAGCAGGAGACTCCGCGCGTCGTGCTATTACACAAGGGCGAGCGCATTCTGCCCGAATTGAATCACAAATCGTTGTCCAAGTTTGCGCTGAAAAAACTTCGGCAAAACGGCATCGAAGTACGTTTGCACACTGCGGCCCAAAAGGCTGATGCTAAGGCGGTGCATCTAAGTACGGGCGAAAATATCGAAACGGGCATGATTGTCTGTACGGTTGGCACAGAAATGCATCCGCTGATCAAGGGTCTGGGTCTTCCACTAGAAAAGGGTCGTTTGAAGACCGATCCCGATATGAGGGTCAAGGGGACGCCTAATCTCTGGACGATTGGCGATTGTTCGCTGATAGCCAACGCATTCGATGGCAAGCCATGTCCCGCAACCGCGCAATTCGCCATGCAACAGGCGAAACAGCTGGCGAAAAATCTTGATCTCGTTTTGCGCGGCTCCGCGACTAAGCCATTTTATTTTCGTCCTCGCGGGCTGCTGGCCTCCATTGGACATCGCAGTGCAGTGGCGGAAATTTATGGAGTCAAGCTATCTGGTTTCCTGGCCTGGCTCTTATGGCGGGGAATCTACCTGGCTAAACTGCCGACACTCAGCCGCAAACTGGAAGTGGCCATCAGTTGGGCCGTAAGCATTCCTTTTCCGCCGAATATTGTTCAGCTTCAGTTATCGCCAAAGCAGTCGGCGGATGCTGGGCATAAACGGGCCAAAACCGATTGATAAACACCAAGGAGGAGCATGAATATCACACTCAAAGGCCAGCGCGTCCTCGTCACAGGGGCCAATTCCGGCATCGGCGCGGCAATTGCGCTCGCGCTGGCTGATGCCGGTGCCAAAGTGGCGATTAACTATGTGTCGCATCCCGAGGCAGCAGAAAAGCTGGTGCGCACGATCAAAAAAAAGCGTGGTAAAGCGATCTCCCTTCAGGCGGATGTATCCAACCCCCAAGCGGTCGCCGATATGTTCAAGGAAATGGATGTGGTCTGGGGCGGGATTGACATTTTGATCAATAACGCCGGCATAGACGGCACCCACGATCTGGGCTGGGAAACCGATATCGCTGCATGGAGACAGGTGATCGAAATTAATCTATTTGGAGCTTTTTACTGCGCCCGCGAGGCTCTGAAACGCATGGTGCCTCAAAAGAGTGGCGTCGTTCTAAGTACAAGCTCGGTGCATGAAGAAATCGCATGGTCGGGCTATAGTGCCTATACGGCCAGCAAGGCCGCGGTCAGCATGTTGACCAAGACCCTGGCCCAGGAGGCTGCCCCACATGGCGTGCGCGTTCTGGCGGTCGCCCCTGGGGCGATCAAGACTTCGATTAACCGCGCCGTCTGGAACAATCCAAAGAACCTGCGAGACTTGCTGAAGAAAATCCCGATCCAGAGGATCGGAAAACCGGATGAAATTGCCCGCATGGTGGTGGTGCTCGTTTCCGATACCGCCTCCTATGTGACCGGGCGCACGGTCTTCGTGGATGGCGGCATGACGGATTATCCAGATTTCGCCCATGGCGGTTAAGCGCAAAACCCAGAGATATTATGCCAACTTTCAATCATAACGCGCCGGGTGCTCCCGGCATTGAGCCACGCTGGACCTCCAGCGCCAAAGAAGGTCTTGGGACCGCGTACCATACGAGCTGCCGCCTTTGGTTCACACTGAGCCATGGCATCATCAACGAAATCTATTATCCGCATGTGGATCAACCCAACACGCGCGATTTTCAGTTTCTCATCAGCGATGGCGAAACGTTTTGCCACGAGGAAAAACGCGACCTTGATCATCGGATTGAGCACCCGGAGCGCGGTTGTCCTTTCTACCGACTCACGAATTCGGAACGCAATGGTCGTTACCGTCTCGTAAAACGCGTGCTTGCAGATCCGCACCGGTCAGTGTTGCTCGTGCACACCAAACTCGAAGTGCTCGATAAATCTTTGTGCGGAAAATTAAAACTTTACGCGCTACTTGCTCCGCACGTGGCCCGTCGTGGCGCGGCCAATTCCGGTTGGTGTTCGGAAATCAGCGGCCTCAAGCTACTGTGCGCGGAACGCGCCGGCACGCATCTGGTGATGGGCTGTAGCGTGGGTTTTTCCCGCCGTTCCGTGGGTTATGTCGGCGCGAGCGATGGCTGGCGGGACTTGATGGATAATTTCAAAATGGACTGGGAGTATTGCTCCGCTGAAAATGGAAACATTGCGTTGACCGGCGAAATAGACCTCCAGCACAACGATGAATTTACCATTGGCATCGCCCTGGGCGGAAGTGCCCAGAGCACGAGCGCGAAATTGTTGCAATCGTTGGCCGATCCCTTTGATTTGCAACGCGAGAATTATGTCCGCCAATGGCAGCGCACGTTGGTTGATTCAAAATTTGATTTTGCGGCGAACACTTCCGACGGTGGACACGTCTATCGTTTGAGTCGCTGTGTGTTGCTCGCGCATGAAGACAAAAGTTTTGAAGGTGCGCTGGTGGCCTCCATGAGCATCCCCTGGGGCGCAACCAAGGGTGACACCGATCTTGGGGGCTACCATCTGGTTTGGACGCGCGATTTGGTGCAGAGTGCGACGGCTTTGCTGGCGTCCGGTCAGACCGGCACGCCGCTGCGCGCATTAATCTGGCTTGCCTCAATTCAGCGCCCGGATGGCAGTTTTCCACAAAATAGCTGGATCAATGGCACCGCCTTTTGGACGGGTGTCCAACTTGATGAAATTGCCGTGCCGATGCTGCTGGCGTGGCGTTTGCAACGCGAAAAGGTTAATTTCGGTTTGTTCGATCCCTATATCATGATTTTGCGTGCCGCGGGCTGCCTAATCCGCCAGGGACCAGTGACGGCCCAAGAACGTTGGGAGGAAAACGCCGGTTATTCACCTTCGACACTCGCCACGATAATTGCCGGGTTGGTTTGCGCGGCGGAATTCGCTCACAAAAAATCCGACTTGGGCACGTCAGAATTTATTCTTGTCTACGCCGACTGGCTGACTGCGCATATTGAAGAATGGACCGTCACGACACGCGGCGAATTGATTGCTGATCTGTCGCATCATTACATTCACATCAATCCAACGGATCCACAAACGCCCGATCCCCACGCCGATCCCAATACCACGATGCTCACCGTGGCCAATGGCGGCGGCGTTCATCCGGCGCGGAACATTGTTGGCGGCGGTTTTCTTCAACTTGTACGCCTCGGCATTCGCGCGGCTAACGATCCCCTTGTGCGCAATTCCATCAAAGTCATTGATCGCATACTCAAACGCGACCTGCCGCAAGGTCCGGGCTGGCGTCGCTATAACCATGATGGCTATGGACAAAAGGACGACGGGAGCGATTACGACGGAACCGGCGTAGGCCGCTCCTGGCCGATTTTGACGGGCGAGCGTGGCCACTATGAACTCGCGGCCGGTCGTGATTCCAAGCCGTTTATTATCGCGATGGAAAAGTTCGCCAATGAAGGCAGTATGATCACCGAGCAGTTGTGGGACGCCGAAGATCTACCAGAGAAGGGCATGAGGCGCGGACGGCCTTCGGGTGCGGCCATGCCGCTGTGCTGGTCACATGCGGAATATGTCTCTCTCGTGCGGAGTGCCCACGACGGAGTTTGTTTTGATCGAATCGAGCCAGTTTTTCAGCGTTATGTTGTCAATCCCGGGGTGAGCCGGTATGAAATCTGGACTTTCCATCTTCCGCTTCGCCGTATGCCTTCTGGAAAAATTTTGCGTTTAATCATTGCGACTGACGCGACTATTGTTTGGTCAACCAATGATTGGAAAAACGCCAATAAGTCCGACGCCACTTATATTAACGCGTTGAATGTGTGGTTCGCCGATCTGCCCACTGAGAACTGTCTGGATGGTTCAATGATAGATTTTACATTCTACTGGAAAGAAGCCCAAAACTGGGAAGGCAAGAATTACTCACTCACAGTCTGCGGCCTAAAATAACGACAGATCGCTTTTTAAGCACACCGTTCAAAGTTTTCAAAAATTTCGCGCATAGGACTACACCCCATTGCAGGCAAGAGGACTATATTCTATTCTCGCCAGTGCGTAGCCAAGGATGAAACTGGAGGCGAAGACTAATAAAAACATCATGAAAATCAGCCCTCTAGCAGGAAAACCGGCCACGCCGGAAATGCTGGTTGATGTGGCGAAGCTCGTCACGGCTTACTATATGGATGCTCCGGACCCTGCGGTACCCGCACAGCGGGTGGCGTTCGGCACGTCTGGCCATCGTGGCACAGCGTTCAAACAGTCTTTCAACGAAGACCATATTCTCGCGATTACCCAGGCAATCTGTCTCTATCGAAAACAGCAGGGAACGAGTGGCCCGTTGTATCTGGGCATTGATACCCACGCGTTGTCGTTCCCCGCCTATGCAACCGCACTGGAGGTGTTGGCCGCCAATGGTGTCGAGGTGATGCTCGCTGCGGGCGACGAATTTACTCCGACGCCGGTGATTTCCCATGCGATACTGATTTACAACCTCGACCGGAAAACCGGTTTCGCCGATGGCATCGTCGTCACACCTTCACATAATCCGCCGGAGGATGGAGGCTTTAAATATAATCCGCCCAATGGCGGCCCGGCGGACACTGTAACTACCGGCTGGATAGAAAAGAAAGCCAATGAATTGCTGGAGACGCACCTTGCTGGCGTGCAGCGAGTCCCGCTGAGAAAGGCGCTTAAGGCCCCCACCACGCACCGGCATGATTACCTCAGCGGCTACATTCCCGATCTCGGCAACGTGGTTGACATGGATGTCATCCGCGGGGCAAAACTCAGCCTGGGGGTTGATCCGCTCGGCGGCGCGGGAGTCCATTATTGGGGCCGCATTGCCGAGTGCTTCGGCTTAAATCTCACCGTAGTCAACGAAGTGGTCGATCCCACCTTCCGGTTTATGACGGTGGACTGGGATGGTCAGATCCGCATGGATCCTTCCTCGATGTATGCGATGCAGCGGTTGATCGGGATTAAGGACCATTTTGACCTCTCGTTTGCCTGCGACACTGACCATGACCGGCATGGGATCGTGACTAAAAGCGAAGGTTTGCTGCCGCCCAATCATGACCTTTGCGTTGCGGTTTCCTACCTTTTTCAGAACCGGCCAAAGTGGTCGAAAGCGGCGGCGGTTGGCAAAACGGTGGTGAGCAGCCAGATGATTGACCGTGTCGCCACCAAATTGGGAAGAAAACTTTACGAGGTTCCGGTTGGCTTCAAATGGTTCTCAGAAGGATTGCTAAACGGCACTCTAGGCTTTGGTGGTGAGGAAAGCGCCGGTTCCACATTCGCCAAGCTGGATGGAAGTGTTTGGACGACCGACAAGGACGGATTCATTCCCTGTCTGCTGGCGGCGGAGATGATGGCCCGGACAGGTAGCGATCCGGGCAAACTATACCATCAACTCACGCAAGAATTTGGAAATCCGGTATACGACCGCGTGGAAGCTCCCGCCACGTCGGCGCAAAAGAAATTGCTGGCGAAACTCTCGCCCCAGCAGGTAAAAATTACCGAGCTGGTGGGCGAAAAAATTGTGTCCGTCCTCACCCAAGCACCCGGCAATGGCGCGCCCATTGGCGGGTTGAAGGCAGTCACGAAAAGTGGCTGGTTCGCCGCGCGTCCTTCCGGAACTGAGGATATCTACAAAATTTACGCTGAAAGTTTTCAGGGGGAAGATCATTTGCACTGCATCCTGGCGGAAGCCCAAACCATCGTCAACGCGGCGCTGGCGGCACCAGCGGGGCAATAATGGCGATCCCCTTTAAACATTTTTGTTAATCAATTAAATCTCATGAACGCAACAAAACCTGGCACCCCGCCTTCCGATAAACCGACTCAAGGGCTTGCCGCCCTGACGGAATTGGCGATGGACCTGCGGTGGTCATGGAATCACAGTTCGGATGAGTTATGGCGACGGCTCGACCCTGCGCTGTGGAAACTCACGTGCCATCCCAATGTGGTGCTCCAAACCGTTGCGCGGGAAAAAATCGCGAGCGCACTGGCAGACGCCGACTTTTGCCGATTGCTCGATCGCTTGGTCCGGGAAAAGCGAGAGGCAGCCAAAGCACCCGCATGGTTTCAGCAGAAATATCCTCAAACGCCCCTTTCTTGCATCGCCTATTTTTGCATGGAATTCATGTTGAGCGAAGCCCTACCGATTTATTCGGGTGGCCTTGGCAACGTGGCCGGTGATCAACTCAAAGCCGCCAGCGACTTGGGAGTCCCGGTGGTCGGCGTGGGGTTGCTCTACCAGCAGGGCTATTTTCGCCAGATGATTGACCGCAATGGAGCGCAGCAAGCGTTCTATCCCTATAACGACCCTGGCCAAATGCCGGTCACGCCCTTGCGCTTGGCCAACGGGGAGTGGCTGCGCCTGGAAATCACCTTGCCGGGTTACTCGGTCTGGCTGCGCGCTTGGGAGGTTCAGGTCGGCAGGGTGAAACTCTACCTGTTGGACAGCAATGACGCGGCCAACTTTCCCATCCATCGGGGAATCACCAGCGAGTTGTACGGCGGAGATTCGGAATTACGTTTAAAACAAGAGATGCTTCTCGGAATCGGCGGTTGGCGCTTGCTTGACGCGCTCGGAATAAAACCGGAGGTCTGCCATCTTAACGAAGGTCACGCGGCCTTTGCTTTATTGGAGCGCGCTCGCAGCTTCATGGTCGAGACGGGGCAATCGTTCGCCGTCGCCTTGGCGGCTACGCGCGCGGGCAATCTTTTTACTACTCATACCGCTGTCGCGGCGGGATTCGACCTTTTTTCTCCGGTATTGATGGAGCAGTACCTCAGCAGGTATGCGAAGGAAAAACTAGGTATTTCGCTGCGTGATTTGCTGGCGCTGGGACGCCAAAATCCCGATGACGGAAACGAGCCTTTCAACATGGCAAACCTGGCGATGCGCGGAAGTGGTACGGTTAATGGGGTAAGCCAATTGCATGGCCGGGTGAGCCGACATATCTTTAGGTCGCTTTTTCCGGGATGGCCGGAAAGTGAAGTGCCGGTCGGTCATGTAACAAACGGCGTGCATATGCCAACTTGGGATTCAGCCGCGACGGACAATCTTTGGACGGAGGCCTGCGGCAAAGAGCGTTGGCGAAAGGCGACGACGACCCTGGATCCAGACATCCGCAAAGTCTCCGAGGAAAAACTGTGGGCGCTCCGCACCACGAGTCGAAAATCCCTCGTGGAATTTGCGCGCGAATACGTCGGACGGCAAATGGCAGTTGTCGGGGCGGGGTCGGAGGAAATCGCCCGTACTCAAGCAAGGCTGGACCCGGGCGTGCTGACCCTTGGCTTCGCGCGCCGTTTTGCGACCTACAAAAGGCCCAATCTTCTGTTGCATGATCCTGACCGGCTGCTCCGCATTCTCAAAAATCCCCAGCGCCCGGCGCAACTCATTATCGCGGGCAAAGCTCATCCGGCGGATCAGGCTGGCCAGGCGCTAATTCAGGAATGGTCGCATTTCATCCGTCGCAGCGATGTCAATCCACCGGTGGTCTTTTTGGCCGATTACGATATGCTTTTGGCGGAACACTTGGTGCAGGGAATTGACGTCTGGATCAACACACCCCGACGGCCTTGGGAAGCCAGTGGCACGAGCGGCATGAAGGTACTCGTCAATGGCGGCATCAATTTGTCCGAATTGGACGGCTGGTGGGCGGAAGCTTATATGCCGGAAGTCGGTTGGGCCTTGGGCGATGGACAGGAGCACGGTGATAATCCCGGCTGGGATGCCGCCGAGGCCGAGGCGCTGTATGAGCGACTTGAGCAAGAGATCATTCCGGAATTTTATGCACGCAATGAGAAAGGCATCCCCAGCGCCTGGGTGGCGCGAATGCGCGAAAGCATGGCGCGATTGACCCCGAGGTTTGCCGCCAGCCGCACGGTGCGCGAGTACACCGAGCAACACTACCTCCCGGCGGCCACCGCGTATCGTGCGCGCTCCGCGAACAAAGGCGCCACGGGCAAGAACATGATCGATTGGCGAAACGAGGTGGAACGGAAATGGGCGGCCCTGAGCTTTGGCGAAGTGAAAATGGAGACGCGCGGGGGGCAACATATCTTTGAGGTTCAGGTTTATCTCCATGACCTAGACCCAGCGGCAGTGCGAGTTGAACTATATGCCGATGGCGTCAAGGGCAGTGCATCCCTCCGACAGGAAATGAAACGCATCCATCCACTGGCCAACGTATCAGGCGGCTATGTTTACAGTGCGGCTGTGTCAGTAGGACGCCCGCAATCGGACTACACGGCGCGAGTGATCCCGCACTGCGACGGCGTCGCGATCCCATTGGAAGACAACCGAATTCTATGGCAGACATGATGAAAACAGCCCCACACGAGTTGCACGAATATATCGCCGAAGCCTCCGAACATGCTGACGTGCGGGTAGGCACTCCGCTGCCTTTGGGAACCCAGGAATGGGAAGGCGGGGTTAATTTTGCAATTTTCAGCCGATTCGCCACGCGAGTTCGACTGGAGTTGTTTAACCACCCCGACGACGCGGCGCCCTCCCGGATTATCGATCTGGACCCGGCCCACAATCGCACTGGCGACGTATGGCACGTTTGGGCGAAGGGGATTGGTCCAGGTCAACTCTACGCTTACCGCATGGACGGGCCTTACAAGCCCAGTGAAGGCCATCGCTTTAACTTCAACCGGCTCCTGCTCGACCCATTCGCCAAGGTGATTTCGCAACTGCCCTCGTGGGATTTTGCCTCGGCACGCGGATACGACCCGTCGGCCACCGAGCCGGATCTGGCAATTTCCAAGTTGGATAATGCCAAATCAATGCCTAAGTGTATTCTTGTTGATGAAGCTTTCGACTGGAATGGAGACCGGCCGCTCCATCATCCATGGTCGAATACCGTCATTTACGAGACGCATGTTCGCGGTTTTACCATCCATCCGAGGTCGGGCGTGGAACATCCGGGCACCTACCGGGGCTTAATGGAAAAATTACCTTACCTAAAGACCTTGGGAGTGACTGCGTTGGAACTGATGCCGGTACAGGAGTTTAACGAAAATTCAGTCATCAAGGAAAATCCGCAAACGAATCAACCGCTGAAGAATTACTGGGGTTACGATCCCGTGGCCTTCTTTGCGCCTAAAGCGTCATATAGCAGTGCGGGCGGCATGGGTCAGCAGAAACTGGAGTTTAAAGAAATGGTCCGGGCCTGCCACCAGGCCGGCATCGAAGTAATTCTGGACGTCGTGTTCAATCACACAGCGGAGGGAGACGAACTGGGGCCAACGCTCTGTTTTCGCGGGATGGAAAACACCATTTTCTACACGCTGGCAGATGACAAACGATTTTACATCGACGACACCGGTACGGGCAACACCATCAATGCCAACCATCCGGTGGTGCGCGACCATATCCTCGCGGCGCTCCGTTATTGGACGGTTGAGATGCATGTGGATGGATTCCGATTTGACCTGGCGTCGGTTCTTGGTCGGGACGGAGCCGGCAGGCTGCTGGCGGATGCCCCACTGCTTGCAAGGATTGCCGAAGACCCCATCTTGAGTGACGTGAAAATAATCGCCGAGGCGTGGGATGCCGCCGGAGCCTATCAGGTGGGCAGTTTTTCTAAACGCCGTTGGGCGGAGTGGAATGGCCGATACCGGGATCATGTCCGACGCTTCTGGCGCGGCGATGCTGGCTTTCTCGGCCTATTTGCCCAACGCCTCTGCGGGAGTGCCGACATTTTTGCCAATTCTGGCAAAGGCCCCGAGAGCAGCATTAATTTCCTAACCTGTCACGATGGCTTCACGCTCAACGACCTCGTCAGCTATCAGCACAAGCACAATGAGGCTAACGGGGAGAGTAACTGTGACGGCACAAACGCAAATTTCAGCGAGAATTGCGGTACCGAGGGCGCGACCAACGATGCCGGTATTGAGTCCCTACGGAAACGTCAGATCAGAAATTTCCTGGTGACGCTCCTGGTTTCGCGCGGCGTGCCGATGCTATTGGGTGGCGATGAATTCCGCCGCACGCAAGGCGGCAACAATAATGCCTACTGCCAGGACAACGAAACCAGTTGGATGGACTGGAATTGCCTGGAACAGCACAAGGATATTTTTCGCTTTACCCAGGGCATGATTGCCTTTCGTCACGCCCATCCGATTCTAAGCAAAGAGCAATTCTACTCCGATACCGAAATTCAGTGGTTTAACCCGCAAAGGGGAGTGCCCAATTGGGCTGACATGGAAGAAAGGCAGTTAGTGTGTCTAATTCGTGAAAATGATCAGCATTCAATTTGCCTGATGTTCAATGCCGGTGCCGATGCGGTTGATTTTCAGTTACCTCCAAATTTGCAAGGGGCACAGTGGCATCTGGCCGTTGATACCGCTGGCGAATCGCCGCATGATCTGTTTTCGGTCGGCGAGGAATCACTATTGAAATATCCTCAGTCCTACCTCGTGAAACCGCGTTCCAGCGTGATACTTCTGGCACGACGACCAAACGGTCAAGAGTCGTAGGCGAATGGACGAAACCCAAATGAAAGAGACGACCCCCATCACAACGCTGTTTTTGGATATCGGTGGTGTTCTGCTTACCAACGGGTGGGATCATCATGCCCGCAAACGGGCGGCGAAGAGCTTCCATCTGAACTGGGAGGAAATGAAGGAACGACATGGGCTCAACTTTACCACTTACGAAGAAGGCAAGCTCACGTTGGAAGAGTATTTGGAACGGGTGGTTTTTAACCAAAGGCGGTCGTTTACGCGGATGCAGTTCCGGCGCTTCATGTTCGCGCAGTCCAAGTCGTATCCCCGGATGATTGAGTTGGTCCGCAAACTCAAGGCCCGGTATGGATTGAGGGTCATCGTGGTTAGCAATGAAGCACGGGAATTGAATTCTTATCGGATCAGAAAATTTAAGCTGAATGAGGTAGTGGATGCCTTTATTTCCTCCTGCTTTATCCATCTTCGCAAGCCCGATGCGGACATCTTTCGGCTGGCGCTGGACATCGCCCAGACGCCGGTCCAACAGATCCTCTATATTGAAGACACTCCGCTATTCGTCCAGATCGCCGAAGGCTTGGGGATTCGCAGCATTCTGCACACGGATTACCAATCCACCTGCGCGAAACTATCCATGCTCGGGTTGAGGATTAGCAAATGAGTAATGCTGGATAAAATTTTTATCTTTAACAGTGCGCTGCCGACGAATGCAAATCCTGAATGCTAATAACACCCCATAGACCACGCCGCTGGTTGGGTTTAGAGTGTCAAAGAGACTCGCGTCTCGGACGGAGGCAAAAACTCCTCCTGAGCAGTCAACAACGAAACAAAACAAATACCATGACAAAGAAAATCCAAGAACAGCACACGAAGGCGGCGGAATGTTGCAAAACGGCCGCATCGCATCATGAGCAGGCGGCGGTCCATATGACCGCCGGGCAGCACGAGGCGGCCGCCCACCATGCCCAGTGCGCTCAGGGGCATCAGACGAGCGCGCGGCATCACGCCGACGAAGTGGCCACGTTGCACGGCACTGCGTTCGGAAATAAGTAACCGGAGACACTTCGGTCCAGTGAAACGCCCTGTGAGCGGGTTGCTTACAGGGCTGTTTCATTTCTTCACGAAGCGTATATTTATGGAGTTTTCACCCTGTTCATTTCGCCGCGTCTCAAAACTACAATTCCCACAATGGATTTAACCGGCCATTATGAAATCAACACAAACACTACACGAGCTGGGCCAGAGCCTCTGGCTCGACAATATCACGCGCGATCTGCTGAACAATGGCACGCTCAAACTCTACATTGACGAACTTTCAGTGACCGGGCTGACCTCGAACCCGACGATTTTCGACCACGCCCTCACGAATAGCGCTTCATACGACGCCGCAATCCGCGAGGAGCTGACGAAGGGGAAATCCGGCGAGGGTCTTTTCTTCGATCTGGCACTAGATGATCTCTGTCGGGCGGCCGATCTATTTCGACCAGTTCACGACCGGACGAATGGCGTGGATGGCTGGGTTTCGCTGGAGGTTTCGCCACTGCTGGCGCATGACACTGCCCGCACCATCGCAGCGGCTACGGACCTTTCCCGCCGGGCAGCACGACCCAACCTCTTCATTAAAATTCCTGGCACCAAGGAAGGACTGCCCGCAATCGAAGAGGCGATCTTTGCGGGTGTTCCAGTCAACGTGACGTTGCTGTTTTCGCGCGAACAGTATGTGGCGGCAGCCGAGGCATACCTGCGCGGTATCGAACGGCGTATCGCTGCCGGACTTAATCCCCAAGTTGGCTCCGTGGCCTCGATATTCATCAGCCGTTGGGACGTGGCCGTGGCAGGCAAGATTCCGGAGGCATTGAGCAATCAGCTCGGCATCGCCATTGCCGGTCGCATCTACAGCGCATACAACGGCATGTTAGGCAATCCGCGCTGGCAGCGTGCGTATAATGCCGGAGCGCGGCCACAGCGCCTGCTTTGGGCCAGCACCGGCACGAAAGATCCGAAGGCGTCCGATACCCTTTACATCAAAGCCCTGGCAGCCCCTTTCACGGTAAACACGATGCCCGAGGCAACCTTGAAAGCCCTCGCCGATCATGGTGCCCTTGGCCCGATTATGGCGGCGGATGGTGGCAATTGCGAAGCGGTGCTGGCTCAATTTGTCAAGGCGGGCATTAAAGTGGATGCCTTGGGTGCCCAACTTCAGGATGAAGGGGCAAAGGCATTTGTTCAATCATGGAACGAGCTGCTGGCGGTAATCGTTTCCAAGAGTGCCGCGCTCAAGCACGCCTCCCACCCAGGCCTTTGAATCAACAAAAATCATGAGCACGACTTCCACTATCGAACCACTCACTCAACGACTTGCGTGGAAGTCTCTCGCCTCCCACCATAAGAGGATCCAAAAATTGCATCTTCGGCAACTATTTGCCAAAGACCCCAAACGCGGTGAGCGTCTGACCGCCGAGGCAGCGGGCCTTTATCTGGATTATTCGAAAAATCGCATCACTGACCAGACGCTCAAATTGCTGATTCAACTGGCCCGGGAGTCCGATCTCGGCGGGCGGATCGCCGCCATGTTCAGTGGCAAGAAGATCAACCTAACGGAAAACCGGGCGGTCATGCATGTGGCCCTGCGCGCTCCGAAAGGCGCAAACATCGTCGTGGATGGAAAGAATGTTGTGCCGGAGGTCCATGCCATGCTCGACAAGATGGCCAAGTTTTCCGACCGCCTCCGGGGTGGCGATTGGAAGGGCCATACCGGAAAGCGCATCCAAAACGTCATCAACATCGGGATCGGCGGTTCCGACCTTGGGCCGGTGATGGCCTATGAGGCACTGAAACATTATAGCGACCGCAGCCTGACCTTCCGCTTTGTGTCGAACGTGGATGGCAGTGATTTTGTAGAGGCGACCAGGGATCTCGACCCGGCGCAAACGTTATTCATTGTTTCGTCGAAAACCTTCACCACCCTGGAGACCATGACCAATGCGCATAGCGCGCGGGACTGGTTGCTCAACGGGCTGGGCGGAAACCAAAGGGCCGTCGCCAAACATTTTGCGGCGGTTTCCACGAATGCAGAAAAAGTGTCCGCGTTTGGCATTGATACCGCAAATATGTTTGGCTTTTGGGATTGGGTTGGTGGACGCTACTCAATGGATTCGGCCATCGGACTTTCGACGATGCTGGCGGTTGGGCCGCACAATTTTCGGGCCATGTTAAAGGGCTTTTACGAAATGGACGAGCATTTCCGCAACACGCCATTCGAGAAAAACCTGCCCGTGCTCATGGGCCTCCTTTCGATTTGGAACAACGACTTTTTAGGTGCGCAAACAGTGGCGGTTTTGCCTTATGAACAATACCTAAAGCGCTTTCCCGCATATCTTCAACAGTTGACGATGGAAAGCAGTGGCAAGCATGTCACGCTCACGG
>Ga0265320_10002079_pt1 | contig 14098 bp, 12 predicted proteins | sample 4827metaG_FD_202087 | JGI IMG/M metagenome (GOLD analysis project Ga0265320, IMG submission 202087) | Rhizosphere microbial communities from Carex aquatilis grown in University of Washington, Seatle, WA, United States - 4-8-27 metaG | ecosystem: Host-associated > Plants > Roots > Rhizosphere >...
GTATTCGTCATCTGGTCGTTTTTCGGTTTTCGCTACAGTGGATTTGCCAGCGGGGTGCCGGCAGCGGATCATTTCATTGTACCGTGGGACGGAGTATTGCCGTACATCGGCTGGCAGGGCCGGGTGGTGCAGTTTTGCCGGTATTGGCGGCTGCTGCCCGAAGCCTTCCTTTATGGCTACAGCTGGGTCAGCCTTTCGATGCAGGTACGCAGCGCGTTTCTCGCGGGCAAATACAGCATTACCGGCTGGGTGAGCTTCTTTCCGCTGGCGTTTTTCTGGAAAACCCCTGTGGCGTTGATGGCGACCCTGGCCGCCGGGCTGACGGCCATCTTGATTCGCTGGGTGAGAAGCGGCGCGCGGGTTGCTTCCGATCTCACTGCCACCGCCCCGCTGCTGGTGCTGTTCACCCTCTACTGGATGTTCTCCCTCGCCAGTCATTTGGACATTGGGCACCGGCACATCCTGCCGATCTATCCCGTCCTCTATATTCTGGCCGGGGGGCTGGCAACGCTCGGTGGCGCGGTGCGCTGGCCCCGGCGTGCCGGGCTCGCACTGCTGGTTGCCGGTCAGGTGCTGGCCAATGCGCGGATCGCGCCGCACTACCTGGCATTCTTCAATGTGTTCGCCGGCGGTCCCCCCAACGGCCATCGCCTGCTGGTGGACAGTTCGCTCGACTGGGGTCAGGATCTGCCTGGTTTGGCGCGGTGGTTGCGCGAGAACAACCGCGGCCCGGCGGCCCAACCGGTTTTTCTTTCCTACTTCGGATCCGGTGACCCCGACTATTACGGCATCGGGGCCGCGCGGTTGCCTTTTGTAAACGGCTTCAAGTTCACCCATCGTTGGTATGAGCCGTCGGCAGGCATCTATTGTGTGAGCGCTACGATGCTCCAGCAGGTTTACAGCCCGCTGAGCGGCTCCTGGACGGTCGAGTTTGAAAGGGAATACCAGTTGGAGCGCCTGAAAGAACCCCTGTTCCGGGAATACTGGCTCAATCCGGCCACCCGGGAGGAAGTGCGGGCGACCGGTGCCGCAGGGGCGTTCGAGCAAACGTGGCAACACTACGATCTGTTGCGGTTTGCCCGCCTCTGCCACTACCTGCGGGCGCGCAAACCGGACAGTGTCATTGGCTATTCAATTTTGATCTACCGTCTCAGCGACGATGAGGTGGCGGCGGTCTTGCAGGGCAAATACAGCGACTGGCTGCACGCGATCGAAAAAGCCCGTGACAATGACTAAACCTTGGCGCGCTCAGCCCGCCATTCCCTGACGGTCGTCACCGCCGCTTCCAGCAGCCAGCCGGACAGCAGCAGCATCAGGATCCAGTGCAGCGGTTGCGTCCAAAGCCGCCAGGTGAATTGCAGGGCATCGACGCGTGCCTGGGGCAGCGGCGGGAGGAACAGGTTCACCACCAGGCAGAGCGCGCCATCGCACCAGAAACAGAACAACAGCAGCGCGACTCCCAGTTGAAAGGTGCCGTGCGCCCGTGCCGTTTCCGCCGGTTCGTCCGACCGCCGCCATAACCATAGCGCCATCCACAGGGCAAAGATCCAACGGTAGGCATAACTGACGCCCGCCATGAAACAGGCCAGGAGCACAATGATGCCCAGCACGGCGGGCAATCGCTCCTTTAACTCACCCCGTCCGGCGAGGCCGACCGTGAACCGGCCCCAAGCCAGTCCCGATGCGCCGGCCGCCAGCACCAACAGGCAAACCGCCAGCGAGATCATATCAGACCAGCCCAGGTCGCGGCCCAGCAGCGCAGCGCCCAGGGTGTTGATGCCGGACTCAACCGGAAACTGTCCGCGGGCAACCTGCGGCCAGATACTCGCCAGGGTCACGCCCGTGGCCAGAACGGCGGACAGCAGAAGCACCGGCCTTCGCCGAACGGGGCGCACGAAAAGAAAAGCCAGCGCCGCGGGTGCTGGATAAAATTTCAGCCCGGTCGCCACGACCAGTGCGCCCACCGCCATAAACTGTCGCCCCCATGTCGCCCCGGCTGCAGCCACCCCGCAAACCGCCAGCAACACAAAGAGGACCAGGTCGTTGTTCGCCCGGACCACGGCCAGCAACACCGGCGGTGACAGCAACAGCAATCCCATGAACCCCGCCTCGCGGTAATTGCGCGGCCTGGCCGTCTGCCAGATGGCGGCGCCGAAGGCCGCGATCCAGGCGCTGCCCACCAGAAAATTGTAGTCCCGGGTCACGCCCAGCCAGCGCAGGGCAAACCACCAGTCCGAATATTTGTGATTCCGCAGGAGTGGATCCAGGGGATTGCTCGCCCCGCTTGGGTCGAGGCCGGCCCGCACGGCGTCAACGGCCGCGAGCACGGCGTAAGAATCGAGATACCATTGCCCGTAATTGGAAATCCCCAGCAGCACCAGCAGGCGCGGCCACAGCGCCAAGGCCATCCAGCCCATGAGAGTGAAGGCTCCGAGCAGGAGGGCCGGACCTGGCCCGGTGGACTTGGCCGGAAAAGACGCGGTGCTCATGCGGCGGTCCTTTTGCGCAGGTCCTTCATGGCTGCCTGCAGCATGCCGAGCAGTGATCCCGCCAGCAGGACCATGGCGGCCCAGATGATTGGCTGGGTGACAAAACGCCAGACCAGCTGATAATGAACCAGCTCAGGCAGTGGCATGGGACCGATGAAAATATTGGCGCCGAGGCAATACAGTCCATCCAGCCAGAGGGTCGCCAACAACAGCAGGCCGGTCCATTTGGCGGCGGGAGAGGCGATCTGCCGCCATAACAACGGCACAAGAAAAACCATGAAGACCAGTCGATAGGAATAGCTGATGCCTGCCAGGAAGCAGCCGACCAGCAAAGCCGCCCCGGCTGCAAACGCGCAACGTTCGCGAAAATCCCCGGCGGCCTCGTCCAAACGCACCAGCCAGCCGCGCCGGAAACACGCCCAGGCAGCCAGTCCGAGCAGGGTGGCCCCGGCCAGCAACGGAGCCCGGCCGGTCCATCCCAGATCGCGGAATATTATGGGCCCTCCAAATGTATAAACCTCGGTTGGAGCGAGGATGACCGCCCGCTGAAAATCCGTCCAGACACTGGCAAGCACCACCCCGCCGGCGAGCACGGTCACGGCCGCAGCTTTTAGCATGAGCCCGGGCGGGCGCACCAGCAACAAGGCCAAGCCAGCAACCAGCGGGTAAAATTTCAGTCCGGCTGCCAGAACCAGCAAAACGGCAAACACGGCCAGACGCCATGGTCTTGAGTCAAGCAAACACCGGAGCCCTGCGGCCAGCAGGATGAAGACCACCAGGTCGTTGTTGGCCCGGTTGACCGCCAGCAGCACCGGTGGTGCCAGCAGTACCATCGCGCCAACGCCTGCCTCGCGGAATGTGCGGGGATGCAGCGCCATCAGTCCCAGCCCAACAAAGGCCAGCACCCAGCTGCCGCCGACCAGAAAGTTGTCCTGTCGCGATAGCCCGAGTTTACCCAGTAAAAACCACCAGTTGGAATAGCTGTGCGGCCGGTGGTACACATCCAACGGGTTCGGCTGGGCCGGGTCCAGGCCGGCCTGCACCGCATCACTGGAAGCGAGAATGGCATATGAGTCCAGAAACCACATGCCGTCGTCGATGAGGCCCAACCGCCGCCGCCACCCCGGTTGCAGTGCGAGCAGACAATAGCCCGCCAAGACGGCAAGGATCAGGACCAGTGCCGGCGTGAAAAGCCGGCGGGTTGCCGGGGCGCTGGGGTCATTCATAACTTCGGCATTTCCACCAGCTCCCGGCCCGGCGCAGCGCGATTCCCGGTCGTGGGAAAATAGCGCAGGGCAAAATGACTCTGCGCCGGCTCTTCGTAGAGAATGATCGGGTTGCGGGGAACCGCCGCCAGGATTTTTTCCACCGGAGGCTCCAGGTGCACAAGCCACAGGCAGTAAAGCGCGTCGTCCAGTGGCTGGATCCGCCGTTCCGCAATCAGCGTCACCAGCGGATTCCATGGGAAGTAGTAGCGTCCGGGTTGTTTACGGGCCAGTTCCAACAGGTCATTGTGACTGTGCGGCAGTCTCCAGCTGGAGCCCAAACCGAGGGAAAACACCAGCGCGTTGCCCAAAGGGATCAAAACCGCACAGACCCACAACAGCCCCGGCACCAGCCAGGCCGGCGAACGCCCCGGTCGTGGCTGAGCACAGGCGTGAAAACCAACGATCAACAGGGCAGCCAGCAGATAATACACCGAATGCAGGGAATTCAATCCTCCGCCGGCCTTCAATACTGCGACCAACCCTAGCGGCAACTGCATGACCGCGCACCAAATCAGCAGGCGGATCAACGATGCGGCTTGAGAAGGAAATTTCCGCCCCACGACGGGATGCCACTGCCAGGCAACAAACCCGATCAACGGCAGCCAAACCCAGCATGATTTTACCAGCCGGAACAGGTCCGTTACAAGCAAACCCACGCCGCCACGCCATGGGTTGCGGGAATGAACCAGCCACACATTGAATAGAATTTCTTCCGTGCCAAAATACAGGAATATCAAGATCGTGGAAAACACCGTGTAGAGCAAACACCGGAAAATCAGCGGCCAGAGCAAACGGCGGTACCCTTCCTGCCACAGCCAGGCCAGCATCGCCGGCGCGAGCATAAACGCGATCGGCTTGGTCCAGAATGCCACCGCGAGGCCGACTGCCGCCACATGCAGCCACCGTTCGTTTCCCTGGGTTGCCGCTCGATGCAAAGCCATGCAGGCAACCAGCCCGGCGGCCACGCACAAAGCATCCACATGGATGTAATACAAACCATAGTTGGTAACCATGCTGCCGATCAGCAGTACGCCGGCCAGCGCCGCCCCGGCCAGCGCCAGCCAGCCGCGTGCCACTCCGGCAGCACGCAACAGGAGGGCGACGGGGACCAGCCACGTCAGTACGTTCCAGACGCCGGCAATCAAAAGTGCGTGCGTGGGATTCTGTGTCAGGGTCGCCGGCAGATTCCAAATTGGAAAGCCCGGGCCGTAAAACCATCCCAGCTGCTGCCCCGAGTCGCGCAAGGCATACACGGGCAGTCCGTAGGCCAGGGCAAACGAAGGAGCGAGCCGGGCGGCATTCCAGGGAACGCCCGAAGAGGCGGCCGTGCACAGCGCACTCCAGAGCAAGGGCGGCAGACCAAGCAGGCTGAGGCCCACTCCCACATGAAACCAGGTCGAACGGGAAAAAACGTCCAGACGTGAGGTTGAATCCATGGGGAGAGGCGCGGGCCGCTTTAGTCGCCCAATCGAAACTTGATGCGCCAGAGGGCGAACCATGTCATGCGCAGCAGGATCCAGCCATGGGTGAAACGCGAAATGTTCGTCTCGCCATAGGTGCGGTCTTTGTAGCGCACGGGCAGATCGCGGATGCGCAGATCCAGCAGGGCCGAGCCGAACAGAAGATTGAAATCACCGAAGGGATCAAAGTCCCCGAGCCCGGCAATGCGCCGGAGCAGCCGTTCGTAATCGGAACGCAGCAGCATTTTGGTGCCGCAGAGGCTGTCCTTCACCGCCTGACCCAGCACGAAGCTGAGCGCGGTGGCGAAAAATTTATTGCCGAGCAGATTCAGGAAACGCATGGCGCGGGTCTCCATGGGATAGACCAGCCGGCTGCCGTTGATGAATTCCGCACTCCCGTTCACCAGCGCATCGTAAAACTTCGGCAAATCCTCCGGCGGCGCGGTGAGATCGGCGTCCTGGATCACCAGCACATCGCCCCGGGCGGCGGCAAAACCGGTGCGCACGGCATCCCATTTGCCTTTGCCGGGTTGTTTGAGGGCCCGCACCTGATGCGGGCCCTGATACGCGGCGACTTCGCGCTGGATCGTTTCCCAGGTGTCATCGCGGCTGTTCCCTTCGACAAAAATCACCTCGGTGCACCCACCAAGCACGGGAATACGCTCCAAGGCCGGCCGGATGTTGCCGGACTCGTTGCGCGCGGGAACGATGACCGAGCAGCTCACCTCCCCCGCCACCGGACACACCCGGCGCGGGCGAGCCGTGATGGCCAGGGTAATGCCGGCGTGCCGGACAATGGGCAGCCGCACGAGGATATTGTTCAACAACGGGGAGAGCAGCGGCCAGTCAAACGGAAACAATTGCAGCCGCTCGAAGCAGACGACCTCCCAGCCGGATAGTTCAAGCAGGTTGAAGAGGTCGTGATGTGAAAGCCAGTTGCTGGGAGGTTGGGGCATCACCGCACCCAGCCCCTCGGCGAGGCGCAGGGGATGCAACCAGAGGGTGTTGAGCGTCGTGATATGAAGGCGGGTGCGGACATGCGCCGCCGACTGCAGATTTTGCAAAGCGGCCTGAATGTCCGTCAGATATCCGGTCAGATAATCGAGTATGATATGGTCGAACGTTTCATCCAAGGAAGTGGTCTGGATATCCAGTTCCCTGAAATCCAAGGTGGCCTGGGCGCCGTGGTGCGTCCGGGCCTTGGCCAGCATGGCCGGGCTGAAATCCACGCCCAAACCATGCGCCGGCTTGAGTCCGGCTAGCAAATCACCGGCCCCACAACCACACTCCAGCACGCGGCTGCCGGCTGGAATATGCTGTGCATAGTGCCGCAACAACTGCGCATGAAAATCCGCCTGCGCCGCCCGTGGGTGCGAATCGTTGGCCGCAACCCAGTCAAAATGATCGCGCAGGTTTTTCACGGGATCACGGTGGTCTTGCCGGCCGGCATGGGAGGAACGGTCACCGCCACCAGGCGGCTGATCCGGGCGAGCTTCGCGCCAAAACGCTTTTCGGTGACCAGCTCGACTTGGAAGCCGGCCGGAAGCCGGTCATCCGGGATGATCTCAAAATCGCCGTCAATGGTGGCGGGGCGAGCCGCCTGCAAAATCAGGATCTCGCGGAAAGTGGGCTCATGCAATTGGTAGGCCAGCCGGTCGGCCACCAACCGGGCCCGGGCAATCAGAATGGATGGTTTTTTTTCCAATAACCAGGGGAGCGTGGATTTATTGGAGATGATGATTCTCTGGCCCGGCGGCAGCGCATTGACGTATCGCCGTTCCCACTCAACCTCGTCGATGCCGACGTGCGAATAATAATGGCTGGCATATCTGCTGGTGGTTACGCCAAGGGAAAAAACCAGGCCGGCCACGATCAGTGTTTTTGTGGCCGGCCACCAGCGATCGAGCCACGCCATGAACAGGACGGCACTGAAGGCCAGCACCAGATGCAGCGGCAAACTGAAGCGTGAGGCCATCCGGTCCACAAAGCTCGACCAGTAATAGCAGAAAACCAAGAGGGTATTGGCCATGACCGTCAGGCTGAAGGCGCCCAGCGTCATGACGGACGCCGGCACCTCGGACCAGGCCACGCGGAGCCGTAGCAGCCGCCACAATGCCCAAAGCAGGGCGGTGACGCCAACCGCCGAGAGCAAGAGCGAGTTGGCCAGCTCGGCGGAGCGACTGAACAGGAATTGATAGGCCCCGAGCGCGTTATTAGGAAAATAGTCGGGGCTGAAGCGGGTAGCCGCCTTGTCCGACAGCTCCCAAAGCAAGGGGGAATTCGACACCACCTTGTTTTGCAATGCACAGGGCACCAGCAGCAGCGGCACCAGCAACAGCGACCAAGGCAGGATGATTCGCCCGGCGCGCAGCCAGCCGAAAAAGGCGAGCCCCGCAACGGGCAGCACATAGAGGGCTGATTCATAGCGCGCTTGGGCGAGGAGAACCGCAGCCAGCACAAGCGCCGCCAGCGTCTCCTCCTTCGGCGCACGCATATACTCCGTCGCCAGCACCATGGTCGCGAGGATCATGACGAAGTTGAGCAGCTCCATGCCGGAACCGGTGGCATTTTGCCCCAGCAACGGCAACGAACCGAGAAGTATCACGGTGAGCAGCCCGCCGCGCCAACCGGTCAATTGCCGGCCAAACACAAAGGCCAACCCGAGCGCCGATGGCATGAGCAAAGCATTGACCAGATAGGCATTGAGCAAACGGTATCCCGTAAGGTCGTGGAACAAGGAGACAAGAAAGGGATAAAAATAGGGGCGTTTGTCCAAATAGTTGTCCGTGGAAAGAAAGACCCCCTGAATATCATAGCCCCGCACCATCACCGCCACATCGCGGAAGAAATGCATGTTAAACGCCGTGGATTGCAGCACAAACTCATCGTTGAGGATCTTGCTGCGAAAAGGCTCGGCATTGATGGCGAGCAAGGAAAACATACCGATCGCGAGAGTGACAACCAGCACCTGCCGGTGGGTCAGCGGCTCACCGGGCGGGGTGGTGCGCGAAGACCACAGCCGCCAAAGCGCGTGCAGAAAAAGCGCGAACGTCGCGAGCAGGACATAGTAGCCACCCCGCTTGACCACCGTTTCGGCCGCAGCCACCGAGATTCCCAGAAAACCAGCATAGACCGCCAGCACCGCGGACACGCCAAACAAGGCCAGCCGCACATCAGTACGATGCCAAAGACGGACTGGTTGGGTGGAGATCGCGTTCATGGCGGTCCGTCTGAAGGTTCAGGGCAGTTTTTTTATGAACTGTTCGAAATACTGTGCGCGAATCTTTTCCTGCTCGGCCGGAGTCATTTTCTCGAGTGCGCCCGGGGCCACGGAGCGCGGTACCGCGACCGGGCCTTCCCGAATGGACACCACCCGACTTATGCGGCTGATCGTCAGCGGGGTGAACCTGCGCTCCCACACGGTCTCAAGCTGGTAGTCCGGCCCCAGTTCATCGTCCTGTTGCACCGTCTGCCGCCCGGTATCCGGGTCCACGCTGAGGCGTTGAAACGCATAAATTGCGGAAAAGGTGCGGTTGCGGAAATTGAAAACTATATTCCCCTTCTGATCAAAGGCCTGCCGCACCGGGGTGCTCGAAACCAGATGCGTGATCCAGATGATGGAGTTGTTATCGATGAAAAGATAATCCCGCTCCGGATGCGCGGCAATGAATTCACGCCGCCAGTCCATTTCCCGCCCCACATAATACTCGAGCGAATAACCATGCCGGGCCATGGCCGGCAATGAGTGGGTAAAAAAGCCCGCCCCAACCACGATTGCCAGGATGCGCCAGATCCGCCCGTGCCAGTTCATCTCCGCTGCCACGGTGACCGTGGCGATGACCAGGGTGAGATTTAGCGGCAGACTGAGGCGGCGGATCACGGGATCGTCGAATTTGCCCCAAAAGTAACACAAGAGCAGGAGGGCATGGGCCGCAAATCCAAGCGAAAAAATGGCCAGAGCGGCCCGCGCCGGCGGTGTCGCCCGGAGGTTGCGGAGGGTTTTGAAAACCAGCAGGGTGAAAAACGGCACCGCGATAAAACCGAGGATGGAAAGCACCAGTGAATTCGAGTGCTCGCCCGTCGTGTTGAAGAAGAAGTTCAGGTCATGACCAATGTTGTCCGGGATATAGGAGAACGCGAAGGGCTTGTCGTAGCCGGGCCGGCTGGCCATCTCCCACGAAGACTCGCGCACGCTGAAGACTTTATTGTGCAGCGCATAGGGCAGCATCAGCAGCGGCATGATCACGACCACCCAGGTCAAAACCGGCCGGCGCTCACTCCACCAGACCCAAAGGATCATCACTCCAACCGGGAGCAAAAAGATCACCGACTCGTAGCGGGTCTGGGCCAGCAGGATCCCGGATAAACCGAAAGCTTCGAGCGAGTTCCCATCGCGCCGGTTCAGGTAGCGCATCCCCAGCAACAAGGTGCCCAGAATCATCACGAGGTTGAGCAGTTCGAAACCACCACCCGTGGCATTCTGCGCCAGCAAGGGCAGGCTGGTCAGCAGCAACACGGCCAGAGCTCCCGCCCCGCGCCCGCTGATCCGGCAACCGGTCAGATAGGCCAGGGTCAGCAGAACGAAAGTAAGCCCGGTGTTCAGCACGAAAACGTTTTCCGGCCGGTAACCAGTCAGGTCGTGCAGCAGGGATACGAGAAACGGTTGAAACAAAGGCCTCTTGTCGAGCTGGCCGGCCATCAATTGAAATGCGCCCTGGATGTCATGGCCACGCATCGGCACCAGCGCCGTCTTGTCGAAATGCATGCTCATCGACGTCCCAAGCAGCATGATTTCATCCATCAGAATCTTGAACCCGTAGGTCTCGTGCACCAGCAGCAACAGCCCGCATCCGCTGATCAAGACCACGGGCCAGCGCGGCTTGCTCCGCCAGTCAATCTTGCTGGCCAGTGCTTCACGGATCAGTTTGAAAAGTGACCACCCGAATAGCAGGGTCAGAACCAGCATCGCCCAATAGCCGCCGTAGATCACCGCCGACAGCGATTGTTCCGGTGTGAGCGTGAGAAAGCCCAGAATCGCGGCCAGCGCCGCATTCAACAATAACAAGACAAAACGACGGTCCATAAGTTAAGTGCCGGTGGCTCGAAAAAGCCGTTCAGATCAGGATGAACGGCCCGGGCCGAAAACAAAAGCTTCGTTTCATTTCATCAAAGTGCCTCGCATCCTTGTCCCCGGTGGGACACTGCAGGTGCGATCGCAAAGCAGCCCAAACATGTCCCGGGTTGGCCGGACTCTGGGACAGACAGGCTGGAGCCATTTGTCCTTTTCCCTCGAAAAACATTTCCCGAATGAAAATCAAAAGGCCGCCTCCTTGCGGAGACGGCCTCGGGTAAAGCCTTTTGGGCAGACTAACTCAAATTACGGAGCGTAGGTGACAGTGCGCGCACCAGCGATGCCCGCAATGGTGATCGTGATGCCCTGCGTGTAATTTGCCGGATAGGTCTCACCAGCGACGGTGTTGACCGCTTTCACGTAGTTGGTTGCACCAACCAAGTTGGCCATGGCCACGGTGGAGACACCGTTTTCCAGGAAGTATTGGTCAGAAGCCGCAGACAACTGGCGGGCGTTGTTCAACACCGCTTTGTCCTGCGAGGACTGGCGAACTTTCTGGAACGCGGGAATGGCCATCGCAGCCAGGAGGCCGATGATGACCACGACGATCATGATTTCAACGAGCGTGAAACCTTTATTGGAACGAGTATTCATTTTATTATGTGTATTATGGTTATTATTAACTGCCCACGAAATTGTGAGCGATTTGCATAATGGACTGAATCAACCGGCGCGGACAAGGATAAATGTATAAAGAAACAGTAAAATCACTTTTACCAAGTGACGAATAATTCTGCATATTACTATTGACCATGATATTATGGTGCATATGTCACTGTTCTGGCCCCCGCTATACCACCGATAGTGATCGTGATGCCCTGCGTGTAATTTGCCGGATAGGTCTCACCGGCGACGGTGTTGACCGCTTTCACGTAGTTGGTCGCACCAACCAGGCTGGGCATGTCCACGGTAGAAACCCCATTTTCCAAGTAGTATTGGTCAGCCGCTGCCGAAAGTTGGCGGGCATTGTTCAGCACTGCCTTGTCCTGTGAGGACTGGCGAACTTTCTGGAATGCGGGAATCGCCATCGCTGCCAGGAGGCCAATGATGACCACGACAATCATGATTTCAACGAGGGTGAAACCTTGGTTGGAACGAGTATTCATTTTATTATTGGTTACGGATTATTATATAAACTTCTGTCGCAGACCCGTTCTAAGGAACTTGATGGGGACGCCCGGCCGGAAGGCCAGGTTACCATTAATCAATATCCGCCAACAAAATCATGGGCGCTGGCTCGCTGCACCCGTGGATCAACGGGCAGGCAGCCTCATTTTTTAAGCGATCAGCGAAGTTACCCCGCGCGCTTGGGTTGCGCCAGTTCCGGCGCGTCTTTCCAGAGCAGCTCCATCCGATATTTATCCCGATTCTCCTGGGTAAACAAATGGATCATCACCTCAAACACATCCACTACAATCCAGCCGCTTCCTTTCGTCGTATCCACGCCCAGCACCCCGGCCTTTTGCTCGTCCAGCACGCGCTCCAGCTCGATACGCAAAGCCCGCAGGTGCGGCTCGGAATTGCCGGTCGCCAGCACCAGATAGTCCGTGATGCTGGACAGTCTGCTGACATCCAGCACGCGCAGATCCTCCGCTTTCTTGGACTCCAGCGCCTGGACAATCAACTCCAGGAGCTTGGAAGACGGCTTTTTCTTGCTGGCTGGCCTGGCTGTTTTCTTGGTGCGTTTGGCTTTCATCAAATGATTCAGCGATAAAGTTTTTTATCCTCGATATAAGCGATAACTTTCTGCGGGCAGAAATAATGCAGCGACAACCCGGCGCGCACCCGCTGGCGCAATTCGCTGGAGCTGATCTCGATCAAGTGGCCGTCACAGCGGTGCAACTGCAAACCGGGAATCTCCGGATGGGGTTTGCTGGGGTGTTTCGGTCGCTCCAAAAAGATGAAATCAATCATCGTGGCCAGCGCGCCAATCTCCTTCCACTGGTGCAGCAGCGGCAGTTGATCACCGCCAATGATCCAAAGCAGCTCGTCGTGTGGAAATTTCGCCCGGAAATGTCGCACTGAATCGATCGTGTAACTCATGCCGCCCTTCCGGAGTTCATAGTCTGAGATTTCCAGCCGCCGGTCCCACTCGCACGCCGCCTGGAGCATCCGCCAGCGGTCTTCCGGCGTGGACTGCACATCATTTGGTTTCAACGGTGCCTGGGCCGCCGGCACGAGAAACAGCCGGTCGAGTTTGTATTGTTCATAGACATCCTGGGCCGCAATCAGGTGGCCAAAATGCACCGGGTCAAAACTGCCGCCAAGAAATCCGATCTTCATGCGCAACGCCGGGTGCCTTCGCCCCCGGAAGACACGGATATTACCGATGGGGTGATTGCATTTGCCATGAGCCCCACTTCACTGCGCCAGACCGTTTCAGCAATCCCAAACCAATTGCCGGGACGCCCGGCCCCGACCCCGTCGATTATCAGAATTGCCAGCGACGCTTCTTCCATCAGAAACTCTCCGCTCCTCCCCTCCTATGCATTTACCCCGTTTTATTGCTGTTCTGCTCGCTGTGGCTGCCCCTGCTTTGGCCCAGACCCAGAAGTTCACCATCGCCGTCGTGCCCAAGGGTACCACCCATGAATTCTGGAAGTCCATCCACGCCGGAGCGGTCAAGGCCCAGCGCGAACTCACCGGACAGGGCGTCCCCGTGGAAATCATCTGGAAAGGGCCGCTCAAGGAGGACGACCGCGAGCAGCAGGTGCAGGTGGTGGAAAACTTCATCGGCCGGCATGTCGATGGCATTGTCCTCGCACCCTTGGACAACAAGGCCCTCGTCGCTCCCGTCGAGACCGCCGTGCGGGGCAATATCCCCGTGGTCATCATCGACTCCGGGCTCGTCTCCACTGCCCAGACCAGTTTCGTCGCCACCGACAACCGCGAGGGCGGCCGCATCGCCGCCCGCAATCTCGGCCGGCTGCTCGGTGGCAAGGGCAACGCGATCATGCTGCGCTATGCCGTGGGCTCTGCCAGCACCGAGGAACGCGAGGCCGGGTTTCTTGAAATCATGGCGCATGATTACCCCGCCATCAAACTCCTTTCCACCGACCAGCACGCCGGCGCCACCCGCGACACCGCCAAACGCGCCGCCGAGAATCTCCTCAGTCGTTTCGGCCCGCAGCTCAACGGCGTCTTCGCCTCCAATGAATCGTCTGCGGCCGGCATGCTCCTTGCGCTCCGCGACGCCGGGCTCGCCGGAGGAAAGGTGAAATTCGTCGCCTTTGACTCGGGGGAGACGCTCAACGCCGGACTCAAGGCGGGCGACGTGCAGGGCCTCGTCGTTCAGAATCCCCTTAACATGGGCTATCTGGGGGTGAAAACCATTGTGGCCTTCCTGCGCGGCGAGAAAGTGCCCGCCCGCATCGACACCGGGGTCGGCTTTGTCACGTTGGAAAACTTCAATGACCCGGCGATGGCCGACATCGTCCATCCTCCCCTGGACGAATATTTGAAATGACGGCTGCCGTCCGCCTTCGACTCGCTGGCATCCAAAAAAGCTTCGGGGCAACACGCGCCCTGAAAAACGTGTCCTTGGAAATCGCCCCGGGGGAAGTGCATGCCATCATCGGCGAAAACGGCGCGGGCAAGAGCACGCTGATGAAGGTGCTCAGCGGCGCCCATGCCGCCGACGCCGGCACGATGGAACTGAGCGGGATCCCTTATCGGCCGGAGAATCCGCATGATGCGCGCCTGAAGGGCGTCGCGATGATCTATCAGGAGTTGAATCTCGCGCTCCACCTC
>Ga0265320_10002082_pt1 | contig 14091 bp, 11 predicted proteins | sample 4827metaG_FD_202087 | JGI IMG/M metagenome (GOLD analysis project Ga0265320, IMG submission 202087) | Rhizosphere microbial communities from Carex aquatilis grown in University of Washington, Seatle, WA, United States - 4-8-27 metaG | ecosystem: Host-associated > Plants > Roots > Rhizosphere >...
GGCATGGGCAGTATGGAAGTCCGCATGAAGTCCATGTACGAGGATCAGGTGGTCAGTCTGGGGCAATTGTCGGGCATCCTCGACTCGCTGCATCGAATCCGCGTTCGGATGATTTGGGTGGTCGAGGCCGGTAATCCCGAGGCCCGGGCCGAGCATGCCGCCAAGATCGCCGAATATGAGGCGTTCATCGATACGGAATGGAAGACTTATATTTCGCGCTCCCTGAATTCCGGGGAAAAGGCCCTGACCGACCGCTTCTCCGCCGAAATGGCCCTGGTGCGGGGCGACCGCGCCAGGGTCGCCGAACTCCTGAAGGCCGGTGACAGCGTTACGGCGCGCGGGTTGGTCGACATGAATGGCGAAGGGGCCAAGCGCTTCGTCGCCGTCACCGATACCCTCAAGGCGCTCCAGGCATCGCAGATCGGTGTGGCCAAGGATGAATTCCTCGCCGCCGAGAATATCTACGACTCCACCTTCGCAACATCGCTGACCATCATCATGGTGGGTCTGGCGGCGGCCTTGTTGGTAACCATGCTGATCGGCCGCTCCATCACCGTGCCGGTGGCCGCGTCCATCCGGGTGATGGAGCGTCTGGCGCGGGACGACATCTCGGTCGAGGTCACCGGGCAGGACCGCGGAGACGAGGTGGGTGACATCGCCCGCTCGGTGCAGGTGTTCAAGCAGAACGCTATCGATAAGAAGCGCATGGAAGCCGAGGCCGAGGCGTCCAAGGTGCGGGCTGAAATCGACCGCAAGGCCGAGATGGACCGTCTGGCGGGCGAGTTCGAGGCTGGCGTCGCCGGTGTGGTGAACAATGTGGCCGGCGCTTCGGGCGAGCTTGAGCATACCGCCCAGGCTATGTCGGCTCTGGCCAGCCAGGTGGCGGCCCAGGCCAGTGCCGTCGCGGCGGCGTCCGAGGAGGCGGCCACCAATGTCCAGACCGTGGCCGCCGCCACCGAGGAATTGTCCAGTTCAGTGGCCGAGATCGGCCGTCAGGTGAGCGAGTCCGCCCGTGTCTCCCGCAACGCGGTGGAAGAGGCCGCTCATACGGATTCCATCGTGCGCGGCCTTTCCGAGGCGGCGGGCCGCATCGGCGAGGTGATCAACCTGATCAACGATATCGCGTCGCAGACCAACCTTCTGGCGCTCAACGCCACCATCGAGGCGGCCAGGGCGGGGGAAGCGGGAAAAGGCTTCGCCGTGGTCGCCAACGAGGTCAAGAACCTCGCCAACCAGACCGCCAAGGCGACCGAGGAAATCGGCCAGCAGATCACTGCGGTACAGACCGAGACCAGCCGGGCGGTGGACGCAATCCACTCGGTCAGCGCCACCATCGGCCGGATTGACGAGATTTCCTCGGCCATTGCCTCGGCGGTGGAGGAGCAATCGGCCGCGACCCAGGAAATCGCCCGCAACGTCGAGGAAGCGGCGCGCGGTACCCATGAGGTGTCCTCCAACATCTCCGGCGTCACCTCGGCGGCGGGCGAAACCGGAACGGCGTCGCAGACCGTCCTCGACGCCGCCCGGCGGCTAACCGGAGAATCGGGCGTGCTGCGCAGTTCGGTGAGCGACTTCGTCGCCAGGGTTCGCAACGGCTGAGGCTGGCATTCTCGACCATCCTGGTGCTATAGAGCGGAACCACGCCAGGACGGAAGGAGCGCGCCCCATGGAAAACCGCGAGATGTTCGACGAGATCGCCGCCCTGATCGGCTCCATCGCCAAGGCGTTCGATATCTCCGACGGCGACGTGGTGGCCGCCATCGAGCAGGGCGGCATCGGCATGGAAATGATCACCGACGACGAGGGCCGCAACTGCGTCGAGGCCACCCATGACGGCCGGGTGGCCCGCATCTATCCCGGCGCCATCTTCCGGGTCGGTGACCTGCCGCCGGAAAAGGACGAGGATTGCGGCGGCGGCGGCTGTTCCTGCGGGCACTGAGCCGCGCCCCTTTCCTCCTTATTCGATCATCGACCAGTCGAAGGCGGTGCCGCGCGGCACCATTTTGCGCGCCTTGCGCCCCAGGATTTCCGGCAGGAATTTCGGCTCCAGCCCGTAGCCGGGGCGGATGGAGCGCACCTTATCCTCGGTGATGGTCTCGCCGGGGTGCAGGTCCTCGACCACATAGAGCGAGCGGCGGAAGGCCCTGGAGCCCTGTTCGCAGTCGGCCAGGGCGTACGAGATGCGCCCGCGCGCCGTCCAGGCGGCGCGGCAGTCGCGGACCAGTTGGGCCAGTTCCTCGGGCTCCAGCGAGAAGTGGGAATCCAGCCCGCCGTCGGCGCGGCGCAGCGTGAAGTGCTTCTCGACCACGCAGGCGCCCAGCGCCACCGCCGCCACCGCCACCGCCGTGCCCCGGGTGTGGTCGGACAGGCCCACCGGCACGCCGAAGGCCTGGGCCATGTGGGGGATGGTGGCGAGGTTGGAATCCTCGGTGGGAGCCGGGTAGGAACTGATGCAGTGGAGCAGCACCAACTGGTCGTTGCCGGCCCGGCGCACCGTCTCCACCGTGGCGGCGATGTCGCCCAGGCCCGCCATGCCGGTGGACACGATGATCGGCTTGCCCTTGGCCGCCGCGTGGGACACTAGGCCGGGGTCGGCCATCTCGAAACTGGCGATCTTGAAGGCCGGGGCGTCCAACTCGGCCAGGAAATCCACCGCCGCCTTGTCGAAGGGCGAGGAAAAGACGATCAGCCCCAGTTCCCTGCCCCGCTCGAACAGCTTGGGGTGCCAGTCCCACGGAGTCTGGGCCTCGGCGTAAAGATCGAACAGCTTGCGCCCGGCCCATGGGCCGCCCTCGATGACGAAATCGGGGCGGTCGCAATCGATGGTGATGGAATCGGGTTTCAAGGTCTGCAGTTTGACCGCGTCGGCCCCGGCGCTCGCGGCGGCCTCCAGCAGCGCCATGGCGCGGCCCAGGTCGCCGTTATGGTTGGCCGACATCTCGGCGATGACGAACGGCGGATGATCGGGGCCGATGGGGCGGCCGGCGATGGAAATCTCGGTCATGGGGCAAGGCCTTTCAGGGACGGCAGGCGGCGAAGGGCGTCGGCGACGCGGGCGGCGCCCCGGCCGTCGCACAATCGGGCGGTGGCGGCCGACATGGCCCGCAGATCACCGGGGGAAACGGCCAGGGCGGCGGGCAGGTCCGTCACGGCGATCAGGCGGGCGGCGCCGCTTTCGGCCACCAGACGGGCCACGTCGCGCTGATTGTCGGCGATGACCAGCATCAGGGTGGGCAGGCCCAGGCAGCAGCGTTCCCAGGTGGAGGTTCCGCCGGCGCCGATGGCGAGGTCGGCCCCGGCCATCAGCCCGGCCATGTCCGAGACGCCCACGTGCACGGCGGCGCGGGGCAGGGTGGCGGCCTGGGCACGCACCGCCTCCAGGTGAGGGGCCTTGGCGCCCATCACCACGTCGATGGCCAGGTCCGAGCCGGCGATGGCCTCCAGCACCGCCCCGGTGACGTTGTCGGGATCGGTGCCGCCCAGGCTGACCAGAAGGCGGCGCAAGGACCCGTCGCGCCGGGCCAGGGCGGCCGGGCGGGCGGCGGCGAATTGCGGCCGCAGCAGGGCATATTCGGAGCCGGCCAGCACGATGCTGTTGTGGGGCGCCAGATCGCGGTATTCCTCCGCCCGGCGCCCGAAGGTCTGGTCGAGCAGCAGGTCGCAATGATGGCGCCGGATGGGCAGGTCATCCATGACCATCACCGCCCGGTTCATGCTTCGGATACGGGCTTCCTCCGCCGCGTCGATGCCGTAATGGTCGACCACCACCAGGGCGGCGCCGAAGGGCAGGCGTTCGGGCGGCAGGACCGGATAGGGCAGCGACGGCACAAGCTGACTGGTTCCCGCCGCCGCGACGAACAGGCATAGGGCGCCCCGCCGCGACACTTCGTCGGCCAGGGTAAGGCAGCGCATGACGTGGCCGGTGCCGATGGCGGCGGAAGCGTCGGCGCGAAAACAGATGGTGGGCGTGACCATGACCGGAAAACTGGCTAGACTCGTCGCTTCAGTATAGGCGGGCCGGAGGGCAGGGCAAATGGAGTTCCGTAGGGCCGAGAGCGGCGATGCGCCCGACCTGCTGGTCTGGCGCAACGATCCGGCCACCATCGCCAGTTCCCTGACCGGGGCGGCGGTGGAGGAGGCGGTTCACTTCGCCTGGATCGCCCGTGTGCTCGCCAGCCCGGATTATATCCTGCTGATGGCCGAGCAGGCGGGGGAGAAGCTCGGCATGGTGCGCTTCGACCGCGAGGACGACGGCGCCTGGGAGGTCAGCATCAACCTCGCCCCCTCGGCGCGCGGACGCGGTCTGGCGGCGGACGTGCTGGCCGGCAGCATCGCGGCGGCCTTTCCCGGCGACGGGCGTCCCGAACTGGTCGCCCAGGTCAGGCGAACTAATCCCGCCAGTTGGCGCATCTTTCTGCGCTGCGGATTCGTGCTGGAGGGGGAGGAGGACGGAGTGGGAACCTTCCGCCTTGCCCGTTCTTGTGGAGACGGGGGCCGCATGCCATGATCCGCCCAGCAAATGTTGCCGCCGAAGGAGTGATGCCTTGACCGCGTCCAAGTACTACGACATCGACCTTGATCTCGAAGGCAAGTCCATCCTGGTCACCGGCGGTACCGGCTCGTTCGGCAAGAAGTTCGTGAAGACGGTGCTGGAGCGCTACAACCCCCATCGCCTGATCATCTTCTCGCGCGATGAGCTGAAGCAGTTCGAGATGGCCCAGATGTTCGACCCGGCCCAGCATCGCTGCCTGCGTTACTTCCTGGGTGACGTCCGCGACCGTGAACGCCTGCAGATGGCCATGCGCGAGGTGGACGTGGTGGTGCACGCCGCCGCCCTGAAGCAGGTCCCGGCGGCCGAGTACAATCCGTTCGAATTCGTCCGTACCAATATCCTGGGTGCCGAGAACGTGGTGCAGGCGGCGCTGGCCAACAAGGTTGGCCACGTCATCGCGCTCTCCACCGACAAGGCCATGAGCCCCATCAACCTCTATGGCGCCACCAAGCTGGCGTCGGACAAGATTTTCGTCGCCGCCAACAATCTGTCGGGCTCGGTGGGCTCCAAGTTCGCGGTGGTGCGCTACGGCAACGTGGTGGGCTCGCGCGGTTCGGTCGTGCCGTTCTTCCACAAGCTGATCCAGGCCGGCGCCACCGAACTGCCCATCACCGACGCCCGCATGACCCGCTTCTGGATCACCCTGGAGCAGGGCGTCGATTTCGTGCTGTCCTGCCTGGACAAGATGCAGGGCGGCGAGACCTATATCCCCAAGATTCCCTCCATGCGCATGACCGATCTGGCCGAGGCCATGGCGCCGGGCCTGCCGCACAAGATCATCGGCATCCGGCCGGGCGAGAAGATTCACGAGGTGATGATCACCGAGGATTACGCCCGCAACACGGTGGAACTGCCCGACCGCTACATCATCCAGCCGGTCTTCGCCTTCTGGACCACCGAGCACCTGATCGATGCCGGCGCCAAGGTGGTGCCCGACGATTTCCGCTACGGCTCGGACAACAACACCGACTGGATGGACGGGCCCCGGCTCCATTCCATGTTGTCGGGGCTGGAACTGTGACCCAAGAGGCTTTTCTCCCCTATTGCCGCCATGTGGTGGACGAGGACGATATCGCCGCCGTGGCGGCGGTGATGCGCGGCGACATCTTGACCACCGGCCCGGCCGTCGCTGCCTTCGAGGGCGCCCTGGCCCGCATCGTGGGAGCGCGGCACGCCGTGGTCTGCGCCAACGGCACCGCCGCCCTGCATCTGGCGGTCCTGGCGCTGGGGCTGGGGCCGGGTGACGCGGTGCTGGTTCCCGCCCAGACCTTCGCCGCCACCGGCAATTGCGCCCGCTATGTGGGGGCCGAGGTGGTTTTGACCGACGTCGACCCGGACAGCGGCCTGATGCGCGTCGGGGATTTGGAGGCGGCCATCGCCGCCCATCCGGGCAAGCGCTTCAAGGCCGTGTTGCCGGTCCATCTCAACGGCCAGTCGGCGGACATGCCGGGACTGGCGGCGGTGGCGCGGCGCCATGGCCTTGCCATCGTCGAGGATTGCTGCCACGCGCTCGGCACCAATGCCGCCGACGGCACGGTGATCGGCGATTGCCGCCACGGCGACATGAACGTCTTTTCCTTCCACCCGGCCAAGACCATCGCCATGGGCGAGGGCGGGGCGATCACCACCAACGACGACGAACTGGCAACGAAGCTGCGGCTGTTCCGCAGCCACGGCATCACACGGGATGCCTCGGTCTTCGTGGACGCGGAAGGCGGGTTCGACGCCGAGGGCGCTGCCAATCCCTGGTACTACGAAATGCAGGCGCTGGGCTTCAACTACCGGGCCTCGGACATCCAGTGCGCCCTGGGCCTGAGCCAGTTGAACAAGCTGCCCCGCTTCGCCGAGACGCGGCGCCGTCTGGTGCGGCACTACCGGGAGAAGCTGGCCCCGCTGGCTCCCAAGGTGAAGCCCATCACCCTGTCGGGCGGCGAGGCGGTCTGGCACCTGTCGGTGGCGCTGATCGACTATGACGCCTGCGGCACCACGCGGGCCCAGGTGATGAACGCCCTGCGGGCCAGGGGCATCGGTACCCAGGTCAACTACATCCCCATGCACAAGCTGCCCTATTACCGTGGCCTGTTGGGCGAGATCAGCCTTCCGGGGGCAGAGGAATACTACCGCCGCTGTCTGTCGCTGCCGCTCTCGGCCGCCATGACCGAGGCCGACGTGGATCGGGTGGTGGAGGGCTTGCGCGAGGTTCTGGGGCTGTGAGTGGAATGGCGGGTCCTCTTGGCCCGTTCGTCACCGTCGGGAGGCGGATGCGATGATTCACCACCAAGACACCAAGAACACCAAGAGGGCGCAGCCCTCGGGCTCTCTCTCCCTTTTTCGGCGACAGCCGCAAGCCGAGGGGAAAAGTCGCCTTGGTGTTCTTGGTGTCTTGGTGGTTGAGCGGCGGTGCCGCCCCACGGGGCGATTCGTTCGGGATGACAATCCATGACCGCCGCAATCATCGTCCAGGCCCGCATGGGCTCCACCCGTCTGCCGGGCAAGATCCTCAAGCCCCTGGGCGGCATGACCGCCCTGGCCCAGTGTCTGCGCCGATGCAAGGCCATTCCCGGTATCGACCGGGTGGTCTGCGCCATCCCCCATGGCGATGCCGAGGCGCCGGTGGCGGCGGAAGCGGAGCGGTGCGGTGCCCTGGTGGCGCGCGGTCCTTCCGACGACGTGCTGAAACGCTATCGCATCGCGGCCGAGGCGGCGGGGGCCGATATCGTCATGCGGGTGACCAGCGACTGTCCGCTGATCGACCCCCTGCTGTGCGGGCGCCTGCTGGCCAAGCTGCGGGACGAGGGGCTGGACTTCGTCTGCAACAACACCCCTCATTCCTGGCCGCACGGCCTGGACGCCGAGGCGTTCACCATGAGGCTGCTGGCCGAGGCCGACGAGCGGGCCACCGAACCCTTCGACCGCGAGCACGTCACGCCGTGGATGCGCCGTGCTCCCCACCTGAAGCGCGGCAATATCGCCCGCGATGGGGCCGATCTGTCGGAAGAGTGCCGCTGGACCCTGGACTATCCCGAGGATTACGCCTTCCTGGCGGCGCTGTTCGAGCGCCTGCCGGAAGCCATCGTGCCCATGGACGACGTGCTGGCGGTGCTGGCGGCCCATCCCGAACTGGCGGAAATCAACGCCATGCGCCGGGGGATCAGGGCCAAGCCGGGGGTGTAGAAAACATCACCCCCGGGTCAAGCCCGGGGGTGACGAGGTTGTAATTGAGCCTACCGCCCCTTGCCCGCGTGCATCTGGGCATCCACCGCCGCCAGGGCGGTGATGTTGATGATGTTGCGCACGGTGGCCGAGGGGGTGAGCACGTGGGCCGGCTGGGCGATGCCCATCAGGATCGGCCCCACCGACAGGGCGTCACCCGCCACCTTCAGCAGGTTGAACGAGATGTTGGCGGCATCCAGCGTCGGCATGACCAGCAGGTTGGCCGCACCCTTCAGCTTGGAATTGGGGAAGATGCGGGTGCGGATTTCCTCGGACAGGGCGGCGTCGCCGTGCATCTCGCCCTCGGCTTCCAGATAGGGAGCCTTCTCGCGCAGCAGGGCCAGGGCGTCGCGCTGGCGCTGGGCCGAGGCGGTGGAACGGTTGCCGAAATTAGCGTGGGACAGGAAGGCGACCTTGGGCTCGATGCCGAAGCGCCGCACCTCTTCCGAGGCCAGCAGGGTCATGTCGCAAATCTGCTCGGGCGTCGGCTCGGGCGTCACGTAGGTGTCGCAGATGAAGAATGTGCCGGCCGGCATGATCAAGAGGTTCATGGCCGCCGGCACCTTGACGCCCTCGCGCGTGCCGATGACGTTGAGGATGTGCGACAGGTGCTTGTCGTAGCGGCCGATGGTGCCGCAGATCATGGCGTCCACTTCCTTGCGCTTCAGCATCAGGGTGCCGATCACCGTGTTGCGGGTGCGCACCACGGTCCGCGCGTATTCGGGGCTGACGCCCTGGCGCTCCATGATGGTGTGGTAGAGGCGCCAGTACTCGTTGAAGCGGGGATCGTCCTCGGGGTCGCACAGGTCGAAGTCCTGATCGATGCGGATGCGCAGGTCCAGGTCGTGGATGCGCTTTTCCACCACCTCGCGCCGGCCGATCAGCACGGGCCGGGCCAGGCCTTCGTCCACCACGGTCTGCACGGCGTGCAGCACGCGGCGGCCTTCGCCCTCGGTATAGACGATGCGGCGCATGTCCTGGCGGGCGCGGTCGAACACCGGCTTCATCACCAGGCCGGAGCGGAACACGAACTGGTTGAGCCGGTCCATGTAGACGTCGAAATCGATGATCGGGCGGCGCGCCACGCCGGATTCCATGGCCGCCTTGGCGACCGCCGGGGCGATCTTGATGATCAGGCGGGAATCGAACGGCTTGGGGATCAGGTATTCCGGCCCGAAGGTCAGCGGCGCGGTGCCGTAGGCGGCGCGCACCCGCTCGTCCGACTCGGCCATGGCGAGGTTGGCCAGGGCGTAGACGCAGGCCAGCTTCATGGAATCGTTGATCTCGGTGGCGCCCACGTCCAGGGCGCCGCGGAAGATATAGGGGAACACCAGGACGTTGTTGACCTGATTGGGGTAGTCCGAGCGGCCGGTGGCGATGATGGCGTCGGGGCGCACCGCCTTGACCTCGTCGGGAAGGATTTCCGGGGTCGGGTTGGCCAGGGCGAAGACGATGGGCTTTTGCGCCATCTTGTCGACCATCTCGCCGGTCAGCACGCGCGGCGCGGAGAGGCCAAGGAAGATGTCGGCGCCCTCGATGACCTCGGCCAGGGTGCGCATGTCGGTCTTCTTGGCGTAGATTGACTTGTACTGGTCCATCAGTTCGGTGCGGCCCTCGTAGACCACGCCCTTGATGTCGGTGACCCAGACGTTCTCGCGCTTGACGCCTAGCTTGCACAGCAGGTTGAGGCAGGCCAGGGCGGCGGCGCCGGCGCCGGACGCCACCAGCTTGACGTCGCCGATATTCTTGCCCACCACGCGCAGCGCGTTGACCATGGCGGCGCCCACCACGATGGCGGTGCCGTGCTGGTCGTCGTGCATGACCGGAATCCTGACCCGTTCCTGCAGCTTGCGCTCCACCTCGAAGCACTCGGGGGCCTTGATGTCTTCCAGATTGATGGCGCCGAAGGTGGGCTCCATGGCGGCGATGATGTCGACCAGCTTGTCGGGGTCGAGTTCGGCCAGCTCCATGTCGAACACGTCGATGCCGGCGAACTTCTTGAACAGGACGCCCTTGCCCTCCATCACCGGCTTGGCGGCCAGCGGGCCGATGGGGCCCAGGCCCAGCACGGCGGTGCCGTTGGTCACCACGGCCACCAGATTGCCGCGCGCCGTCACGTCGGCGGCGCTGTCCTCGTCGGCGACGATCAACTCGCAGGCGGCGGCCACGCCGGGGGAATAGGCCAGCGCCAGGTCGCGCTGGGTGGCCAGCGGCTTGGTCGGGGTGACACTGATCTTACCGGGAGTGGGCAGGCGGTGGTATTCCAGCGCCGCGTCGCGCAATTCGTCGGACATGCTCATGGAACGTGGACCTCTAGGGTAACGTTATTTCTCGATCGGGGGCGATACCATACTCGCTTGAGGCCGCCGAGCAAAGCCTCCGATCGGTGAAATTTCGGAAAACCACAGGAAATGCAACGGCATGGCGGTATGACCAGCGCGCGGACCGAAGGTAATAAAGTTGCGCTGATGGCCCGGAAACAACCAAGCCCGCCGGGGTCGCCGGCGGGCTTGATGGATGCAGATGGTGCGGCCAAGAAGACTCGAACTTCCACGGGTGTTACCCCACAAGCACCTCAAGCTTGCGCGTCTACCAGTTCCGCCATGGCCGCGTTCTCCGGTAGCCTCGAAGGGCTTGCCAACGAGGAGAGAGGGGAATACCAAATCACCTCGTCCGAATCAAGCGCGCATCCCGGAGTCCCTGATGAATTCTCCCGTCGAGTGGCGGATTTCCGATTCTCCCGTGGATTATCCCCAGGCGCTCGCCGTCATGGAGGAGCGCGTCGCCGCCATCCGGGCCGGTACGGCGCCCGAGCTGGTGTGGCTGCTGGAGCATCCGCCGCTCTATACGGCGGGCACCAGCGCCGATCCCAAGGATCTGGTCGATCCCGAACGTTTTCCGGTCTACGAGGCGGGGCGCGGCGGCCAGTACACCTATCACGGCCCCGGCCAGCGGGTGGCCTATGTGCTGCTTGACCTGAAGACGCGCGGCGCCGACGTCCGGGCCTATGTCTGCAATCTCGAGGAATGGCTGATCCGCACCCTGGCGCGCTTCGTGGTGAAGGGGGAACGGCGCTCCGGCCGGGTGGGCATCTGGGTCCAGCGGCCCGGCGGGCGTGAGGACAAGATCGCCGCCATCGGGGTGCGCGTCCGTCACTGGGTGACCTTTCACGGCATCGCGCTCAACGTCGATCCCGATCTCTCCCACTTCGGCGGCATCGTGCCCTGCGGCATCCGCGAGCACGGGGTCACCTCGCTCTGGGATCTGGGTCTCACTCCCACCATGGAAGACGTGGATTGCGCCCTGATGGCCTGCTTCCCCGAGGTGTTCGGGGCCTGATCGGGGACGGTTGCAATTCGTCATCCCGCCCGGCGGCCGTTATTGCTCCGTTTAAGGGCGGCATGAATTTATAACATCCTTTTGTCGTAGCCTCTTTTTCGAGCAAAAGCCGGTTGGAGGATATGATGACCATTGTGCCAGGGACATGCGGGGCCTGCGGCCATTACCAGGATCGTCAGTGCCGCAAGCCGGGATCGCCATTCGGAGGCCGGTCGCTGTGGGGCATGGCGTGCGTGCCCTGCGACGGCTATGAGCGCAGCACGGCTCCGGCCACCGCCGTCCCGCCGGAGGCGCTGGCCGCCGTGTGCCGACGTCCGTAGGCGTGCATCGCCCTGCCGCCGATGCACTCTAATAGGCGTAGCCGATCTTCAGCATGGTCAGCCAGTTGTCGCCGCTGGACATGCCGCCCACCCGTTCGTCGCCGGTCCACTGATAGCGGCTTTCCAGGCCGATCATCAGCTGACCCGCCGTGTAATAGGCGCTGGCGCCCAGCTGGGTGGTGAACATGTCGGGGCTGGGGCCTGAATCGGCGTGGGTGAAGGCCCAGCCGATGCCCGGCCCGCCGCCGACCCACAGATTATCGGCGAGGGGGACCATGTAGTGGGGATTGAACTCCAGGGTCTGGAGTTCCAGCCCGCCATGGTCGAAGCGGTTGTAGCTGAACTGGTCGCGGATCTTGCCGTAGGGCAGTTGGAACAGCGGGTCATCGATGGCGAATTCCAGTCCGCCGGCCAAGCCGCTGCCGATGGAGGAGTCGGGAACCATGATGCCCATCTTGAGGGCGACGGTGGTGTTGGCCGACCAGCCGGGTTGGGCGGCGGCGGGGAATGCCCAGCCTTGACCCATGGCCGGTATGGCGATGGCCGTCAGGGCGAGGGTGGCGGCGATAAGAAGGCGTTTGCGCATGGCGAACCTCCCTCGTTCGGGTGGAACGCGCTCCTATCCGAAGAGTCTGGGCCTTGCCGGGGCTCCCTTCAATGAACCGCCTCACAGAGCGGCATTGCAGGAATAGCGGGCCTGCGGACGGCGGAGACGGGCGTTGCACCGTCGGAGCGGTTCCGCCAATATCCGCCTCATGTCCGACCCCTTCGCTCTCGATGACGAGGCGCCGCCGCCGCCGCCGTCTCCGTCTCCGCCCCGTGCCCCCGGCCCCCGGCCGGTGCCGCTCGACGCTCCCTGGCTGAAAAGCCTCAACCCCGAGCAGTTCCAGGCGGTGACCACCACCGACGGGCCGGTGCTGGTGCTGTCGGGCGCCGGAACCGGCAAGACCAAGGTGCTGACCTCCCGTCTCGCCCATATCCTGGCGTCGGGCCTGGCCCAGCCCTGGCAGTGCCTGGCGGTGACCTTCACCAACCGCGCGGCGCGCGAGATGAAGGAGCGGGTCGGCCAACTGGTCGGTCCGGTATCCGACGGCATCTGGCTGGGCACCTTCCATTCGCTGTGCCTGCGCATCCTGCGCTCCCACGCCGAGGCGGTGGGGCTGTCCGGCGACTTCACCGTGCTGGATTCCGACGACCAGATGCGGGTCCTGAAGCAGGTGATGGCCGACGCCCATGTGGACCCCAAGGGCACGCCGCCCCAGGGCCTGATGGCCACCATCCAGCGCTGGAAGGACCGCGCCGTCACCCCCGACAAGGCCGCCGCCGAAGGGGGCGCCGACGGGCAGGCCAAGGCGTTGTACCGCGCCTATCAGGAACGTCTGCGGGCGCTCAACGCCTGTGACTTCGGCGATCTGCTGCTGCACGTGCTGACCGTGTTCCTGACGGATGCCGAGGCCCTGGCCCGCTGGCAGGGCCGCTTCCGCTACCTGCTGGTGGACGAATACCAGGATACCAACGTCGCCCAGTATCTGTGGCTGCGCCTGCTGGCCCAGACTCACCGCAACATCTGCTGCGTCGGCGATGACGACCAGTCCATCTATTCCTGGCGCGGCGCCGAGGTGGGCAACATCCTGCGCTTCGAGAAGGATTTTCCCGGTGCCAGGGTGGTGCGGCTGGAAAGCAATTACCGCTCGACGCCCCATATCCTGGCGGCGGCCTCGGCGCTGATCGCCAACAATGCCGGGCGGCTGGGCAAGACGCTCCGCCCCGGCCTGGACCATGATGCCGACGCCATCGAGAAGATCCGCACCATGGCGGTGTGGGATGGCGAGGCCGAGGCAAGGCTGGTGGTCGAGGAGATCGAGACCCTGCAGCGCCGGGGCGAAAGGCTGGCCTCCATGGCCATCCTGGTGCGCGCCGGCTTCCAGACCCGCGAGTTCGAGGAACGGCTGATCACCACCGGCATTCCCTATCGGGTGATTGGCGGGCCGCGCTTCTACGAGCGCCTGGAGATCAGGGACGCCATGGCCTATCTGCGCCTGGTGGTGTCGGCCGCCGACGGGCTGGCCTTCGAGCGCATCGTCAACACGCCCAAGCGCGGCCTGGGCGAGGCGGCCATCCAGACCATCCATATGGTGGCCCGCGCCGAGCAGGTGCCGCTCCTGGAAGCCGCCCGCCGTCTGGTCGGCACCGACGAGTTGAAGCCCAAGCCGCGTCAGGCGCTGACCCGCTTCATCGAGGATGTGGACCGCTGGCGCTCGCTGCTGGATTCCATGCCCCACGCCGAACTGGCAGCCACCATCTTCGACGAATCCGGCTACGTGGATATGTGGAAGGCCGACAAGTCGGCCGACGCGCCCGGCCGGGTGGAAAACCTCAAGGAACTGGCTGCGGCGCTCGAGGAATACGAGTCGCTGGCCAGTTTCCTCGAGCACGTCGCCCTGGTCATGGAGAACGATTCCCGCGCCGACGGCGACAGCGTGGTGATCATGACGCTGCACGGCGCCAAGGGGCTGGAATTCGATTCGGTGTTCCTGCCCGGCTGGGAGGAGGAGGTGTTCCCCCATGCCCGCGCGCTGAGCGAATCCGGCACCAGCGGTCTGGAGGAGGAACGGCGTCTGGCCTATGTGGGCTTGACCCGTGCCCGTAAGCGGGTGTTGGTCACCT
>Ga0265320_10002084_pt1 | contig 14082 bp, 10 predicted proteins | sample 4827metaG_FD_202087 | JGI IMG/M metagenome (GOLD analysis project Ga0265320, IMG submission 202087) | Rhizosphere microbial communities from Carex aquatilis grown in University of Washington, Seatle, WA, United States - 4-8-27 metaG | ecosystem: Host-associated > Plants > Roots > Rhizosphere >...
GGAAGATCCATCCTCCTCTTGAAACAGGGCCCAGCAGTTGAGCGGCATGGATAATTCCGCGTCGTCATCCATCTTAAACACGGCAAACCAATCATCGGCGGGAATGATTTGTACAATTTTTTCGTTCATTGATATGTGTGATCACAGAAACAAATGGCTGCCATGATGCGATTCCGTGTATCACAAACATCATAATGCGGCAACTGTGACTGTCAAATGCGATGTGCCAATGCGATGCCTCGGACCGCGCCTGTCCCAAGCGCAGCCGCCCGGTTGCGAAGAGTCGATGAAAGTACAGTCCCGCAATCTTGAAATGACACCGACCACGCACGTGGCAGGGCGGAACTGCCGCTCCGCCAGCTTAGTCCTTCAATTGAACCACGAATGAATACGGAATTAACCAGAAAGAACACCAAGGTGTGGCTGGCCAATTAAACTCGGTTTTCATTAATTCAAGGTTGGATTTCAACCGCCTGCCCCAGAACCGCCGTCGTATTTTTTCCGGCAAAGTGATAGGCCGGCTCGAAGATCATTTTTCGGTCTCCCGCCATGAACCACAACTTGAGATTGCCGTGGTTGATGTCCGCCGGCGAAGCGATGGCCTCAATGGGCCGGCTCGGGCCGCCTTTGCCGCTGGTGGTGGCGGTGCCGGTGATCGCCACAACCTTTCCCTGGTTGATTTTGGCCAGTGACTCATCCGGAACGACGATGGCCAGCGTGCCTTTTTCGTTTTTTAAGAAGTAGGGAAACACCGTGATTTTGTAATCGCCCTTGTAAACACCAGCCACGCGCAGGAGCGCGCCGATGGTGAGGGTGGCCTTGCCCGCGTCAACCGGCATGGAACTGGGATCAATCATAAGAGCCTGATTGGTTGAAACGGAGTTGGTGAAAGCGGGTGCTGCGGGGAGGCTGACAGGGTTCGTAGCCGTTGAATTCGTGACCGCTGCCCTGGTTTTCGCCAGCAACAGCGCAAATACTTCGTGATAAAGATTGTCCATGTCCACACCGATGCCAACCAGCGCATGGGCACGATCGGGATTCGGCTCGCACAAGCTGGCGACCACCGCCAGATGCCAGCCATAACTCAGGGCCTCGGTCTGGGTCAAAAGCAGGGTCAGTTCAAATCGGTCGCCGGTCTGGCTCAACAATTCCTTCTCCTTGGTTGAGGCAATCGCATCGCGCGTGGCCACCTCACCCGGCGGCAGCCCGATGTCGTCCAGCTTGATCGTAGGGTCGTCCCTGGCAAATAGCTCCAGCAGGGTCGCTCCGGTTGCGGAAGTGGTGGCAATTTTCTTGATCAATTTTTTGACCTCAGGAGGTTCCGACTTGATGAAATGCAACAGGCTGACGTCTTTTTGCTCCTCCAGGAGTTGATGGAGCAGACTGTAGCAATTGTTCCGCGTGGATAGCGACGCATCGTTTCCGGACGACGGCATGGCCTTTGGCGATTGGCAGCCGGTGAGAACACAGGCGGCCAATAACATCGCGGCGAACCATGTCTTCATGGGGCTGGCCGGTGGCAAAACATTACGCGGCTTTGCTTTTGAAATTCGCGCGATCGTCCGCTTCCAGCCAGTCGAACGTGCTGGACTTCTCCGGGTCCAGACCGAGTTTCTTGCACTCTTCGGCGAAATAACCGCGCTTTTCAGGATTTTTCATCATTCTGCCGGCCTCCACTTCATCCGACCAGGCTTTGATTTCGGCCGGCGTTTTCTTTGTGCCGTTGGCTAGCAGCCAGGCACCGACGTCCTCATAATTTTTCGCGGCTTGAACGGCGGTTTTAAATTGCGCGCCGGTGATGCCCTTGAAACTGAAGAGCACATTGTCGAGCGGACAGTCGTAATGATATTCGCCCAGCGTTCCGGCCATGCTGGCGCGGCATTTATCCGTGGTGCGGTCGGCGATGGCGAATCCGCCGGTGCGTTCACGCGGGCTGTGCGGGACTTGTTTGGTCAGGTTCCGGTCAATGATGGGTGTGTGCATATAATGGAATGATTGATTTGGTAAGTTCGTTTACGTTATGGCATGGGCCCGTTCGTTGCCATGGGGTGTAACCCGACCGGATGCCCGCTCCAGGACCGGAGGTCCGAAAGAAAGTGGGAATTAGATCAAGCCCCGGATTGCCGCGTCGAGGCATGGCCAAGACCGGGAGAGGCGACAGAACTCTGTTTCCTCTGCGGCCTTCTGTTCAAAAAAGCTTTTAACAGGAGCAAATGAAGAGAGACGGCTCGGCCGGAAAGGCTTCCCCCTTTGTTCCCTTCGTTACCTTCTGTAAAATATTCTGACTGTGCCGGCTGAAACTTCGATGCCTGCTCGCGAAGCCAGTTGGAGTTGAATGTTCGATGCCTGCTCGCGATCTACTCGCGATTCATCAGAGTTTATCGGAGTTCCCCCGTTTATCTGGCCGCGCCCGGCCGGTATCGGCCTCTGATTTCAGCCTTCAGCATTTTTACCCGCCCCGGCGGTCACCGGTGTTCTTTTTCCAGCTGTTCAACGCCAAAGTGGAAACCGGTTTCATCCTGATAACCCGCGGGAATGTGCGTCGCCTGCCTCAACTTGGCGATGATTTCATGGAGGTGCGCTGAGGATCCGAACTTTCGGAACTCCGGGCGCAGACTGCCAACGATTGGTACCGGGATGGTTTGCATGGATGACGCTACGTCTCATCTGGCCAGGCCGCGACTAGGAATAGCCTTGGTTTTAACCGCAAAGGACGCAAAGATCACAAAGGTGGGGGCGTCACTTCCGCCGTCGCCTGGTTATGGCGGGACAAGCCGTGCGCGCCGTTTGCAGTTGTAGCGTCGAGCCTGCCTGCCGTGCCGAAGCTCGGAGCGAAGGCTGGCGGCTCGATGGGATTGGCGCACGGCGCCAACACTACACCGGTTCCCTTTGATTCGATGTTAAATGTTGAATGTTCGATGTTCCCCTGTTTTTCAGTGAGCCGGATGAACTGTTTCCGATTCGGTTTGCTTCGCGCCGCCACCGCCGATGTTGGTTGCTTTGAACGTGAAGTACCGGCGATTGGCGAACATCCAGATGATTTGCACGACCACGCTCCAGCCGCAAACGAGCAGCATTTCCGTCGAAGCCGCCAGATGCTGAAGGGTCACGGCCACCGATGGCACCAGTCCCAACAGCGGCGCGAGTGCCAGTACCGGAACAACCAGTATTCGCAGGAAGACTTTTGGGTCAATCGGTTGGGTCCCCTGAAAATTGGCGAACTTTGTTCCCCCGGGCAGGTCAAGTTCCAGCAATCCCTCCCCGGTCCGTTCATCGAACAAAACCGAGACCTCGTCGCCCGGCAGCAGATCTTTTCGCTGTCGCTCGACCAGCAGCGATTGCTGCGATCCCGCAGCATTGATAAAGGTGAAGGTCATCCGGTATTGCGTGTCGTCACCCGAGTTATCCGCTTCCACTTTGAGCAATCGGCCGCGCACGACCTTTTCGCGTTCCAAAGCACGCGCGAGCGCCCACCCTTTGGCGACGCCTGCTCCCAAAAACAGGGCGCTGATGCCGGCAAGAAGTCCCAACGACGCTGTCTGGTTTTCGGAAATGAAATGCCATTTATCGACGTAAATGACCCTCAGCAGAGCGATGCCGGCAACCAGCCAGCCAGCCTGCGAGATCACCATGCCGAAAACAATTGTCAGCAATGACGTCTTTGAGATTTTCATTCGGATGATGACTCGATGATGGAAGTCCAGATCCACCTGGGCCGCACTCCGTTCGTAATCGTCATTTCCCAATAGAAGCAAGACCAAAGCCAATTTCGTGTCACCCGTCAGCCGCCCGGTCGTCATCGGCTTCTGGGTTCTGCGCCAAGAAACCTCAGCAGTGGAGAAACTTGCGTAGTATTGACGCCGCCAACGCACCACCGCAAACTCGCTCCCATTATGAGCCCGGTGACCGTGAGAGGAATGCTGCTGGTGCTGGTTTTGGCACTTACCTCAGGTTGCGCAGCTATAGGCATCGAGGTGATAGGTTCTGGCAAAGCAGAAGTGGCCTGGGCAAATGTCAACGATTTCAGCGTTCACCATTGGCAGACCGACAGCAACATTTCCGCCTTTGAGTTTAGCCAAGCCAGGCCTGAAGGTGCTCTTAATGCAACCAATCAATTGGTGCGGTTGTCCTCACCTTCGACCAATGACATCATCAACCTTTTGGGTGCTCCCAGCGAACAAGGCACCAGTTACCTTCGTTATCGGACCGGCAAATGGGCCTGGCACGGAATTGCCATCGACCTTGCCATCTTTCCCATTCCCCTGACGATCCCGCTGATGGTGCCGGGCGGAAAAAGCGGTCATGTGGATTTTGTGTTTTATAGAGGTGAAACCCGCCTGGTCAGATACGGTGCCTTATCCAAGTTTTATGGGTATGGTGCCAGCGACAAGGAATCCGGATTCTACTGGGGATCGGAGCCGGGATTCTGGTTTAATCCCAACCCCTGATGGTGAGGCCCGGCTTGCGCCGGTAGTTTGCCATCTTCCATCCTCAACCCGACCATCATAGCTTTGGCGACGAAGGATCTTCCATCTTGGCTTTCCCAATCCCGTCACCTGTCACCCGCCGGGCCGTAGCCAAAGCTCATGCTCATGCAACCCAGCCCGATGGTCGAGACTTCCAGATTGCCTAGTTTGCGTTTTTGCATAGCTGTATCCTTTGATACTGCAGTTTCGGATTAAGATAGTGTTCAGTTGCGCCCACCACCACCCAAAATCACCCATCCAAAGACTCCAGGCCATGCCGGCTCTGTGGTGAAGACCTGGAAAAGGCAGGCCTTGATTTGCGGGTACTTGTAAACTTCAATCGCTCGAATCCGCCAAGTCGGGTTAGGGAAATCACCGGTAATTTTTAATCACAATTCTGTCAGGCCGATAGCACGCTGATGTTTCAATTGCAGCATGGTTGTCCCGTCATTCAGCCGAACAAGCTCGCCGACGCAAATTTCATTAATCAAGCCACTTCAAACGCTCGATTGACGATCGGGGAGAGCAAGGCATTGCAACGAAAATGAACGTTGGACTGCCTGGCTGACATGAAGTGTTCGCGCGGCTATGGAAATGCCGGAGCCCGTCGTCAGCGAAACCCGGACAACCCTAGATCATCAGAAGGCTGGCCTTGCCGCGATTTTCCATTACGAGGGCGGGGACACCGCGCTTTGCAGAACCACGTAAAAGGTGCAGCCCTGACCGGGCGGGCTTCGCACCCCGATGCGGCCGCCATGCGACATGGTGATTTCCCGGGCGATGGACAATCCCAGCCCGGCGCCGGTCTTGGTCTGGCCGGGCACCCGGAAAAAACGGTCAAAAATCCGGGTATGATATTCCGCCGGAATGCCCGGACCCTGGTCAGTGACCCTGAATTCGATCCCATTGTCTGCGACCGGCGTGGCACTCAGAACAATTTTGCCGTTGAGGGACGAATACTTGACGGCATTGGAGATGAGGTTGGTGAAAACATGGCTGATGCGCTGCCGGTCCACGGAAACAGCGGGCAGATCCGGCCGCGCCTTGAAATCCACCTGGAGATTCTTGGATGAAATCTTGTCGGCCATTACCTTCGCCGCCCCGGTCAGCAATTCGGCCGGAGAAACCGGTTCGCGACGCAGTGCGGCATTGCCCTCCTCCAACCGGGCAAGGTCGAGCAGATCGTTCAAAATCCGCAACAGCCGTTCGGTGTCGCTCCGGGCCGCCGAGAGCAGTTCATCCTGTTTGGGCGTAAGCGTCCCGACGGTTTTTTCGAGCAGGATGTGCAGCACCATCCGTACGCTGGTCAACGGACTCTTCAATTCATGACTGACCGTCGCGACGAGGTCGGTTTTGGTGGCGTCCAGCAGGCGGAAGCGGGTGACGTCGTACAAGACCACCGCCACCCCCAGCAGCGCGTCCTCCTTGCTGCGCATGGCCAGGATGCGCGGCAGGAAAAATTTGTCCTGGCCGTTGATGCGATAGGTGATGGCTTCCTTGAAACTGTGGGGGAGAAAATTTTCACCGCTGGCGAGGGTGTTTCGGGCGATGGCCTGCAATCGGTCGGGCAACCGGCCTTCCAACTGGAGGCTGGACACCAGGCCGTCCGCCGCCGGGTTCTTCAATTCGATGCGCCCCTCCTGGTTCAGGACGAAGATGGGGTCTGGAAACGACGCGAGCGTGGTTTCCATCGTGCGATGCAGGCGGACGATTTTCTCCGAGGTGCTCTGGCGATATTCCTGGAGCTGGGCCGCCATTTTGTTGAAGGCCAGCGCCAGTTCCCCCAGTTCGTCCCGCGTGCCCACCGGCACGGGCTGGTCGAGTTTGCCTTCTCCCAATTCACGGGTTGCCCGGGTCAACAACTGAATCGGCTGCAGGACCGAGCGGCTGAGTTGATAACCGGCATAGGCGGAAATCAACAGGGCGACGACCGTGCCGAAAATCATGTATCGCGTCACCTCCCGGGTGTTGACCCGGATGTTCTGGCTGGTGGCCAGGATGGCTTTGTGATTGAGGTCGTGGACTTTCTCCAGCAGCAGGTTGATCATCTGGCCATTGGAAACCACGTCCCGTTCATAGACCAGCCGCTGGTTTTCCGGGGAATCGAAGGTGCTGATGGTGTCCACGGCCTTCAGGAAGGCCTGATAATTGGTCGCCACCTGCTGGCTGAGGGCCGTTTCCCCGGGCAGGGTGCTGACCTTGAAAAGCAAATCCAGGTTTTCATCGAAGCGCTGCTTGTTTTGGTAAAAGGCGTTCCGGTCAATTTTGCGTTTGGGATACACCAACAGATTGTTTTTTTCGCCGCCGCCCGATCCGGCCACCACCCAGGAAACCTCCCGATCCATTCCCGCGAGGGCCAGACTCATTGCCGAGGCGGCGGCAAAGCTCTGGTAACTGTTGGTGACGGTGGTATCCACGGTGTTGGCCAGGCGCTCAAAGAGCATGATGGCATAAGCACCCCCAGCCAGCACAATGACCACGAACGGCGTCAGGTACAGAAACAGGCGGGTGCGCAACATAACGCTTGGCCACGTCAGCCACCCGGAGCTTCCGGTTCACCGGACATCTCCTTCTTCTTGCGGTGCAGCGTGTCCCGGGTGATACCCAAAATCCTGGCGGCTTCACTCATCGTGGACGCCTGCTTCATCACCCGGGAGATATGCTCGGTTTCGATTTCCTTCAATGACACCCGCGCGCCGATTTGCACTCCCGGCGCCGGTGACAGCGGCGAGCCTTCGGAAAGTTTTTCCGGCAGATCCATCCGGCTGATTTCACCGGTATCGGCCAGAATGACGGTCCGTTCGATGACGTTGCGCAATTCCCGCAGATTGCCGGGCCACGTATATTGCTGGAGGACCGCCTCCGCCTCGGGAGAAAAACCATTGAGCCGTTTGCCGCATTGTTTGGAGAAAAACTGCAGGTAACGTTCCGCGATTTTCAGAAGGTCGCGCGGGCGTTCCCGCAAGGGCGGAATCTGGACGGCAATGACGTGGAGCCGGTAATACAAATCCTCCCGGAAACGTCCTTCCTGGACGGCCTTTTCGAGGTTGCGGTTCGTGGCGGAAATCACCCGCACATGGGCATGGCGTGTTTTCGCTTCGCCGACACGCTCATATTCCTTTTCCTGCAGCAGACGCAGCAGCTTGGGTTGGATCTCCAGCGGCAGCTCCCCGATTTCATCCAGAAACAGCGTGCCGCCATTCGCCAGCGCGACCTTGCCCAGCTTGTCGTTCACCGCGCCGGTGAAGGCGCCTTTGGCATGACCGAACAATTCGCTTTCCAGCAATTCCCGCGACAGGCTGGGACAACTGACGGTGACAAAGGCGTTTTCCTTTTGCGGACTGTTTTCATGCAACGCGCGGGCCACCACTGATTTTCCGGTGCCGCTTTCCCCCAGCAGCAGGATCGTGGCGGGAGTTGCCGCGGCCTTGAACGCCAGTTCCAGCGCCCTTTGCATGGCTGGTTCGTTGGTGGTCAGGTCCATCGACAAGGCTTCGGTCGAAAGCCGGGATTCCAGTTCCGCCACCCGGCCCCGGAGTTTGCGGGCCTGGATCAACCGGCCCAGCGCCTGCCGGATCTGTTCGGGCGTGAAGGGTTTGGGAATGTAATCCACCGCGCCGCGCCGCATCGCCTCCACCGCGGTTTCAATCGAGGCGTAGGCGGTGAACACAATCACTTCCAGCTGCGGATTGAGTTTCAACAACTCGGGCAGCAGGTCCAGACCGCTGTCCCCGCTCAATTTCAAATCCAGAAACGCGATGTCGAACGAGTCGTTTTCCATCTGTTTCAATGCGGCGGCGGCATTCTCCACGCACACTGTTTCGTGCCCGATGGCTTCGAGCACGACCACCGTGGTGCGGCGGATATTTTCCTCGTCATCTATGATCAATATTTTCATGGGCCGATTCTTTTCTGAAACCGATGGCAGTCAGGATAATGAACCGGCACCAAAAAGCGAAACGGTTTCTTCGGCCAAACGACTGAAAAGTCCATGCGCTGCCTGCCTCGTCCCGCATTGCGGGACTGCGGCAGACGTGGTTTAATCCCGGTGCGATTTATGGAATACGAAGCAGTCATCGGCCTGGAGACCCACGTCCAGCTCAAGACGAAATCGAAGATGTGGTGCGGTTGCGCCAATGTGTTCGGCTCGCCGCCCAACACCAACGTCTGTCCCGTCTGCCTCGGCCTGCCCGGCGTGCTGCCCGTGCCCAACGACGAGGCGCTCCGGCTGACGGTGCTCACCGGTTTGCTGCTGAACTGTGAGATTCCCCGTTTCGCCAAGTTCGACCGGAAAAGCTATTTCTATCCGGATATGCCGAAGAATTACCAGATCACGCAATACGACATGCCATCCACGGCCAATGGCCACGTCGAGTTTGAATTCAACGGCGGTCTGGCGCGCGTGCGCATCACCCGCGCGCACCTGGAGGAGGACGTCGGCAAGAATTCGCATTTTGAGCGCAACAGCGGCGTGGATTTCAACCGCGCTGGCGTGCCGCTCATGGAAATCGTTTCCGAGCCGGACCTGACCGGCGCCGACATGGCTTATGAATATCTCAACGCGCTCAAGGACATCCTCGTTTATGGCGGCGTAAGTGATTGCGACATGGAAAAGGGCATGGTGCGGTGCGATGTGAACGTGAGTGTGCGACCCAAGGGGGCGAAGGAACTCGGGGCGAAGATTGAAATCAAGAACATGAACAGTTTTTCCGGCGTGCGCCGCGCGCTGGAATACGAAATCCCGCGCCAGATCGAGGTGGTGACCAAAGGCGGCAAGCTGGTCCAGTCCACGCGCCGCTGGGACGACGTGGCGGGCATCACCGAGGAGATGCGCACCAAGGAGCACGCGCATGACTACCGGTATTTCCCCGATCCCGACCTGATGCCGCAGGCGCCGACGGACGCGTGGCTGGCGGAGGTGAGAGCGCGCGTGGTGGAACTGCCGCTGGCGCGCAAGCAACGGTTCATGAAGGATTACGGACTGCCGGCGTCCGATTCCCAGACGTTCGTTTGGGATGTGAAGTTAGGAGATGATTTTGAGCAGGAAATAAGAAAAATCCCTGCTGAAATACAAGGCGAGCAACGAATAAAGAAAATCAAATCGGTGGCGAATTGGTTCATTAATAACCTGCGATCCGAATTTGCCAAAAGAAAAGAAAGACAAACTTCCATTGAGATTCTGGATCAAACTGATGATGTAAGGCATTTCCCAATTGGTGCGATTGTCGAGCTGGTTAATTTGGTCGATAATAAATCGGCGAACATTTCCACAGCGCAACAAGTTATTTTTCCTTTGATGTTCGAGACCGGTAAATTACCGACTGTAATCCTTCAGGAAAAGGGGCTGACGCAGGTGAGCGACATCGGCGCGATTGAAAAATTCTGCGACGAGGCGATTGCGGCGAATCCCGGCCCGGTGGCTGATTTCAAGGCCGGCAAGGCCGCGGCGCTGAATTTCCTCAAGGGCCAGGTGATGAAATTGAGCAAGGGCAAGGCGAACCCGGCCCTGGCGGGCGAAATCCTGGAAAAGAAACTGAAGAGTTGACCTTGCTGTTTTCCGGGAGTGTGGAAACGCCGCCTCGCCGCCCCGGTTGACGTTTCAACTGCAGTTTAGCGGCTCGTCGTGGCGTGCTTGAGCCGGACCCAGTCGGGATTTCTCGAACTCACTGGTTTTCCGGAAGCGAGCGCCTCCGGATTCTGGAGTTTGCAGTACGCCGCGTGGCCGTCGGCGAAATTCCACACGTAACCGCGCTGGTGCCGGGTGGCCGGGAAGCTGGCGAATGGCCGGCTGTCGTTCATCGTCACCTGAAACCAGCCGTCGTCGATGCTCAGTTCATGCTCGTCGATCATTACCCAGATTTCCGCCGGGCCGACCATCGCGAGTTCGCTCTCCTGCATAAACGTCCGGTACCTGGTCTGTCCGGAAAAGGTTTCCATGTAGCGGCTCCCCATCCAACTGTTCATGGAGTAGCTCCGGACACGCGGTTTGCCGCCGGTTTGTGACGGGTCGGCCGGACACCGGTAAACCGCCGGCTCGCCGATGTAGCTGAAGAGTCGTCCCTGACGCAGAAAATCAAGATTGGTGGATTGGACGGGGATTTGCATGTCTCCGTGGACCCATGAATTATCACTCAAACTTCCGGGTTGGTTTTCGGCCAATCGACCGGCGTTATCGGCGGCATACATCTGCAAGCCGAGGTTGAATTGATGAAGATTGTTCAGGCAGAAGGTCTGTTTTCCCCTGGCTTTGGCCGCCGAGAGCACCGGCAGAAGCAACGCCATCAGAATGGCGATGATCGCGATGACGGCCAACAGCTCGATCATGGTAAACGCGCCTCCAGAACCGTTCCCCAGCTTTGGCGGCCGTGGGCAGGAGCCAAGGAATCGCATGAAGGGATTCTGATGGCGCGTCGTCAACATCATTGGTTCGTCACAAATTCTCCTCTTATTTCTTACTCTTTAACCTGGCCTTGGGGAACTGTGCGTTTAACCGCACACCCTGTGCATTTGGTTGCACACCTCCTGGCACCAGTGAATAATGGGTGTGATTTCAAGAACGGACTGGCGAAAATGAAGTTTTGGTGGCGCATTTGTCTTCTGGGAACAGCTTTTCTGGCGCTGGCACAAGCAGGCCTCGGCCAGAGCGCTGCCTATTGGCGCAATTACAGGGTTGACGATGGTTTCCACCAATCCGCTTGCGTTGCCATGTCAATCGCCCCGAACGGCAAGGTCCTGGTTGTCCACCGCGACCGCACTTTCATCTCCGAGTTGGACGGGTATGGTGTCAGGTCGATCGCCTTGCCGGAAGCGGTCGGAGCGGTCTCCGAGAGCCCCGGTGGCCAGCTCTGGGTGACCGCCGGGATTGGCCTGCTGCAGGAGTCCAAACCGGGCACCTGGGTGGCGCAACCGGTGTCGGGAATTACCACGGTATTCAACAGCTTCGCGCCGCTCTATTCGGCCCGTATGGGTCACGTTCTGTTTTTGGGTGACAACCAGGTGATGGATTTCAACGGGGAAGATCCGGAACATTCCCAAACCCAGGTGTTGCTCCGGGGTGACCAGACGCGTCTTGGGAAATTCACCGACATGGTTGTCGCGCGTGATGGCGGAGTATGGATTGCCGGCGAGCGGGGCCTGGGCAAGGCATCGAAATTCAAATACGCCTGGAGTGATTACCTCCCGCCACAGTCGTTGCCGATCCAAAACCTGCGCGAGCCGCGCGAGGACGACGAAGGCGGTGTCACCGTGATCGCCGAATCCATCGTTGACGGACAAACCGTCGTGGCGCGTTTCGATGGCACCGGCTGGACGGCACAGCCGGCCGGCGTGGAAAAGATCCGGCGCGCGTGGCGGAGCGGCAACCAGGCATCCTGGATCATGTCAGCGGATGCCCTGTTTCGGCAGGCGCCGGGAGAACCAAAGTTGGCGGAGGATCAGGATATCTCCGCCCGCCGGTATTACGACATGGCAATGGAACCCGGGGGCACCTTCTGGCTGGCCACTTCCGCTGGTTTGTATCGTTACGCACCGCCTCTCTGGCGCAGCCCGCGCCCGCTCCAGCAACTCAATTCCCTGGTGCACTGCCTGGCAAGCGACGATGCCGGCCGGCTTTGGTTTGTCGCCGACGGCAGGCTGCACTCGCTCCAAGGCGAAACACACCGCGAATTCACCTTACCCGAACCCGCGACGCACGACGCGCAGTCTGTGCGCGCGTTGTTTCCGCTAAAAGACGGGAGCTGGTTGCTGGACGCAATTGAAAAGCCGTTCCGGTTTGACCCGGTTACAGGTACATTTGGCCCCGCCCTCCACTTCCGGAATGACTTCCAGCACGTAAAGCCGCTGGGCTTGCTGCGCGACGGCAGTCTCGGTGTCCAAAGCTGGAACGCCGACGCAGCCACCGGGAAAAGGACCACCTGTTATTTCGAGCGGTTTGACGGGGTTCAATACCAGCCGCTGACCGAGTCCTCATTTGATCCGGATGCACTCGGCGTTTGTTCCACGCTGTTCGCCGCGCGCAACGGCGATCTCTGGTTGAGCGGCGAAAAGGGAATGGCCTGGTATCATGAGAACAAATGGCGGACGTTCGCGCTTTCTTACCGCACCGTGCCCGACGTGGTCCTCTGCTTCACGGAACTCCCCGACGGGCGGATTTGGTGCGCCACGCAGGACAAGATTTGGGAATTCGACGGGCACGACTGGTCATCCGTGTATGCTGGTTTCGATCATGTCAATGCGCTCGAATGTGCCCGCGACGGCAGCGTCTGGGTGGCTGACGACGCCGGCGTCCATCGTTATTTTCAGAAAACCTGGATCGAGAACAGCCGGCAAGACGGACTGCCCGACGCCGCGGTGCATGAGGTTTTTGAAGATCAGTTGGGAATCATCTGGGCCGGCACGCCCCATGGGTTGAGCCGGTACCATCCTGAAGCCGACCCGGATCCGCCGCGCACGTTCGTCGAGGAGCCGGCCGACCGGGAACTGCGCGTTCGCGAGGGCGAGCCCCTTTCGCTCACCTTCAACGGTCAGGACAAATGGAAATTCACCGCCCGGGACCGGTTGCTCTATTCCTACAAACTGGATTACCGCGACTGGTCCCCCTTCACCGAGACGCACAACTTTTCCTTTTACGACCTGTCGGCCGGACGGCACGTGTGTCAGGCGCGCACCATGGATCGCAATGGGAACATTGATCCCAAACCGGCGTTGGTTGAATTTCTGGTGACCGTGCCATGGTACCGGGAAGTCCGGCTGGTCCTCATCGCCCTGGCCGGTGCCGCCCTGGCCATGTTTTTCGCGGCGCTGGCGTTCAATCGGCATCGGCGGCTGCTGCGCAGCTACGCCGAGGTGGAAAGCAAGGTTACCGAGCGCACCCGCGAACTCGAAATCGCCAGCCGGGAACTGCTCCAGAGCCAAAAAATGAAAGCGCTGGGCACGCTCGCCGCCGGCGTCGCGCACGATTTTAACAACATTCTCTCCATCATCAAAGGTTCCGCCCAGCTCATCGAGGAGAATCCGGATAATCCACAGAAAATCCGCCTCCGGGTGGACCGCATCAAGACCGTCGTGGAACAGGGCGCGGGCATTGTGAATGCCATGCTCGGCTTTAGTGGTGGCTCGGACGAACAGCCCGGCCGTTGCGACCTCAACGCCGTCGCGACCGACACCCTCAAGCTGCTCGGGGACCGTTTCCTGCGCGAAGTGGAGGTGAAATTTAAACCGGCACCGGACCTGCCCGAAGTGTGGGCCTCGAAAAATTTGATCCAGCAGATCCTGCTGAACTTCATCTTCAACGGCGCCGAGTCCATGGCTGCGCACAAAAAGATCATCCTCGCCACGCAAAAACTGGAGCGGTTGCCCGCCCGCCTGGTGCTGGCGCCGGCAGCGTCAGCCGTCCAGGTCGCGGTTTCCGTGCGCGATTTTGGCAGCGGTATTTCGCCGGAAAACCTGCCGCGCATCTTTGAGCCATTTTTCACCACCAAGGCGCTCTCCACCCGGCGGGGCACGGGCCTGGGCCTTTCAATGGCATATGAACTGGCCAAAAAAATGGGGGCCGGCATCGCCGTGGAATCCATGATTGGCCAGGGCAGCACGTTCACGCTCATCCTGCCGGCACCGG
>Ga0265320_10002086_pt1 | contig 14073 bp, 11 predicted proteins | sample 4827metaG_FD_202087 | JGI IMG/M metagenome (GOLD analysis project Ga0265320, IMG submission 202087) | Rhizosphere microbial communities from Carex aquatilis grown in University of Washington, Seatle, WA, United States - 4-8-27 metaG | ecosystem: Host-associated > Plants > Roots > Rhizosphere >...
CCACATGTGCCGCCCCGTCGCCGATCTCCCGTTTCATGGCGGGGCGCAGGGCATGGCGCAGGCGCGTCAGGCGCGGCGGATCGTCGGCCAGGGCGACGGCGAGGTCCTCATAGGCCGCCATGTCCGGGCGGGCCAGTTCCGTTTCCATCCCCATGGCCGAGAGCAGCGCCAGGGTCTGGCGCGAGAACGGGCGCGGCCCCGGCAGGGTGACCACCGGCACGCCCATCCACAGCGCCTCGCACGAGGTGAAGGCGCCGCAATAGGGGAAGGGGTCGAGGCCGATATCCACCTCGCCGTATTCGGCCAGCAATTGCTCGGGCGGCGAATTGCCCCGCAGCTCCAGCCTTTCCGGCGCGACGCCGTGGGCGGCGAAGGCATCGCGGAAGCGCTTCGCCACTTCCGCCTGGGCGAGGTGGGGCCATTTGAGCAGCAGGCGGCTGCCGGGAACGCGCGCCAGGATGCGCGACCACGACCCGATCACCGCGTCGTTCAGCTTGGCGATATTGTTGAAGCTGCCGAAGGTGACGAAGCCTCGGGCCAGCATCGGCGGTTCCACCGGTTCGGGGGTGTCCGGCCCCTGGTAGCACAGGCGCGAGCCGGGCAGCAGCGCCACCGTCTCGCGGAACCAGGCTTCGGCCTCGGGCGGCACGGTGGCGCGGTCCATCAGGGCGTAGTCCATGGCCGCCAGCCCGGTGGTGAAGGGATAGCCCAGCCAGCTCACCTGCACCGGGGCGGGCTTGGCGGCGAACAGGCCCAGCCGGTTGCCCGCCGTCTGGCCGTCCAGGTCCACCAGGATGTCCATGCCGTCGTCTTGGATCAGCCGGGCCAGCCCGTCGTCGTCCAGGCCGGCGACCTCGCGCCAGAGATGGGCATTGCCCCGCAATTCCGCGGTGACGTCGTCACCACCCGGCCGGGTGGCGTAACAGGCGGCGAAGATGCGGCCGCAGTCGTGGCCCTTCAGCACCGGACGCATCAGCAGGCCGAGGGGATGGCGACGGAAATCGGCGGAGACGTAGCCGACGCGGATCACCCGGCCCGGTTCCGGCGTATTGGCATATTGGGCCGGAACCGGCACGCGGTGGCGATCCATGGCCTGCCGATGGGCCTGTCCGATCTCCTCGCCGCTCATCTCGAGGAGGTAATGCAGGCAGTTGAGGTGGTTGGATGCCGCCTGAACCAGCCGGGAATCCATGTTCCAGGCGGCACGGTAGCAGGCGGCGGCCTCGGCGGCGCGGCCCTCGCCATAGAAGGCGTTGCCCAGGTTGTAATGGGCGGCGGCATGGCCGGGGCGCAGGGATATGGCGGCGCGCAAGGAATCCTGGGCCGCCCCGATGTGCCCCGCCTGCTGCCGCATGGCCCCCAGATCGGTCAGCAGCCGCCAGTCGCCGGGGGCGAGACGCACCGCCGTTTCCATGCTGTCGGCGGCTTCGGCCGCGCGGCCCAGGGCGTCCAGGCAGCGGGCCAACTGGGCGTGCGCCAGAGATAATTGGGGCAGTAATTCGGCGGTGCGGCGGTAGCAGGGCTCGGCCTCGGCCGCCCTGTCCAGGCGCATCCTGGTATTGCCCAGGTTGAACCAGGCGGGGGCCAGACCGGGAGAAAGGGCGGCGGCGCGGGCGAAATCGGCTTCCGCCTCCTCCAGCCGGCCAAGATCGCTGAGCAGATCGCCCCGGTTGCACCACGCTTCCGCCAGATCGGGCGCCAGATCGAGGGCGCGCCGGTGCAGCTTCAGGGCGGTCTCGGCCTGATCGCGCTGCTGGGCGATCACTCCCAGATTGGTCAGGGCCCTGGCGGCCAGGGGCGCCGGTTCGACGATGCGGTGATAAAGGGATTCCGCCTCTTCCACGCGGCCCTGGTTGTGCAGCGCTTCGGCCTGTTGGAGCAGCAAGGCGGGGTCCGAGGTCATCACCGATTTATCCCGGTGGCCTCCGCCCGCGTCAAGCTCACACCACGCCCTTGTCGCGCAAGGCGGACAGCGCGGCCGCATCCAGGCCGAGCAGTTCGCCCAGCACCGCATCGGTGTGCTCGCCCAGGAGCGGCGGCCCCCGGTCGTAGGATACCGGCGAATCCGACAGGCGCAGCGGGCTGGCCACGGTGGGGACCGTTCCGGTCAGGGCGTGGGGAACCTCCTGGCGCAGGTGCCGGGCCTGAGCCTGGGGATCGGCGAACACCTTGTCCATGGTGTTGATGGGGCCGCAGGGAATCTGGCGCCGCTCCAGAGCCTCCAGCAACTGGGCCGAGGTGTAGCGCCGGGTCTCGGCTTCCAGCAGCGGGATCAGCACGGCGCGGTGCTCGACGCGGGCGCGGTTCAGGGTGAAGCGCTCGTCCGCCGCCCATTCCGGATGGCCCAGTTCGTCGGCCAGCTTGGCGAACTGGCCGTCGTTGCCCACCGCGATGATCAGATGGCCGTCGGCGGTGGGAAAGGCCTGATAGGGGACGATGGCGGCGTGGCCGTTGCCGGCCCGGCCGGGAGCGTTGCCGCTGACCAGGCAGGTCATGGCCTGATTGGACATCATGGCGACCTGCACGTCCAGCAGCGCCATGTCGATGTACTGGCCGCGTCCGGTGCGGTGGCGCTGGTTCAGCGCCGCCAGCACGGCGACGGCAGCGTGCAGTCCGGTGGACAGGTCGGCGATGGCGATGCCGGCCTTCTGTGGTCCGCCGCCGGGCAGCGTGTCCTTTTCCCCCGTCACGCTCATCAGCCCGCCCATGGCCTGGATCATGAAATCGTAGCCGGCGCGCGGCGCATAGGGGCCGTCCTGGCCGAAGCCGGTGATGGAGCAATAGACCAGCCGGGGATTGACCGCCGCGAGCGACTCGTAGTCCAGGCCGTACTTCTTCAGCCCGCCCAGCTTGTAGTTCTCCACCAGTACGTCGGCCCGGGCGGCAAGGCGGCGGATCAGTTCCTGGCCGTCGGGGCTGGCCATGTCGATGGTCACCGAGTGCTTGCCCCGGTTGGCCGCCAGATAATAGGCGGCGTCGCCCTTTTCCCCCGTCTGGGGATCGGCCAGGAAGGGCGGGCCCCAGCCTCTTGTGTCGTCGCCGGAACCGGGCTTTTCCACCTTGATCACCCGGGCGCCCAGATCGGACAGCATCTGGGTGCACCAGGGACCGGCCAGCACGCGGCTGAGGTCGAGGACCAGGATGTCGTCGAGGGCCCGCATGGAATGCTTCCTTACTTCTTACTGTGTCAGACGGGACAGAATGGTCAGCCAACCGGTCAGCACCGCGAAGGCCGCCAGGGTGAACAGGCCGTTCCAGCCCAGAACGATGGTCTTGGCCGGCTTGCCCACCAACTCGCCCAGCAGCATGGCCGAGGCGGTCATGGCCGAGGAATTGATGGCCAGGCACCAGCCGCTGATCAGGCCCAGCGCCAGGGATTCGGTCGAAAGCGGCAGGCCGGGCGCCGCCCGGAGCGCCGAGGCGATGATGGTGACGGAAACGATGGGGTTGATGCCGATCAGGGCCGGAGCCACCACCGCCAGGATGGCCAGGGCCGGCAAGATGACCGGCGGCAGCAGCGGCGAGGCGATCAGCGCTCCCAGGGTCTCGGGCGGGATCATGGCGGAGAACAGGGTGCCGATGAATCCGGCCGAGGACAGGATGGCGATCTCGGTGCGGTAGGCGGGGAAGGTGTTGGCCGCCTGGGTGACCACGCGATGGGCCACGGCGGCGCTGCCGCTGGCGATGCCGCCCTCCAGATACTGGCTGGCCAGCCAGCCCAGGCCGACCAGCGGGGTGGAGACCAGCATGGCGCGGCTGAGCGGCACGCCCAACAGCCACTCGAACACCAGCGCCATCAGGAAGACCAGCAGCACCAGCCCGGCCACGCCGCCCAGGGCGGCGAGGTCGCGGGTAGGCTCGGTGGGCGGCACCAGATGGCGCAGATGGGCGGGGGCCTGGATGCGGTCCTGCACCCAGCCGAGCCCCAGGATCATGGCGCCGGTCGCCATGCCCAACGGCAGCATGGAGCTCCAGTGCAGGCTGGGCAGGGCGGTCAGCATCACCGCCAGGGAAATGGACAGCGGCGAGGCCAGCGGCGTGATGGAAAAGCCGCGCAGCAGGGCCATCACCATGCGGCGCTCGCGGATATCCCTGATCTGCTCGTTGCCGCCCGCCGCTTCCAGCGAGTTGCGGTGCTTGATCATGATGCCCAGCAGGCTCAGCACGCCGATATTGAGGATGATGCCGAACAAATAGCCGCCGACGGTCAGCAGGGCATAGCGCCGCCCCGGTGTCTGGTTGACGAAGAAGGTGGAGCAGCGGCTGACCAGGGGCGAGGTGCGGGCGGCTTCGCGCAAAAAGAACTGGTTGGCGAAGAAGGTGGCGAAGAAGGCGCCGGTATCCAGGGACGAGGCGATGACCTTGACGGGGTCGGCGGTGCCGGCCACGGCGGCGCCCATGGTCAATCCGATGGCAAGGCCGACCATCACCTTGGCGTTGACCGCCATTTTGCGCCATTCCGCCGCCAGATAGGCGACCAGCAGCACCCGCGCCCCCATGCGCAAGATTTCGGCCGGCACGATCACGTCGCCCAGCACGCAGGCGATCATGCCGAGCAGCAGCAGGGCGGAGGCACGGGTGCCGGTCATGGCGCCGCAAGTCCCTTCAGCCGGGCCAGCGCCGCCCTGGCCTCGTCCTCGAAGCGGGCAACGATGGCGGCCAGTGGCTCGATGCGGTCGGCGAAGGCCACCGACTGGCCCACCGACAGGGCGGCCTTGCTCCAGTCGCCGGTGCGATAGGCCTCGCGGCCCACCTTGCCGGAAATATGCGGCATCAGCGCCTCGATACCGGCACCGTCCGATTCCAGGGCCTGGACCGTGGCGGTCGCCTCGTTACGCAGGACACGGGCGGTGTTGCGCAGACTGGACAGGATCAGGGTGGTCTCGGTCTCGTCGGCCTCGATCAGGCGGCGCTTGTAGTCGGCATGGGCCCAGATTTCGTCGGCCACCAGGAAGCGGGTGCCCACCACCACGCCGTCGGCCCCCAGCGCCAGGGCGGCCACCAGATGGGCGCCCGTGCCGATGCCGCCGCCCACCAGCAACGGAATGGACAGTTTGGCCGCCGCCACATTGGCCTGCACCATGGTTCCCACCATGTCCATGCCGGGATGGCCGCCGCATTCGGCGCCGACCACCGCCACGGCGTCGACGCCTTCGGCCTGGGCCTTCTGGGCGTATTTCACCGCCGGCACCTTGTGCATCACCTTGATGCCGGCCGCCTTGAGAGCCGGCAGGTAAGGGGCGGGATTGCGGCCCGAGGTCTCGACGAAGGGCACGTCCTCCTCGACGATCAGATCGAACACCGCCTGGGTGCGCTCGCCCTGGACCAGCTTGGGCAGCATGGAGACGTTGACGCCGAACGGCTTGCCCTCGGCCAACTCGCGGCACCTGCGGATGGCGGTCCTGAGGTCGGCCAATTCCTCGTAGCTGGCGGCGGTGATGAAACCGCAGATGCCGGCCCGCGCCGCGGCGGCCACGTAATCCGGCGTCGCCAGCCATTGCAGCCCGCCGGCCAGCACCGGCAGGCGGATGCCGAACAGCTCGGTGATGCGGGTGGAGAACAGGGGGGTCACAGCGCCACGCCCTCCGGGGTCTCGCTGCCGGTGCGATAGCGGAAGGTGCCTTCGCCCATGGCGATCAGCTTGCCGTTCTCGTCGAGGACTTCGGAGGAGCAGAACACGATACGGCTGCCGCCGGCCTTCTTGCGGCCGACGGCACGGATGATGCCGTGGCGGGCCTGGCCGGTGAAGCTGGTCGTCAACTGCAGGGTGACGACGCGACGCACCCGTCCGGGAAAGGGACAATAGGTAGCGGCGAAACCGCATGAGGTATCGATCAGGGTGGCGAGCACGCCGCCATGGACCAGACCGGCCCGGTTGCAGTGCTTTCGCTCGATGGCGAGCTCCAGCACGGCGCGGTCCTCGGACCATTCCACCAGATGGTAGTCCAGCAGTTCCTGGAAGCCCGATCTGGGCTCGCCGTCCAGCAGATCAGTGCTCATGGAGGGTATCCCTGGCGAAGTAGAGGTCGTGGAGGCGGCCAAGATCAACCGAGGCCGCCGCTTCGGACAAGACCACCTTGCCGCCCCTGACCAGATAGACGTGGTCGGCGATCTTGAGCGCCTTGTTGGTGTTCTGCTCCACCAGCACGATGGTGCGGCCATCCTGCTTCAGGCGGTCGAGGATGCCCATCACCTCGTCCACCACCACGGGGGCGAGGCCGAGTGACGGCTCGTCCACCAGGATCAGCTTGGGCTCCTCCATCAGGCCGCGCCCCATGGCCAGCATCTGCGCCTCGCCGCCCGAAAGCGCGCCCGCCAACTGGTCGCGGCGCTCGTAGAGGCGGGGGAACATGTCGTAGACCATTTTCAGGTTACGGGGCGCGTTGGCCCGGCACTTCTTGGGGAAGGCTCCCATCATCAGGTTGTCGGCCACCGTCATGTCGCGGAACACCATGCGGCCTTCCGGGATCATGGCGATGCCGTCGGCCACCATGTCCCAGGTGGGGGCGTTGGTGCGGTCGGCACCCTGATAGAGGACCCGGCCCGAGCCGGTCTTCACCAGCCCCATGATGGCGCGCAAAAGCGTGGTCTTGCCGCCGCCGTTGGGGCCGAGGATGCAGGTGAGCTTGCCTTCCTCGATGGTGAGCGACAGGTCCCACAGGACGTTGATGGAGCCGTAGCCGGCCCTTAGGGATTCGATCTCAAGCAGCTTCGCCACCGGTGTAGCTCCTGATGACTTCGGGGTCGTTGAACACGTTTTCGGGGCTGCCCTCGGCGATCAGACGGCCGAAGTTCAGCACCACCACGCGGGGACACAGGCGGGTGATGGTCTCGATGTCGTGCTCGATGATCAGCAGGGCCAGGCCGTAACGCTGCCGCACCTCGGACAGCGTATGCATGAAGGCGCGCTTGCCCGCCGTCTCGAGCCCGGCCAGCACCTCGTCGAGCATCAGCAGCTTGGGGTTGGTGGCGAGCGCCTTGCCCACCTCCAGCGCCTTCTGCTCGGTCAGCGCCAGCGAGGTGGCGGCGTCGGAATCCGCCTTGTGGCCCAGCTTCAGCAGGTCGAGGATTTCCTCGATCCGCTGCTTGTCGATGCGCCCGGTGGCGAAGCGCGACGCCACCATCAGGTTTTCCCGCACCGTCAACTCGTGCATGGGCTGGGGCACCTGGAAGGCGCGGCCGATGCCGGCCCGCGCCCTGGTGTGGATGGGCATGGCCACCAGATCGCGGCCCAGGAAGCGGGCCTTGCCCCGCGTGGGGCGCACCAGCCCCGACACGGCGTTGAACAGGGTGGTCTTGCCCGCCCCGTTGGGGCCGACCAGACCGAGTACGTCGCCTTCCGCCATGGAGAAGGTGACGTCTCCCACCGCGATCAGGCCGCCGAAGGCCACGGTGATGCCGTCAAGCTCAAGCAGCATGGGCCGGGCCCTCCTTGCGCGACAGTTTGGCCATCAGCAGGGGCATCAGGCCGCCCGGACTGAACAGGATCATGGCGCCCAGCAGCACGCCCAGCACGATCTGATGGCCCTGGGGCAGGATGGGCTTGAAAGCCAACTGGTCGACCAAATAGACCACCACCGCGCCCACCAGCGGGCCGGTCACCGTGCGATAGCCGCCGAAGATGGCCGAGACGATGGCCAGCGTCGTCCACTGCCCGGCAAAGGCGTAGTCAGGCTCCAGGAAGTTGATGTAATGGGCGTTGAAGGCGCCGACCATGCCGGTGATGAAGGCGGAAACCACCAGCATCCAGGCTTTCAGCACGGTGGAGTTGACCCCCACCACGCGGGTGGCGTCCTCGCTGTCGTGCATGGCCTTGAGCGCCAGGCCATAGGCGCTGCGGCGGATCAGGTGATAGACCGCCATGGCCGCCACCACGATGGTCAGGATGACGAAATAGCCGCCCAGCTTGGAGCCGAAATCCAGGCCCAGCACGGTGGGCAGGCGGGGAATGGACAACAGCCCCGCCGCGCCGCCGGTGACCGGCTTCATCTCGGTGGCCAGGATACGGAAGATCTCGGCATAGGCCAGGATGGCGAGGGCGAAATAGGGGCCGCGCAACCGCAGCGCCGGCATGGTCGCCACCGAGGCCACGGCGGCACCCAGGCCGGCGACCAGCATGGCGGGGAACACCGGCCAGCCCCCCCTGAGCGTCAGCAGGGCCGAGACGTAGGCACCGACTCCGAAGAACGCGGCGTGGCCGAAGCTGACCATGCCGCCCAGATTGCCCAGCAGCGCCCAGGCCACCGCGATGCCGCCGATGGTCAGCGCCGCGACGATCAGGCCGATGACATAGGCGTTGGAGCCCACCGCCAGCGGCACGGCGATATAGGAGAAGGCCAGGAAGGCGGCGATCTTGATCACGTTGCTCATGCTTACCCCCGCCGCTTGGCGCGGCCGAACAGGCCGGACGGCATCAACAGCAGCACCACCAGGAACAGCACCATGCCGGCCAGTTCCTGCAGCGCCGACGACGCCATGGTGACGGTCAGGCTTTCCACGATGCCCAGCAGCACGGCGCCCAGCAGCACGCCGGGCACCGAGCCCATGCCGGCCAGCACGGTGATGATGAAGGCCTTGACCGTCAGGTGATGGCCCATGGCGGGCTGGATCACCTTGGCGGTGTAGATGGCGACACCCGCCACGGTGGCCAGCAGGCCGGACACAGCGAAGGAGAGCACCTCCGTCAATTGCGGGTTGACGCCCATCAGCTTGGCGGCGTCGCGGTTGGAGGCGACGGCGCGCAAGGCCCTGCCGTACCAGCTTTTTTCCAGCCACCACCACACGGCGCCCACCAGGATGATGCCGAGCGCGGCGAACACCAGTTCGGCCTGCATGGCGAACAGCGTATCGAACAGGATGGTGGCGTCGTGGTACCACGGCGTGGTGGCGGAATGGATGTCCGCCGACCAGATCATCAGCACCGCGTTGGTGAGGATCACCCCGATGCCGAAGGTCAGGATCAGCGAGTTCAGCTCGCGATCCTTCTTGATCATGCTGACCAGGTAATAGACCACCATGGCGGTCGCCACCACCACGGCCAGGGCCAGCGGCAGCGAGGCCAGGGGGTCGAGACCCAGCTTTTCCTCGGCGGTGTAGCTGATATAGGCGCCCAGCAGCACCAGCTCGCCATGGGCGAGGTTGATGACCCGCATGGTGCCGAACACCAGCGCGAGGCCGAGGGCGATCAGGGCGTAATACGCCCCCGACAGCACCCCGGAGAACAGGGATTGAAGGGTAAGTTCAAGCATGGACTCGGACCCTGGAACAGGAAATGGGCAATTCCATTCCCGTCATCACCGGGCTTGACCCGGTGATCCACGCGGTGTCGCCATTCCTGCGGTATCGGCGGCGGCGGGGCGTGGATGCCCGGAACAAGTCCGGGCATGACGGGAAAAATTCAGCGTTTCTCACCACGGAACGGCGGGGTACTTCACCTTGCCGGTGGCGGCGTCACTGGGCCACACCAGCACCACCTTGCCCGCCTGGTGCTGGCCCATGCGGTGGGTGAATTCCGGGTTGTCGCCGGATTCGTCGAAGCGGACCTTGCCGATCACCGTGTCGGCCTGGGTCTTGCGCATCTCGGCGGCGATGCCGCCCTTGTCCACGGTGCCGGCATCGGCGGCGCGGGCCACCGCCTCGAACAGCAGCTTGGACTGCACGTAGCCGAAGATGCCCAGGTAATCGGGAGCCTTGTTGAACATCTTCTGGTAGGTCTCGGCGAATTCCTTGGCCTCGGGCGTGGTGAACTCGGCCGGGAAGGACAGGGTCGAGGTACCCGAGACGTTTTCCATCAGGTCGGGGAACTCGGTGGCCATCTTGGAGGTGGCGAGCGACCACACGCCGGCGATGGTCTTGATGTCGGGCTTCAGAACCTTGGCGGCGCGCAGGATGCCCACGTAATCGTTCTCGTAGCCGATCATGGCGATGGCGTCGGGACGGTCCTGCAGCTTGATCTTGTGGATGATCGGCTTGAAGTCGTTGGTGGCCGGATCAAAGGCGTGCATGGTGACCTTGACGCCCTTGGGCGACAGGCCGGATTGCAGCATCTTGGCCACTTCCTCGGTGGCTTCCTTGGTGGAATAGACCACCGCCACCGATTTGACGCCCATCTCGCCGAACATGCCCATCAGGGCGCGGGCATAGCCTTCCGAGCTGTTGATGCGGAAGAAGGTCTTCAGGTTGCGCTTGGTCAGCTCGGTGGCGACGCCGCCCGAGGTGATGTAGACCTTGCCCAGCTTCTCGGCGGCTTCCGAGGCCGGGCCGATGATGTTGGAACCGTATCCGCCGGTATAGGCGACCACCCCGTCGGCGGCCAGCTTCTCCACGGCGCCCACCGCCTTGGCGGGCGAGGATTCATCGTCGATGGTCACGATCTTGACCGTGTGCTTGCCGTTCTTCTTGTTGAACATCTCGGCGGCCACCTGGATGCCCTCGTTCATGGCGGTGCCGACCCGGGCGAGATTGCCCGACAGCGGAATCTCGGCGCCGATCTTGAACTCGGCGGCCTTGGCCGGGGCAAGGCCCAGCATCAGCGACAGGGCGAGAGCCGAAACACAGAGCTTGCTCTTGGACATTATTTGCTTCCTCCCAACGTTCAAAGATTGTCGTAGCTGTGGCTTCTTGCCGCCTCGGCGAGGCGGTTCTTCAGGATCTTGCCGGTGGCCCCGGCGGGCAGGTGCCCGACCACCACCACCTCGCCCGGCCGCTTGTAGGGGGCGAGGCGGGTGGCGGCCCATTCCTCCAGCTCGGTGGCGGCAAGCTCGGTGCCCGGCGCCACCTGGACGAAAGCCACCACCTCCTCATTGCCGTCGGCGGCGGGGCGGCCCACCACGGCGGAATGGGTGACCAGCGGATGGGCGTTGAACACCGCCTCCACCTCGGCGGGATAGACGTTGAAGCCCGAACGGATGATCAGCTCCTTGGCGCGGCCCACGATGAACAATGCCCCATCGGGGTCGCGTCGCGCAAAGTCGCCGGTGTTGAGCCAGCCCTCGGCATCGATCACCTCATCGGTCATTCCTGGGGCGCGGTAATAGCCCTTCATGGTGCCGGGACCCCGGCTCCACAATTCGCCCACCTGGCCGTCGGGCATGTCCTGGCCGTCGGGACCGACGATACGCGCCTCGACGCCGGGCAGGGCGTGGCCCACCGAGCAATCGCCGCGCGGCGCGTCCAGGCGGGTCTGGCAGATGGTCGGCGCCGATTCGGTCAGGCCGTAGCCGTTGTTCAGCACCCGGCCGAACAGCGCCTCGGTCTCGGCCTTGATGGCCGGGTCGAGCGGCGACCCGCCCGCCGACAGGAAGCGAAGCGCCGGGGCCTCCACCTTGGCGCCGGAGAGGCGGATGTGTTCCAGGAACTTGGCGAACATGGCCGGCACGCCGTTCCACATGGTGAGACCGGCCTTGAGGTCGGCCAGCACCTGGGCCGGCGCGAAGCGCGGCGCCACATGCAGGCAGGCGCCGCCATAAAGCGTTCCCACCAGCACCGAGGCCAGCCCGAAGACGTGGGACATGGGCAGCACGCCATAGGCCACGTCGCCGGCGCCCATATCGCGCAGGCCGCCCGATACCGCCCCCACGAACATGACGTTGCGATGGGTGAGCATGACGCCCTTGGGGGTGCCCGTGGTGCCCGAGGTGTAGATCAAGGCCGCCACCTGGCCGTTGCCGGGCTCCACCGGCTCGGGCTGACATTGGGCGTTGAGCGGCCCCACGGCGAAGCTGCCGAGGAAGGGCAGGGACCGCAGTTCCGCGCCGTGCCGTCTGGCGTGGGCGGTGGCCTCCGCCGAGACATCGGTGGTGTAGATCACCCGCCTTGCGCCGCAATGGTCGCGGATCGTGTCGATCTCGCGCTCGGACAGTCGTGCGTTGATGATCGCCGCCCAGGCGTCAAGCTCGCCCGCCGCCAGGATCAGGGCCACCAGGGTCAGGCTGTTCTCGCCCACCAGCATCAGCCGGTCGCCGGGACGCACCTGCAATTGGCGCAGCAGCGTCCCGGCCTCGTCCATGGCCTCGCCCAACTGGGCATAGGTCCAGCGGGTCTCTCCCTGGATCATGGCCGGGGCCTGGGGCGTGCGTCGCTGCCACTGCCGCGCCAGCTGGGCCAGCCGGGGCGGCAGGTCGGCCAGGATATCGGCCGTGGTCCGCATCAGGCGATGTCCTTCAGCATGTTGCGCGCGATGACCAGTTGCTGGATCTGGGTGGTGCCCTCGTAGATGCGGAACAGACGGACGTCGCGATAGAACCGCTCGATGCCGTAATCGGCGATGTAACCGGCGCCGCCATGGACCTGCACGGCGCGGTCGGCAATGCGGCCCACCGCTTCCGAGGCGAACATCTTGCAGCAGGCCGCCTCGGTGGAGACGTTCTGGCCCAGGTCCTTCTTGCGCGCCGCGTCCAGCACCATGCAGCGCGCCGCATAGGCCTCGGTGCGGGAATCGGCCAGCATGGCCTGGATCAGTTGGAACTCGCCGATGGGCTTGCCGAACTGTACCCGCTCGGCGGCGTACTTGACGCTGTCCCTGATCAGGCGCTCCGACACGCCGACGCAGGTGGCCGAGATGTGCAGGCGGCCGCGATCCAGAACCTTCATGGCGGTCTTGAAGCCCTGGCCCTCGACGCCGCCGATGATGTTGGCGGCGGGCACGCGGACGTCCTCGAGGATCACGTCGCAGGTGTGGGCGCCCTTTTGGCCCATCTTCTTGTCGATCTTGCCCAGGCTGAGGCCGGGGGAATCGGCGTCGACGATGAAGGCCGTGATGCCGCCCGCGCCCTTATTGTTGGGATCGGTACGGGCCATCAGGGTGAAGATGGAGGCTTCCGGCGCGTTGGTGATGAAGCGCTTGGTGCCGTTGACGATGTAATGGTCGCCGTCGCGGCGCGCCGTGGTGCGCAAGGACGCGGCGTCCGAGCCGGCATTGGGCTCGGTCAGGGCGAACGAGGCGATCAGTTCGCCGGTGGCGAGGCGGGGCAGGTACTTCTGCTTCTGCTCCTCCGTGCCGTCGATGATGATGCCCTGCGAGCCGATGCCGTTATTGGTGCCGAAGATGGAGCGGAAGGCCGGCGAAGTCTGGCCGATCTCGAAGGCGCACAGCACCTCCTCCTCCATGGTCAGGCCCAGTCCGCCGTATTCCTCGGGGATGGACAGGCCGAACAGGCCCAATTCCTTCATCTCGGCCACGATCTCGGGCGGAAGGGCGTCGTCCTCGGCGATGCGCTCCTCGTTGGGCACCAGGCGCTCGCGCACGAAGCGCGAAAGGGTGTCGAGCAACTGATTGAGGATTTCCTGGTCACGGATCATGTCGGTCTCGTCCCGTCTTGGATGGATTGGAGTCAGCGGCGTCCCAGCGCCGCCTCGATCTTGCGGGCCACCGCCACCAGGCGGGGGCCGAGGTCGCCTTCCAGGCGCTCGCGCGACAGCAGGAAGGCGGCTCCGCCGCAGTTGAGCGCCACCACGGTGCCGGTGGCCGGATTGGTCAACGCCACGCCCACGGCGTGGACGTCGCTCTGCCAGTCGCCCACCGACATGGTGAAGCCACGGGTGGCGTATTCGCGGAAGGCCCGTTCCAGGCCCAGCTTGATGCGCGGCCAGTCGTCGGGATGACGCTTCCTGACCTCGTCGAGGATGGGATTGCGCTCGGCCTCGGGGATCGCCGCCAGGAAGGCGCGGCCCATGGCGGTGGTCGCCACCGGAATGCGCGAGCCCACCGACAGGCGGATGGTCAGCGCCCCTTTGCCGCGGCAGGATTCCACGTAGATCATGCTGGTGCGGTCGTGGCTGCCCAGCGACACCGCCACGTCGGAGTAATCGGCCAGCTCCTGCATCAGCGGGCGGGCCACATGGCGGATGTCCATGCCGGCCAGGGCGGTGTAGCCCAGCGACAGCACGGCGGTGCCCAGCTTGTACTTGGAATAGCGGTCGATATAGATCAGGTAGCCCAGCTTGGTCAGCGTGTAGGTCAGACGCGATATCGTCGGCTTGGGCAGTCCGGTGCGCGCCGCGATCTCCTGGTTGCCCAGCATGGCGTCGTTGGCGCGGAAGCAGCGCAGCACCTCGAGTCCACGCGACAGCGCC
>Ga0265320_10002087_pt1 | contig 14061 bp, 5 predicted proteins | sample 4827metaG_FD_202087 | JGI IMG/M metagenome (GOLD analysis project Ga0265320, IMG submission 202087) | Rhizosphere microbial communities from Carex aquatilis grown in University of Washington, Seatle, WA, United States - 4-8-27 metaG | ecosystem: Host-associated > Plants > Roots > Rhizosphere >...
TCGAGGCGCACCAGCCGGCCGTGGTTCAGAAAGACGAGGGGCTCGCCAGCCTGATTGTGCTGAAAACCTTCGCCGGCAAGGCCGACGAGGCGATCGCCCTCCTGCAGGGCCGCACGTTCAGTGTCTGGGAAGGCGGCACGCGCTTCGACACGGGCCAGGCCTGGATCGACGCCCACCTCGTGCGCGGCCGGCAGCGGCTCGCCGCCAAGCAGAACCGCGAGGCGCTGGCGGATTTCACGGCCGCGCTGAACATTCCCGCCAACCTGCGCGCGACCGACCGTGGCACCAGCGGCGCCCGCCAGGCGGAAATTTCCTACTGGATCGGCTGCGCCCACGACGCGCTCGGCGAGCACGACGAGGCCCGCAAGGCGTGGACGGAGGTCGCTTCCAGCAACGATGCAGGCGGAGCCGGCGCCCGCGGTGGCGGCAGGGGAGGGATGGGCAACGCCGTTTCCTCGCGCGGCCTCCAGCGTTATTATCAGGCGCTGGCCTTGGCCCGCCTCGGACAGAACGACCGCGTCGAGTCCATCTACCGCGAACTCGTTTCCTCGGGCACCGCCGCGCTCCAGCAGGCGTCCGCTCCCGACACCGGCTCGCCTGCCTTCGCCCGCCAGTCCCCGCGCGCACGGATGGCCGCCGCGCACTACGTGGCCGGCCTCGGCTACAGCGGCCTCGGCGACAAGGACAAGGCCCGCGCGGAATTCTCCGCCGCGCTCGCCTCCGCCCCCGACCTCCTCGGCGCCAAGCTCGCCCTCACGCAGCTGTGAGGGCGGGTAGGGCGCGTTATCCTTAACGCGCCGTGTTTGAGTTCGTCGGTGTCCAACCGGCGGGTTAAGAATAACCCGCCCTACCTTCTCTCCCCCCATGCGCATCACCCCACTCATCTTCGCCGGCGCCTTCGCCGCGCTCCTGCTCCCCGCCGCCCGCTCCGCCGACACCGAATCGGCCGTGCTCACGATCGACGCCTCGCATCCCGGTGCGGTCATCAACCCCAACCTCTACGGCCAGTTCACCGAGCACCTCGGGCGCTGCGTCTACGAGGGCATCTGGGTCGAGCCTGACTCGAAGATCCCGAACGTCCGCGGCATCCGCAGCGACGTCGTGGCTGCGCTGAAGCAGCTGAAGGTCCCGCAGGTGCGCTGGCCGGGCGGCTGCTTCGCTGACGAGTACCACTGGCGCGACGGCATCGGCCCGCGCGAGTCGCGTCCGTCGATGATCAACACCCACTGGGGCGGCGTGGTGGAGAACAACCACTTCGGCACCCATGAGTTCCTCGATTTCTGCGAGCAGGTCGGCTGCGAGCCCTACATCTGCCTGAACGTCGGCAGCGGCACCGTGCAGGAGGCGATGGAATGGGTGGAGTACATGACCTCCGATGCCGACTCGCCCATGGCCAACCTCCGCCGCAAGAACGGCCGCGACAAGCCCTGGAAGGTCCACTACCTCGCCATCGGCAACGAAAGCTGGGGCTGCGGCGGCAACATGACCCCGCAGTTCTACGCGGACAATTACCGGCGCTACAACACGTTCGTCAAAAACTACGACCGCGACGACCCGATCAGCCGCATCGCGTGCGGACCGAACAGCGACAACTACGAGTGGACCGACACCCTGATGAAGAACGGCGGCCGAATGAACGGCCTCGCGCTCCACTACTACACGCTGCCGTCCGGCAGCTGGCAGGGCAGCAAGGGCAGCGCCACGGAGTTCGGCGAGGACCAGTATTTCGCCACCCTGCGCAACACCCTGAAGATGGAGGAGCTCATCACGAAGCACTCCGCCATCATGGACAAGTACGACCCGCAGAAACGCGTCGGCCTCGTTGTCGACGAGTGGGGCGTCTGGACCGACGTCGAGCCCGGCACCAACCCCGGCTTCCTCTACCAGCAGAACACGCTGCGCGACGCGATCCTCGCGGCGATGAACCTGCACATGTTCCAGGCGCACGCCGACCGCGTGACGATGGCCAACATCGCCCAGATGATCAACGTGCTCCAGTCGATGATCCTGACCGACAAGGAGAAGATGCTCCTCACGCCGACCTACCACGTTTTCGAGATGTTCAAGGTTCACCAGGGTGCCACCTCGCTGCAGCTCCAGCTCACGAGTCCCGACTACGTTGTTGGCGCGGAAAAAATCCCCGCCCTCAGCGCGTCCGCCTCGCGCGACGCCGCCGGCAAAATCCACCTCTCGCTGGCCAACGCCGACCCGAAGAACCCGATCACCCTCAGCTGCAAGCTGGTCGGCGCGTCCTCGAAGTCCGTCTCCGGCCGGATCCTGACCGCCCCCACGTTCACTGCTCACAACACCTTCGCGGACCCGAACGCCGTGACACCGCGGAACTTCGAAGGCGCCAAGCTCACCGGCGACGCCCTCACCGTCACTCTGCCCGCGAAATCCGTGGTTATGCTGGAGCTGCTGTGACCTCTGCCACCGTTGGTCGACGGCAAAGACCATACATCATCTCTTGTTTGGTGGCGATCCCCTCGGACTTACCCAGCGATTGGCCGAGCTATATCTGGATGGCTCCTACCATGTGCCACATCTTGGCATTAGTGCCCTGGGTGAATTAGCCGGCTGGGGATTGCCTGATGTTTTTCCCCTGCGAAACAATCGAACAAACAAGGCGTTGTTTGCCCTCGGACATGACGTATTCGTGTTCAGCGACTGAGTAATTACGTCGCGCCGATCAGTTCACTGCCCTGCCGCGCGAGAAGGCTTCGTTAATTTCCGCTGGATGCTCGATGTGTTGCGTGAGTCAACGCAGAGTCGAAAGCGCTCGCGGGTGCCAGTTCACTCTCTTTCCTCCTACTTCTTTTTGATTTTCTTCCCCATCGACTGCGATGCCGACCCAATCCTTTGAAACTGCGCGCAAATTCGTACGATCACTGAGGCTGACGTCCGCCAATGATTTTTATGTCTGGACGAGCGGCCGGCGCCATGATCTGCCGCCGAAGCCGAAAGGGATTCCGAGCAATCCCCACCACGTTTACCGGGACGACTGGGCTGGGTTCCCGGACTGGCTCGGGATCGATAACATTGCGACGTATCGTCGAACGTTCGCGCCGTTTGAAGAAGCCCGTGCGTTTGTCCGCGATCTGAATCTTGAATCTGGCAAGGAGTGGAGGAGGTATTGTGCCGGAAATATTCCCTCTTTGGGAAATCTTCCGGTTTGGCTGCCAACCAATCCGAATCTGACCTATCGCGACAAGGGATGGGCCGGGATGAAGGATTGGCTGGGAACCGGCGACAAAACCGCGCCCCAACTGTCGCGGATGGTGACATTGCCGGAAGCGCGAAAATTCGCACGGTCGCTGAGGCTGAAATCCTGGCTGGAATGGAGGGCTTACGTCAGCGGAAAACGGCCGGATCTTCCCGGGAAACCCAAGGATATCCCGGCGGTGCCGAACGCCTGCTACAGGACCAAAGGTTGGATTTCGTATGGCGACTTTCTCGGATGCAATACCGTAGCTTGGCACCAAATGAAATGGCGGTCATTCGAAACGGCCCGCGCCCACGTACGTAAACTTGGAATAAGGAATATGGCCGAGTGGCGAAAATGGGTAAAAGCCGGCTCAAAGCCGGAGGACATTCCCGCAAATCCAGATAAAGCTTACTCCGCCTCTTGGATTGGATGGAGGGACTGGCTCGGTTAGGAATCCGGCCTTCATTATCAGTGCCCATCCGTGCCATCTGTGGCCAAGATCCAATTGCGCTGCCGCTTGAAAAGCCGGGTTTGAAACCGCCGCTCTCTTCCTGTTGGGTGGATTGGTCCCAGCCCCATGTCCGCGTCCCTCTCCATGCCTTCTATCCGTCTCTGCATCGCCGGCCTCTGTCTTCTGCTTGCGGCGGCGGCATCCGCGATGGAAGTGACCATCGATGCCAGCGCGCCCGCTCCGGCGCCGCTGGCTTTCGCTGTTGGCGGCAAATCGCCCGCCGGTCACGAGCTGTCGGCCAACAGCCGCTATCTCACCCTCGACGGGCGGCCGTGGTTTCCGGTGATGGGTGAGTTTCATTACTCGCGCTACCCGGCGGCGGAGTGGGAGACCGAAATCCTCAAGATGAAGGCCGGTGGCATCAACGTGGTCTCGACCTACGTCTTCTGGCTGCATCACGAGGAGACCGAGGGGAAGTTCGACTGGTCGGGTCAGCGCGACCTGCGGCAGTTCGTTTCCCTGTGTGCAAAGCACGGGCTCTACGTCTGGGTGCGGATCGGGCCGTGGGATCACGGCGAGGCGCGCAACGGCGGGTTTCCCGACTGGGTCGTCAAGCTCGGCCAGACCCGCACCAATGCCCCGGCCTACCTCGCGCACGTGAAGACGTTTTACGGCGAGATCGGCCGGCAGCTGAAGGGGCTCTTCTGGTCGGACGGCGGCCCCATTGCCGGCGTCCAGATCGAAAACGAATATCACCCTGGCAAGGGTGGCATCGAGCATATGCAAACGCTCCTGCAGCTGGCGCACGAGTCCGGCATCGACGCCCCGTTCTACACGGCGACGGGCTGGGACAACGCGACGATTCCCGCCACCGGATTCCTTCCGGTCTTCGGCGGTTACACCGAGCAGTTCTGGAGCGCCAGCCTCACGGAGCTTCCGCCCAACCAGAACTTCTTCTTCACCGCCATCCGCGCCGAGGACAACGTCATGGGCGACCTCACACCGAAGAATCCAGGCTACAACTCCAAGTACGACGGCTTCCCCTTCCTCACTGCCGAGATGGGCGGCGGCATGTCGATCGCCTACCACCGTCGGCCGGTCATGTACGCGGACGACTCCACCGCCGCTGCGCTCGTGAAGCTCGGCGCGGGCATCACCGGCCTCGGCTACTACATGTACCACGGCGGCACGAACCCCGCCGGCCTCACCTCGCTGCAGGAAACCCAGTCCGTCTGGAACGGCTACAACGACATGGAGGCCAAGTCCTACGACTTCCAGGCGCCGCTCCGCGAGTTCGGCCAGTTCAACGGCTCGTACCGGACGATGCGCGTGCTGCATCTCTTTCTCCACGACTTCGGCGGGTCGCTCGCGGCGATGCCAGCTTATTTTCCAACGCAGATGCCGAAGAGCCGCGACGACACCGCGACTCCGCGGGTCACGGCGCGCACGGACGGACACAGCGGCTTCATTTTCATCAACAACTACCAGCGCCTGCACCCGCTCGGCCCCAAGGCGGACTTCCAGGTCGTGCTGAATCTCCCGTCCGGCTCGCTCAGGATTCCTAGCCAGCCCACCGTGATTCCCGCCGGCGCCTACACGCACTGGCCGGTGAATCTCGATGTGGGCGGCGTAACGCTGCAGTACGCCACGGCGGAATTGCTCTGCAAGCTCGACGCGCCGGACACGCTGGTCTTTTCCGCCTGGACCGGACTGCCGGCCGAATTCGCGTTCGCGACCGCCCCCGGCGACGTCGTGACGGCGCCGCACGCCAAGCTCATGCGCGAGGCCGGAGTCACCTACGTGAGCGGCATCGCGCCCGGTACGGACGTCGCGATCGAGGTCAGCCACGCGGCCGGCGGGCACGCGCAGATCCTCGTGCTGCCGCGCGGCCAGGCGCTCTCCCTCGCGAAGACGAACCTCGCCGGCTGGGACCGTCTCATCGTTTCCCCCGGGGACATTTATTTCGACCGCAACCAGGTTCATGTTTCCTCCCGCGACACCGCCAACCTGGAGGTTGGGGTCTATCCGGCGCTGGCGAAACCGGGCGGCTCGTTCCGCGCCGCGGAGGTCGACGGGGTCTTTCAGCAGTATGTTCCGGCTCGCAAAATCGCGCCGGTGCATGCGGCCGTGGAAGTGAAGTTGGAAAAGTCGGCGGCGCCCTCCACGCCGGTCCGGATGAATCCCAACCCCAAGCGCCACGTGGCCATGGAGCCGGAGGACGCGGACTTCGAACGTGCCGCCGAATGGAGCCTGCAGGTGCCGCCCGAGGCGCTGGACGGGTCGCGCAGCTTCCTGGAGATTTCCTACGTAGGCGATGTGGCCCGCCTCTACGCCGGCACGCGTTTCGATAACGACAATTTCTACAAGGGCACGACATGGGAGATCGGCCTTTGGCGCTTCAAGCCGGAGGAGCTCCGCCGTGGCCTCAGCCTGAAGATCCTTCCGCTGCGGGCGGACGCGCCGCTCTACCTCGCCGCCGGCGCCCGGCCCGAATTTCCCGGCGGCGCGGACGTGGTCCGCCTCAACGAGGTGCGGATCGTCCGGGAGTATGAGGCGGTGCTCGATGCAGGTCGGTGAGCAAGAGCGCCATGAATGGCCCTGCTGCAGTCCATTTCTTTCTCTTTCCTCTTTCTCTTTCGTCAGCGCCTCGTCGGCAGGAGAAAGATTAAGAGAAAGAGGAAAGAGAAAGATTTTCTGATGAGCACAATCTGTTTTCGAGGATCATCGGCTGCCCTCCTGCGCCCGGGCGTCCGCAAGGGACGCCCCTACGTTTGGTCGATGGCCCTGCTGGCCATCTTTGCTAGCGCTGCGTCCGCTGCCAGCGCGGAGCTGACATGGATCACCACCGCGCCGCACAACGGCGATTTCGCCCTGGTGCGCGCGGGCCGCGCCGCGGACCTGCTGGTCTCCCCCGATGATTTCAAGGTCGTGTCGATCGCCGCGCACGACCTGGCTTCCGACATCGCCGAAGTCACCGGCGCGGTGGCCACGGTGCATTCGTCCGCGACGGGATTGTCCGCCCACACGGTCATCATCGGCACGCTCGGCAAGAACCCGGCCATCGATGCGCTGGTCGCGGCGGGCAAGCTCGACGCGGGCGCGCTGCGCGGACAATGGGAGGCCTTTCTCATCGCCACCGTTCCGAATCCCCTGCCGGGCGTCAGCCTGGGTCTTGTAATCGCCGGGAGCGATCGCCGCGGCACAGCCTATGGCGTCTACGAACTGTCCCAGGCGATCGGGGTTTCGCCCTGGCATTGGTGGACCGATGTCGCGCCGGACAGGAAGTCCGCGCTGTTTGTCGGCGCCGGCACGCGCCGCTTCGGGCCGCCGTCGGTGAAATACCGCGGCATTTTCCTGAACGACGAGGACTGGGGCCTAGTGCCCTGGGCATCGAAGACCTTCGAGCCCGAGTCCGGCAACGTCGGGCCGGCCACCTACGCGAAGCTCTTCGAGCTCATGCTCCGCCTGAAGGCCAACACCGTGTGGCCCGCGATGCACCCGGGGACGAAGCCGTTCAACGCGTTCCCCGAGAACAAGCAGGTGGCCGACGACTACGGCATCGTCATGGGCTCGTCCCACGCCGAGCCGATGCTGCGCAACAACGTCGGCGAGTGGACCGCGCCGCCCGAGACCTACAATTACCTCACGAACCGCGACGGCGTCCTGAAATACTGGGAGGACCGCGTCGCCGCGAACGGTCGCTACGAGAACCTCTATACCCTGGGGATGCGCGGCATCCACGATTCGAACATGCAGGGGCCGAAGACCGACCCGGAACGCATCCAGACGCTGGAGCGGATCTTCGCCGACCAGCGCGCGCTGCTGGCGAAATACGTCCGGCCCGACGTGGAGCGGGTGCCGCAGATGTTCTGCGTCTACAAGGAAGTGCTCGGGCTCTACCGGCAGGGGCTGAAGGTGCCGGATGACGTCACGATCGTCTGGCCCGACGACAACTTCGGCTACATCCGCAACTTCGCCAGTGACGAGGAGCGCAGGCGCGCCGGCGGGTTCGGCATTTATTACCATCTCTCGTACCTGGGCGCGCCGTTGTCCTACCTCTGGCTCTACACCACGCCGCCCGCGCTGGTGTGGGAGGAGATGACCAAGGCGTACGACTACGGCGCGCGCACGATCTGGATCGCCAACGTCGGCGACCTGAAGCCGTCCGAGATCGGCACGGAATTCTTCCTCCAGCTGGCCTGGGACGTGAACTGCTGGCGCCGCGACAACCTGCCGGACTATCTCATGGGTTGGGCCAGACGCGAGTTCGGCGAGGAGCACGCCGCCGAGATCGCGGAGGTCATGCGCGGCTACTACCAGCTCAACTACCAGCGCAAGCCGGAGCACCTGCAATGGTGGATGCCCGGCCAGCCGCCCCGGCCGAGTCCGTTCACCGCCGCGGAAACCCGGGAGCGGCTGGCGGCCTTCGCCCGGTTGCGCACGGCGGCCGACCGCCTCATCGACGAGCTGCCGGAGGCCAGCCACGACGCGTTTTATGAACTGGTCGATTATCCCGTTCGCGGCGCCACGCTGGCGAACGAGCGTTATTTCAAGGGAGAGCAGGCGGCGTTGACGGCGACGTCCGACCCCGTGCTTTCCTCCCGTTTGGCGGACGAAGCCCGCGCGGCCGACCGGCAGCTCACGGCCGACGCGGCGTATTACAACGACCAGCTCGCCGGCGGAAAATGGCGCGGCATGGTCTCACTCGAGCCTGCGGACAGCCAGTGGCGCAGCATGCGCATCTCGGCGTGGGCGCCCCCGCAATTTCCGGCGGCGCCGGCACCGGCGGCAACCCAGGGCGGCGCCATCGCCATCGAGGCCGGGCACTTCACCCGCGCCGTGTCCGTGGCCGACGCGACGTGGGCCGTGATCCCCGGGCTCGGCCGCACCGGCGATGCCGTGGCGGTTTTCCCTGTCACCAGGCCGGGCGTGGCTGCGGACAAGATCGCGACGGACGCCCCTTCACTCGAATATGCCGTGAGCTTTCCCGCGGCCGGCGAGTTCGTGGTCAACGTGAACCTGGTCCCGACCCAGCCGATCGTGACGGAGAACGGCCTCCGCTTCGCCGCCGCGCTGGATGACCAAGCGCCGCAGATGGTGGTCCTCAACGTAAAGGACGGCAGTGCCGACTGGGCGCAGGGCGTCCTGAACTCCACCCGGGTGGTTTCGTTCAAGCTCACGGTCCCGTCCGCCGGCGCGCACACGCTGCGGATCTACGGCGTGGATCCCGGTGTGGTGCTGGACAAGATCGTGATCGACCTCGGCGGCCTGCAGCCAAGTTACCTCGGGCCACCCGAAACGCGCTAAACACAGGCTGTCGCCGATGCATCGCGTAGGGGCGCACCTCGCGTGCGCCCGTTCTACATTCCGGATATTACACAGGAGGAATACCGAGGCCGAACCGAGATCGATCCGACGTAGGTTCGTCTCCTGTAAAAAATTCCGAAGGCTTTAACCGTGCCCTCTGTATCCTTGCTGAGGTCTCTGATTCCCCCTGAAATCCGCGAACCCCCTCGTCTTATGCCCCTCCCTCGATCGCCCGTTCGCGCCGGAATCCTCGCGCTCACTTTTGCCGCCAACGCTTTCGCCGCAGCCGCGCCAGCCGTCACGCACATCACCATTGATGCCGCCAACCCCGGCCATGCGGTCAGCCCGCTGTTGCACGGCATTTTTTTCGAGGACATCAACTACGGGGCCGACGGCGGACTTTACGCCGAACTCGTGCAGAACCGCTCGTTCGAGCATGACGAGCACACCTTTGCCTGGTCGACCGTCAGCCGGGGCGCGGCAAGTGGCACGTTCACGATCGAGTCGGCCGATCCGCTCAACCCGAAAAACACCCACTATGCCCGGCTCGTGGTCAGCGCACCCGGCAAGGGCTTCGGCGTGGCCAATGAGGGCTTTGGCGGCATCGCGCTGAAACAGGCCGAGAACTACCTCTTCAGCGTCCGCGCCCGTGGCACCGCGTCGCTGCGCGTGGTGCTCGAGGACGAGACCGGCCGCCCATTGGGCGGCGCCAGCTTTCCCGCGCCCGGCCCGGAGTGGCGGGAGCTCGACGCCACGATCCGCAGTGCGGCCACCGCCTCGCACGCGCGGCTGGTCGTGCTCGCGACCGCCGCGGGCAGCGCGGATCTCGATGTCGTCTCGCTCTTCCCCGAGCACACCTGGAAGAACCGCCGCAACGGCCTGCGCGCCGACCTCGTGCAGATGCTGGCAGATATGCACCCGGCCTTCATGCGGTTTCCCGGCGGCTGCATTGTCGAGGGCAAGGACCTGACCAACCGCTACCAGTGGAAGGACACCATCGGTGACATCGCCGCGCGCCCGCAGAACTGGAACCGCTGGCAGGACGCCGTCCGCAGCACCGCGCCGGAGTATTACCAGACCTACGGCCTCGGCTTCCTGGAGTTTTTCCAGCTCTGCGAGGATATCGGCGCCGAGCCGCTGCCAATCCTCAACTGCGGCATGGCCTGCCAATTCCAGAGCAAGCAGCTCGTGCCCCTCGCGGACATCGATCCGTTCGTGCAGGACGCGCTCGACCTCATCGAGTTCGCCAACGGGCCGGTGACGAGCGAGTGGGGCGCCAAGCGCGCCGCCCTCGGCCACCCTGAGCCATTCCACCTGAAGATGGTCGGCGTCGGCAACGAACAGTGGGGCGAGGAGTATTTCGAGCGGTACCCGATCTTCTACAAGGCGATCAAGGCGAGGTACCCCGGCATCCAGATCGTCACGGGCGCTGGCCCGGGCGTGGATGCCGGCGACCTCGCCCGCTACAAGCTCGCCTGGGACAAGTTCAAGGGCGGTACGCCCGCCGACATCGTGGACGAGCATTTCTACCGCTCGCCCCAGTGGTTCCTCGACAACGTGAACCGCTACGACACGCAGGATCGCAACGGCCCGAAGATCTTCGCCGGCGAGTTCGCCGCGCACGACGGCGTGGCCAAGCGCAACAACCTGCGCGCTGCCATAGCCGAGGCCGCGATCATGACCGGCTTCGTGCGCAACAGCGACGTCGTCGCCATGTCGTCTTACGCGCCGCTCTTCGCCAAGGCCGGCGCGTGGCAGTGGAACCCCGACCTGATCTGGTTCGACAACACCCGCGTCTACGGCTCGCCCTCGTACTACGTGCAGCAGCTCTTCAGCGTCAACCGGCCCGACGTCGTGCTGCCCGTGAAGCTGGACCCTGCGTCGATTCCATCAGATTCCGTGCAAAAAACGGCGCCGCCGCTATATGTCGCCGCCGGCCTCGATCAAAAGACCGGCGAGACAATCCTCGACGTCGTGAATCCGTCCGACCACGAGATGGCCGCCGAAATCGCGCTGCAGGGCGCACCCCGGCCGCCCGCCACGGCCCGCCTGACTGTGCTGACGTCGGCCAGTGCCAACGACGAGAACTCGTTCGAAACTCCCACGAAGGTGGCACCGCGCGAGGAAACCCTGAAGGTCGCCGGTGCGGCCTTTGCCCACAGCTTCCCGGCCAATTCTCTGACGATTCTGCGCCTGCGGCCGTAGGGGCGTCCCTTGTGGACGCCCAGCTGCGTCTTGCTCGAGGTGGCCGCCGACCTCCGGGCGGCGGTGAATTGAAAAATCCGACATTCACTCACATAACCGTATCGTTCAGCCGCCTGGCCTGTCCGACGTAGCCTCGGCGAAGTCGGAAGGTCGGCGGCCACCTCGATCCCCTTCCCATGACTACCCCTCCGCTCTCCCGCCGCGATTTCATGAAAAACTCCGCCGTCGCCGCTGCAGCCCTGCAGTTCCCATCCGTGCTTGCCGCCGCCACCGCATCCGCGCCGCTCGCCCTAACCACGGGCACTGACAACGCGGTCGATCTCCACTGGCTCGAGGGCGGCACGCCGGCCATCTTGCCGGGCACGACGTGGGGCATGCCTTGGCCGCGTGGGCGATTGGAGAAGGAAGCCACGTTTGCCGTCCGAACCGCGGCGGGCGAACCGGTCCCGGTGCAAAGCTGGCCGCTCGCCACCTGGCCGGACGGTTCGCTCAAGTGGAGCGGCCACGCCCTTGCCGCCGCCACCGGCGGGGCCGAGCGCCTGCAGATTGCCCCCGGCACGCCGGCGGCTCCGGCGAAAGCCGTGACGGTCGGCGAGACCTCCGGTGCCTTCACCATCGATACGGGTGTCATCGCCTGCCGCGTCGCGCGGAGCGGTCCCGCGATCATCGAATCCATCACCCGTGACGGCCGTGAGATCGCGCGCGACGGCCGCTTGGTGTGCCTGCGGCAGGACCGCACGGACTTCGCCGCGCAGGGCGTCCTGCGTCAGGAGACGTTCACCGGGGTGATCACGACCGCCGTGGTCGAGCAGTCCGGGCCGTTGCGCGCCGTGGTCCGGCTCGAGGGAAAGCACGAGGGTCCCGGCGGCCGGGCGTGGCTGCCGTTCACCGTGAGGCTTTATTTCCATGCTGGCGGCGATGCCGTGCGCGTGGTGCACACGTTCATCTTCGACGGTGAGCAGTCGCAGGATTTCATCCAGGGTCTCGGCGTGCGCTTCGCCGTGCCGCTGCGCGACGAACTGCATAACCGGCATGTGCGCTTTGTGGGCGAGGGCAGCGGCGTCTGGGGCGAGTCGGTCCACAACCTGCCAGGCTGGGCCGGCCGCTTTGGCTTCGCGTACGCGGATCTTTTTCCCGAACAGCTGGACGGCCGGCCTGTCCTGCCGCTCGCGCAATTCGACGCGAAGAGCCTCGCGCAGTTCGGGACCGTCGCGGTGTGGAACGACTTCACGCTGTTCCAGTCCTCGGCCGACCACTTCGATGTCCGCAAACGCACCAAGGCCAACAGCAGCTGGGTGAAGTCCGGCCACGGCCGCCGTTCCTCGGGGCTCGTCTATCTTGGCGGCGTCTCCGGCGGCTTCGCGCTTGGGCGGAGGCATTTCTGGGAGATGCACCCGACCCAGATCGACGTGACCGACGCCGCCACCGATGTTGCCGGTCTCACGCTCTGGCTCTGGTCGCCCGACGCGCCGCCGATGGACCTGCGGCATTACAGCGATCACGCGCAAGGTCTCGAAATCAACTACGAGGACTGGGAGGAAGGTCACAGCACGCCGCTCGGCGTCAGTCGCACCAACGAGCTCATGCTCTGGGCCCTGCCGGCCACGCCGCCGCGCGCCCGCCTGGTGGAGCTGGCCGCGGCGATGCGCAACCCGCCGCAGATCGTTTGCCCTCCCGAGCATTACCATGGCGCTGAGGTCTTCGGGCGTTGGAGCCTGCCGAACCGATCGACGCCGTCGCGGGCGCGACTCGAGGACGAACTCCTCCGAGTGGTCGGCTTCTACCAGAAGGAGGTCGAGCAGCAGCAGTGGTACGGCTTCTGGCACTACGGCGACATCATGCACACGTATGACGAGCACCGGCACACCTGGCGCTACGACGTCGGCGGCTACGCCTGGGCCAACTCGGAAATGGTGCCCGACATGTGGCTCTGGTACAGTTTCCTGCGCACGGGCCGCGCGGACATCTTCCGGATGGCCGAGGCGATGACGCGGCACACGAGCGAGGTGGACATGTACAAGCTCGGGCCGTTCGCGCCGCTGGGGTCGCGGCACAACGTCAACCACTGGGGCTGCGGCGCCAAGGAGGCCCGCATCAGCATGGCCGGGCTCAAGCGTTTCTATTATTACCTCACCGCCGACGAACGCGTGGGCGACCTCATGCGCATGACGGTCAACGCGGACTTCAAGACGGTGGACATCGATCCCCTGCGCAAGCTGGGCCTGCCGCCGAACACGCATCCCACCCATGCGCGGAGCGGCCCGGACTGGTTCGCGTTTGCGAGCAACTGGATGACGGAGTGGGAGCGCTCGGGCGACACGAAGTGGCGCGACAAGATCGTCGTTGGCATGGACAGCCTTGCCGCGATGCCGAACGGCATGTTGTCCGGCCCGAACTTCGCCTACGACCCGGCGAGCGGAAAGCTTTTCGACATCCACGACATCGAGAAGGCGAATTGGCTCATGATGGGCGTCTTCGGCGGATCCGAGACCGCGTTCGAGCTGCAGCAGCTCATCGATCATCCCGCGTGGGACCGTGCGTGGCTCCAATGCTGCGAGCTATGGAACGACACGGAGGAGGCGCGCGAGAAGGTGACGGGACGTAAATTCGCCACCGGCATTTACCCTGTCTGGTACTCGCGATTCACCGCCTACGCGGCCTTCCGCCGCGGCGACCCTGCGCTCGCGGCCCGGGCGTGGAAGGAATTCCTCCACGGCATCAACCGGGTCGACATCCGCCGCATGCCGATCGCGCCGAAACGCGTCGAGGGTCCGGCCGTGCTCAATCCGGTCGACGAGCTGCCCTGGCTCGAGACCAACCACGCGTCGCAGTGGTCGCTCAACCTGATCGAGAACCTCGCGCTGATCGGCGACCACCTGCCGGAACTGGACGG
>Ga0265320_10002088_pt1 | contig 14060 bp, 15 predicted proteins | sample 4827metaG_FD_202087 | JGI IMG/M metagenome (GOLD analysis project Ga0265320, IMG submission 202087) | Rhizosphere microbial communities from Carex aquatilis grown in University of Washington, Seatle, WA, United States - 4-8-27 metaG | ecosystem: Host-associated > Plants > Roots > Rhizosphere >...
CCTCTCAAAACATGGAAATCATCGCCCAAATCACTGATGAGGGAAAGACGGGTTCGAGTCCCGTCCATCCCGCCATTTCGCTTTCAGCTTACGAGTAAGGCAGTTGCAAACTTGAAGTCACAATTTGTGACCTCAAACGAAGGTCATGGCTGCTGCAGCAAGCCGAAGACGGATGAGCCCATCGCGACTAGCGGAAGCGCAGATACCTGTCCCCCAATCGATCAAAGGCCCCTCGATCCGCGCCTACGACGTCCGCGTCGAGCGACTCCGCGGTCGCAACGATCCATGCATCATTTTCTCCCATTCGCCGTGATGTTCGGCGTTGAAGGCCGGCGCATTTCACCGCGTGCGCCAGATGGATCCCTTGGATCGTGAATCGCTGCAGGGAGCGCAAGGCTTCCGCTTCATCTTTGGCGCCCTCCAGCAATTCCTCGACGGTGACGACGGAAATTACAATCTTCCGACCTCGCAGCCTCGGCAGGAACGCCTTGGCTGGCCCTTTTTCGCTTGCCGCGGTCTCCCGGTCGATCGCGATCAGGAAAGAAGTGTCGAGGAGTACGGGACGGCTCATGCTTTGCGTCCGCCCAATCCAAGTCCCTTGCCTTCTGAAGCGGCCACCCAGGCCGCAAGGTCTTCGCCGGTCTCAATCGGACCAGCGCGATCAATGAGCCCGCGAATTACCTCGGATTTAGGAACCTTGCGCCGGCGAGCCCACTGGCTCAGCTGCGAGGCACGTTCTTTGTCGAGTTTGACCGTGATGGTGGGCATAGTAATACCGTCTTATTACCGGCCGGCACAATGTCAATACACAAGAGCAGTCTCATAGCCCGCTTCTCAATTGCCGTTGTTACTCCTCAAGATTGACGCCAGAGGGTGAAGCGCCACATACGTACGATCTCCTCGGTCCGTTCGGACAAGGACCTGGCGAGGGCGAAGGCGTGTTCGAGGCCGCTGGCCCGGTGTACAGGTCAATACCCCATAGTTAGGGATGACGTCATGCCGTATGCTAGCCAACCGGATGAATGGCAGAACAATTTTGCCATCGCCAGCGGGAATAAGCACGAAAACAGGCAAAAATTTATGAATTCAACCATCACCGACCGGACAACACATTTGCTCGAGCTCATGAAGAAGGGAGACGACGCCTTCAATTCCCGCGACGTCGCAGGGATGAATGCGACGCATCACCCAGACATCATCGCACACGTCATGGGGATCGCAAAGCCGATCAAAGGGCGGAAAGCGCACGCCGCGATGATCCAGCAGATGATTGGCGTGTTCCCCGACATACGCGTCCACAATGACCCATACCCAATTCAGTTCGGTAGCGGCGACTGGATCACCGTAATCACCCATGCCACCGGGACCTTCACCGGGGCGATGACTCTGCCCAGCGGCAAGGTGATCGCTCCGACAGGAAAAGCGTTCGACCTCGATTTCAGCACGTCCGCCCGGTGGGAAGGAGACGAGCTCATAGAGGAGTACGTATTCTTGGACCCCGCTCTTCGGGCGCAGCAGATCGGCCTCGCCTAAGGCGAGCACCCGAAGAGAAGTAGTGGAGGTTGCCACTAGGTTGCCAAGAAACGTGTTTTTCTCTTCACATGGCGGCGCCTTCCCGCATTTTATCTCCGTTCTCAAGGATCCTACCATCAACTAAGTCCGCGTGCTTCAGCGATTTGGCTTCGAGGCGGAAAGTCGGTTCGAGTCCCGTCCATCTCGCCAATTTGGAGGCGAGCTCCAGAGAGGCGACCGCTATTTCATGCAGATCGTACTTCCGTTAGCTTCCTTTGGAGAACCGATTGTATTGGAATGGGCGGGACTGAATCGCTTCACTTTGCACCGACCGCTCGGTTATTTTTTCCTCGATCCAACCCGACTCAAGCTTCGATGAAGATCTCTTGGAATCGAATAGCGCCCATGCTCGCCCTCGCGAGTAGTCTTGCGGCCAGCGAGCCCGCCGCATCTGAGAAGCAGATCGAGGCCGAAGTGCGAGCTGAGTTTGCACGCTGGACGGAGGCCTACAAGCGGCACGACTTGCAGGGAACGATGATGATATTCGACCCTCAGGTGCGTTTTGCCTTCCAGGGCGGCCCGGATGTCGGCTACGCCGAGCTCGAGCGCAGTTACGTGGCTGATTTCAAGACAAACTCCACCGCCGAGTGGGTGGGGAGCATCGACGAGGTTCAGGCCTCTGGCGACCTCGCGGCGGAGTTCAGCTCCTGGAAGCTTATCGATCACCGCGGCGGCAAGGAAATCGTGCTTGAAGAGAACCGCGGCATGGACCTTTTCCGCCGGAATGCACGTGGAGAGTGGCGCATCGTCAGATCCCTGAATTACCCGGTGAAGCCGCCGGCAGCCCCGGCCAAGTAGTCCCTCCAACACACGCCCCACGCCCGCCGCTTGCGGGTCCATTGGCAACCTCCACGCAGAAGGCCCTCGACATCGAAAAGGCGCGAAGCGACGGGCAATCCGCGCTCCCGCTCTGCCTGTTGGCGCCCGGAAAGGGCTTTGCCCCTGGCCGACCGGGCGATTTCATGGACATATAACCAATGCCGGCTTTCACCTCGCGCCCCCGCTGCCCATGGCCCACCCGCCAGCTTGATATAGAGTACCACGACACGGAGTGGGGAAGGCCGCACCATGACGACCGGGCCCTGTTCGAGCTCTTGATCCTGGAGGGGGCCCAGGCCGGGCTCAGCTGGACGACCATTCTCGCCAAGCGGGAGAATTACCGGAAGGCGTTCGACGGGTTCGACGCGAAGAGAATCGCGAAATACGACGCCAGGAAAACGGCGAGCCTTATGGGCGACCCGGGCATCGTGCGCAACCGGCTGAAGATCGCGGCGACGATCCAGAATGCGAAGGCCTTTCTGGCCGTGCAGGGGGAATTCGGGAGCTTCGACCGGTACCTGTGGTCTTTTGTCGGCGGGGCGCCCCGGGTCAATCGCCGGCGTGGCCGCGGTGACGTGCCGGCGCGCACGGCGGAGTCCGACACATTGAGCAAGGATTTGAAGGCGAGGGGATTCAAGTTCGTGGGTACGACGATCTGCTATGCCTTCATGCAGGCGACCGGAATGGTGAACGACCACCTGGTCACCTGCTTCCGCCACGCGGAATGCGCGAAACTCAGATGAACGCCGAATAGACTTTTGTCTGCTTCCCGCGACCGGGGAACCTCCGGCGGGTATTTCGTTGTAGGGGGAAGGATGGACGGCTAGGTTGAGGGCGTCCGCCTCACCCCATGCGCACATCGCTCCTCCTGGCATTCCTAGCCGCGGCGTCCGCCGCGCAAACCCGCGCCGCAGACTACGAGATCGCCGTGATCCCCATGGGGACCACGCACGAATACTGGAAGTCCATCGAGGCGGGCGCCATGAAGGCCAAGCTCGAGCTCGCGGCGGCGGGAACGCCCGTGACGATCATCTGGAAGGGACCCCTCCGGGAGGACGACCGCGAGCAGCAGATCCAGGTGGTCGAGAATTTCGTGGGCCGGAAGGTCTCCGCCATCGTGCTCGCGCCGCTGGACTGCCGCGCGCTCCGGGCACCCGTGGAGGAGGCGGTCAAGGCGGGCATACCGGTGGTCATCGTGGACTCGCCGCTCCTCTCGAGCGCGCCCATAAGCACCGTCTCAACCGACAACTTCAAGGGGGGCGAGCTCGGCGGGCGCAGGCTCGGGGAACTGCTCGGGGGCAGGGGCCGCGTCGTCATGCTCCGGTGCCAGGCCGGCTCCGCGAGCTCGGACGCCCGCGAGGCGGGCTTCCTGGCGGTCATGAAGGCGGAGTTTCCCGGGATCGAGCTCCTCTCGACCGACCAGTACGGCGGGGTGACGACGGAGACGGCCTTCCGCGCGGCCCAGAACCTCATGAACCGCTTTGGCGCCAAGATGGACGGGATCTTCGCCTCCAACGAGTCGACCGCGAACGGGGTCCTCCTGGGCCTGCGCGAGGCGGGCCTCGCCGGGAAGGTGAAGTTCGTCGCCTTCGACGTGAACGACCACCTCGTGGAGGCGCTCATCAAGGGCGACGTGCAGGGCCTGGTCGCCCAGGATCCCGTCAAGATGGGCTACCTGGGGGTCCTGACGGCCGTGGCGGCGCTCCGCCACGAGAAGGTCGCGGTCTCTGTCGACACGGGCGTGCTCATCGTGACGCGCGAGAACATGGACGAGCCCGCCGTTTCGGCGCTCCTGCATCCTCCGCTCGCCCGCTACCTCAATTAGACAACTGGACGCGCGATCGCCGATGGGGTGTTATCCGTCCCATCTGCCGCATATCGTTGGTGCAGCGCTTCGGGAAGCCCGCTATCCGGGCCCGGGCGCTCCACGGGAGTGTTAAGGTCGCGCGGCGGATGGCACTCATGCACTCCGCCTGTGTCCAACCGCGCAATGAAATCAAAACACCGCATGTCCGCGAAGGCGACCGAGAGCGTCGCATCGCCCCTTTCCTCCTCACTTTACCGGCCGGCTCACGGCGAAATCTCGGTCCTCGCGCGCGTGATCTGGGCAAACCGGGGCGAGCCGCAGGGCGAGGACGCGGAGATCTGGCTCGAGGCCGAGCGCAGGCTGATCATCGGCGCGGGCGCGGACGACGAGGCCGTCGTGGACACCCGGGCGCTGCTGGGCGAGCCCACGGGCACGATTGAGGACCGGCTGCAGGCCTTCGGCGAGCCGTCCGGAGGCCGAAGCGCGACGTCGCTCTAGTCCGGGCCGGCGAGACTCAGGGCTGCCCTGTTCGTCCCAGCGCCCACGCGACCCCGTTGACGAGGAGCCGGCGGAAGTCCGGGTTCTTGAAATCATTGGGAGCCCCGAGCTGGGTGTAGAAGACCCGAGCGCGGTTGGCGCCGTAGGCATGCGTCCAGGCGACCGCCTCGCCGGGATGGCCTGGGGTCGTCGTGAGGAGGAGCGGCACGGCGCCCTCCGCCAGGGGGATCACGGCATAGAGCGTCGTGGGGCCCCCGAGCGCGGCGGCCGAGACCCCCCGCAGGATGGGATGGCCTTCCGCCCCGGGGCCGACAGTGACCTTCGTCATCGGCGCGTCGTTGTAGTGCCTCGTGTAGTGGCTGCCGATCACCTCCGGGCCGAACTCCGGCCAGTCCTCGAGCTTCCCGCCGGCGGGCCTGTCGCCCAGGACGATGAAGGCGTGGCAGGCGGTGCGGATGCCGACCAGCGGCCGCCCCGAGTCGAGGTAGGTGCGCACGGCGTCGAGCTGGGCGGCGTGCGGGGTGCGGCGGCGGACGCTCAGGAAGAGAAGGTCCGCGTCCCGGAGCGCCTCGACGAGCCCCGGGAAGTTGTTTTTGTCCGCGGCGTCGGCCACGACGAGGGTGACGCGGTAGCCCAGGGGCTCGAGGTCCGCCTTTGCGAACTCCGGCAGCGTCTCCCACGTGTGGTATTCCTCCTCGCCGATCATGACGACGATGCGCGGAGCGGCCGCTCGGGCCGCGAACGGGAGCAGGGCGAGGACAAGCGCGGCGAGGAGAAGGCGTCTCATCATGGAATCGGGGGGTGGGGGACCGGACGGGACTGCGGGCGAACGGCCCGTCCCCATGGAATCGCGCGGCCGACGGGATGTCGACCGGGATTCCTCGCTGAATCCGCCACGGGCGCGCCGGGCAAGGGGCGCGGTCCGGGGCCCGCCGCGGCGTCAACCCGGGTTTCGGCGCCGCCGGAGGCCCGCGAGCAGGCCGAGGGCGGCGAACGCGGCGGCGAGGAATCCGAGCGGCGAGGCCCACGCCCCCGGCGACGCCGCCGCGGCCCCGCACATCTCCCTGCCGCCGAGGCCCAGCGCAGCGCCGAGGCCCGCGTACGCCGCGACGCAGACGAGGCACTTGGGCGCAAGCAGGGCGAGGGCGGCGGGGGCCGACCAGCGCGACCCCCGGCGCAGCACCTCAGCGAGCCGCCGCGACCGGGTCGTAGCGATCATGGAGACGGACCCACTTCATCGGGGCCTCCTCATCCTCGTCCCGACCCTTCGGGACAAGGTCGAGCAGGTTGTAGGCGCCAATGAGCAGGTCGAGGCCTCTCGAGTAGGTCGAGTAGGTGCGGTAGACGGCGCCGGCCTTGTCCCGGGCGAAGACCGTGAGTCCGGGCATCTCTTCGGCGCCGATCTCTTTCACGCCGAAATTGTAGTCGGCCTTGCCCGCCTCGACCTCCTCTGGCGTGAAGGACACGCGGAAGTCGTAGTTGAAGTCGGTGCCGTTGGACGAGACCCAGCTGAAATCCCAGCCCATCCTCGCCTTGAAGCGCTCGATCTCGGCGAGCGGCGCGCGGGAGACGGCGACGAACGAAACGTCGCGGGCGTTGAGGTGGGCGATCGCCCCGTCGAAGTGGTCCGAGACAAAGGAGCAGCCGCGGCAGCCCTCCTCCCAGCCGGGTGCCAGCATGTAGTGATACACGATCAGCTGGCTGCGTCCCTCGAACAGCGTGGCCAGCGGGACGCGGCCGCCGGGTGACTCGAAGGTGTAGGCCTTGTCGACCTTCACCCACGGTAGGGCGCGCCGGTGCTCGGCGAGGCGGTCCCTCAGCTTGGAGAACTCCTTTTCCTCGCGAAGGAACTCGCGCCGGGCCGCGAGCCATTTTTCGGGGGAGACGATTGTCGGTGTCGATGCGGTGTTGCTTTTCATGTGGGTTGGGATTCGGGAATGACGGTGGGTTGAAAGGTTCAGGTCTTCTGCGCGGCGAGGCGCAGAGTCTCGTATTCGCCCCTGAGCCGGGTGTGGGCCGGCCAGAAGGGAGGGCGCGGGGAGCCCTCGAGGAGCGCGACGAGCAGGCTGAGGTGGGCGTGCCAGCCCGACCCGAATTCGGCCATGAAGGGCAGGTCGCCCCCCCAGGCGCGGTGGGTGACGACGAGCTGCACGTCGTCGCCCTGCGGGGTGAGCTCGAACGTCGCCTCGGACTCGCCGTCGCCCCCGAACGTGTAGGCGAGCACGCGCGGCGGCTCCCAGCGGGTGATGACGCCGTCCATGCTGTGGCCCGGGTCGTGGTGCTTCTTGAACTGCTCCGGCGGCGTCTCGTCGGGCGCGATGTCCTTGTGCCGGAAGTTGAGGGTGACCTTGCCGCCCTTGCGAGGCTCCATCGGCCCGCCCGCGAACCAGCGGGCCCGCTTTTCGGAGTCGGTGAGGTAGTCCCAGATGCGCTCGATGGGGCCGGGCAGCGTGCGCACGATGCGCACTTCCGCCGGGCTGGTGAACTTGCCGAGTTTTTCGTTGGCTTTCATGTAGATGTATTCTGTCTGCGCTTCTTCTCGCTGGCCTCGTCCTCCGCGCGCAGCTCGCTCTCGAGGGCGTCGATGCGGCGGGACCAGACCGAGCGGGTCCTCTGCAGCCAGTCCTCCAGGTCCCCGAGGCCCTCGGGATTGAGCGACTGCACCCGGGACTGGCCCTCGACGCGCACGGTCACGAGCCCGGCCTCGCGTAGCACCTTCAGGTGCTGGGAGATGGCGGGGGCGCTCATGTCGAACTCGTCGACAAGCTCTCCGGCCGTCCGCTCGCGGGCGGCCAGCAGCTCGACGATGCGCCTGCGCGTGGGGTCGGCGATGGCGAGGAGGCTTTGCATGTGGCGAATAATTAAGTGAAAACTTAATTAAGCAAGAACTAAATTATCCTTTTTTGCGGCCCGCCCCCCGGGCTGTTTCCGGATGGATACGCCGGCGCCGATGTCCATCATCCCCCGTGGGCGCCCCTCCCGCCCCCAGATTTCCAACCCCATGAAACTCCGCCCTCTCGTCCCCGTGTGTCTCCTCGCGTTCGCCTTGGGCGGCGCCCGTGCCGCGACCATCAATGACGTCTACCTCCTCGGGCCCGACTCCGAGCCGCATGCGGGCGTTCCCCAGGGCAAGGTGACCGACTGGGAGAAGCTGCCGAGCACGGCCTACCCGGGGACGCTCCATGATTTCTGCGTGTATGTGCCGGCCCAATACGATCCCGCGGTGCCGGCCTCGCTCATGATCCTTCAGGACGGCCAGGCGTGGCTGCGGCCGACGGGCGACCTCCGCGCCACCTATGTCTTCGACAACCTCATCTACCGCCGCGAGATCCCCGTCACGATCGTGGTCTTCATCAACCCGGGCCGCCAGCCCGAGCAGCCCGTCGCCACCGCCACGGAATGGGGGGACCACGCCTCAAACCGACCCCAGGAATACAACGCGGTGGACGACAAGTACGCCCGGGTGATCGTCGACGAGCTCCTGCCGGTGCTGAACCAGCGCTACGCGATCTCCAAGAACCCCGACGACCGCGCGATCGGGGGCGCCAGCTCGGGCGCGATCGCGGCGTTCGGCGTCGCCTGGAACCGGCCGGACCAGTTCCACAAGGTGCTGAGCACGATCGGAAGCTTCACGAACATACGCGGGGGCGACGCGTATCCCGACATCATCAGGGCCGCGGAGCGAAAGCCGATCCGCGTCTACCTCCTGGACGGGGTGAACGACAACCGCGGCGTCCGCCGCAGCGACCCGGGCTCGGCCTACGATCCCCGCCGGGACTGGCACCTGCAGAACCTGCGGATGCTGGCCGCGCTCACGGAGAAGGGCTACGATGTGAACTTCTGCTGGGGCATCGGCCCTCACTCGCAGAACATGGCGGGGGCCATGCTGCCGGAGATGCTGCGCTGGCTCTGGAGGGACTACCCGAGGCCGGACAACCCGAAGGACGATTCCAACCGCAGGCTGTTCTCGGTCGGCGCGCCGGATTCGGCGGCGGCCCCGGCCGCCAAGCCGTAGGAGCCCGGGCGGCGGCCCGCGGCTAGACGCCCGCCAGCACGCCGGTCGAGTCCCCGATGCGCGGCACGCCGGCGACGCCCATGCGCCCCACCATGCCGAGGTAGAGGTTCGTCATCGGCGTGGAGTCATAGCGCACGCTCCTGCCGGGGGAGAGCGTGCCGCCGCCCGCCCCGGCCAGGACCACCGGGAGGTTCGTGTGCGTGTGGCGGTTGCCGTCCGAGTTGCCGCAGCCGTAGACGATCATCGAGTTGTTGAGGACCGACGTCCCGTCCGGGTCCTTCATGGAGTCCAGCTTGCCGAGGAACCTCGCGAAGTGCTGCATGTAGAACTGGTCGATCCTCGCGACCTTGGCCATCAGGTCCGGGTTGCCCCTATGGTGGGAGCAGTAGTGGTGGCCCTCCGCGATGTCTATCTCCGGGAAGGCCCTGTTCGTCCCGTCGCCGGCGAGGAGGAGCGTGGCGATCCGGGTCGAGTCCGTCTGGAACGCCATCGCCAGCAGGTCGTACATGAGGTCCATGTGCTGGTCGTAGGCCGTCGGGATCCCCGCGGGCGCCGCCATGTCGGGGCGGGGCAGGGGGCCGAAGCCCTCGGACTGCTCCAGTCGCGTCTCGATGTCGCGCACGCTCGTCAGGTACTCGTCGAGCTTCTCCCTGTCCCGGGTGCCGAGGCGGCCGCCCAGGCTGTTGGCGTCGTCGAGTACAAAATCAAGGAGGGACTTCTGGGTGCGCAGGCGCATCTCGAAGTTGCGCTGGCGCTCCTCCGGGGGGCCCGAACCGAAGAGGCGCTCGAACACGAGCCTGGGGTTCGGCTCCGGCGTCATGGGGGTGGTCGGGGACTGCCAGGAGATGTTGTACTGGTAGGCGCACGAGTAGCCCGTGTCGCAGTGGCCCGCCTTGTGCACGGAGTCGCAGGAGAGCTCGAGGGACGGGAACCGCGTCACGTGCCCCACGTGCTTCGCCGCCACCTGGTCGACCGACACGCCCACGTGGATGTCGCTCCCGTCCGTCTTGCGGGCGCGCGTGCCCGTGAGGAACGTGGCGTTGGCCCGCGCGTGGTCGCCGCCGCCGTCGTCGCCCGGATCCGCCTCGTGCAGGTCGAGGCCGCCCACGACCTGGAACTTGTCCCGGAGCGAGGCCAGCGGCTGCATCGTCTTCCCGAGCGCGTAGTTGGCGCCCACGCCGTCGGGCCACCAGTTCTCCTGGTTGGCCCCGTTCGGGAAGTAGACGAACGCCATCCGGAGCGGGGCGCCCGACGCCGTGGCCGCCGGCCCCGGCGGCAGCGCCGTCGCGGCCCGCAGCGGCGCGGGCAGGACCGACTCGAGCACCGGGAGGCCGAGGCACACGCCGACGCCCTTCAGGAACAGGCGCCGGTCGACGACCAGCCTGCTGTCCCGGGAGGCGCCCGGGGCCTGGGGAGTGTGGGGGGTGTTCAAGGGCTAGCGTGCAACTGTTGCGGGAGGGGGCGTGGAGGCCTGCGCCATGAGGCTCGGCCTGCCGGGAGAACGCTGCCGCTGGAACGGCGCGGAGTCAATGATGCCCAAGAGGAGCGTCGAGAACCGGCCCCCGTCGCGCTCGAGGTCCGCCGCGACCCGGTCCACCGACTCCACGTCGTAGTACTCCAGCCCGCGGCCGAGCGCATAGGTCATGAGCTTGCTTGTCAGGCAGCGGTAGTAGTCGGCGCGCCGGGCGCCCGTGATGACGCGCTTGAGCTCGCGCACGTCCGCGAACGCCTCGCCGGAGATCAGCTTGCCGCCGGCCTCGATCTGCTGGCCCGCGTCCTTGGTGCGGTAGTTGCCGAGGGCGTTGAAGTTCTCGAAGGCGAGGCCCACGGAGTCCATGCGCGCGTGGCACGACGAGCACAGCTTGCTCGCCCTGTGGACCGCGAGCATCTCCTTCAGGGTGGGCTCGTGGTCCTTGAAGGCGCTCTTGGCCGCCTCGAGCGCCGGGATGTTCGGGGGCGGCGGGGGCACGGGCGTGCCGAGGATGTTCTCGAGCACGAACTGGCCGCGCTTCACGGGCGACGTCCGCGTGGGGTTGGAGGTCACGGTCAGCACCGTCCCCTCGGTCAGCACGCCTCCCCGCAGGTCGCCGTCCCCGAGCGTCACGAGTCTCATGGCCTTGCCCGTCACGCCGGGGATGCCGTAGACCTTGGCCAGGGTCTCGTTCAGGAACGTGTAGTTGCTGTCGACCAGCTCGAGCACGCTGCGGTCGCCGCGCATGATGTAGTCGAAGACCATCTCGGTCTCGCTGCGCATGGCGCGGCGCGTGTCCCCGTCGAAGTCGATCTTGGGCTCGCCCTTCTTCGGGGGCCCCTTGCGCGGGCCGAGGCCGAGCACCTCGCGCGCGTTGATGGGGACGAACTCGACGTCGCGGGCCTGAAGCCACTGCCCGGTGAAGTTGCGCACGAGCCCCTCGGACTTCTTGTCCGCGAGCATCCGCTGGACCTGAGCCCGGAGGTTCCTGCGGAGCTCGCCCTTCGCGGCCAGGGCGAACAGCTCGTCGTCCGGCATCGACGACCAAAGGAGGTAGGAGAGGCGCGAGGCGAGCGAGTACTCGTCGATGCGCGGGTACCGGGCGAGGGCGTCCGCGGGGTCGGGGCGCTCCATCCGGAAGATGAAGCGCGGCGACGCGAGGACGGCCATCATCGCGCGCGATATCCCCGCCTCGAAGCTCCCGCCGGGCGACGCGTCCACGTCGCGGGCCAGCCCCACGAGGCGCTCCAGCGTCGCGTCGTCGACCGGCCTGCGGAACGCGCGCGTCGCGAAGTCGCGCAGGATCGCGCGCGCATAGCGGTCGCGGCCCGACCTCCCCGCCGGGGGCTCGCCCTTCGTGAAGAACTTGCCGTAGCCGGCCGGCAGCACCCGAGAGGCGTCGTCGAAGGGGCCCTTGACCTCGACGGACTGGATGTGGACCTCCAGGCGCTGCGTCTCGTCGAATTGGGGGCCGGGCGCGTCGGCCGGCATCACGGCCGGGGGCAGCGGGGTGACGGAGATCGCGACGACATGGCTGCCGGCCTTCCACGCGACGTCGCGCGTGAACTTGAGCGGCCTGTTGTCGTACCAGCCAAAGGCCTCGCTGTAGGTCTGCTCCCCGTCGATCCGCACCGTGAGCTGGCACCGGTCCGGGGCGAAGTTGAAGGGTCCCTTGATGGCCATGCTGAAGGCGACTTGGTACCCCGCGTCCTTCGGCGCCCTGAAGGCGTGGCTCACGGAGAGGTTCTCGCCGTAGCCGATCGGGCGGCCCTCCTCGGCCCGGACCGGCCGGTCCCCGTCTTCGCCCTCGGGCACCCTGAAGCCCGTGGACGGCTCGAAGTCGCGGAAGTCGCGGCCGGTCGCCGTGGCGACCGGCGTGACCCGGGAGGTCTGCGGGACCACCTGGGTTATGATGGTGTCGGCCGCCTGGAGGTATTTCTCGAGGAGGAGGGGCGACATCGAGAGCACGTCGCCCATGTTGTCGAACCCGTTGCCCGTGTCGTCGGGCGGGAACTCGGCCTCGCTCGGGAAGTCGACCCCGAGGAGCTGCTTGACGGTGCGGCCGTACTCCACCCGGTTCAGGCGCCGCAGCGTGACGCGGCCCGGGTCGGGGTCGGCGGGGTCGAGTCCGAACGCCGAGTACTTGATCCATTCCGTGATGCGCCTCATCTCCTCCGGGCCGGGGCGCGGCTTGCCCGAGGGCGGCATGATGTTCGACCGCAGGTTGTTCAGCGCCTTGAACCACAGCTCGGGCTTGCCCGTCAGGTCGGCGTCGCTCAGCTCGTCGAACGCCACCTTGCCCCGGGACATCCCGTCCCCGTGGCACTCGTAGCAGTAGTCCTCCAGGATCGGCGACACGTCGCGCTTGAAGGCAGCGGCGGCGTCCCCGGGGGCGGCGGGGGAGGGCGCCCCCGCGAGCGCGCCCGCCGAGAGCAGGAGCACTGCGGACACGAGGACCCCTGGGCTCCGCCGGCGGCGCGGGGGAAGGCCTGGGATGGGGGCCCTGCGGCGTATGGGGGAGGCGGACACGTTTTCGGCGGTCAATGCGCGCGCGCCGGGGGCTTCCCGGCGCCGCCCGCAAATGGCACAGCTCCCCGGCGCCAATGGCAAGCCCTCACCCGGGTCACTTGGCCCCGGACGCGCTCTTGGACTCGATCGCCGCGAGGGCGGCGCGGTACTGCGGGTCGATCTCCTTCGCGGACGAGACGCACATCCCGAGGTCGCGCATGATCCCGTCCTTGATGCCGTAGATCCAGCTGTGGACCGTGAGCGCCTGGCCGCGTTCCCAGGCGTCGCGCGCGATCGTCGTCTGGCACACGTTGATGGCCTGCTCGAGCACGTTCAGTTCGCAGAGGACGTTCGCGCGGGCTAGGTCTCCAGGAATGGCGTGCACGCAGTCCCGGTGCTTCTCGGCGACGTCCTGCACGTGGCGCAGCCAGTTGTCGGCCAGGCCGACCCTGTCGCAGCGGAGCGCGGCGCCCACGCCGCTGCAGCCGTAGTGGCCGCACACGATGATGTGCTTCACCTTCAGGACATCGATCGCGAACTGCATCACCGAGAGGCAGTTCAGGTCCGTGTGCACCACCACGTTCGCGATGTTGCGGTGGACGAACATCTCGCCGGGGAGCAGGTTGACGATCTCGTTCGCCGGGACGCGGCTGTCGGAGCAGCCGATCCAGAGGTAATCGGGCGACTGCTGGCGCGCCAGCTTCTGGAAGAACTCGGGGTCCCTGGCCCGGATGGCGTCGGCCCAGGCCCTGTTCTGCGCGAAGAGATGCTCGAGGTGTGCCATGGAGGAGAGAAAGGCTTCAAGACTGCGCCGCCTTGTCGAATATAATTCTGGCCGAGACGCAACATGGCCGTCCAGCGGCATGTTGCATGAGCCAATTGGCGTGCCTTTTACCCCGCGGGCGGCCACCGTGCCCCCATGAAAAGACTGCCCCTCCTCGCGACCCTCCCGCTGCTCCTGTGCCCGCTCGCGACCGCGAGCCAGACCGCGGTGACGCTGCCCGAGGCGAGCCCCGCCGCGAGCGTTTCCCAGACCATCGGCATCTCCGGGGTCACGGTCTCCTACCACAGGCCCAGCGTCGCGGGCCGCGAGGTCTGGGGCGCGCTGGTGCCCTACGGCTACAACGACCTCGGGTTCGGGACCTCGAAGGCCGCGCCATGGCGCGCGGGCGCCAACGAGAACACGACGATCACCTTCCAGCACGACGTCGAGGTCGCCGGCAAGCCGCTCAAGGCCGGCACCTACGGGCTCTTCATGGCGCTCTCCGGGGGCGACCCCGTGACGGTGATCTTCTCCCGCGATGCCGGGGCCTGGGGCAGCTTCTTCTACGACGAGGGCCACGACGCCCTGCGCGTCAGCGTGAGGTGGG
>Ga0265320_10002089_pt1 | contig 14058 bp, 17 predicted proteins | sample 4827metaG_FD_202087 | JGI IMG/M metagenome (GOLD analysis project Ga0265320, IMG submission 202087) | Rhizosphere microbial communities from Carex aquatilis grown in University of Washington, Seatle, WA, United States - 4-8-27 metaG | ecosystem: Host-associated > Plants > Roots > Rhizosphere >...
TGTCCCCCCTTGCGGGCTTGCTTTTGTTTGGTCGCCGCTCAGTCCAGCCAATCGGGAACCGGCAGATCGCGCTCGCGCAGGAAGGCCGGATTGAACAGCTTGCTTTGATAGCGGGTACCATAATCGCACAGCACTGTCACCACTGTGTGTCCGGGGCCTAATATGCGCGCGACCTTGATGGCGGCCATCACATTGATTCCGCTCGATCCTCCCAGAACCAGTCCCTCGCGCTTGACCAGATCGAAAATCAGCGGCAGCGCCTCGTGGTCGGTGACCTGCACCTGATCGTCGATGGGGGCACCGTCCAGGTTTTTGGTGATGCGGCCCTGGCCGATGCCTTCGGTGATGGAGGTTCCCTCGGCCTTCAGTTCACCATGGGCATAATGGTTGTACAGCGCCGAGCCCATGGGATCGGCCAGCACCACCCTGACGTCCTTGTTGTGCTCCTTCAGCGCCATGCCGGTGCCCGCCAGGGTGCCGCCGGTGCCCACCGCGCAGGTGAAGGCGTCCACCTTGCCGTCGGTCTGGCGCCAGATCTCCTGACCGGTGGTGTGGAAGTGCCCCATGCGGTTGGCGGTGTTGTCGAACTGGTTGGCCCACAGCACGCCATTGGGCTCGGTCTTGGCCAACTCGCCCGCCAGGGTCTCGGAATAGCGCACGTAATTGCCGGGATTGGCATAGGGCACCGCCGGGACCAGCCGCAGATCGGCGCCCACCAGCCGCAGCATGTCCTTCTTTTCCTGGCTCTGGGTCTCGGGCATGACGATGACGGTGCGATAGCCCAGCGCATTGGCGACCAGGGCCAGCCCGATGCCGGTATTGCCCGCCGTGCCCTCGACGATCACGCCGCCGGGCTTCAAGAGGCCCCTGCGCTCGGCGTCCTGGATGATGGCGAGCGCGGCGCGGTCCTTGACCGAACCGCCGGGGTTGAGGAACTCGGCCTTGCCCAGGATTTGGCAGCCCGTTTCCTCCGACGCGCGCTTGAGGCGGATCAGGGGGGTGTTGCCGATGGAGTCGAGGAAGCCGTCGCGAATGTCCGTCATGACTTGTGTAGTTTCCATCTAATTACCACGGGAAGAATGTAGCTAGTCGGGTGGTGAACTACAAGGGGCGTACGCTTCAGGTGTCGGTATCGTCATCCTTGGGCTTCGGATCGCCCTCCGCCGGCCGGGGGAGGCGGGACAGAGCCTCCTTCACCCGCTCCGGCGTGAACGGCACGGTGCGCAGCCGGATGCCCACCGCGTCGAACACCGCGTTGGCCAGGGCGGCGGGTACCGGAGTGGTGGCCGCCTCGCCGCCGCCCATGGGCGGCTGGTCGGGGCGGTCGATCAGTTCGATGGCCAGTTCGGGAACCTCGGCGAAGCCCAGGATGGGGTAGGTCGACTGGTCGGTCGAGGTGACGCGGGACTGGTCGAAGGTCACCTCCTCCAGCAGGGTGCGCGACAGGGTCTGGAGGATGCAGCCCTCGATCTGCATCTTCAGGGCGTCGGGATTGATCACCAGCCCGCAATCGTGGGCGCAGGTCACCCTTTTCACGACGATACGGCCGGTGTCGCGGTCCACGGCCACCTCCATGGCTACGGCCACATAGGTTTCCGAGTGCTTGTAATGGACATAGGCGATGCCGCGCCCGTTGCCGTCGCCCTTGGGGTTGGGGACGGGGCGCGGCGCCCAGGCCATCATGGAGGCCGCCTTGCTCAGCACGGCGACGCCCCTGAGATCGCGCAGGCCCATCAGGCGGGTGACCAGCGGGTCAAGCCCCACGCCGGCGCACAATTCGTCGAAATAGCTTTCCACCGCGAAGACATTGGCGATCTTGCCCGGTGCCCGGATATTGCTGGGGCGCAGCGGCGCGTCGGCCAGCCAGTGGACCTTGACCTCCAGATCCGTGGTGGCGTAGGGCGGGTCGCCGTTCTGGGCGATCAGGCCGGTGATCAGCCCCCTGGGCTGGTCGATGCCCGCCGCCTCGGGGGCCAGCAGCGGCACGTTGGACAGGCCGGCTGTGGCCTTGGGCAGCCACATCTCGGTGCTCCAGCCCAGCACTTGCCCGGCCGGCGACATGGCGCCGCGCAAGGCGATCAACTGGGGCGGCCCCTTGGGGTCCCAGCCCAGTTCGTCGTCGCGGCTCCAGGCCACGCGCACCGGCTTGGCCGTGGCCTTGGACAGCAGGGCGGCATCGGCCGCGGCGTCGTCATGGCCGTTCATGCCGTAGCAGCCCGAACCGTCGAGATAGACCAGCCGCACCTTGTCCACGGGCAAGCCCAGCAGGGCGGCGAAGGCGGGACGGAATTTGTGGGTGGCCTGGGAGGCGGTCCAGATGGTGGCGGTGCCGTCCTTGACCTGGGCGACGGCGCAACTGGGACCCAGCGAGCCGTGGGACTGCACCGGCCAGTAATATTCCACGGCGGGCGGCGCCTCGGCGAGGCGGGCGGCGGTGTCGCCCTTGGTCTTCAGGACCTCCTCGGCGATGAAGGGGCCGGTCCCGAGGGCGGCCCGTACTGCCCGATGCCCCATCAGCGGGGCGGAGTCCGACCAGACGGTCTTCAGCATCCGGGCGGCGCGGATGGCATCCCATTCACGGGGCGCCACCACCGCCAGGAAGTCCCTGATCCGCACCACGCGGGCGCCCTTGACCGCCTTGATGGAGCCCTCATCCACCTGGAGCAGGCTTGCCCCCACCGAGGGCGGGCGGATCACCCGGCCGTGCAGCATGCCGGGCAGCTTGAAATCGTGGACATAGGCGTGGGTGCCGCAGACCTTGGCCGGGATGTCGGGGCGGGGCAGGGGCTTGCCCACCACCCGGTACCCGGCCGGATCGCGCAACGGCGCCTTGGGATCGGACTTCAGGGCGAAGCCGCCCTCTCCCACCAGATCACCCATGCCGATGGAGCGGCCGCCGTCCCTGGGCGTGACGGCGCCATCCAGCAGGTCCAAGTCCTCCGGGGCGCGCTCCAGCCGGATGGCGGCCAGGCGGATCAGGGCCTGACGCGCCGTGGCGGCGGCCTGCCGGATCTGCACGCCGCCCTTGGCCACCCCGGTGGAGCCGGCGGTGGGACCCTGGTCGGGGGTGAGCAGGGTGTCGCCCTCGATCAGGGCGATGGCTTCGATGCCGATGCCCAGTTCCTCGGCGGCCATCTGGCGGATGGCGACGCGCAGGCCCTGGCCGAGATCGACCTTGCCGCAATAGACGGTGACCGAGCCGTCGGCGCCGATGGCCAGGAAGCCGTCCACCTCGGCCGGATCATTGGTCTTGGCCGTGGCGGCGCCGGCCGGGCGGGGCAGGGCGAAGGCGACGGTGAGTGCCGCCATGGAGCCCAACAGGGCGCGGCGCGAGAGCGGCGGATTCATGACGGCTCCCTCCCGCTGGCGCGCATCACGGCGCGCAGTACCCGGTGGTGGCTGCCGCAGCGGCACAGATGGCCGTCCAGCGCCGCCTTGGCCTCGTCCCTGCTGGGTTGGGCGTTACGGGCCAGCAGGGCGGCGCCTTCCACCACCAGTCCGGCGGTGCACCAGCCGCATTGGGCGGCCTGCTCGGTGATGAAGGCGGCCTGGAGCGGATGAGGCGCCTGGGGCGTGCCCAGCCCTTCGATGGTGGTCACCGCCCTGCCCGCCGCCATCGCCAGGGTGGTCTGGCACGAGCGGGCCGGCTCGCCATCGATCAGCACGGTGCAACTGCCGCACTCGCCCTTACCGCAGCCGAGATGGGTTCCGGCAAGGCCCAACTCGTCACGCAGCCAGAAGATCAGCGGCATGTCGCCATCGGCCGCCGCCGCGTCGCGTGGCATGCCGTTGACGGTGAGGGAGAGGCGGACGGGGGCTTTCGCCCTGGACGCCGGTTTGCCTGGGGACGCCGGTTTGCCTGGCATGGTGTCCTCGCGCTTGAAGGAGATGGGCAGTATAGGGCCAAATCGGCGGCTTGCCCAAGGCCGCCTTGATCCGCTACACCCAACACACAGACAGGGGAGGCCGGTTTGAACCAGCGTGCGCCGGGATTCTACGGCACCTATGCCAGCCACAAGGGCTATGTGACGCCGCAGGTCGGCCCCAAGCAGGTGGCGCGGCTCGACGCCGAAATCTGGGGGCCGGCCGAATGCTCTCCCTCCCATTCCTTTCTGGAGATCGGTTGCGGCACCGGCGCCTTCCTCGCCTATCTGCGGGGCAAGGGCGTGCGCCGCGTCCTGGGCATCGACCACGATCCCGCCCTGGCCAAGGTCATCCCAGAGGCGGCGCGGGACGATTTCATCTGCCGCGACGTGTGGGAAGTGCTGGCCGACGAATCCCTGGGCCGCTTCGACCGCATCGTCCTGCTGGACGTGCTGGAGCATTTCGAGGCGTCGGACGCCCTGCGCCTGCTGCAATCCCTGCGCGGCCGCCTTGCCGATGGCGGGCGGGTGGTGATCAAGGTGCCCAATGCCGGCTCGCCCTGGGGGCTGCCCTACCAGTACGGTGACCTGACCCACCGTACCGCCTTCGCCCCTATCTCGGTGCGCCAGTTGGCCGATGCCGCCGGTTTCGCCGCCCCGCTGCTCTACGGCCAGCGTCAGGGTTCGACCCGGCGGCGTCTGACCGACGCCCTGGTCTGCCGGCTGTTGTCCTGGGCGCTGCTCAATCCGCCCGAGATCTGGGGCGCCAACCTCTATGCCGTCCTGCAGGTGAAGCCGTGAAGCGTAATCTCAGCCTCCTGATCCTTCCCGCGCTGTTCACCGCCCTGCTGTTCGCCATGGGAGCGGCGTCGCAGCCGTTCTGGCAGGTGTTCAACCTGGACCCCGATTACTACTACCTGACCAACGGCCTGCTGCTGGTCGAGGGGCTGGCTCCCACCGACATGGGCCATCCCGGCACGCCGGTGCACGTGTTCATCGCCATGGTCTACCGGCTGATGCATGTGGGCGAGCCCACCGGGGCCATCGTCGACGCCGTGCTGCGCGATCCCGAGCGGCATCTGCGGGTGGTCACCTGGGTCATGTACCCGCTGATCGGCCTGTCGCTGGTCCTGATGGGCCGCGCCTTCATGGTGGCGACCGGCCGGCTGGCCCCGGCCCTGCTGGCCCAGGGCGCGCCGTTCCTGTCCATGATCATCCCCAAGTTCGGCCTGCACCCCAAGCCCGAGGGCTTTCTGATCATCGCCGTGGCCTGGGTGCTGATCGTCGCCCTGAAGGTGACCAAGGCCGAGACGCTGACCGACCGGCAGGTGGGCTGGCTGGGTTTGGCGCTGGGCTTCGGCATCGCCTGCAAGATCCAGTTCGTGGCGCTGGGGCTGGTGCCGCTGTTCATTCTGGACCGCCGCCGGCTGTTCCTGGTGCTGCCGCTGTCCACCATCGCCGGCTTCCTGATCTTCTTCTCGCCCGCTTTGCCGTCGCTCGATATTTTCCTGGGCTGGTGGACCAGGGTACTGACCCACAGCGGCGCCTATGGCGCCGGCGATGCCGGCGTGGTGCAATCGGGCCGTTATGGCAAGGCGGTGATCGGCCTGTTCGGCTCCAAGATCATCTTCACCATCGTGGTGGGGCTGTCGCTGTTCGCCCTGGGCGGCTATGTGCGGCTGCGGCGGCGCGGCCTGATCACGGCGGACAAGATGGCCGGGCTGCTGGCCGGTCTGGTGGCGGCGGAGGTCTTCACCATCCTGGCGGTGGCCAAGCAGCCCGCCGCCCATTACCTGGTGCCGGCCCTGCTGCTGACCGGCCCCAGCCTCGCCCTTCTGTTCGTGCTGTCGGCCAAGATATTCCCGCCCCGCCCCCATCTCAGGGTGTGGAGCGTGCTCGGCCTCGTCCTGGTGGTCATCAGCGCCCAGGCCTCGTGGAGGCAATATGCCGAACTGGCCCGCTGGACCCGCCAGACCCAGGCCTTCGACATGAACCGGTTCAAGGCCTGCGCCAAGATCGACTATGATTCCGCCTCGACCCTGTCTTATGCGCTGCAGCGCGGCGATATGAACTCCAAGGCCCGCTACTCGCCCAAGCTGGCCGAGTTCATGCCCAAGGACCACTACACCTGGTTCATCAACGAGCATTCGTGGTGGAGCAGCGGCTTCATGCAGTGGAACAAGCCCATGGTGGTGGCCGAGGTGGTCGCCGCCTATCCCTGCACGGTGTTCCGGGGCAATCAGGCCAACAATCTGCCGGCCTTCGTCAACAGGGCCTTGCCGGGCTTCCGGCCCGACGACCTCTGCGAGGTGGGCGAGGAAACCATCTTCACCCTGGGAATCCGCTGCGACGGCTCACAGCCCCTTGCAAAATGAGGCCAAAGGGATAGCCTTCTCCCGACGGTTCAAGACGAGGGGGACATCATGGCGGCCAAGGCCGTAACCATCGCCCAGCAAAAGGGCGGCGCCGGAAAGACCACCATCGCCGCGCAACTGGCGGTGGCCTTCGCCCGTGCCGGGCGCCGCGTCGGTCTGCTCGACATCGATCCGCAGGGCTCGCTGGCCGCCTGGTACGACATCCGCAAGGCCCTGGTCGAGGAAGCCGGCGGTGGCATCGTCTTCGTGCAGGCCTCGGGCTGGCGGCTGTCCACCGAACTGGACCGCCTGAAGCGGGATGTGGATCTGGTGCTGATCGATTCCCCGCCCCATGCCGAGACCGAGGTGCGCATCGCGGTGCGCGCCGCCGACCTGATCCTGGTTCCCATGCAGCCTTCCCCCATGGACCTCTGGGCCACCGGCCCGACGCTGGACATGGCCCGCAAGGAGAAATCGCCCGCCCTGATGGTGTTCAACCGCACCCCGTCGCGCGGCAAGCTGGTGGACGCGGTCCGCAAGAAGATTCGTGATTCCGAGGTGCCGGTGGCCCAGACGGTGCTGGGCAACCGGGTGGCCTTCGCCGCCTCCATGATGGAGGGCAAGGGCGTGGTGGAGAGCAATCCCCGCCACACCGCCACCAAGGAGATCAAGGCGCTGGCCGATGAAATCGCCGGCATCCTGGGATTGGACTGACGCCATGGACATGATCCTCGACCACGCCTATGCCATCGCCATGGCCCTGCACACTCTGGCGGCAGTGGTCTGGGTGGGCGGCATGTTCTTCGCCCACCTGATCCTGCGCCCGGTGCTGGCCGAACGCCAGCCGCCCGAGCGGCTGGCCGTGTGGCGCGAGGTCTTTCCCCGCTTCTTCTTCTGGGTATGGATCAGTATCGCCGTGCTGCTCGCCACCGGCTATTCCACCCTGCTGATGGGCTTCAAGGCCGGGTTCACCGGCGGCCCCAGCCATGTGGACATCATGCAGCTGATCGGGCTGGTGATGATGGCCCTGTATTTCCAGCTGTTCTTCGGCCCCTGGCAGGGCTTCAAGCGGGCTTTCGCCGCCTCGGACTACCCCAAGGCGGCCGAGTATCAGGTCCGTATCCGTCACATCGTCACCGTCAATCTGATCCTGGGCATGATCAGCATCGTGGTCGGCGTGGCCGGTTCGCTGCTGGGAGCATGATGGCCATGGACCGGGACAAGGACGTCGAGATCCTCTCCAAGGAGACGGTCTTCAAGGGCTATTTCCAGGTCGACCGCTACCGCCTGCGCCACCGCACCTTCGCCGGCGGCTGGACCGATGTGATGACGCGCGAGGTGTTCGAGCGCGGCCACGCCGTGGTGGTGCTGCTTTACGACCCCGAGCGTGACCGCATCGCCCTGATCGAGCAGTTCCGCCCCGGTGCCTATGCCGCCGGCTGGCACCCCTGGTTGGTGGAATGCGTGGCCGGCATCATCGAGGAGGGCGAGCCTCCCGAAGCGGTGGCCCGGCGCGAAACCCGCGAGGAGGCGGGCTCGGACCCCACCGACATGGTCCATGTGGGCGATTATCTGGTGACCGCCGGCGGCTCGTCGGAAAGCTGCAAGCTCTACTGCGCCCGGGTGGATTCGTCCACCATCGCCGGCACCCACGGCCTGGCCCACGAGGGCGAGGACATAAGGGTCTTCGTCATCGACCCCGCCGAAGCCTTGGCCATGTGCCGGGACGGGCGCATCAACAACGCCATGGCGGTGTTGGCCATCCAGTGGCTGGTCCTGGAGCGGGATGCGCTCCGAGCCGAGTGGCTGGGGGCCTGAGGGCTCCCTACCCCCGAGCGGCGTTGGCCAGCACCAGCAGCGGCTGCGCTCCGTCCCAGATCATGCGCAGCGCCACCACCACGATGATCCCCAGACCCACATAGGCGATCCAGTGCCAGCGCTTGAGAATGCGGGCCACCGTCTCGGCGGCCGCGCCGGTCAGGGCGACCGACAGCGCCAGTCCGATCACCATGACCCACACGTGCTCGCGCGCCGCGCCCGCCACCGCCAGCACGTTGTCCAGCGACATGGAGACGTCGGCCAGGACGATCTGCTTGACCGCCTCGGCGAATTTCTTGGGCTGGGCCGGCACGGCGTCGGCGTCCGCGTCGTCGTGTCCGTGGGTGGCCTGACGCAGTTCGCGCCACAGCTTCCACGACACCCACAGCAGCAGCAGCCCGCCGGCGAACAGCAGGCCGATGATGCCCAGCAGTTCCACCGCGAACAGGGAAAAAAGGATACGCAGGCCGGCGGCGGCGGCGATGCCCCACAGGATGGCCTTGCGCCGCTGCTCGGGCGCCAGTCCGGCGGCGGCGATGCCGATCACCACCGCGTTGTCGCCGGCCAGGGTGACGTCGATGGCGACCACCGAGGCGAGCGCGGTCAGTTCGGCGGCGAAACTCATGGCAATCCTCCGAACAGCAGCCGGCAGACGATCACGGCGGTGATCAGGGCGGCCAGATCGGCCAGCAGCCCCACCGCCAGGGCGTGGCGGATGCGCCGCACCTGCACCGCCCCGAAATAGACGGCGAGCACATAAAAGGTGGTTTCGGTCGAGCCGTAAAGGGTGGACAGCAGGGCGCCGAGATAGGAATCGGGGCCGATGGCCGGGTCCTTCAGGCTGGCGGCCAGCATGCCGTAGGAGCCCGAGCCCGACAGGGTGCGCAGGGCGGCCATCATCAGCGCCTCGGCCGGCAGACCCAATCCCTCGGTGAGGCGCCCCAGCGGGCGGATCAGCAGATCCATGGCGCCCGACGCCCGCACCATGCCGATGGCCGCCAGGATGGCCACCAGATAGGGAATGATCCGCACCGCCACCTCGAAGCCTTCCTTGGCCCCCTCGACGAAGCTTTCGTAAAGGCGGACGCCCTTGGCGGCGCCGTAGAGCAGCAGCCCGACCACCAGGGAGGGCAGAATCCACGGTCCCAACACCTTGCCCCAGGCCAGCATTGCCGCCGCCAGGGCCAGCACGCCGGCCAGCGCGGCGATACAGGGCCATAACGGACCGGGCGCCTGATGGGGGAGCGCGGCGTCCTCATCCCTTCGGGGCTGCCATACGCCCTGCAGTCCGCGTGCCGCCAGCACGCCCACCAGCGCGGCGACCAGGCCGGCGATCAGGGTGGGAGCGACGATGGCGGCGGGCAAGACGGAACTGGTGGCGGCGCGCAAGGCGATGACCTTGGTGGGCAGCAGGGTGAGCCCCGCCGTGTTGATGGCCAGGAACAGCACCTGGGCGTTGCTGGCGGTGCCCTTGTGGCGGTTGAGGCTTTCCAGGTGCTCCATGGCGCGGATGCCGAACGGCGTGGCGGCATTGCCCAGCCCCAGCAGATTGGCGGCCACGTTCATCACCATGGCGCCCATGGCCGGGTGGCCGGCGGGAATTTCCGGGAACAGGCGGCCGAGCGCCGGCTCCAGCAGCCGCGCCACGGCGGCGAGCAGGCCGCCGGCCTCCGCCACCTTCATCAGGCCGAGGAACAGCGCCATGATGCCCACCAGCCCCAGGGCCAGGGGCACGGCGCCGGCCACCGCGTCGATCAGCCCGGCCGACAGCGCTTCCATGGCGCCCGCTCCGCCCGACAGTTCGGCGAAGGCGGCCACCAGGAACGAGACGACGACCAGGACCAGGAATACGGCGTTCAAACGAGCACTTCCCCCCAATTCAACAAAAACCTATCAGAAGCCGGGGCGCCGCGCATCCTTGCCGCCCGCCTTTCCCCGTTGTAAAGCTTTTGGGGAAACATGCGGGAGAGACTCCGAATCATGCGCCGCGTCGCGCTTTCTCTTTGTATTGCCGCCCTGCTGGCCGCGCCGGCTCGGGCCGCCGATGTGGTTCCCACCCACCTGGACGCCGCCCGCGCCGCCCATGCCAAGGGTGACCTGGCCCGTGCCGCCATGGAGCTGGAGGCCGCCTTGGCCGAACTGCAGGCCCGGCTGGGCAGGCAACTGGCCGAATTCCTGCCGCCTCCTCCCCCCGGCTGGCAGGCCGAGCCGGTGGAGAGCCAGTCCCTGGCCGGCAGCGGCGGTGGAATGGCGGTGACGCGGGCCTATGGCCGCGACGACGGCACGCTGAACATCTCGCTGATCATCGACAGCCCGGCGGTCTCCGCCGCCGTCGCCCAACTGGCGGCCTTTCCCCAGCCCAACGGCCGCAAGGTCAAGGTGGGCAATGAGGAGGCCGGGCTGCGCTGGGACCCCCAGGGCCGCAACGGCGAGGTGCTGATGGTGCTGGGGCCGCGCGTCCTGCTGCAGATCGAGGGCGACAACCTCGCCAGCAGCGACGTGCTGAGCGAGGTTGCCAAGGGCTGGAATCTGGCCGGGATCAGGAAGGTCCTACCGCAGTAATCCCACCAGCAGCGGCACCAGGATTGCGGTGACCAGACCGGTCAGCCCGATGGCCAGACCGCCGAAGGCCCCCGCCGTCTCGCTCATCTGCAATGCCCGCACCGTGCCGATGCCGTGGGAGGCGATGCCCAGGGCCAGACCGCGCGCCGCCTGATCCCTGACCCGGAACAGGTCGAGTATCCAGCCGCCGCATACCGCCCCGAAGATGCCGGTCAGCATGACCATCACGGCGGTCAGCGAGGGAATGCCGCCGATGCGCTCGGTGATGCCCATGGCGATGGGGATGGTCACCGACTTGGACGCCAGGGACAGCAGCACCTTCTCGGAGCCGCCCAGGGCCCAGGCCAGGGCCACGGCGCTGACCCCCGCCATCACGGCGCCCACCAGGATCACCAGCAGGATGGCGGGCCAGGCACGGCGCAGGATGGGCATCTGGTTGTAAAGCGGCACCGCCAGGGCGACGGTGGCCGGCCCCAGCAGGAAGTGCACGAACTGGGCGCCGTCGAAATAGGTGCGGTACTCGGTGCCGGTGGCCAGCAGGAAGCCGACGATGATCGCCACCGAGACCAGGATGGGGTTGAGCAGCGGCGAGCGCCCGCCCTTCTCGAACAGCCACATGGCCGCCTGATAGGCGATCAGCGTCGAGGTCAGCCCCAGCAGCGGCGAGGTGGAGAGGTAGACCCAGATACTGGAAAGATCGCCGCTCATGACGGGTCTCCCTGCTTCGGCTTGGACCGGTTGCCCAGGGCCTGCATCAGCCGTCCGGCGACGACGATGGTGGCGAACGTGCTGCCCAGCACCGCCGCCGCGATGGGCAGCGCCTCCTCGGCGATCAGCTTCATGTGGACCATGACGCCGACGCTGGCCGGAATGAACAGCAGGGCGAAGTTGGACAGGATGGCCTTGACCGCCAGGTCCAGGCCGGCCGGCACCCGGCCGCGGATCACCAGGCCGGTGAACAGCAGCACCATGCCGACCACCGGGCCGGGCAGGGGCCAGCCGGAGAGGCGGACCAGCACCTCGCCGGCAAGCTGGCAGAGCAGCAGAACCGTGATATAGGGAAGCACGATCCGTTTCCTTTCAGGCTGTGCCCAATGGACTGGCTTTCACCCACCGACCTGCTTGGTGCTGTCGCGGGCCTCCTTACGACCATCTCCTTCGTGCCGCAGGTGGTCAAGACCCTGCGTACCCGCCAGACCAGGGACATATCCCTGGCCATGTGGGCGACCTTCGTCGCCGGGGTGGCCCTGTGGACGATTTACGGCCTGCTGCTGGGGGCGTGGCCCATCGTCGCGTCCAACCTGCCCACCCTGGCCCTGGCCGGTACCATTCTGGTGATCAAGCTTCGCAACATGGGAAACGAAACGGGGGGCGATTGAATATTTGCATCGCCCTCAAGCGGCGGGCGGGCGCCTCCGCGCCCTTGCCTTCCGCGGCATAAGCCGCGCGGCCCCTTGGGCCTAACCCCGCCGCTATACGGCGACGGGGTATTCCCATTTTCAGGCGCTGCGGCCGCCGTGCAGGCTGGACCAGCCGACCGGATCGTGCAGGAAGGAGCGCACGGCCTCGACGGCACGCTTGTCGAACTGGCCTTCTTCCTCGACCACTTCCAGTACGTCCCACCAATTGCACAGATAGCCGAGATCGACGCCGATTTCCTCCAGGCTTTTCATGGCGCCGGGGAAGACGCCGTAGAAGAACACCACGAAGGAATGGTCGACCTTGGCGCCCGCCTCACGCAGCGCATTGACGAAGTTGACCTTGGAAGCGCCGTCGGACGCCAGGTCCTCGACCAGCACCACCCGGTCGCCGTCCTTGAAATCGCCTTCGATTTGGGCATTGCGGCCGAAGCCCTTGGGCTTCTTGCGGATGTAGAGCATGGGCAGACCCATGCGGTCGGAAATCCACGCCGCATAGGGAATGCCCGCCGTCTCGCCGCCGGCGACCGCCTCGGCGGATTCGTAGCCGACTTCGCGCATGATGGCCTTGGTCATCAATTCGCAGATCTTGGTCCGTGCGCGCGGGAACGAGATCACCTTGCGGCAGTCCACATAGACCGGGCTGGCCCAGCCCGAGGTCAGGATGTAGGGCTCTTCCGGGCGGAAATTGATCGCCTTGATCTCCAGCAGGATGCGCGCGGTGGTCAGCGCCGCCTGCTTCTGTTCCGGGGTACGGGAAACGGTGGTTGCCATGGGTGAGCCCTCTTGCCTTGCCGATACGGGGGTCTATAGGCACAATCGCGCCTTCCTGCAAGAAGACAGAATAGGGAACTGAAATGTCCGACGTGATCCAGCTTGTCCGAGAGGGCGCCATCGCCACCGTGACGCTGAACCGCCCCGACCGCATGAACGCTCTGAACCTGCCCATGTGGCGGGGGCTGGCCTAGGCGTTCGAGAGCATTTCCGCCGACAAGTCCATTCACGTGGTGATTTTGCGCGGTGCCGGCACCAAGGCCTTCGCGCCGGGCGCCGACATCGAGGAATTCGATACCCTGCGCGCCAATCCCGCCCAGGCCAAGGCCTACGATCTGGTGATGCGCAAGGCGCTGGACACGGTGCGCGCCTGTCCGCAGCCGGTGGTCGCCGCCGTGTGGGGGCCCTGCGTCGGCGGCGGGCTGGAGCTGGCCTGCTGCTGCGATATCCGCCTGTCCGCCAGGTCGGGCAAGTTCGGCGTGCCCATCAACAAGATATCGGTGGTGATGGCCTATCCCGAGCTGGCGCAGATTCGTCGGGTGGCCGGTCCGGCCGCCGCCCTGGAAATCCTGCTGGAAGGCCGGATCATGGATGCCGACGAGGCGCTCGCCAAGCGGCTGGTCAACCGGGTGGTCGAGGATGACGCGCTGGAAGCGGAACTGGCCGCCACCGCCAAGCGCATCGCCGCCGGCGCCCCCCTGGCCAACCGCTGGCACAAGGCGTTCATCGCCCGCCTGGACGATGCCACCCCGGTGTCCGAGGCGGAATTGGACGAGTGCTACCGCTTCCTGGAGACCAAGGACTACGCCGAGGGGCTGGCGGCCTTCCGCGCCAAGCGCAAGCCGGTCTTCACGGCGGAGTAGGGGCGGGACGCGGGGCGGGTCAGCCCCGCAACGCCCCTTCCATCATCTGCGGCATGAGCTTGAGGTCGGTGTGCGGGCCGACCTCGCGCTTGTCCAGGCGCTGGGCGATGGCGGCCACCACGGTGGGCTTGCCGGGGATGCCGAATTGGGTGTTGAAGCCGGCGCGGCCCAGCAGCTTGTAGGCGGTGACCATGATGATCGCCGCCTGGAAGGTGCTGAGCCCCAGGCGGGAAAACAGGTCGACATGCACCAGATCGTTGATCTCGGCCAGGGCGGCGACCAGTTCGCGGGTCTCGGATTCCTGGCGCTGGCCCAGCACCTTGACCACGGACGGATCGTTCAGCGCCTTCCACCATTGCTGTTCGCGCTGCGGCAGTTCGGGCGCGGCGGGCGGGCGGGGCGAATG
>Ga0265320_10002094_pt1 | contig 14042 bp, 3 predicted proteins | sample 4827metaG_FD_202087 | JGI IMG/M metagenome (GOLD analysis project Ga0265320, IMG submission 202087) | Rhizosphere microbial communities from Carex aquatilis grown in University of Washington, Seatle, WA, United States - 4-8-27 metaG | ecosystem: Host-associated > Plants > Roots > Rhizosphere >...
CAGCTTCTGATCGCCCCTCGCCGCCAAGTCCCTCATTCGCGTATGGCACGCGCGAACGTGCCAGAGGAACTGGTGAATTCTGCCTCCTCCGCCTCTTGCGAGTCGGTTTCAGAGGAGCCGGGTCAACCAGCCTGACCCAACTTTTCCCCAGTCGCCTGGGATTATCCTGAAACGAACAACTGAATCTTTCGACCTTTGCTGCCCGCTTCGTTCTTTCAATGAACTGCGAACATCATAACGCAAATCGCCCAATCGACAATGAATTGATATGCACAGCTTGTTCACCGGAATGCGTCTGTGAAAAACATGTGAGCAACGCAAAGCAGCCAACAAAATCAATGTTGCCGTTGTTACAACCACGAAAATTATTCACCGTTTTTTTGAGGAGGAAATCCGGGCTGTGGAAAAGTTTGCGTGGAGAAATTTTAAGAAACAGCGCCGAAATTAAAAAGGCCGCCCCAACGGGCGGCCTTTTCAATTTTGTGGGAACGACGCTTCAGGACGCCTTCGGCGCCGCGGGCCTTTTTGCCCAGGCCGCCGCCTTTTTGCGTTTCAGGTAACTCGTCCGGCGTTTGCGTTTCTCAACTTTGTTGGATTGTTTGCCCATAAGTGTCTTTACTTTGTTCGTCGATTACGGTTTTGTGGGGTGTACTATGAAAGTTTTGACGCGGCGATTCAACATCTATTTGGCACTGGCCGTCCTCCTCGGACTGGCGTGCGGGTGCCAGACCGGCAAAAAAACCCAAACCGCCGCCTTGCGCGTCCATATTGAAAGCAGCCCCGACCCTGCCAGCGATGGTGTGCAGGTTTCTGTGATCCGCTCTGATCCCGTGCTCGTCAACGTCAAGCGCCAGCCGATTTTATCGGAAGTCAACCTCATTGAAGCCAAGGTCATTGAAGCGCAAGGGGGATTTGCCCTCTCGTTCAGATTTGACGGAAATGGCACCTGGATGGTCGAACAATATTCGGCCGCCAATCCTGGCCGTCATTTTGTCATTTTCTGCCAGTGGAGCGAAAAAGCGACCGATGGCCGCTGGCTGGCCGCTCCACTCATCACGCACCGCATCGCCAATGGTGCCCTGGTGTTCACGCCCGACTGCTCGCGCGAGGAGGCCGACCAGTTGGTGCTCAGGCTCAATGCGGCCGCCAAGGAAATCCGTAAGAACATGCTCAAATGATTTTGCCCCTTGTCGGTCGCGCCATCCTCATCGCCGGCGTGTTGTTCCCGGGACTGGGCGCCACCGTTTTCGCCCAATCACCGTTTCAATTCCCCACCGCCAACCACGCCTTGTATCTGCCGGGCGAGGAATTGAAATTTTTCGCCCCGACCGCGCCCAACAAGGCGTGGTCGAGCGGCAGTTTTGGCTGTGTCCGCAATGAGGGCACGAAAATGCATGAGGGCCTCGACATCCGCTGCCTGCAACGTGACCGGCACGGTGAACCGACCGACCCCGTCATGGCCACCGCCGACGGCACCGTGGTCTATTTCAGCACCAAGCCGTCGTTGTCGAATTACGGGAAATATGTCGTCATCCGCCATATCATCGAGGGCATCGAAATCTATTCGCTTTACGCGCATCTGAGCGAAGTCCAGCCCGGCCTCGCCGTCGGCACACCGGTCAAGGCCGGCGAAACGATCGCCACGATGGGCCGCACCTCCAGCGCGGAAACAATTTTGAAGGAGCGCGCCCACGTTCACTTCGAGCTGAACCTGTTCGTCAATGAAGGCTTTGCCAACTGGTATCGCCGGGCCTTTCCGAACCAGCGCAATGATCACAGCATCTGGAACGGCCAGAACCTGGACGGCCTCGACGCGCGTGAAATTCTGCTCACCGAGCACAACCCGGTCAACAAATTCAGCCTGCTGAATTTTATCCGCGGCCAGACCGAGCTTTGCCGTGTGCTGGTGCGCGCCACCAATTTTCCCTACCTGAAACGTTATCCCATGCTGACCCTGCCCAATCCCGTCGCTCAAAAAGAAGGCGTAGCCGGCTATGAAGTCGTCCTGAATTACAACGGCGTGGCCTTCGCCCTGATGCCACGCGCCGCCTCGGAAATCCATGGCAACAGCCGGTTCCAACTGCTTTCCGTCAACGAAAACGAGGAGCAGGCCAATCCGTGCCGCCACCTGGTGGTCCGGCGCGCCGGCCACTGGCAATTGACCGACACCGGAATCCGCGAACTGGAGTTGCTGACGTATTGAAGCGGTTGATTCCGGAAATTCCGGTGGCAGATTGACCGGTGACAAGTGCTTTGGCTGTATCGTTCCGAACCATGAATGGGATGATTACAACCGGTTGGAAGCCGGCTTTCTGCAAAATTTCAATTGAGCGAAGATAACCCGCTTGGTTTCCCGGCCCGCGCCATTTAACTTGCGGACGTGCCAACCGACATCAAATCTCTGGCCCGCGATGAACTGGAAGCCCGGTTCAAGACCTGGGAACAGCCGGCTTATCGCGTCGGGCAATTGCTCGAATGGCTTTATGTCCGGCGCGTCACGGATTGGGAAGCGATGACAAACCTGCCCAAGGTGTTGCGGGAAAAGCTCAAGGAAACATTTTCCCTGCAAACCCTGGAACTCGTCCGCAAGCAGGGGGCCAGCGACCCGTCCTCCGTAGCAGCACCCGCCCGTCCTGGCAGCACCGTGGCATCCATAGCAGACTGCTCCAGTAAGGAGGCGGCTAAGGGCGGACTGCGGAGGCTGGATACCACCCAAAAATTTCTCTGGCGGCTCCACGACCATGCCCTCATTGAAAGTGTGTTGATCCCCGCCAACCCGGCACTTTATGGCGACGACAGCGACCGGCACACGCTCTGCATCTCCACCCAGGTCGGTTGTGCCTATGGCTGCAAATTCTGCGCCAGCGGCCTCGACGGCTGGAAACGCAACCTCACGCCGGACGAAATCGTCGAACAGGTCATGTCAGTCGAAAGACTTGGTCCACAGTCCACAGTCCACAGTCGTGAGTCAGGAGGTGGCGCTCAGCCGAAACTGAAGACTGTGGACTCAAGATTGGTGGACAATTTAGTTATCATGGGCATGGGCGAGCCGCTGGCCAATTATGATCACCTCCTCAAGGCATTAAGAATCCTGAATGCGCCGTGGGGTGGCGGGATCGGGGCGCGAAAAATCACCATTTCCACCAGCGGCCTCGCGCCGCAAATCCGCCGGCTCGCGGACGAACCCATGCAATTTCGCCTCGCCATTTCGCTGCATGGCGCCACCGACGAGGTGCGCAACAAAATCATGCCGGTCAACCGCAAGTATCCGCTCAAGGAACTGGTCGCGGCCTGTGAGGATTATCAAAGCCAAAAAGGCCGCATGATCACCTTCGAGTACATTTTGATTGCCGGCGTGAATGATTCGATTGAGCAGGCCAAACCGCTGGCCGCACTGGCCAAAAAGCTTTTCGCCAAGGTGAATCTGATTCCTTACAACCGGGTGGAGGGCCTGTCCTGGGAACGTCCGACGGAGGAAGTTTGCGAAGCGTTCCTCATCGCGCTGGAAAAGCAAAAGGCCATCGCCACCCTGCGCCGCGAAAAAGGCCACGACATCGACGCCGCCTGCGGCCAGTTGCGGCTGAAAACAGAGCGTGAACTCGAAGGAACTGGCTCCACGATTCCCTGAATTCCCACAATGGTTTTACCGGGTCATCGAAGACCCACAATCCCCGCCATTCCTGAATTCAGACAGTATCAAGCTGTCCTCCGGAAGCCCGCGTCCATAGTTCGTCCTTTTGTTACCAGAACGGACCGCCGGCTTCCCCGGATTGGCTGCCTTTCAGGCAACGATGCAGTGATTCCAAGACATCATTCAAAGCCGACGGACGCCGGAGGCGGACACCCTTATTTGCAGGAGCCTTCACAAATAAGGTTGATTGATGAACCTGTTTTCAGGTGTAACATCGCTTAATACTGTGGCATGATCAGATTGTTTTGCTCCCTTGATCACCGCTCAAACCGGATCTGGAGTGAATACGCGAGGATGGCTTTTAACAGGTTATTGAAAGAAACGTACCAGTCACCACGAGTGAATTTGGGAAACAACACATCTTTTCACCAGCAATAAACTCAGTCGTCAACCGCCCATCCAACCAGGAGATATTCGCATGAAACCTCATCTGTCAGGTCCGCTGGTCTTAACTGTCTGGCTCTGCCTCATGGTCATGAAAGGCGCGGCTGCCCCTCTGTCACAGCGTCCGGACTTGCCCAATTTTGATCACCGAACCGGCGGTGCCGCGGCGAACGCCGCCAGCGAACGCCAGGCATCAACGACGGAACTGCGGGCGCAAGTGGCCGGAGTCAGGATCGATTTCGATGAAGTGGTTGGCGCACCGAAGTGGATCCGTTCTCCCGAAGGTTATCTGAGCGGGCCGGGCGGAGAGGGCAAAGGAATTTCCGCCGCCACCACCGCGGGCTTTGCGGCCGATGATCCGTATCGGACGGTAAAGGCCTTCATCCAGGAACATCATGCCCTGTTCGGTCATGGTCCCGATGCGTTGACCGAGGCGCGGGTCGATCGGGAATATGTCACGCCTCACAACGGGATGCAGACGACAGTGTGGCAACAGGAACTGGATGGGATTGCGGTGTACGAGGGTGTGTTTGCGACGCATCTGACAAAGGCTGGCGAACTGATCGCCATCTCGAGCCAGTTCGTTGCCGATCCCTCAGCAGCAGCGGATGCGGGGGCAAAGACATCGGCAACCAGATCCCAGCCGGGGATCACAGCACAACAGGCAGTGATCAAAGCTGCCGGCAGCCTGGATGAAACGGTGGATATGACGGGCGTCAAACCGACGGAATCAAGCCCCACCGGCCAGGACCAGCGGCAACAATTTACCGCCGCCCCTTTCAATCAAGCCATCGATGCGCGGCTTGTGTGGTTGCCGATGAACCCATCGCTGATGCAGTTGTGCTGGGAAGTAACCATGACCAGCCGTACCCGGGGAGAGACGTTCCGGCTGCTGGTGGATGCGCGGACGGGTGAAGTCCTCGTACGACGTTGTCTGACGGTCTATCTGAGCGATGTAACCTACCGGGTGTACACCAGTGACAGTCCGTCGCCGTTTTCGCCGGGATGGTCCACCCCCAGCACCGTCCAGCCTGCGTTGACCAGCCGGGCGCTGGTGACGTGGAGTGCGTTCGACACGAACGCGTCGCCCAACGGGTGGATTGACGATGGGGTGAACGAAACCCGCGGCAACAATGCGGATGCGCACACGGACCACGACGCGAACGACTCGCCGGACCTGCCACGACCGCAGGGATCGCCATTCCGGGTGTTTGATTGCCCGATGGATTTGACCCAGTCGCCGGCCACGTACACGAATGCCGCGGTGGTGCAGCTGTTTTACCTGTGCAATTTCATGCACGACCGGTTGTACGAGCTGGGATTCACGGAGGCGGCGGGGAATTATCAGAACAATAATTTTGGACGGGGAGGATTGGGGAACGACGCGGTGCAGGCGGACGCGCAGGACGGGAGCGGATACAACAACGCGAACTTCACGCCCACGTCGGACGGGACGCCGCCGCGAATCCAGATGTATCTGTTCAATGGCGTGACGCCAAATCGCGACGGCGATTTTGATGCGGAGGTCGTGCTGCACGAGTACACGCACGGGTTGTCGGAACGGCTGGTGGGCGGCGGCGTGGGCATCAGTGCCTTGCAAACCGGTGGAATGGGCGAAGGCTGGTCGGACTGGTATGCGATGTCGGTGTTGAGCGAATCGGGCGATGACGTCAACGGCTGCTATGCCACCGGCGGTTACGTGACCTATCTGTTGAGCGGGATGACGCAGAATTATTATTTCGGAATCCGCCGGTATCCTTACAGCACGGATCTGACCAAGAATCCGCTGACGTTCAAGGACATCGATCCGGCGCAGGCGAGCAGTCATGCGGGGATACCGCGCAGTTCAATCATTGGAACAACAGCCAATGAAGTACACAACATGGGAGAGGTCTGGTGTGTGACGTTGTGGGAGGCACGGGCAAAACTGGTTGCGAAACTTGGCTGGACGCTGGGCAACGAGAAAATGATGCAGCTGGCGACGGATGGGATGAAGCTGGGACCGGCCAATCCAAATTTTTTGCAGGCACGGGACGGGATATTGCTGGCCGACCAGGTGGACAATGGCGGGGCCAACCGCAATGAGCTCTGGGCGGCATTTGCCAAACGCGGCATGGGATCTAGCGCAACGTCTCCTTCGAGTTCCACCACCACGGGCTTGCAGGAAGCTTACGATGTGCCTGATGATTTGCGCATCACGCCAACGGACGGATTCACGGGTATCGGACCGGTGGGCGGACCCTTTTCGCCGAACTCAATCACTTTTGCGGTGACCAACGCCGGCAGCAATTCACTGAGTTGGACACTGGTCAACACTTCGGCGTGGCTCAATGTTTTGCCGGCCGGGGGCACGCTGAATCCTGGCGGTCCGGCCACCCCGGTCACTGCCAGCCTCACCGCATCGGCCAGCAGCCTGCCGATGGGCATTTATACCTCCACGGCCTGGTTTACCAATCTGAACGACCAGGTGGGACAGGCACGGCAATTCACCCTGCGGGTCGGGCAGCCGGATTATTTCACCGAATTGTTTGACTCCACCGCGAACGACCTGGCCTTCAAAACGTTTACTTTTACACCGGACGGCAGCGGGAATTTCTACGCACCGTGCCGGGAAACGGCGGCAGCTTTTCCCACGGATCCGACCGGCGGGACAGCCGTCACGATGAGTGATGACACCTACGCCCAGGTTACTCTTTCCGGAACGAACACGGTGGCCATTTATGGGCGGCGGAGCAACGTCTTTTACATAGGCAGTAACGGCTATCTGACGATGGATTCCGGGGACACCGGTTACACGGAATCGTTCGCGACACATTTCAGCCGGCCTCGCGTGTCAGCACTGTTTGACGATTTGTATCCCGTCACAGGTCAGGTCACCTGGCTGCAATTCAGCAATCGTGTCGCGGTCACCTACCTCAACGTGCGGGAGTATGGTGCTTCCAACACGAACAGCTTTCAGATCGAACTGTTTTATGACGGAAGGATTCGCCTCACCTATCTGGGCCTTGCCGCCCTTGACGGGCTGGCCGGATTGTCCGCCGGGTTGGGAGTGCCCGCCGGATTTGTGGAAAGTGATTTGAGTTCGTACGGCTCGTGCTCGCTGCCACTGATCGTTTTCGCGCCGTCCAATGCGACCGAAGGCGACGGCGTGCTCGCGGGCGCGGGACAGGTCCGGTTGCTGACGGCGCCAATGTCAAACCTGACGGTGGCGCTTGCCTCCAGCGATACCACGGAGGTCACGGTTCCGGTGAATGTCACCGTTCTCGCCGGGCAAACCAACGCGATGTTTGATCTGACCATCGTGGACGATGGAGAACTGGACGGCACGCAGACAGCCACCATCACCGCTACCGCGTCCGGCTACACCTCTGCCAGTGCCGGCATCACGGTTTATGATAACGAGGCGGCAGCATTACGGGTGGTGCTGCCGGCCACTGCCACCGAAGGCCAGGGCACGGTGACCGGGGCGGTGCAAGTGGTGGGCGGCATTCCGGGAGCCAACACCACAGTGAATCTAGCCTCCAGTGATACCACTGAAATTCAGGTTCCCGCCTCGGTGTTTATTCCGTCTGGACAAACCTCAGCCGTGTTTACGGCCACGGTGGTGGATGACAATCAGATTGACGGGCCGCAGACAGCCACGGTTACCGCCCACATCCAAAACTGGACCAATGGCAGTGCCCTCATCACCGTGCTCGACAACGAAAACACGGATTTGATCGTCACCTTGCCGGCGAATGCGCGGGAAGGCGATGGTGTCCTGGTGAATGCCGGTGTCGTCAACATCTCCGGCACGTTGCCAACCAACCTCGTGGTGGCGCTCGCCTCGGATGACATCACGGAACTGGTGGTGCCACCGACCGCCACGATCCTGGCAGGCCAAACATCCGGCATGTTCAACCTCACAGTCGTGGACGATCTCAACGTGGATGGGGCCCAGATTGTCCACGTGACCGCAAGCGCCGGAGGTTTTGCCGGCGGTTCGCGGGTGATCACAATTTATGACAACGAAAGTCCGCCCGTACCGGCCAATCCTTCGCCGGCCCATCTGGCCACAAATGTGATTCAGACCACCGGCTTGTCGTGGCAATCGGGCGCGCTTTCCGGCGAGGTCATCTCGAACGACGTTTATTTTGGGACGACCCCGACGCCGGGGCCGGGCGAATTGATCGGCACGACCACCAACACGAGCTGGACTTTGCCGCTGCTGGCGCCGCAGACGACCTATTACTGGCAAATCGTCGCGCGGAAAACCGGCACCACCGCCGGCCCGGTCTGGCAGTTCACCACGCGTGGCGTGGATCATTTTGTGTGGGCTCCGGTTTACTCGCCCCAAGCTGTGAATCAGCCGTTCAGCACTACCATCACGGCCAAGGATGGGTTCAACACTACGGTGAGCAATTTCAACAACTCCGTTTCGCTGGCGGGTTACGGCAACGGCGGCGGCCAGACCACAAATCGCATCTTCGACGGCTTTACACCCTTTCAGTTGCTCAGTGGCACTTATTGTTGGGGGTATCTTTTCACTCCAACCAACAACCTGGTTGTGACTCATGTTCGCCATTACTTCAACGCAAAAGTATGCCTTTGGACCGGCGCCGGGGTATTGCTGGCCACCCAAAATGTCAGCGGCTCGCAGGGAACTTGGAACGAAACCGCCTTGGCAACCCCGGTTCAGCTTGCCGCCGGCTCCAACTACGTGGTCGCGGCATTCTTCACGAACAGCGCCTATTTCGATATTACCAATGTGGCCGGAGGGTTCCCTGATGGCACAATCGGCACCTCGCTTTACGCCACATCAGACACATTCCCCACGATTGCTGACGCGGGTTACTGGCCGCTCGTTGGACTGAGTTATACAGTGGGAAGTGCGGCGCCGATCACTATCACGCCGACCAACTCCGGCAGCTTTGTCAACGGCACCTGGTCCGGCAACCTCACTGTCCTGCAACCCGCGACCAACATTGTGTTGCGGGCGGACGACGGCAGTGGTCACGCGGGCTCCAGTAATCCGTTCGATGTGTTGATGCAGAATGACATTTCCATCAGCATGGTGGACTCGCCGGATCCGGTCTCGGCCGGGGCGAGCCTGACTTACACCCTCGCGGTTGCCAACACCGGCCCGGCGGCGGCGACCGGGGTGATAGTGACCAATGTTCTGCCTGGCGGAGTCTCTTTTGTCTTGGCGATGTCTTCGCAGGGAACTTGCACGCAAAATGGCGGTTTGGTGACCTGCAATCTGGGCACGATTTCCGGCGGGACCAATGCCACCGCAACCATCATCGTGGTTCCCACGGCCGGCGGATTGATCACCAATGTGGCCGTCGTTTCGCGTGCGGAAACCGACCCCTATCCGGCCAACAATTCGGCGACGGTAGTGACTGCGGTCCAGATCCCGGCGCTGTCCATCAACGATGTCAGCCTCCTTGAAGGCAACTCCGGTTCAACCTTCGCCGCTTTCACCGTCAATTTGACTCCCGCCTCCGCCCTGCCCGTCAACCTCATGTTTGCCACCGCCGATGGCACCGCCACCGCCGGCAGCGATTACGCGGGCACGAACGGAACTCTGAATTTTGCGCCGGGACAGACAAACCAGGCAATTGTTATCGGGGTAAATGGCGACACGTTTGGCGAAGCCGACGAAACTTTCTTTGTCAATCTCTCCAGCCCGACCAACGCCACCCTGGCGCGCGCCCAAGGCATCGGCACGATTTTAAATGACGATGTGCCGCCCGCCGTTTACTTGCGTTCGACCGCCGGGGCGCCGTGGGGATCCACAGCCAATGAAGCGGCCATGAACCAGGCTTTCGGCGTGAATAATTGGCAGGATTTGCGTTACGAAACGGTCAATCCTGTGGGGCTGTTCAGTCCGGTCAATCAGTTTATTTTCATGGAAGGCTCCGACATGGACGCGCTCGAAATGCAAGCCTTCCTGACAACCAACCTTCCCTCCATGCAGAACTGGGTGACAGCAGGCGGGAGACTGTTCTTGAATGCGGCACCCAATGAAGGCAGTGGCATGTCGCTGGGTTTCGGAGTGAGTTTGGTTTACTCTGACTCAACCACCACCGGCACCGCTGCGAATCCTTCTCATCCCATCTTCCAGGGTCCTTTCCTGCCCGTGGGATTATCGTGGACGGGGACTTACTTCGGACACGCCACCGTAACCGGCGGCGCCTTGGTCACGTTGATCACCAATAACGCCAATGGACACATTGTCCTCGCGGAGATGCAATACGGTAACGGGCTGGTGCTGTTTGGCGGCATGACCACGCCCAACTTCCACACCCCGGTTGCCGAAGCCGCCAATCTGCGTGCCAATATCCTTGCGTATACTGCGACCCGTTCGCTCGATTCGATGTCGGTCAGTCCGTCCGATGGCCTTGTATCCCAAGGTTACGAAGGCGGGCCATTTACTCCATCAAACAAGGTGTACACCGTAAGCAATGGAGGCTCGAATACATTCAACTGGTCGGCCAGTGGCCCGCAGACATGGGTCCCGATCTTGACCAACACTGCGCCAGAAGCCGTTCGTGCGATTGTCATTAATTCGCCGCAAAATTGCCGGTTCTTCCGCGCCGTCGCCTCGACGGCCGGGGCACCGCCGGTGCTCAGTGAGTCGGCCTATGCCGCCGAACAGTTCCATTGCATGCTCGCGGGCCAATCCAATGCCACCTACACCATCGAAGCCTTGACTGACTTGCAGGCACAACCGTGGGTGACCGTGAACCCGTCGGGTGGCAGCCTCGCCCCCGGCGCCAGCACCAACGTCACCGTGTTGATCAATCCAAACGCGTGCAGCTTCACCAGCGGCGCATACACGACGACAGTTGATTTCCGCAACCTGGCGGGCGGTGCAGTTCAAGCGCGCCCGGTCTCGCTGACCGTACTGATGCTCCCACCGACCGTCATCTCCCAGCCGACCAATCAGACCGTGCCGGTAAGTGCCGCCGCAACATTCAGCGTGACGGCCGGCGGAACCGGACCATTGAGTTATTTCTGGAAGCGGAACGGTGTCTCCATCCCCGGGGCCAACGAAGCAAGCTATTCGCTGACGAATGCGCAATTGACCGATTCCGGCAGCAAGTTCAGTTGCCTGGTCACCAATGGCAGCGGCTCGATCGTCAGCTCGAATGCGATACTGAAGGTCGTTGAAACCGTGGCCAATGATTCGTGCAGCGGTGCCATCCCGGTTTCCAGCGGGCTCTACGATGCGGCTTACACCAATACCCAATCCACTGCGAACGCAACCTCGACCGGTGATCCGGTTCCTGACTGCGTCACTGACTTTGGAAACGGCGTCTGGTATCAGTTTACTCCCCCGACCAGCGGCCTCATGACGGTGGACACCTTGGGCAGTGATTTCGACACCGGACTGACCATCTATACGGGCACCTGTGGCGCGTTGAACGAAGTGGCCTGCAACGACGATGCCGATGGCATGACTTCTCAAATCACCGTTCCCGTGACCGGTGGCTCGACCTGCTACATCCTGGCCGGAGGTTACAGCGCGCATGTGGGCAACCTGGTTTTCCACCTGAACTACGCCACACCGCCGGTGGTCATGGTTCAGCCAGCAAGTCAGACCGTCGCCGTCGGCAGCAATGTCACTCTCACAGCGGTGATTGGCGGCAGCCTGCCGTTAACTTGTCAGTGGCAGTTCAACGATTCGCCGATGACTGATGGCGGACGGGTCAGCGGAACCACCACTACGTCGCTCAATATTGTCAACGCACAGACCAGCGATACGGGTACCTACACCTTGGTCGTTACCAATCTTCCAGGCTCCACGACCAGTACGGCCGCGGTGCTGACCGTGATGGTGCCACCCTCCATCACGACCCAACCGATCAGCCGCTCCGTGCCGCTGGGTCTGCCGGCAAGTTTCAGCGCCGCGGCGGCCGGTGACATACCCTTGAGTTACCAATGGCAGTTGAATGGCACGAACATTCCCGGCGCAACGGGCACGACTTATTCCATCAGCGCCGCGAACGCCAATGATTTTGGCACTTACCACCTCGTGGTCAGCAACGCCGTCGGCGTGGCGACCAGTGCCGACGCGTTGTTGACGTGGGGCCAGATTGCAGCCTGGGGTCGAAACGACAATGGAGAAACCGTCGTCCCTCCGAACCTGACGAATGTCGTAATGATTTCGGCCGGCGGAGGAGGAGCTTCCTATAGCCACAGTCTGGCGTTGCTGGCAAACGGGACGGTGGTGGCGTGGGGTGACAACCGGAACGGTCAAACCAATGTGCCGGCCAGCGCAACGAACGTGGTGGCCGTGGCCGCCGGCGGTATGCACAGCCTGGCGCTTCGCAGCGATGGGACGGTCATCGCCTGGGGAAATAACGCGAGTCTCCAGGCCAATGTTCCCTCCAATTTAAGCAACGTTGTGGCCATCGCTGCCGACGGTGTATATAGCCTCGCGTTGCGTTCGGACGGAAAGGTGGTGGCGTGGGGTTTCAACAACTACGGCCAGACCAGTGTCCCCGCCGCCTTGAGCAAGGCGGTGGCGATAGGTGCCGGGACGGGTCATGGCCTCGCCGTGCGCTACGATGGTCTTGTATTCGCCTGGGGCTACGGCTATTGGGGTCAGACCAACGTGCCGCTCAACGCCACCAACGTGATTGCCGTGGCGGGCGGCCTCCAAACCAGCCTCGCCTTGCGCGCCGACGGAAGCGCGTTGACTTGGGGAACCAACAACTACCCGATGAATGTGCCCGCGGGTTTGACAAACGCAACGGCCATTGGAGCCGGCGATAATTTCTACGCCGCACTGCGCTCCGGCGGAGCGGTTTTGGCATGGGGCAACAATGTTTATGGCCAGACCAATGTGCCGACGGGTGTCAGCAACGCCGTGGCCATCGCCGCCGGTGGCTCACATGTGCTCGCCTTGCTGGGCGACGGACGCCCGCAGATCACGCGACAGCCGGTGGGCGGGACCACTTGGGTCGGACGCGACTTCACTTTTCACGCAACGGTGGCGGGAACAGCACCGCTGGCTTGCCAGTGGCAGCTCAATGGTGAGGACATTCCCGGGGCCACCAACACCACTTTAGCTCTGTCCGGCATCAGCCTGACCAATGCGGGATCTTACCAGCTCATCGCGAGCAACGCACAGGGGACGACCGCGAGCATTCCGGTGCCGCTGACCATTTTAAACAACACAACGCTGTCGCTCTGGAGCCAGCCGGTGGCACAGACGAATTATCAGGGAAGCAAGATGCTGTTGAGCGTGAGCGTTCTCGGTAATGGCCCGCTGCGCTACCAGTGGTATTATCAAACGAACATTCAATATCCGCCAACCCCGGTTTCCGGAGCCACCAATGCGGATTTGATCTGGGATCCGGCATTGGCCATCCATTCCGGCAATTACTACGTTGCCGTCAGCAACCAGTTTAATAGATCCATCAACAGTTCAACTGTGACTCTGCGGGCGCTGTTTGCCAAATCCTGGGGATATCTGTCCACCGACCCACCCTTTAATCTGACCAACGCGGTGGCCATTGCCGTGGGTAATGCCGGATCGGGCTCCGGCTCCGGTCACTATCTCGCTTTGCGGTCGGACGGGAAAATTTCCGCCTGGGGAGTCAGTTTTTATGGCGAAACCAATACCGCTGCCCTGAGCAATTCAATGGTGACGGCCATTGCGGCAGGTTATGAGGACAGCCTCGCGCTACGTTCGGACGGCACGGTGTATGCCTGGGGTTATGGATATAATGGCCAGACAAATGTTCCATCAGGTTTGAGTGGGGTGGCGGCCATCGCCTGTGGGTATCAACATGATTTGGCGGCGAAATCGGACGGGACGCTGGCGGCATGGGGCATGAACTCTTATGGCCAGGCGACCAATTACCCGGCAGCGACGAATGTCATCGCTGTGGCCGCCGGTTACTATCACAGTCTCGCCTTGCGCGCCGACGGCACGGTGGTCGGTTGGGGTTATAATGGCTACGGCCAGACGACC
>Ga0265320_10002096_pt1 | contig 14041 bp, 9 predicted proteins | sample 4827metaG_FD_202087 | JGI IMG/M metagenome (GOLD analysis project Ga0265320, IMG submission 202087) | Rhizosphere microbial communities from Carex aquatilis grown in University of Washington, Seatle, WA, United States - 4-8-27 metaG | ecosystem: Host-associated > Plants > Roots > Rhizosphere >...
AACAAATTATGGGGACGCCCGATCGGGGCATCCCACAGGACTTGCTCGAGAAGGCGCAGTGCGTCGTGATCGTGCCGGGCATGAAGAAGGGCGCGTTCATCGTCGGCGCCGAATTCGGCAAGGGCTATTTCACATGCCGCGAACACAGCCGCGGCTGGACGGCGCCGGGAGCGGTCAGGGTGGAGGGAGGCAGTTTCGGCTTCCAGATCGGCGGTGAGGAGACCGATGTGGTGATGCTGGTGATGAACGAAGGTGGCGAGCGGCGACTGCTGTCGAGCCAGTTCAAGCTGGGAGCGGATGCATCGGTGGCGGCGGGTCCGGTGGGCCGCAGCACGCAGGCGAGCACGGATCTGTACATGACGGCGGAGATCCTCTCGTGGTCGCGTAGCCGGGGTGCCTTTGCCGGTATCTCCCTGGCGGGGGCGACCGTGCGACAGGATCTCAAAGACAACGAGGCGCTCTATGGACGCAAGCTCTCGAACAAGGACATCATCGAGGGCAACACGCCCGTGCCGCCCGCCGCGGAGCAACTTGTGCGCACCATCGACCGGTATTCGCCGCAGAAGAGTGCTGCTGCACAGTGAAGAGTGTCGTATGTGGGGCAGCTTGTCAAGCTGCGCGCCGGTTGGCAACCGGCGCTGGGCGCGGGTTGCCAACCCGCCGCAGGCTGCCAGCCTGCCCCACAGGGCAGAGAACAGCCACATCCTAGATGGGCCAGTCGGTTGGCTCGGCGGTCGAAACGTCGAGCCAGCCTTCGGGCGGGGCGGCGTCCACGGGCAGGCCGTCCTTCCAAAGCGAGATTTGCAGTTGAAGGGACTGGCCGCGGGGGACGGCCAGCGCTCGCAGGGAGAGCCGAATCTCCAGCACCTTGCGGAAGGCGGCCTCGATGGCCGCTCCGGAATCCGCTTCCGCCATGCGGACCTCGCGGGCTTCCACGCCCGTGTCGGCGAGCGCTAAGGCGACGTAGCTTTCCTTCGACGGCGCGCTCGCGGGCCGGATCGTGAGGTGCGCATCGACGTTGCTCAGCGACGCCGTGGCATCGAAGTCGACGCGCGCATAAAGATTCTGGCCGTCGCTTCCGTAAGAGAGCTCCTGAATGAGGAAGCGCTTGCCGTGCATCGCACCGGAACGCCGGTCGAGGCGATAGACTCCGGCGCCGAGCCACTCGAAGTAAGAGGTCACCTCGCCGTCGATGACGGGCCGGATGGGAGCGGCGGGCGGCGTGTGCAGCGCCTGAAGTACCTGCTTGAGGATGGGGCGGGAGAGCTCTTCGGGCGGCGCCAGACCGAGCGCGCGGTACACGTTGGCGAGGTGGAGACGGTACAACTCGTCGAACTCGGCGCGGAATGCCGAGTGGTGCTCGGGCCCGTACCACCAGCACCAGTCGCTGCCTTCGGCGATCAGCAGTTCCTCGAACGCCAGTTGGCGCGCCTGCTCGGGAATGACGGAGCCGGCGATGGTGCGATCGTAGGTCTGGCGGGCGCGCGCCAGGTACTCCCAGGCGCGGTTGTCTTCCTCGTCTCCGATCCAGACGTCGAAGTTCGCGCCGATCCAGGAGCCTGGAAAGATGTGCTCGAGCGGCTGCGCTTCGACCTTGGCCAGCCCCTCGCTCATGGTGACGGCCTCGATCTGCGGGTCGGCCGCGATGCGTGCATAGAGCTCGCGGAGAAAAGGACGCCCGTTCGCGTCGTAGTATTCCCAGGCGTTTTCACCATCGAGAATGATGGGAACGAAAGCGTCGCGGTCTGCGGCGAGAATGGGCTTGCAGTTCTCGCGGATGCGTTCCAGGAAGTCGCGCGCCGCTTCGGCCGCGCCCACGCGCTGGTAGACGAATCCGATCAGGTCGCTCAGGTAGTGATCGCGGAACACGAGGGTAATCTCGCGACCGTCGCGCCGCCAGCGGTAGGGCCGGTAGGTGTCCTCGACGCCGGCCGTGCGCTCGAGCGTGCGGCTGAGGACGCCGTTATCGGTGCCGGCCCAGGTGAACCCCGCTTCGGCGGCGATGGCGAGCGCGTCGTCCGACACCGAGCCTTCCGATGGCCAGAGGCCCACGGGCGTGGCGCCAAAGCGCTGGGAGCAAAACTCCCGCGAGCGGTCCAGTTGCGTGCGGGCGTCCTGCGGGTACTGAAATCGCGGCGGCAGCGGCACGTAGGGATGAGAAACGGCGGCGACGTTGGAGTCGCACAGCAGCGGCAGGATGGGATGGTAGAACGGAGTGGTCGAGATTTCGATCTGGCCGCTCGCGGCGAATTTCTGGTAGGCCGGGATCACGCGGCCCAGGAACTCCGCCTGCTTGCGAGCGATGAACGCCTGATCGTCCGAGGTGTAAGCGCGGCCGCGGCGCACCAGGTCGCGGACGTCCGGGTCGTTCTCCAGAAGATCCTCGTCGAACCAGGCCAGTTGGGAGAGTACCTGGAGATCGCGCAGCGCGGCGGTAGTGAACAGGCGCTGGGCGCGCTCCGGGTTGCAGCCGGCGGCCGCCCAGGCCTGGCAGAATTCGGCATAGCGGGGAAAGCGGGCGATGGTGGGCGGCGGATTCGCCATCAGGAAGTTCCGCAGCATGAACTCCGTCTCGGCCGGCTCGAGCACGTCGGCGGGTTTCAACGCCACGCGCAGAAACGGGTCCACGGCCTTGCCGGAGGCGTATTCCTCCACCTGAAGCATCATCGAAGGAACGAGGTTGAAGGTCTGGTGCACGGTGGGGAACTGCTCGAGGGCCTGCGCCATGCCGTAGTAGTCCTTGAGCGCGTGGAGGCGGGTCCAGGGCATGCGGTACTCGCCGGAGATGAGGTCCTTGTAGAACGGCTGATGCATGTGCCAGAGGAAGCAGAGGTGGATCCTAGGCACGGGGGGCCGCTCCCTGGCGGTCGCGGCTCGGTACGGACGGGCGTCGGGCGGCGGCGGGTCGGGCATCTAGCAATGACGCGTTCAGAAGATTGATAGCCGCCGATGAACGCCGATGAACGCCGATGGGATCCAAATGAGGGATCGGCGTTGATGGACAATTTCGGACTCCAGCCTGCAGGTACTGACGGTCACGGCTCGGTGCGGGGGGGCGGCTGTCCGCTCCCTGGCGGTCGCGGCTCGGTGCGGACGCTCGCGGTGCGGGCAGCCCCGGTGCTGGGGGGGCCGCCTGGTAGGGGCGCGGGTCGGGGTCCTTCTGGAAAATGGGGGCGAGCGGGGGCGCGCCGGCATCGAAGGTCGTGATCGGGCGCAGGCCCAGAATCAGCTCGATGGTTCGGAGCACGGAGAGGGTGCTGTACGCGGTGTGGTCGGGGGCGCCGCGCTTGACGTAGGGCGAAACGACCAGGGCCGGCAGGCGGTTCTTCCCGCCGGCATCGACCACAAAGATGGCGGTGGACGGCCAGAAGCTGCTGTGGGTGATGCCCTCGACGATCCTGCCGAGCGCCGCGTCGTTGTCGGCCACGCCGGCGGAGCCCCGGTCGTTGGCAAGACGCAGAATCATGAGCTGCGGCATCTTGGCGGCCTTCTCGAAGTCGGCGAGGTCGGCGAGAAAGGCGCGGGCGCGGTCCATGTCCGGATAGGCGGGATCGAAGCCGCGATACTGGGGATCCGTTCCTTTGTTGAGCACGGGATCCCGAACGGCCTGGATCTGGATGCCACCGGCGACCTCGTTCGCCGGGCGATTGGAAACGAAGTAGCCGTAATTGCGCAAGGTCAGGCCCGCCATGCCCGCGTTGGTCCAGAGATAGCCCGAGGGCGGAACAGCCGCCGGCTCCGTGCCTTCGAATTCGCCATCGTCCATATGCAGGCGAGTTCGGTTCGGCGCCATCTTCTGAACGAAATCGGCAGCGATAGCGGCGGTGGACCAGCTCTGGCCGGCGGCGAAGCCGTCACCGAGCGCATGGAAGTTGTCGAGGCCGGCGAACTCGCGGGCCAGCTTCGCACGGTTGGGCGCGGCTTGTTCGGTGCGGTCCGCGCCGCCTTCGGTAACGATGTAGACGACGTGGGCGATGGGCGAAGGATCGCCGGGGCGCGCGGGGATCGGGCTGCCGGCGCCGGTGCCCGCGTCCTCGAGCATGGTGTCGCGGTAGGGGGAATTCTCCAGCACGGTTTCGGAATAGCCTGCGAGTTGCTCTTCGTCCGGCGCGCCGAGGAACGATGCGGAGTTGCCCAGGCCGTTCAGCACAACCAGGCGGTTCCCGGCGAGAACGCGGACGGCCGTGGGATAACGGCCGCTGGGAATGAAGCCCATGGGGCGCGAGAACGCCTGGGAGACGTCGGCCACCGCGATCGCGTTGGCGTCCGAGCAGGCTATGTAAAGGCGCCGGCCATCGGGCGTAAGAGCCAGAGCGCTGGGGGTCATACCGGCGGGCTGCCAGGCCGTCATCGACACGTTGATAGTCTCGATGACCGCGAGATCCTGCGCCTCGGTGACGCCGACGACATACACGTTGTTCGTGTTCGCGGCGGCAACGAAAAGACGCGCGACCCAGGACGGCTTGTCCGCCGGGACCTCGTAAGCCGGCTGGCCGGCCCGCCACACCATGTCCGTTGGATGCGCGCCCAGGCGGATCTTATCGATGAGGGCGCCGTTTGCGGTTTCGTGGTGGTAGACCGCTCCATCCGCCCAACTGGAAACGAACAGCGACTTGCCGTCGGGATGGAACAGGATCCGGTAGGGCCGCCTTCCGGTGGCGAAGCGCTCGGTGACCGTGCCCGATTGCGGGTTGATGACGACGATGGAGTCGCGGAATAAATCCGCGGCGTAGAGCAGGTGGCCGGCGGGATCGAAGGTCACGTCGCCGATGAAGTCGCGGACGGTGCGCTTGTCCTTCGGCACCACGGCAAACGTGCGGGCGGGCACCAGCGCGCCCGCGGAGAAGTTGAACTCAAAGACGGCGGCTTCCGAGCCTCCGCCCACGTAGACGTGGTCGCCCTGGGGCGAAAACGCGAGGCCCAGCCAGGCATCGGCGACCGGAGTGCGGCCGAGCTCCTTTCCCGTGGCCGCTTCGAGCACGCTGATCGACGGCGGCTCGAGGCCTCCGTTCAAAACCAGCACGTACTTGCCGTCGGGCGAGACGGCGGCCGACATCGGCAAGGTGGAGAGCGGCGTTTCGATGCCGGCGGGGCGCAGGCGCCAGCCGCTGTTGAGAAGAGTGCCGCCGTCCTGGGCCATCAGCGGAAGCGACGCCAGGAGGATGGTGAGAAGACGACCAGGATTCATTCCGAGAACCTTTGAGCGATCGGGAAGCGGCGGCCGATGCCGAAGGCCTTGGTGGTGACCTTCAGGCCCGGCGCCGCCTGTTGGCGCTTGTACTCATTGCGATCCACTGTGTTCACAATCCCTTTTACGAAGTCGATCGCGAGGCCGAGTCGGGCTGCGATCTGGCCGGGCGTTTCGTACTCCTCGACATAACAGCGGAGAACTTCGTCGAGCGTTTCGTAGGGCGGCAGCGAGTCGGTATCCTTCTGGTCGGGCCGGAGCTCGGCGGACGGAGGCTTTTCGAAAACGCTCTCCGGGATGGCGCCGGGGTGGCGCTGGTTGGCCACGCGCGAGAGCTGGTAGACCAGGGTTTTGGGGACGTCGCTGATGACCGCCAGGCCTCCGCACATGTCGCCGTAGAGGGTGCAGTAGCCGACTGCCAGCTCGCTCTTGTTGCCGGTGGTCAGCACGAGGCAGCCGTATTTGTTCGACAGCGCCATGAGCAGGGCGCCTCGGATTCGCGCTTGCAGGTTCTCTTCGGCCACTCCGGGCTTCGTGCCGGCGAATAGGGGCGCGAGGGTGTCGAGGTACTTGTCGTAGACTCCGGTGATGTTGGCCACTTCAAAACGCATGCCGAAGTTTTGGGCCAGGGCGCAGGCGTCGGTCAGGCTGCCTTGGGAGGAATAGGGGCCGGGCATTCCGACTCCGAAGACGTTCTCGGGGCCCACGGCGTCGACGGCTATTGCGGCGGTTAGCGAAGAATCGATGCCTCCGGAGAGGCCGATCAGGGCTTGGCGGAAGCCGCATTTGTGGAGGTAGTCGCGGGTGCCTAGGACCAGGGCTTCGTAGACGGCGGCGGGCTCTTGGTCGAGCGGGTCCGCTCCCTCACGGTCGCGGTTCGGTGCTGGGGACTCGGTGTCGACGAGGACTAAGTCTTCTCGGAAAGAGGCGCAGGAGGCGATCAGGTTGGCTTGGGCGTCCAGGGCGAAACTGGAGCCGTCGAATACCAGCGAGTCATTGCCGCCCACCTGGTTCACGTACACGAGCGGCAGTCCGAAGCGCCGGGCGGTGTTGGCGAAGATTTCGCGGCGCTGCGCGCGCTTGTGCATGTGATACGGCGAGGCGTTGATGCTGATGAGAATTTGCGCACCGGCGCGCGCCATGTCCTCGACCGGGTCCTGGCGATAGAGGCGGCGCTCCCAGAACTGCTTGTCGTTCCAGGCGTCCTCGCAGATGGTGAGGGCCACCTGGCGGCCTCGAAATGCGAACAGCGACTCGCGCTCGCCGGGGACGAAATAGCGCGCCTCGTCGAAGACGTCGTAGGTGGGCAGCAGCATTTTCGTCTGGCGAAAGACGATTTCGCCGCCGTCGATGACCGCCGCGCAGTTGGCCGCGCGCTTGCCGGTGGGGGAGTGCGAGCGACCGGCGTATCCACAGATGACGGCGAGGCCGAGGGTGGCGGTTTCCTTAGCGAGCCGGTTCAACTGCGCTTCGGTGCGGTCGAGGAAGCTCTCCTTCTCGACCAGGTCGCGGGGCGGGTAGCCGCAGATGGCGAGCTCCGGAAAGACGGCGAGTTCGGCGCCGCGTTCGGCTGCCTCGCGCGCAGTGCGGAGGATGAGGGCGGTGTTGCCCTCGAGGTCGCCAACGGTCGTGTTGATCTGCGCCAGTGCGATCCGCATCTGAACTTTTATTGTAACGAGCGGCTGGTGGGGAGGCTCGGCGGGCGCAGGCAAGGCCGTTGACGGGCACTGTCCGAAAGATTCTGGATTCGCCTTCTCTGCGGCATTCTGCTGGTCGTTACCGGCGTCTCGTACTTCTTCAGGCGGCCCGAGCCGCTGAACGGGCAAAGCAAGACCGCGCGGGCGCGTACTCGGACTTGAGGTGGACATTTCTCTTGACCCTCACGAATCCGACGACGGTGCTGTCGTTTCTCGCCCTCCTGGCGGCGCTCGGCATCAGCGATCGAAGGCGGTGGTGGATGACCGTGTTTCTCATCGGCGGGATCTTCTGGGGTTCGATGGCGTGGTGGAGTGTGCTGAGCAGCATCGTGAAGCACTTCCGCGATCGGTTCAGCGCCCGCATCCTACGATCGATGAATCGCTTCGCCGGGCTGGCGATCGGAGGGTTCGGCATACCCGCATTCGTCCTTAGGCTTCATCGGGCTCGCCGAGGTTGTACAATCCCAGCATGCGACGTTTCAACGTCCAGGCAATCCTAGCGGTGTTGGCATCCGCGACGGAGGGTAGCGATTTCGTACTGTACGTTTTGTCCGCCCCGTTGGGCACGGTGCCTGACACCACGGAATACAGGACCCTATGAACGACCCACAGGAACCCAAACGGTTGCCCCGCCTTGTGCGATTTGAAATAGCGCCGAAGAGTATCGTCGCCCTGATTCTCACAGGGGTCGCACTTTGGATGCTCGGCCAACTGGTGGCCATCCTCGTTGTCATTCTGTTCTCCCTTATCCTGGTGGGCACCCTGAATCCCTTTGTGGGCTGGCTCGAAGCACATCGCCTGAAGCGCGTGTGGGCGGTGACCCTAGTCTTCGGGGTGTGCGCTCTGCTGATTGGCTTCATCGGCCTCCTGGTCTTTCCACCCCTGTGGGACCAATTGTCCAGTCTCGTTGGCAACCTCCCCGCAATTCAAGGGAAATTGGCCGGCATGCTGGAAGCTCGCCACTTCACGGCGCCGATCGCGGGGATCGTGCGCAACTTCACGGCCAGCAAGGCTCTGACAAGCGCGAATGCGAAATCGGCGATTGCCATTTCCCTGAGCGTCATAGAGGGAGTGGGCTACGCGGCGGCGGCGGTGGTGCTGGCCATCTACTTCATTTACGATTTTGAGCGCACGCGGGGGTTTCTCTATGCGTTGACGCCGCGCCGCTATCATCTTCGTCTGGCGCGAATTCTGCTCAACCTGGGACCGATTGTGGGCGGCTATATGCGAGGGCAGGCGATCACGTCGCTGGCTATCGGTGTTTTTACCTTCGGCCTCCTGACTCTCTGCGGGGTTCCGAATGCTCTGGTGTTCGCCGCCTTCGCTGGACTCACGGACGTGATTCCGTTTATCGGAGGGTTTTTAGCCACGGCGCCGTGCGTGGTTGCCGCGCTCTCGCGCGGAACGGTGATCGCGACGATCGTTCTCCTTGCGATGGTTGGGTATCAAGAATTCGAAAGCCGGGTGGTCGTTCCGAAGGTTTACGGACGCGCTCTGCGACTGCCGTCCGCTGTCATCATCCTCGCCCTTCTGGTGGGAGGGAAATTGGGCGGCATCGTCGGAGCGCTGTTGGCGCTGCCTTTGGCGGCCGCCCTGCGGATGCTCACGGAAGAACTACGGTTTGGTTTGCCCGGAGACGACACCGACGACAGCGCTCTGAAGCAGCGTGACGCCCAAGCGGAAAAGGCGTATGCGAAACAAAGCGCCGGCGCTTCACCGGAAGAGGCAGGCACGGTGGCCATCCGAATTGCCGACCAAATTCGGGAAGCCGACGGGGTGGAGCCTAACGACCTTCCTGCCGTCCCGATCACGGATGGGAAGACAGAGTAGTGGAGTGCGGCGCAAGTAACGTCCTGTGTGGAACACCCTGCCGAGGTGAGTGCGTCCGCCACAAGCTTCTTTGGCGGTCAGAGAACGCCATGCAGATTGACAGTTGTGCGCAGGCCCGTGGCGCGGGCTTCAGCCTGCCGTGTCGGCACTCCTGCCGACACCTTGGCGTCGAGACGAGTCTCGACGCGGCACGCATAACCAGGCAACTGTTGCGAACAGCCCTTCCAGCCGCACCCAGCCCCCACGAGCCGTTGCTCCTGGCCCGGCGCGTGGGGGGAGTCGGAGGTCGGGACAATATCGGTTTCGTGCGACTCAGCCGAGAAAGTAGAGCCGGAAGGCTCGGCCGGTATTGGACTAGGATGGTTCCATCTGCGTGCAGCTGCGGTTCGAAGCAAGCTGAGCGGCCGGTTCGGAGGAGCAACCTATGAGCTTTCACTTCGCTCTCATGACGTTCGCGGCGCTGCCGCTCCTGGCGGCCGTGGCTGCGCAGTTGAGCGTTGTCGCATCCGTAGACCTCAGCCGCTATGCCGGTAAGTGGTACGAGATCGCGCGGCTGCCGAATCGGTTCCAGAAGGACTGCGCGTCCGACACCACGGCAACCTACTCGCTGCGTCCGGACGGAAAGATCACGGTCGTCAATCAGTGCGTTACAGCGCAAGGCAAAGTCAAGTCGGCGACCGGCACGGCGCGCCCGGCTGGAACGAAGGAGCCCAACTCGAAGCTGAAGGTTACGTTCTTCTGGCCTTTCAGCGGCGATTACTGGATCATCGATCTGGATCCCGAATACCGCTGGGCAATGGTGGGAGAACCGAAACGGCAGTATTTATGGGTATTGAGCCGGACGCCGCAGTTGCCGGAGGGCACGCTCGACCGGCTCATCGCGCGGGCGAGAGAACAAGGGTACGATGTCAGCCGGCTTCTGAGGACTCCGCAATCTGGGAAGTACTGATTCAAACTGGGATTACATGGCGGATGCGATTGCAGTTGAGGCAGAAGGGCCGGCTGACCGAGGCGATGAAACCGACGCGGCCGCATCCATCGGCGTAGCGGTATTCGGTGGCGGGGGCGCGGGGGTCGGCGTCCGGAATCTCGATGAGGGGGGCGATCTCGCGCGCTAGGGTTCCGACGATCTCGCCGGCCGTGAGCACGCTGGCGGGGTCCCAGATGCCCTGGGCAGTTTCACGTGCAGCATCGCTCGCGCGCCCCTGGTAAGCTTAACGAGCCAATTCCGTGCCCGGAGGCGTTGTGCCGACATTGCCGAGACTTGTCATTCCGAGCGTCGCGCTGTTTCTACTCACCGCAGCGGCCATGGCAGAGCGGGGTGAGCCCGAACCCGTCAAGCCAGTCGTTTCCGGCGGAATTCGGTATTCCGCCGAAGGCACCGGAGTGGACCAGTACGTTGTCGCCACGGACGCAGCCACCTGCAACCTGCTCTGGAAGACGAGAATCTTCCGCAACGAAATCTCGCCGCTGATGGAGACGGACGTACAGTGGGTCTTCATCAAGGGGCTGCGACTCGCTGGCAACTTCCTCTACGTCACCGACGAGCGCTCGTCCCTCTACTCGCTCGACCTCGCCACGCAGCGCGTAAAGGATCTCTCGTCCGATCCCGCTCCTGGTTCGTCCGCAAACCCCGAAGCCTCCGTCTGCCCGCCTGATGAGACGTTGCCGGGCCTCCAGATATTCACCTGCTTTGTAGGCTACTCCCAGGGACAAGCCGAGACGAAGCTCGCCGGTGTCACCGTCAACCGCACCACTCTTTCGGAACTGAAGGAGCGCATCGCCGCTCCCGTGCGCTTTAAGAGCTACCCGCTCCCCGACGCCGTCTCCTCGATGGCATGGGACCAGGAGGGCTCGCACATCTATGTGTCGTTCACCGGCCAAACCGCTCGCACGGTGGTCGTAAGCGGCAAGCCCAGCGCAAGACTCAAAACCGGCCGCGGTCTGGCTCTTGGCCAGCCGGTAGACGACATCGAGCGGATCTACGGTCCCCCGCTCTACCAGTGCGACGACTGCGACAGTCACATCCAGCAATGGAAGGACGGAACGGAACTGCGCATCCGCGCATCGGCGTCCGGCCAAGTCACCTCGATGGAGTTGATCGCGAGCGTTCATTGAACTTGGAGGACTCATGGCCACAGTGACCAGAGTCGTCGTTCCGCGAGTCGCGCTGTCGTTCGGCGGGGGCACAGGCAGGATGCGAAGTTGCACGGAGGCGGGTCTGGAGACCCGCTGCAGGACTGGAGTCCTGCCCCACTAGCCCCCTATGGAATACATGGGGCGGGGCGGGGGGACGAAGCGGGTGGTGTTGATTTCGTGGCCTTCCCACTTGGCTTGGACTGTGGCTTGGATCGCTGCGGCGATTTCGGCGTCGGGGACTCCGCCGCGGAGGAGAGATCGCACGTCGGTTTCTTCGATGGCGAAGAGACAATACCTCAGGTGGCCGTCGGCGGTGAGCCGGATGCGATTGCAGTTCAGACAAAACGGCCGGCTGACCGAGGCGATGAAACCGACGCGGCCGCATCCGTCGGCATAGCGATATTCGGTGGCGGGGGCGCGGGGGTCGGCGTCCGGAATCTCGATGAGCGGCGAGATCTCGCGCGTGAGCGTTTCGACGATCTCGCCGGCCGTCAGCACGCTGGCGCGGTCCCAGATGCCTTGGGCGTCGAGGGGCATGAACTCGATGAAGCGGACTTCCATGCCGTTCTCGCGGCCGTAGCAGGCCAGCGGAACGATGTCGGGCTCCACCAATCCCTTGACCGCGACGGCGTTGATCTTGATGGGGTGGAAGCCGAGGCGGCGGCAGGCGGCGAGGCCGGCCAGGACGCGCTCGAGCTCGTCGCGGCGGGTGATGCGGATGAAGCGCTCGCGGTCGAGGGTGTCCAGGTGGATGTTGATGCGCCGCAGACCCGCGGCGTAAAGAGCCGGCGCCTGATCCTCCAGCAGCACTCCGTTGGTGGTGAGGGCAAGGTCCTCGATGCCGGGGAGGGCGGCCAGGCGCTGGATGAGATCGGGCAGATCGCGGCGCACCAGGGGTTCGCCTCCGGTGATGCGCAGCTTGGTGACGCCCAGACGCACGGCGATGGCGACGAAGCGCTCGATTTCCTCGTAACTCAGGATCTCGGCGCGCGCGACGTAGGCGGGGTCGCGCTCGGGCATGCAGTAGAAGCAGCGGATGTTGCAGCGGTCGGTGACGCTGACGCGGAGGCTGTTGTGCGAGCGGCCGAAGGTGTCGCGCAGCACCGTCGTCATCGGGTTCTCAACCGAGGGCCAGCATCCTCTCGAGCGGAACCAGCGCCCGGGCGGCGATGTCGGCGGGAACTTCGACGCGCGGCGAAAGCGTGCGCAGGCAGTCGCGCAGCTTCTCGAGCGTGTTGAGCCTCATGTAGTGGCACTCGCTGCAATTGCAGTTGTCGTTGGGCACGAAGTAGAAGCGCTTCTGGGGGGCGAGCTTTTCGAGCGAGTGCGCGACGCCGCTCTCGGTCATGACGATGAACTCTTCGGCCGGAGCGTCGACGCAGTAGCGGATGATGGCGGTGGTGGAGCCGATGAAATCGGCCTGCGCGAGCACATCGGGCGGGCACTCGGGATGGGCCGCGATCAGCGCGTCCGGGTGCGCGGCGCGAGCTTCGGCCACGCGGCGGGCGTTGAAGGTGGCGTGGACGATGCAGGTGCCCTGCCAGATCTTCATGTTCGCGCGGCCGGTTTGCTTCTGGACGTAATTGCCCAGGTTGCGGTCCGGGAGAAAGAGCACCGTCTTTTCGGGCGGAATGGAATTCACCACCTGGACGGCGTTGCGCGAGGTGCAGAGGATGTCGCTCTCGGCCTTCACTTCGACCGAGGTGTTGATGTAGCTGACGATGACGTGGTCGGGATGCTGGCGGCGGTAGGCGCGCACAGGCTCGACGGCGCAGCCTTCGACCAGGCTGCAGCTGGCGGCGCGGTCGGGGACGACGACGACGCGTTTGGGATTCAGGACCTTGGCGGTCTCGGCCATGAACCAGACGCCACAAAAGGCGATCACGTCGCCCTCGAACTCGCGGGCCTTGCGGGCGAGCTCGAGGCTGTCGCCGATGCAATCGGCCAAATCCTGGATCTCGGGTTCCTGGTAGTGGTGCGCCAGCAGGACAGCGCGGCGGGCGCGCTTGAGGTCCTGGATCTCTTCGGCTAGTGTGGCGGTTGCCAGCATGGACGGACTGACTTCATTGTAACAGCGGGTTGAAGCGCAAAGGCATTCAGGCCGCCGATGAACGCCGATGAACGCAGATAAGAGCAGCAATGATTTATCGGCGTTTATCGGCGTTCATCGGCGGCTAGTAATGTCTTGGATGTTCGCGGCCTTATCTCAGTACCCTTCTGACGCCTGCCCCACTGGGGAGTGCTCAGCTGGTCCGCTTGGCGGGGGCCGCGGGGGCCTGGGCGACCGGATGAGTCTGCGCGGGTGGGGCGGCCTTCGAGGGAGATGGCTTGGTTGCCGCAGGCTCGGCCTGGGTTCCGGTCCGGCTCAGGATGACGACGTCCACGCGGCGGTTGTGCAGGCGATGCACCTCGGTGTCGTTGTCTTCGATGGGATGGGTGTCGGCGTAGCCCACCACGGCCAACTGATACTCGGATACTTCGAATTGGGTGGTGAGGAGCTGGAGCATGGCGATGGCGCGGGCCGAGGAGAGCTCCCAGTTGTTGCGGAAGCGCGCGTTGTGGATGGGGATGGAGTCCGTGTTGCCCTCCAGGCGCACGGAGTTGGGCAGGCGCTTGATGGCGTCCGCGATCTTGCCGATGCTGGAGTAGGCTGCGGGGTTGACGGCGTCGTCTCCGATTCCAAAGAAAGCGGCCTCGGTCAGGCTGACGATGAGGCCGCGCGCCTCGAGGCGGATCTGCAGCTTGCCGGAGGCGATCTCCTGCTTGAGCTGCTGGTCCAGGTACTGCATCGAGGGGAGCAGGTCGACCACCATGAGATCGTCCTTGGAGACCTTCGGGAGTTCGGTCTTGGAGCCTCCGGGGCCCTTCTTCATCGCATTGCCGACCCCCTTGTCGTCCACCGTCCCTCCCAGAACCGCCGAGACGGCGGCGCTGACGCGGCTTTCCGTGAGCGCCTTGGCCACGCTGTCGGAAACCTCCTTGGCGCGGGACCGGTCCGACTGGGAGGAGGCGAACATGACCACGAAGAACGCGAACATCAGGGTGATGAAGTCGGAGTAGGAGACCAGCCACCGCTCGTGGTTGGCGTGTTCCGCAGGCTTGGCTTTGCGGCTCATTGCGACCCTGCCGGAGCGGCACTCGGCGCGGCAGGCGCGGCTGGCGGCGCGGCCGCGGCGGCGCCCGCCTT
>Ga0265320_10002098_pt1 | contig 14030 bp, 8 predicted proteins | sample 4827metaG_FD_202087 | JGI IMG/M metagenome (GOLD analysis project Ga0265320, IMG submission 202087) | Rhizosphere microbial communities from Carex aquatilis grown in University of Washington, Seatle, WA, United States - 4-8-27 metaG | ecosystem: Host-associated > Plants > Roots > Rhizosphere >...
AGCCGTCCTCCCACTCGTAATTGTCCATGAAGGACCAGACGAAGTAGCCCTTGACCGGCACGCCGTCCCGGATCGCCCGGTGCAGCTCCCTCAGGTACTCCCGGAGGAACTCGCGGCGGTGCAGGTCGACGACCTCGCCCTTCACGACGGGCTCCGCGTCGTAGCCGCAGCCGTTCTCGGTCACGTAGATCGCCTTCACCCCGTAGTTCTCGTGCGCGAAGCGCAGGCCCCAGTAGATCACCTGGGGCATGAGGTGGAGCCACTTGCTGTCCGCGCGCGGATAATTGGCCGGCAGCGGCAGGATCTCGTACTTCGCCCCCTTGCATGCGCGCACGAAGTAGCCGGTGTAGATGTTCAGCCCGAGGAAGTCCGTCGGGGCGGAGATCAGCTTGAAGTCCGCCGGCGCGACGACGGGCGCGTCCTTGCCGACGCGCCTCAGGTACTCCTTGGCGTAGCTTCCCCTGTAGATGGGGTCCAGGATGTGCAGGTTCCTCTCGGCGAACCACGCGTTGGCGGCCGCGATGTCGGCGGGCGTCTCGGTCACCGGCGCGCACGCGTCGCAGTTGTCCGTGATGCCGACCCTTGCTCCCCTTCCCCCGTGGGCCCTGACGGCCCGCACGCCGTGGCCGTGGCACAGGAGCGCGTGGTGGTAGGTTTGGTTCAGCTGCTGGGGCGATATCATGCGGCCGGGCGCCTTGAAGGACCCAGGGCCGTACCCGAGCAGCGTGAAGCACCGTATCTCGTTGATTGTTATCCAGTTCTTCACCTTGCCGGAGAAAGCCTTCACCACCGTGTCCGCGTACACGGCAAACGCGTCGACCGTCACGCGGCTGGTCCATCCCCCGCGGTCCTCGAGCGCCTGGGGCAGGTCCCAGTGGAAGAGGGTCACCCAGGGCGTGATCCCGTTCTTGGCCATGGCGTCGAACAGGCGGTGATAGTAGTCGATCCCGGCCTGGTTCAGCGCGCCGTCCCCCTTGGGGTAGATCCGCGGCCAGGCGATCGAGAGGCGGTAGCTGCGAATCCCGAGCGAGCGCATGAGCGCAAAGTCCTCCGCGAAGCGGTTGTAGTGGTCGCAGGCCACGTCGAGCGTGTCGCCGTTGTGCACCTTCCCGGGGATGCGCGAGAAGCGGTCCCAGATGGACTCGCCCTTTCCGTCCGCAAACGCGGCTCCCTCGATCTGCGGTGCCGCCGTGGCGGCGCCCCATGTGAAGTTCTTTGGAAAGGTGTGGGTGGAGGAAGGCATTGAGCTTGCGCCTGGGCGCGGGCCGCGCGGCCTGCCGGCTCAAAGGCGCACGAAACGAGCTGATAAGGGGTTATGAGAGACGACTTTAGGATTGCCAGCGGCAGGCAATCGTTCTGTTTACGGGTAATTCGCTTGCAAGGATCAATTTCCAGCGAATGCACGCCCCTAGGATAAGGCAATACCAATCAATAAATTATGGCCCAGGTGCTACTCGAAAACCTCACCAAGGTGTACCCGGAGAAAGGCGGCCCGGGCGTGACGGCCGTGAAGCGGATCAACCTGCAGATTGCGGACAGGGAATTCATGGTCCTCGTGGGGCCGTCCGGGTGCGGAAAATCGACGACGCTGCGCATGATTGCCGGCCTCGAGGAGATCTCCGAGGGGACGATCCAGATCGGCGGCCAGGTCGTCAACGAGGTCCTGCCGAAGGACCGCGATATCGCGATGGTGTTTCAAAACTACGCTCTCTACCCGCACATGACGGTCTATGAGAACATGGCGTTTGGCCTTAAGCTGCGGAAATTCTCGAAGGTGGAGATCGACGCGCGGGTTCGCGAGGCCGCCACGATGCTGGGACTCGAGCCCTACCTCGCGAGGAAGCCCAAGGCGCTCTCCGGGGGCCAGCGCCAGCGGGTCGCCCTCGGCCGCGCGATCGTGCGGAAGCCCAAGGTGTTCCTCTTCGACGAGCCGCTCTCGAACCTCGACGCGAAGATGCGCGTCTCGACGCGCACGGAGATCTCGAAGCTCCATGCGCGGCTCGGCGCCACCATGATCTACGTGACCCACGACCAGGTCGAGGCGATGACCATGGGAGACCGGATCTGCGTCATGAAGGACGGCAACATCATGCAGGTGGCCGCCCCACTCGACCTCTACAACCACCCGGACAACCTCTTCGTCGCGGGCTTCATCGGCTCGCCCCCGATGAACTTCTTCAGGGGCACGCTGCGCCGCTCGGGCGGCCACGTGTCGTTCGTCGAGGACAACGCCGTCGCCCCGCCGCTCACGATCGCGCTGGACGAGGCCCTCGCCGGCCGCTCGTCGGCCCACCTCGACAAGCCGGTGGTGTTCGGCATCCGGCCCGAGGCTATCCGCGACTCGCTCACGGTCGCTGTGCCGGACCCCGGCCGCACCGCCGACGTCAAGGTCGAGGTGTCCGAGCCGATGGGCTCGGAGACCCTCCTCTACCTGGACACGGGCGCGACGTCCTTCATCGCTCGGGTGAACCCGACGGACCGGTTCGACGCCGGCCAGGCGGTCCAGGTGACGTTCGACCTGTCCCACGCGCACATCTTCGACGCGGCGACGGAGCTGGCCCTGAAGTAGCTCAGTCCTTGCCCTTGGAGGCGCCGCACTTGGCGAGTCCGACCATGATGCCGCCGAAGACGATCATCACGGCGCCCCACCAGAGGTTGACGTTCATGCCGAGGGAATGCTCGGCGTAGATCTCCGGCCCGGTGAAGAGCCCGTAGGCGGCCAGGAGGCCGCCGACGACGAGGAAGAGGTAGCCGATCGGGTAGCGTATGTCCAGGTTCATGGGGTGGGTGTTCGGGTTACCAGAAGACGACGTTCAGGATGACGGTGAGGAGCATGACGAGCGCGCCCAGGGGGGCGACCCGCTTCCAGAACGGGGTGCCGACCTCGCCCTTGTCCTCGTGCGGCGTGAGGGACCAGACGAGGCCGCGCAGGTCGGCGTCCGACTTCTGCGAGGCCGTGACGAGCGAGATGAGGATCGTGGCGACGAAGCAGCTCGTCCACGCCCAGATCGCCGTCCAGAAGTTCTGGGCCATCTCGCTGGGATAGGTGTGGAGCACGTGGCCGAGCCAGCCGCCCTTGACGAGCGACATCGCCCCGACGGGAACCGTGAGCCCGTGGTGGATTGCGGCGGCCGCGGTCCCGATGAAGAGGCCCCAGAAGGCGCCGTGGCCCGTGGCGCGCTTCCAGAACATCCCGAGCAGGAAGGTCGCGAACAGCGGCGCGTTCACGAAGGCGAAGACGAGCTGCAGCACGTCCATGATGTTGTTGAACGCGTTGGCGAGGTACGCCGCGCACACGCTCAGGAGTATCCCGACGACCGTCGTCCAGCGGGCGACGTGCAGGTAGTGCTGGTCGGTGCGGTCCTTCGCGAAGTACGCCTGGTAGATGTCGTAGGTCCAGACGGTGTTGAAGGCCGTCACGTTGCCGGCCATTCCCGACATGAACGAGGCCAGGAGCGCCGTCATCCCCAAGCCCAGCATGCCCGTCGGGAAGTAGTGGCCGAGCAGGTACGGGATCACCAGGTCGTAGTCGTAGGAGCCGTTCTTCATCGGCAGCTCGAAGCCGGCCGGCCCGCCGTGGGAGCTCTGGTACGTGAGCGCGATCGCGATCATGCCGGGCAGGATCACGAGGAACGGGAGCATCATCTTCGGGACGGCGGCGATCAGCGGCGTCCTGCGGGCGGCGGTCATCGTCTTCGCGGCCAGGGCGCGCTGCACGACGAGGAAGTCGGTGCACCAGTAGCCGAACGAGAGGACGAACCCGAGGCCCATCACCATGCCGAAGGACTCGACGCCGAGGGGATTCTGGGACGGTGAGCCCATGTGGCTCCAGGCCTGCGTCCACGCCCCGGGGGCGAAGCCCGCGGAGGTCGAGACGCCGACCAGCTTCTCCTTCAGCCCGCTCCAGCCGCCGACGTTCTTCAGGCCCAGGAACACGAGCGGCGCGAAGCCGAACACGATCATGAAGAACTGCAGGACCTCGTTGTAGATGGCCGAGGTCAGGCCGCCGAGGAAGATGTAGACGAGGACGATCGCGGCGGAGACGGCGATGCTCGGCGCGAAGTCCCAGTGGAGCAGGATGCCCATAAGCTTCGCCATGGCGTACATCGAGATGCCCGAGGAGAAGAGGGTCATGACCGCGAAGCTGAAGGCGTTGAAGCCCCTCGTCTTCTCGTCGAATCGCAGCTTGAGGTACTCCGGGACGGAGCGGGCCTTGGAGCCGTAGTAGAACGGCATCATGAACACCCCGAGGAACACCATCGCGGGGATGGCGCCCACCCAGTAGAAGTGGCTGGTCATGATCCCGTACTTGGCCCCCGAGGCCGCCATCCCGATGACCTCCTGGGCGCCGAGGTTGGCCGAGAGGAAGGCCAGGGCGGCGACCCAGCCGGGGATCGAGCGGGCCGAGGTCAGGAAGTCCCCGCTCCCCTTCATGTCGCCCTTCAGCTTCCAGCCTATGCCGAGGACGAAGACGAAATAGATCGCGACAATGAGGTAGTCGATGCTGCCAAGATGGATGATGGATTGCATGGGGCTGGGGTTTTGGGGTCGCGCAACCTATGGTGAAGCAAGGAGGTTGGTCAAAGACCGAATCGCTCGGGCAAGGGAGGTGCCCGGGACTCGTCAAAGGCCTGTGAACCCCCGGGGCCTCGCCGGGCCTGTTTGACCCGCAAGCCCCAGTCGTTAGGGCTCGTCTGGCCCCCCGCATGGCGGCACTACTCATCCCGACCCGCCCATGAACTCCCCGCGCAAACGATGGATCGTCGCCTCGGTCGCCGCCCTCGTGGTCGCGCTCGGCGCCGTCCTCTTCTGGCTGCACGCGCGCTCGAGCATCCCCGCCGACGAGGTCGCCGCGTTCCTCGACGCGACCGTGGGGGCCGGCCGCGTCCGGTTCACCGTCACCGCCATGGAGCCCGTCCGCCAGGACGGCACCGGCCGGCAGGTCGCCGTCACGGCGAAGGCCTGGCTCGTGCAGCCCCTCTACAGGAAGGTCGACACCTCCGACTACCTGCAGCGGGAATTTCAGGTGGAGCCCGAGTCGGCCGCCGAGGCCCGCGCGCTCCTGCTCGACAAGGCCACCGCGAGGAACACGGTCCTGACGGGAGGGCGCCCCCTTCCGGCGGACCCCTTCCTGGTCGTCGTCCTGGAGCCGACGTCGCCGACCGACGTGTCCTTTGACTTCCAGGGGATACTGGACGCCCACCGCGCCGGCTCGGCTTGGGGCTTCTCCCTCGCCTCCGGCGGCATCCGCGGCGGTGGTCCCCAGGGCGAGCCGAGGTCCGCGTTCGAGCGACCCTCCTATGTCGCGGGCGACGCGGGCGATGCCGCGACCGTGCGCTCGCTCGTGTCGGACTTCCGTGCGTTCGCGGCGAGGGCGGCCAAGGTTCGCCACGCGGCTGAGATCGCCCGCACCGCCGCGCACGACGCTCGCCGCGCCTCCTTCCTGGCGCGCATCGCCCCGGGCCGGGTCTTCTCCGGCAGGGCCTCGGAGGCCGGCGAGCAGAACGGGACGCCGCTCTATCTCGAGATAACCGGCCTCACTCCGGACAACCGCATGACGGCGGTCCTGCGCAACGAGGGCGGATGGCACAACGCGCGCGCCTTCCAGGGATCCTGGTCCTCGGACGAGGACTTCCTGAGCCCCGCCCTCACCCTCACCTCCCCCGCCGCCCTGGCCGTCCGCAACGCGGGGCCGGTGCTCGAGAACACCCAGAACTGGACGCTCGAGTTGAAGATGGACCCCAGCGGCGAGCTGACGGGGCAGACCCGGTACTTCCAATACAGGTTCCAGCCGCTCCTGCCGATTCAGGTCACCGAGCTGAAGGCGCGCCTGGAGGCGGAGTTTGAGAGGGCGCTCGCCGCCACCCAGGCCGGCACGGTCTACCAGGGCTCGGTCTCTCCCGGCGCGCTCGCCGCCTCCGAGCCGGTGGTGCTGCAGGTGACCGGCCGCCTGGCGGACGGGCGATCGTTCGAGGCGTCTCTCGAGTCAACGGCCCATCCCTGGTCCCGGCCGCTCCACGGCACGATCATCGACAACGCCAGGCGCTCCGGCGGCGAGCCCCTGAGGCTGCGGACGTCGGCGCGGGAGGCGGTCGAGGACGCGCCCCCAGCGTCCATGCTGGGGGACCCTGAGGATCTCGAGCTGAGCCTCGGCCTCTCGGGCGGCTCGCTCGCCGGCGGGGACGGACGCTACACGTACCAGCTTGCGCCCGCCGGCAACGCGGACCTCGGGCGCCTTGAGGCCGCCCGTGCCGATCGCGCGCGCCTGATCCGGGAGATCGTCCGGCCGGGAATGGCCCTCGACGGCACCCTGCGCGAGGACCAGGGCTTCATCACCCACGCGCGCCTCGAGGTCGTCGGGCTCGACCGCGCCTCGGGCGCCGTGACGGTGACCGTGCGCTCCCTCGCGCGACCCGGGGTCTTCCGGGACTTCGCCGGCACCTGCGACCCGCCGAGCGGGCTGATGGCGCTCAGCGCCGCGGCGCGCGGACGGTACGGCGACGACGGCAGCTTCGACATCCCGTTCCTGACCAGCCCCGCCGCGAGCTCGCTCCACCTGGAGCTCGCAGGGAAGTCGCTCGCCGGCAGGATCGAGGGCGACCCGCACTGGGCCCTGGAATTCCCCGCGGCGGCGTTCCTGTCCGCCCCGACGGAGCTCGACGAGCCCGGCTCGCCGCCCGCGGACGGCTCCGTCTTCCCGGCCTTTCCGAAGGCTGCCGGGGCCTACCTCCTCGGCAAGGCCGGCTGGCTCCCCATGCCGAGAAACCAGGGCCACGTGGTCGCGGAGACCATCACCCTGAAGACCGAGAAGAAGGCCCCGCCCACCCTGCTCGGCGCCGTCAACGCGGGGCTGGACGAGGCCCTGAAGTCAAAGGACAAGGCGAAGGTCACCTACCTGGAATTCGACGGGAAGGACGTGCCGCCCGTTTCCTCAGGGCAGTCCGTCGTCGTCCTCTATGTAGGTCCGGAGCCGTCCGGCGAACCGGCCGTGGAGCTCGCGCCGACGGAAGTGCAGAGTGACGGCCAGCGCTGGCTCGAGATCACCGAGAGGCAGGACAAGGGGATCCGCTTTGGCGAGCGCAGGATGGCGGCCTTTGTGAGGCGCCCGGCTCCGGGGTATATCCTCCTCACGACGACCGGGACGCTTGCGCCCGGGTCCTATGCCTTCAGGGCCGACCAGGGCTACGAGCTGACCCAGGAGTGACTCGGGTCGCGTCAGACCAGCGCATGCTCGACCTCACCAGACGGTGGCGACTGCTAACGAGGCGCTGATGTTTGCGTCCTTTGTAATGAGCGGGATCCGATGTATCTTTGCGGTAGCGGTGATCACACGGTCGAACTGGTCGCCGTGAGGGAGCGGCAGCCCCGGCGCGGCAATCGCGATGTCGAGCGTGACGGGGAGCACGTTCACATGGTCGAGCATCAACCCCAGGATCCCAGCCGGTGATCCCTTGAAGGAGATGCGGCCGGAGAAGAGCAGGAGGCCAATCTCCTGAAGGGTGACATCCGAGATTCCTAATTGCTCGTACGGTGTCGTGCTGATCGCGCGCGCGGCTCTGGTGCTAAGCCGGTCCTCGTCGGTCGCCGCCCAGATGAAGGCGTGGGTATCCAGCAGGTATTTGACGCGAGCCGTCACAGCGAGGGTGTCCAAGCGTCATTCGCAAGAGTTGGTGACGTCAGGTCATCCCTAATCGCGATCTTGCCTTTCGCGGAACCGAGTAGCGACCTGCGGGAAGAGGCCGCCGTGAAAAGGAAATCACCCTCCTTGTCCTTGACGCGAATGGTCTCTCCCCTGCGCGCCCTGGCCTTGAACGAGCTGAACGTGCGGAGAAAGGTACGGGTATTTGTCATCATGTTTGGAACTTGTCAGACAAACGTGATATTGTCAAACAATCCGCCCGTCGTTGCTGCACGGGAGCGCCGCGGTCTCCAATCGTAGAACCAGATTCCATCAACCCGTCCCATCCGCACACGTGTCCCCGATCTTTGGAGTAGACAAAATGGTGGTGGAGGTTGGATTCGAACCAACGGTCTCGTAAGAGGGGAGATTTACAGTCTCCGGAGCGGCCACTGCTCAACTCCACCAACGCAAACGCCGAAACATCCACGGGCGCGGGGTTCCGTCAAGGTCCATTTTGGCCGCGCGCCAGTTGCGCCTCGCCCGCGCCCTTATCCTAGTGCTTCCTCTGGGCTGACATGACCGAGGTGAACCAGTTCATCGACCGCTTCATTCCCGGGGGCTTCCTGGCCCACCTGTCCACGATCGTGGGGTTCCTTCTTGCGATCTTCTTCTTCGCGAGGCTGATGCACGAGCGCAGGGCCCCGGCGAACACGTTTGCCTGGATGCTGGTCGTGGTCTTCATCCCCTGGCTCGGGGTGCCCCTCTACCTCATGCTCGGCGGCCGCAAGCTTAGGAAGCTGGTACGGGACAAGAAGGCGCTGCTCCAGGAGGTCCCGTCGATCTGCACGGCAGAGACCCACCACGTCTGCGCGCCCGTGGCCAAGACGGTGGAGGCCGCCGGGGGCTTCGCGCCCGTGGGCGGCAACCAGGTCCGCTTCCTCGTCACGGGAGAGGAGGAATTCGCGGAGCTGGAGAGCCGGATACTGGGCGCCAAGCACTCCATCCACATCGCCACCTTCATCCTGAGCAACGACGCGACGGGCCGCCGGTTCGTGGAGATCCTCGCCCAGAAGGCGCGGGAGGGCGTGAAGGTGCGCCTGCTCCTGGACGCCCTCGGCTGCTTCCCGACGTCGCGGGGCTTCGTCGACCCCGTCCGGAAGGCGGGCGGCGAGGTCGGGCGCTTCATGCCGGTCATGCCCTTTGCCTCGCGCGGGTCGGCAAACCTGCGAAGCCACAGGAAGGTCGCGATCTTCGACGGGGCCGCGGCGATCATCGGCGGGCGCAACGTGGCCACGGAGTACATGGGCCCCACGCCGAACCCGAAAAGGTGGCGCGACTTCGGCGCGGTGATCGAGGGCCCCGGCGCCGTCGTCCTTGGCGAGGTGTTCATCGCGGACTGGTGCTTCGTCACGAGCCAGCCGCCGGACGTTGTGCGCGCGGACGCCCAGGCGGGCGGCGCGCCCATCAGGGGGGAGTGCGAGCTCCAGGTGGTCGCCAGCGGACCGGACGTCCCCGGCGACCCGCTCTACGAGGGCATCCTCTCCATGATCCAGCAGGCCGAGAAGGACATCTGGATCGTGACCCCGTACTTCATACCGGACGAGGTGCTCCTTCGCTCCATGATCGTGAAGGCGCGCGCCGGCTGCAACGTGACGCTCGTCGTCCCTGAGAGGTCGAACCACCCCGTGACCGACTTCGCGCGCCGCAACTTCACCCGCCAGCTCAGGAAGGCCGGCGGGCACGTGCTCCTGTACACCCCCGGGATGATCCACGCCAAGGCGATCGTCATCGACGGCACCGTGGCGCTCTTCGGCTCGCCGAACTTCGACCTGAGGAGCCTCTTCGTCAATTTCGAGGTCGGCGTGCTGGTCTACACGGCGCCCGAGGTGGCCCGGGTCCGGGCGTGGGTCGACGACGTGATGACCCAGTGCGTCGTCCCCGGGGAGGCGAAGTCGAGCCTGCTGACGAGCATCGCGGAGGACCTCTGCGGGCTTCTGGCGCCGATGCTCTGAGACACCTTCCCGTTTGCTTTTCCGTGGCGCGGCCGGTCACACTTGTCCCCGAAACCCCATGACGCCATCCCGACGCCCGCTTGTCCTTTCGCTGGCCGCCGCGGCCGCGCTGGCCTGCCCGGCGCTCGGCGCGGCGGACGCGGCCGCCCCCGCGCCCCTGCCCTCGCAGCCCTACGTCTTCAGGAACGTCGCCCTCGGCGGCGGGGGCTTCGTGACCGGGATCGTCTTCAACCCCGCGGAGAAGGGCCTCGTCTACATCCGCACCGACGTCGGCGGCGCCTACCGCAGGGACGCCGCCTCGGCGCGGTGGGAGCCCCTCCTCGACTGGGCCGGCCAGGGGGACTGGAACCTCTACGGGGTCGAGAGCCTGGCCTCGGACCCGCTCGAGCCCGCGCGGGTGTACATCGCAGCAGGGACCTACACCAACCCCGCGGTCAGCAACGGGGAGATCCTGCGCTCGGCGGACCACGGCAGGACGTGGGCGCGCACCCCCCTGCCCTTCAAGTTCGGCGGCAACGAGAACGGCCGCAACAACGGCGAGCGCCTGGCCGTCGACCCCAACGACGGCCGGGTGCTCTTCCTCGGTACCCGGCTGGAGGGCCTCTGGAGGAGCGCCGACTACGGCGCCACGTGGGCGCGCGTCGCCTCGTTCCCGGAGTTTGACGAGGCCATCCCGAGGCCGAGGAGCAACGGCGGCTACACCTACGTGCCCCAGAACGTGGGGATCGACATCGTCTGCTTCGACGCCCGAAGCGGCCGGCGCGGCTCGCCGACCTCGACCCTCTACGCGTTCGCGTCCACCCCGGGCCCCAGCGTGTTTCGCAGCGTGGACGCCGGGGCGACATGGGCCGCGGTCGCCGGGCAGCCCCTCGGCTTTCGCCCGACCCGCGCCGCGCTCGGCGCGACGGGCGCCCTCTACGTGAGCTACGGCCTCGAGTCCGGCCCGAACTCCATGACGGACGGCGCCGTTTGGAAGCTCGACACGGCGGCCGGCGCCTGGACCGACGTGACCCCGGAGAGGCCCACGCAGGACGTCCGCTTCGGGTACGGGTCGGTGGCGGTGGACCCGGCCCACCCCGACACGGTCCTCGCGGGGACGTGGAACCATTACCACCCGCTGGACGAGATCTTCCGGAGCACGGACGCCGGAAGGACCTGGGTGCCCGTCCTCGAGGGGGCAAAGTGGGACCACTCCGCGGCGCCGTACACGGCCTCGATGAACCGCCACTGGATCTCGGACGTCGAGATCGACCCCTTCGACCCCGACCACGCGATCTTCGACACCGGATACGGCGTCTGGGCCACGCACGACCTGCGGGACGCGGACAGGGGCAAGCCGACTGCCTGGGCATTCGAGGACGAGGGGATCGAGGAGACGGTGCCCCTCACCCTGGTGAGCCCCCCGGACGGCGCCCACCTCCTGAGCGGAGTCGGCGACGTCGACGGCTTCCGCCACGAAGACCTCTCTGTGTCGCCGCCCTCCGGGCGTTTCGGGACGCCCGCGTTCAAGAACACGGCGCGCCTCGCGTTCGCCTGGAAGCACCCCGAGGTAATCGTGCGCTCCGGGAACACCTACCACAACAACCTGACGACGGGCGCCTACTCCCTCGACGGGGGGCGCTCCTGGAAGGCGTTCGCAAGCGAGCCGCCGGGCACCGTCGGCCCCTACTGGCGCGGCGAGGGCCCGATCGCGATCTCGCCCGACGCGAAGACCATCGTCTGGTCCCCGACGGGCGTCGCCGCCCACTACACGCATGACTGGGGCCAGACGTGGTTCCCGTGCGTCGGCGGGTCGGTCAACCTCGCCGTCGCCGCCGACACCGTCAACGCCTCGAAGTTCTACGCCTACGACACCGAGGCCGGCTCGATCGTCGTCAGCACCGACGGGGCGAAGAGCTTCACGTCAAAGGGGGCGGGCCTTCCCGTCCTCAAGGGCCGGTGGGGCCCGGCCCCGGGCAAGCTCTATGCGGTCCCGGGAAGCGAGGGCGAGTTCTGGGTCATCGCAAACGGCGTCCTGCTGCACTCGAGGGACGCCGGGGCCTCGGTCCAGGCGTCGCCGGGCGTCGAGGCCGAGCTCGTGGGCTTCGGCATGGCGGCCCCGGGCCGCAGGAACGCGGCCGTCTTCATGGCCGGCCGGGTCGCCGGCCAGGAGGGCCTCTTCCGCTCCGACGACGGCGTTGCCTGGGTGCGGATCAACGACGAGCGCCACGGCTTCGGCCAGATGCGGGCCATCACGGGCGACCCGCGCCTCTACGGCAGGGTGTACTTCGGGACGGGCGGGCGCGGGATCCTCTACGGCGACATCGCCAGGTGACGCGCCGTAAGTTGCGCGCGGCCGGGCTCAGGCCTTGGCCGCGATCGAGAGGCGGTACTCGACCGCGTCCCTCAGCGCCTCCCATGAGGCGTCGATGATGTTGTCGCTCACGCCGACCGTGCCCCAGATCGAGTGGCCGTCGCCGCTCTCGACGAGGACGCGGGTCTTGGAGCCGGTTCCCTCGTTGCCCTCCACGATGCGCACCTTGAAGTCGCGCAGGGTCATGTCGCGCAGCTGCGGGAAGGTCTTCTCCAGGCCGAGGCGAAGCGCCTTGTCGAGCGCCCCGATCGGGCCCGCCGACTCGGCCACCGTGTGGATGGACTCCCCGTTGACCTTCACGCGGACCGTCGCCTCGGACCAGATGTCGGCGCCGTGGCGCTCGACGATGACCCGGTAGCCCTCGACCTCGAAGAGCTCCTTGTGGCGCCCGAGCTTGCGGGCGACCAGCAGCTTGAAGGAGGCGTCGGCGGCCTCGTACTCGTAGCCCCGGAACTCGCGCTCCTTAAGCTCCTCGACCAGCCCCTTCAGCTCGGGGCTCTTCTCGTCCAGGTCCACCCCGAACTCCCTGGCCTTGAGCGCCAGGCTGCTGCGCCCGGCCATGTCCGAGACGAGGACGCGGGTCCTGTTGCCGACGAGCGCCGGGTCGATGTGCTCGTAGCTGCGGGCGACCTTCTGCGCCGCGTTCGCGTGGAGGCCCCCCTTGTGCGCGAAGGCCGACTGGCCGACGAACGGCGCCTTGGCGTCCGGCCGCAGGTTCGCGAGCTCGTCGAAGAAGAGGGAAAGGTCGCGCAGCTGCGCCATGTTGGGCGCGCAGTTCATCGGGCGCCCCATCTTGAGCGCGAGGTTGGGAAGGATGGAGACCAGGTTCGCGTTGCCGACCCTCTCGCCGTATCCGTTCATGGTCCCCTGCACGAGGCTGGCGCCCGCGTCGACGCCCGCGAGCGTCACGGCGACCCCGAGGCCGCTGTCGTTGTGGCAGTGGACGCCCACGAGCTCCGAGCCGAAGCGCTTCACGACCGCCGCCGTAATTTCGAGCACCTGGGGAACGAGCTTGCCCCCGTTCGTCTCGCAGAGGGACAGGTTGGAGGCCCCGCCGCGCGCGGCCGCCTCCAGCGTGCGCAGCGCGTACTCAGGGTTGTCCAGGTAGCCGTCGAAGAAGTGCTCCGCGTCGTAGATCACCTCGCGCCCCTGCGCGGTCAGGAAGCGTATGGAGTCCTCGATCATCGCGAGGTTCTCCTCCGCGGTCGTCCGCAGGATCTCGGTCACGTGCAGGAGCCAGGTCTTGCCGACAAGCGTCACGACGGGCATCCCGCTGTCCAGGAGCGTCCTGAGCTGCGGGTCCGCCTCGGCCTTGGAGCCCGCCCGGCGCGTGGAGCCGAACGCGGCCAGCTTCGCATGGGAGAGCTTCAGGTTCCTCGCCTCGGCGAAGAACGCGATGTCCCTGGGGTTCGACCCGGGGAATCCCCCCTCGATGTAGTCGACCCCGAACTGGTCCAGGCGCCTCGCCACCAGCAGCTTGTCCGCCACGGAGAAGCTGATCCCCTCCCCCTGCGTCCCGTCGCGGAGGGTGGTGTCGTAGATCCTTATCTTGGATGAGGCCATGGTGCGGCGCCCCGTCTTATACGGCGCGGGTTTCGATGAAGCCACGTATTGCCGCCGCGTCAGCCACAATCTTGTGGCGCACGATCGGCAGGTCCCTCAGGGCCTCCAGCGAGGGGTGCGTCGGCGCGAAGCCGATTGCGGCCCGGATCGTGTCCGGGAACTTGGCCGGGTGCGCCGTCGCCAGGACGACGCTCGGCCTCGTGCGCTCCATGTCCGCGAAGGCGCAGGCGGTGTGCGGGTCCACCACGTAGCCGTAGGCCCGGTGGACCTGGCGGATGATCCCGTGGATCTCCGCGTCCGTGCACCGCGACGACGTGAACGTGTCCCGGTCGAAGCTCTCGAAGCGGTAGGCCCCCTTCGAGCGGATCTCGGCCATGACCGTCCGGACGCGGTCTGCGTCCCTGCCGAGGCTGTAGTAGATGAACCTCTCGAAGTTCGAGGCGACCTGGATGTCCATCGACGGGGCGAGGCTCGGCACCAC
>Ga0265320_10002104_pt1 | contig 14015 bp, 10 predicted proteins | sample 4827metaG_FD_202087 | JGI IMG/M metagenome (GOLD analysis project Ga0265320, IMG submission 202087) | Rhizosphere microbial communities from Carex aquatilis grown in University of Washington, Seatle, WA, United States - 4-8-27 metaG | ecosystem: Host-associated > Plants > Roots > Rhizosphere >...
CGGTCACCAGCGTCGCGAACGACGCCACGATTGCCGTCATGACGAAGAAATCCAAGGTCTGGGCCGAATAAAAGCAGTGTTCGTCGCCGAAGTCCGAAGGTCGCGACGCCGAATCTTAGTGAAGTGGAGTTTCGATGGCTCGGAGGGGCGGCGGCGAGGTCTTTCGACTACACTTCCGCGCGTGCGTCTCTCCCTGATGGTTCCCCTGGCTGCCGCGGCGGGTCTCATGGGCTCGCTTGCCATCGGTTTCGGCGTCGCTCGAGCCGACGGCTACGCGGTCCGAACCGACGTGATCTCCGTCGATCAAATCAAGAAAGGGATGAAGGGCTACGGGCTCACCGTCTTCGAAGGGACGAAGCCCGAGCGGTTCGGGGTCGAGGTCATCGACGTACTCAAGAATTTTCGGCCTCACCAGGACTTGATCCTCATCAAGACCCAGCACCCTCGCCTCGAAGTGACCAAGGTCGTCGCGGGCATGAGCGGGAGCCCCATTTATTTGGATGGCAAGATGGCCGGCGCGTACGCCTATGGATGGACGTTCGGCTCCGAGCCCGTCGCCGGCGTGACGCCGATTCGCATGATGCTCGACGAGATGGAGCGGCCGCTCCCGAAGATCGTCGACGGTTGGCGCGTCGACGTCGGCGCCGAACACCCGAACAAGAAGCAAGCGCAGGCGTCGATGTCGTCGACGGATCGCTACGCCGGCGCGCTCGACCACTACGACGTCCGGGCCCACTCCGCGGCGCTCGCGGACGCGGAGAAGCAGCGACTCGGATCGGTCGCCACGTTGCGACCGGTGTCGACGCCGCTGCTCATGGGCGGCATGACCGGCGCGGCCATCGACGTCGCGAAAGACTTGCTCGCGCCGCTGGGGCTCGAGCCGCTCCAGGCCGGCGGCGGCGGCGCGGCGGAGCCCGACGCCCCGACCCGGTACGTCGACGGCGGCGCCATCGGCGTCGAGTTGATCCGCGGCGACATGAGCGCGATGGGCCTAGGCACGGTGACCCGCGTCGAAGGCGATAAATTGGTCGCGTTCGGACACCCGATGATGGAGTCGGGGATCACCGCGCTGCCGACGGCGATCGGGCGCGTCGTGTGGTTTCTCGCGAGCGACTATCGTTCGTTCAAGCTCGGCATGCCCGTCCGCGACGTCGGCGCGCTCGTGAACGACCGCGAAACGGCGATCGTCGTGTCGCATACCGCGAAGGCGCCGGTCATCCCGTGCAGCATCAGCATTCACGGCGCGCCGGGCGTGCGCTTCACCGACTGGCACTTCGAGATCGCGCACGAAAAATTCATGGGTCCGTCGTTCATGGCGGTCGCGCTCGGCAGCGCCGTTCAGGCCGTCGCGAACGAGCACCAGGACGTGAGCTGGACCGCGAAGAGCCACCTGAAGATCCGCGGCTACGGCGAGATCGTGCTCGAGGACTTCGGCGTCTCGATCGGCGGAACGCCCGATTCGCGTGAATTCAGCGGCTCGAACCTGGTCCGCGCGGTCGGCGCGATCTTGAACAACCCCTGGGAGCCGGCGATCATCGAGAGCTCGCACACCGACATCGAGCTGAAGTACGCGCGGGAAATCGTGCGGCTCCGCGGCGCCGAGGCGCTCGAGAACGAGGTCGACGCCGGCGGCACCGCGCGCATCCGTCTGACCTTGTCGCCGTTCACGGGGCCGCCGCAGACGAAGACGATCGAGGTTCCGATTCCGAAGTACCTCGCCGGGCAATCGGTGACGCTCACGATCAAACCCGGATACAACGTCGACAAGGAACGGCCGCCCGCGGAAAACCTCGCCGAGCTCATCGCGAACCTGGTCGATCCGGTGTTCCCGCCGAAGTCGATCGTCGTCGGATACCCGGGCGAGAACGCGGTGCTCTTCCGAGGGCACGTCGCGGACAACCTGCCTCCCGGCGCGTTCGACGCCTTGCGTCCGACGAGTGCCACGGTCGCGCCCGAGCCTTACCGCGGCGACGTGAACACCGTCGTCCCCATGCCGGATTTCATGAGCGGCCAAGACCACGTCACGATCGAAGTCAAACCCGTCTTGCGGTGACGAAAGAACCATTCGAGATGTCGATGAAACACGGATTCAAACCGCTCTGCGTCGCGTGCGCGTCGCTGTGCCTGCTCGCGTCGTCGGCGCACGCGGTCGGCACGCGCACCTTCGAGCTCCGCAAGGGAGACGACTTCAAGGGCGGCGACTTGAAGGGCGTCGCGGTCGACTCGTCCGGCGAGGTGCGCGCGGGCTTCAACCTGGGCCAGATCCCGGTCACCGACGCCACGACGATCTGGTCGGGCCTCATCGTGAAGAACGGCTCGGTGCTGCTCGGCACCGGCAACGACGGGAAAATCTTCGCGTCCGACGGCGCTTCCGTGAAGCTCGCGGGTGATACCGGCTCGCTCGCGGTCACGTCCCTCGTCGAGGGGTTCGGCGGCACCGTGTACGCCGGCACGCTTCCCGACGGGGAAGTGTGGAAGTACGCGAACGGAAAAGCGGAGAAGTTCGTCAAGCTCGAGGGCGCCGAGCACGTGTGGCAACTCGCCTACGACGCGAAGACGGGCTCGCTGTTCGCCGCCACCGGTCCCGAAGGAAAGCTCTTTCGCATCGATCAGAAGGGCACCGCGCAGGTCTATTTCGACGCCCCCGAGCAACACCTGATGAGCGTCGCGGTCGCGCCGGACGGCGCGGTGTACACGGGAGCGAGCGACAAGGCGAAGCTTTACAAGGTCGCCGGGCCCGGGCGCGCCACGGTGCTCTACGACTTCGGACGCACCGAGGTGCGGGCGATCGTCGTCGGCGACAAGGGCGAGGTGTTCGCCGTCGCGAACGAGGTGAAACCCGGCACGTACACGCCGTCGCGCAAGGGCGGGACGTCCGCGGCGTCGCCCGCCGCGAAGCCGCCGAAGAGCACCGGCAAGGGAACCCTCTATAAATTCGACGCGAGCGGGACGCCCGAGCAGCTGCTCGACAACAAGGACGAGTACTTCTCGAGCCTGGCGCTCGGCGACGACGGACGCCCCTACGTCGGGACCGGAGTCGAAGGGCGCGTCTACACGGTCGACGACAATCACAACGAGGTGCTCGTCGCCGACGTCGAAGAGCGACAGGTCGGCGCGTTGCTCTTGAAGGGGAAACAGCGCTACGTCGCGGCCAGCGATCCGGCGGTCCTGCATCCCATTCGCGGCGTCGGCGGCACGGACGCGGTGTGGACGAGCAAGGTGCTCGACGCCGGTCTCCGCGCGCACTTCGGCAAGATGGAGTGGCTGTCGCGCGGCGCGCTCGAGCTCTCGACGCGCTCGGGCAACACGCTGGAGCCGGACGACACGTGGAGCGCGTGGAGCTCGCCGGTGCAAGCGGGCGCGGACGTGGCGAGCCCGGCGGCGCGATTTCTCCAGGTGCGCGCGCGCTGGAATCGCGACCCGAACGCCGTGCTGTCGTCGCTCACGATTCCGTTCGTCACCGACAACCTGCGTGCCGTGGTCACCGAGGTCGAGGCCGAGGGCGCGCCGACGTCGTCGACCGGCGTCGAGAGCTCGGGTGGTCCGCTGTCTCGCAAGAGCGGTTCGACGATCACGTTGAAGTGGAAGGTCGACAACCCCGACAAGGACGACCTTCGTTATCGCGTCGAGTATCAGATCATCGGGACTTCGACCTGGTACGACATGCTGGATCCCCACGAGACGCTCACCAAGACGACGTACTCCTGGGAAACCGCGGATCTTCCGGAAGGGAAGTATCGCGTGCGCGTGACGGCCTCCGACGAGATCTCCAACCCGCCGGATCGCGTGCGCCGTCACGAGCTCGAGAGCAGCGTCATCCTCGTCGACAACACGCCGCCGACGATCGCCGACTTGAAGGTTCAAGGTCGGCGCATTCAGGGAACGGCGATCGACGGCGTCGGCCCCATCGCTCGAATCGAAGCGTCCGTGACGGGGACCGACCAGTGGATCCCGTTTTTCCCGCGGGACGGCGTCTACGACGAGCCGCGTGAGGACTTCGACGCGGACGTGTCGACCCTGGCCCCACAAGGTCCCGTGCTCCTCTCGCTTCGCGTCTACGACCGCGCCGGCAACTTCGTCGTGAAGAACGTCGCGCTCAAATAGCGACAGCTCTGTCAGGGGTGCGGCCGCGCACCCTCGAGCGGGAGGTCGCAGGACCGAGGAAGTGATAGGCTCGGCGCGCGTGCTTTCCGGCGCGGCGGAGGTCCGCTGGAGAGCCGACGCGGCTCCGGCATCCTTCTTGCGACGTGCTTTCCGACCATGCGCCAGGGTTCTCGGCTTTTCTTGCTGCGGGCGATCGCTCTCGGGACGAGCGTCGGGTGGGCGGCGTCGTGTGCCTCCTTCAGCGACTCGTCGAACGGATCGACGGGGAACCCGAACCTCAGCGGCGACGGCGGCAATATCGCGCTTCACCCCGGTGACGCCGGCGACGCGGGCCCGAAGCGCCTTCCCGGGGTCAGTCCGCTCTGCGGCACTGCGGACTTTTGCTTCCAGCACATCCCGGACGACCCCGACGCTTGTGCCGAATTCGACGGCGGGAACGGCGGAGTCACTCCGCCGGGAATCGATGGCGCTACGAATGGCGGCGCGACGGGCGCGGGCGGAGCGCCCTCGACCGGCGGCGCCTCGGCGGTAGGGGGAAGCGCGACGTCGCTCGACGCGGGCGACGCCGCGAGTGACGCCGCCCTGGACGCGAGCGCCGACGCGTCGAGCAGTGACGCTGGGCCGACGCGCGGCGCCCGCGACGCCGGGAGCGAAGCGGGGCCGCCGCGCGCCCGCGACGGCGGAAGAGCTACCGGCGGCGCTCCGGGTGTCGACGTTCCCGGCGTGGACGCGGGGCCGCTCTTTGCGTGTCAGGTGAACAGCGACGACTCCGGCAGTCCGGTCCGTGGCTGCGGTCGCGCCGGGCCGGGCGACGTGAATGCGCCGTGCGCGTCGTCGGGAGATTGCCGCGCGACGCTCGCGTGCGTGGGCGACAAAGGCGCGGGCCGCTGTCTGCCGTATTGCTGCAGTGCGAAGTCGACCCGCTGCGGCACGGGCACGTATTGCGGCAAAGGCCCGCTCCTGGAGCTCGGTGCCACGCACACGACGCTGAAGGTGCCGGTGTGCTTGCCCGCCGATCATTGTCAGCTCCTCGAGCCGTATCCGTGCACCGGACCGAGCTGCGTCTGCGACGCGACGACCGCGTGCACCATCGTGCGCGGCGACGGCACGACGAGCTGCGTCGAGCCGGGCGGTTCGAAAGCCGGTGAACCGTGTCCGTGCGCCGCGGGCTATTTCTGCTCGAGCGCCATCGGGCTGTGCGTGCAGATCTGCAACACCGCCGATCAGAACGCCTGCGCGTCCGGAAAATGTCAGGCGACCGCGGGATTCCCCGACGGCTACGGGCTCTGCATCGGTTCCCAAACGCCGTAGAGTCGTTCCGGTCATGCACCAAGAAACCCTCGAAATCGCGACGTCCGGGCAAGGTCTGGTCGACGTGACGAGCACGGTCGCCGCCGTCGTCCGGCGCTCGGGCGTGAACGTCGGGCTGTGCGTGGTGTTCGTGCAGCACACGTCGGCGAGCCTCGTCATTCAGGAGAACGCGGACCCCGCCGTGCTCCGCGATCTGGAACGATGGATCGCCGAGCTCGCGCCGGAATCGCGAAAGTGGGAGCACGACGCGGAGGGCCCGGACGACATGCCCGCGCACGCGCGGAGCGCCGTCACGCGCACGAGCGAAACGATTCCGGTGAGCGGCGGCCGTCTCGCGCTCGGCGTCTGGCAAGCGCTCTACTTGTTCGAGCACCGGCGTCGTGGCCACTCGCGCCGTCTGGTCGTGACGGTTCAGGGCTGAGCGAGACTTATTGAGTGGTTGGGGTGCCCGCTACGACGGACAGCGGCGCGCCGGCGTCGGGCGCGGCGCAGGCGGACGACTCGGACGCACGCTCGGACGCGCAGAGCGAGCTCGACGTCGAGAAATTCGCACCAACATCCCCGCACGTCACGTCCGGGCCGTTGCTCGTCCGGAGACAGCGCCAGTACACGTAGCTCGCGTCGTGACACGACGAGGAGCGCTTCGCGTCGGTGGCGTCGCAGGTCTTTTCGCAATTCGCGGGCTCGCAGCCCGCGGACGCCAGGAGCGCGCATTCGCTCTGGCAGAGCGTGAGGCATTGCCCGGTGAGGAGCGCGCCATTTTCGAACAAGCAGAACGAGTTCGACCCCGCGCTCGCGGTCTGACACGCGCTCGCAAAAATGGGCGCGAAGATCGCGACGAGCAGAAGCGATGCGCGGACGACGCACACGCGCTCAGAGTCCTCGTCGATGGAGTGCGTCGAGCGCGTCGTACGCCGCGTACTTGTACGACTCGGCCAAGGTCGGGAAATTGAACACCATGTCGATGAAGAGATTCACGGTGCCCTCGAGGTGAAGCACCGATTGTCCGATGTGCACGAGCTCGGTCGCGTTTTCGCCGATGACGTGCACGCCGAGGAGCTTCATGGTCTTGGCGCAGACGATGATCTTCGTCATGCCTTCGACGTCGCCGACGATCTTGCCGCGCGCATTGTTGCGATAGAGCGCGCGTCCGACGACGGCGTCGCGGCCTTTCTCGGCGCACGTTTGCTCGGTTTCGCCGACGCCGCTCGCTTCCGGAATCGTGTAGATACCGTAGGGCATCATCGACGAAACGGCGGTTTTATAGCCGAATCCGAAGGCGTGGCAGATGGCGACCCGGCCTTGCTCCATCGACACCGACGCGAGCGCCGGAAACCCGATCACGTCGCCGGCCGCGACGATGCCCGGCGCGGTGGTGGCGAACCGCTCGTCGACTTTGACGTACCCGCGGTTGTCGACGCTGACGCCCACCTTGTCGAGCCCGAGCCCTTCGGTGTTGCCGACGCGCCCGGCGGCGTAGAGGAGCTGATCGCACGTGAGCTTCGAGCCGTCGGAGAGATCGAGCGTCACCTCTTCGCCGCTTCGCTTGATGTTCGACCATCGGACGCCGTGCCGGAGCTCGATGCCGAGCTTCACCATCGCGTCGGTCAATCGAATGACGATTTCGTCGTCGAGGAACGGTAGGACCCGGTCGCGGGTGTCGACCAAGGTCACTTTGGCGCCGAGCGCGGCGAACATGCAGGCGTACTCGCAGCCGATGACGCCGCCGCCGAGCACGACGAGCCGCTCCGGCAAGCACCCGATGCCGAGGATCTCGTCGGAGTCGTGGATGTGGTCGTCCGCGAAGTCGATGTCCTTCGGCCGAAAGGGGCGCGACCCGGTCGCGATGAGGATGAACTCCGCCGACAAGCGGAAGATCCCTGCCGGGCCATCGACCACGACGGTGCGGTCGGCTTCGAGGACTCCCGTGCCGTGAAAGTACGTGATGTCGTGCCGGTCGAAGTTGTCGCGGATGCGCCGCGACTCCGACTCGGCGATCGTGTTCTTGCGCGCCATCAAGTGCTCGAGCGTGGCTTGCCGATCGAGGCTCACCGCCACGCCGTAGAGCTCGCGCGCCGAATGACCCGAGAGATACAGCGCCGTCTCGCGGAGGGTCTTGCTCGGCAGGGTTCCGGTGTGCACGCCCGCGCCGCCGGGCTCCGGCGCCCGCTCGATGACGGCGACGCGTTTCCCGAAGTAACCGGCCTGCACGGCCGCCTTCTCACCCGCCGGCCCCGTACCGATGACGATCAGATCGAAGCGCTCGTCGGCAACTGCCATAGTGCCGGCGAGCTTATCGCGCTCTCACGGGATTTGCCCACCGCCGAGTCCGAGGGCGCGACCGTCCGAGATTTGGGTACACTCCGCCCCGATGCTCGACCTCCGGGTCCCGACCCCCGCGACGTGGCTGGACGTCGTATTCCGCGATTTCGACGCATTTCTCGTCGACCACGCGCTCTGCGAACGAAAAGCGAGCGCCATGGGAATGTCACTCGTCGCGAAATACCCCGATCGCGTCGCGATGCTCGAGCCGCTGATCGCGTTTTCGCGCGAGGAGCTCGAACACTTCCACGTCATGTATCGAATCGTCGCGCGCCGCGGCCTCCGACTCGCGAACGACGAAAAGGACGCTTACGTGAACGCGCTCCGGAAGCTCTCGCGTACCCAGGGAGACGAGCTTTTTCTGGATCGCCTGCTCGTCCCGGGGATCGTCGAAGCGCGCGGGTGCGAGCGTCTTCAAATGGTGTCGGTCGCGCTCGAGCCCGGCGAATTGAAGGAGACGTATCTCGACCTCGCGCGCGCCGAATCACGACATCACGGGCTCTTCTTCCGGCTCGCCCGCGAATATTTCTCCGAAGAAATCGTGCGAGCGCGCGCCGGCGAGTTGCTCGACGCCGAGGCGCAGATCGTCCGGACGTTGCCGCTCCGCGCCGCGGTGCACTGAACCCGTGCACGCCCTTCGCAAGTACCTCGCCGATCACGCGGAACCGGAAATCGCGCTCGCTCGGGCGGTGACCGGAAAATACGGCCGGACACTCGTCGTTCCGGCGTGTCGCGAAGAACCGGAGTTCGTTCGCGGATACGTCACCGCGGCGGAGACGTCGCGCGGACGAACCTTGTGCGTCGTGGTCGTGAACGGAAGCGACGAAGCCGGCTGCTCCGTTCACGCGGAGAACCAGGTGTTGCTCGAGGGTTTGCGGGGCGCGCTCCACGACGTTCGTGCGCTTCCCGGTGGTCCACCGGCGTGGCTCGGCGCGCTCGTCCCGGGCGAGCTCGACGTGCTCGTCGTCGATCGCGCGTCGCCGGGGTTTTTCGTGCCGCGCAAGGAAGGGGTGGGGCTCGCACGAAAAATCGGCACCGACGTCGCGCTCGCGCTCTACGACGCGGGCCACGTCGCGTCGCGCTTTTCGTTTTCGACCGACGCGGATGCGACCTTGCCGCCGGCTCATTTCGAGATGCCGGACGTCGAAGAGCGGCTCGACGTCGCCGCGGTCGTCTTTCCGTTCTGGCACGAAGCGGCTCTCGACGCGTCGGTGACGCGCGCGACCGCGCACTACGAGCTCTCGCTCCGATATTACGTGCTCGGGCTCGGCGGGGCGCGCTCGCCGTACGCGTTTCACACGCTCGGGAGCGCGACCGCGGTGTCCGCCGAAGCGTACGCCGCCGTGCGCGGTTACCCGAAGCGCGAGGCCGCGGAAGATTTCTACCTCTTGAACAAGATTGCGAAGGTCGGCGCCGTGTTCGCGTCGTCCGGCATGCCGGTGCGGCTCCGTTCTCGCGTTTCGGATCGCACGCCGTTCGGTACCGGTCGCCGCGTTGCCGAAGCGCTCGAGGGGGGCGAGCCGTCGTTCTACGCGCCGCGAATCTTCGACGTCCTCGGGCGATGGCTCGCGCTGCTTCGCAGATTTTCGCGGCACGGTGACGTGTCGCGGCTCTATGCCGACCTCGACGGCTTTCCCGGCGACGAACGAACGGTGATCCTCGACCTGCTCCGGGAGCTCGACGCGCGTCCGGCGTTCGAAGCCGCGTCGCGCGAAGCGAAAATGCCCGCGGCGCGCTTCCGGCGAGTCGCGTCGTGGTTCGACGCATTTCGGACGTTGAAGCTCGTCCACGCGTTGCGCGACGCGGGGCACCCGAACGTGCCGTGGCGCCGTGCCCTCGCCGAAAGCCCGTTCGTCCCTCTCGTCGCGAAGGCGCCGGCAGATCCGAGCGGCGTGCTCGTCGCGACGCGCTACGCGTTCGAGTCGGCGGAGCGCGAGCTCCCGTCGTTCCGCGGAGCCGCGGTGGCAGGCGCCGCCGGAGTCGTCGAAGAGCCGATCGCGTCGAGCGCCGCCGGAGACTAACGCGTTACCGAAACGACGGCGAAGCCCCCGGCGTGCTCGTCGAATGCGCCGTGTGGCCCGCGGCTCGCCGCATCTCGTTCGCCGTCAACGTCGTCTTGTCGGGGCTGAACCCGGGCGGCAAGAACACGAACCGGAGTTTGTTCTTCCACGTCTTCGCCGCGCGAACGTCGTGAGCGAGCGCGCGCCATTCGTGAAACGCAATCTGAATCGGGTCGAAGGTCCGAATGTCGTGGGTCAGGCCGTACACGACGCGTGCGCGCTCGGGTTCGAACGTGCCGAACAGGCGATCCCACACGATGAGAATGCCCGCGTGATTTCGATCGAGGTATTCGAGGTTCGAGCCGTGGTGCACGCGATGATGCGACGCCGTGTTCAGGATCCACTCGAACGGCCCGACGGTTCGGATAAGCTCGGTGTGCACCCAGAACTGATAGAGCAGGCTGATCCCGATTTGAGTGAAGATCATCATCGGATGAAAACCGATGAGGGGTAGCCAAAAGTAGAAGAGCGGCACGGTGAGCGGCGTCGTCCACGATTGCCGGAGCGCGGTCGAGAGGTTGAACCGTTCGCTCGAATGATGATTCACGTGGGCCGCCCACATGAACCGCACTTCATGCGAAGCGCGGTGCCACCAGTAATAGGTGAAATCTTCCGCGAAAAAGAGGAGCACCCACGCGAGCGGGCCGGTGCCGATCTCGAAGAGCCGGTGCTGGTAGATCCACAGATAGAGCGCGAGCTGACCCACGCGCGCCCCCGCCGAAACGATCACGTTGCCCGTGCCCATGATGAGGCTCGCCCGGGTGTCGTTCTTCTCGTATCCGATGAAGTCGCTCCGGCCCGCGAGAGCTGCTCGCCGGAGCAAGTAGGCTTCGAGCAACATGGTCGCGAAGAACCAGGGGATCGCGAAATAGATCAGCTTGGACACGGGAAGTTCGACCTCGGACGGAATCGCACCACGGGACGGCTGTCATCTAATGATGGCAGCACCACACAAAAAAGCCCACGTTCGGGCCGAGAAGGCGGTTGCCTGCCGATGCGGGTTTCCGTTTCCTTTGATGCTGCACGATGACGGAGCATGATGGTCGAAGCGCCGTGTGCCGTAACTCCACACGGATACGGGGAAATCGGGTTCGCCCCCGAGCGACGTGAAATGCCGAAGTCACCCATCGACGCAGTCATGATTCGCTTCGAGAGCGTGGCGCGATTGATCTGCGCGCGAAAGATCGGAACGTGGCTCTCGTAGCGTCGCGTTCCAACGTGGGAACGGCGGAGCCCGAACTCGACGATGGGTTTCGGCGGCTCATCGAGTTTCTTCCGCAGCTCGTGTGGACGTGCGACGCGTCGGGCGCGTGCGATTTCTTGAATCAACGGTGGCTCGACTACACGGGCGTGCCGGCGGAGAAACAACTCGGAGAGGGTTGGCTCGACCAGGTTCACGCCGACGACCGAGGCCCGCTCTCCCTTGCCTGGAAGAGTGCCGTCGCGTCCGGCGCAGATTTCCACGTCGATTTTCGTTTGAGGCGTCGCGACGGCGTCTATCGGTGGTTCGACACGCGGGCCGTTTGCCTTCGCGATCAGAGTCAACGCCCCGCGAAGTGGTTCGGCTCGAACACCGACGTTCACGAACAATACGAGCTACGCGACGCGCTCCGGCGTCAGGCGGAGCAGATCACGGAACTGAACGCGACCCTGGAAGCGCGCATCGCCCTGCGCACCGAGGAACTCTCGCTGGCCAACGAGCGCGCCCAGAGCGCCGTCGAATTCGTCCGCGTGTTGACGGATCGGCTGCCCGGGATGGTCGCGTATTGGGACTCGGAGCTCCGGTGCCGGTTCGCCAATCAGTCGTATCGCGAGTGGTTCGGCGAGACCCCTGACGAGATCATCGGCGCGCGACTACGAGACGTCCTCGGCGAAGAGCTGTACGCGAAAAACGAGCCGTACATCCTGGGCGCGCTCGGCGGAGCGCCGCAACAGTTCGAGCGCGAAGTGCGAAACAAGCTCGGCGAGCGGCGCCATACGCTGGCGCAGTGCATCCCCCACGTCGAAGGCGATCTCGTACGGGGTGTCGTCGTGTTGATCACCGACATCACCGCTCGTAAAGACGCCGAACGAGCCGTCGACGATCTCAATACGACGCTCGAGGAACGCGTTCGCGAGCGGACCGCAGCGCTCTCCGCGAGCGAAGAGCGGTTCACCACGGCGTTCCGGCTCGGGCCGGCGGGCCTCATGATGACGCGGACCCGCGATCTCGTGAACGTCGAGGTGAACGACCGGCTGTTGGCGATCAGCGGACACGACCGCGCCGACGTGGTGGGCAAATCCGCCGACGGCCTGCGCGTCATCACCGAAGAGCAAGCCCACGCCGTGCGCGCGCAGATCGCCGCGCACGGCGGATCGCTCCGCGACTACGAGCTCGTCCTGACCCGAAAGAACGGCAGCACCTGCAACGTGCTCGCCTCGACGGAGACGTTGGACATCGAGAACGAGCCTCACCGTCTGACGATGTTCATCGACATTACCGCGCGCAAGGAGGCCGAGCGGCGTCTGTCGACGCAGTACGCCGTGAGTCGTGCGCTGGCCGACGCGAGCTCGCTCGTCGATGCGGCGCCGCGCGTCTTGCGCGAGATCTGCGAACGCGAAGAGTGGGATTTCGGCGCGCTCTGGGTGGTGGACCCGGGCGCCGCCGCGCTGCGCTGCGCCGGTTTGTGGCACCGCGCGGAACTCGACGCCGAATGGCTCGCGAACGAAACGCGCATCGCGGAATTCCCGATCTCCGTCGGAACGCCGGGGAGGGCGTGGGCGACGAAGGAAGCCGTTCCGGCGCAGGCGATCCCCAATGACGGTTCGTTCCTGCGCGCTGCCGCGGCGTCGCACGCCGGCCTCGGCTTCTCGATGGCGTTCCCGATCCTGCACGCGGGAGACGTCGTCGCGGTGGTCGATCTTCTCACGTCCCGTGCTCGTCCGTCCGACGCCCTCCAAGGTGAGCTGCTCGGCGCCGTGGGCCAGCAGATCGGCCAATTCATCGAGCGCATGCGCGCCGAAGAAGCGCGAAGAGGCAGCGAGAACGAAGTGAGAAAGCTCAACGCGGAGCTCGAGCACCGCGTTAGCCGGCGCACCGCCGAGCTCGAGGCCGCCAACAAGGAGCTCGAGTCCTTCAGCTATTCCGTGTCGCACGATCTTCGGGCGCCGCTCCGCGCGGTGAACGGTTTCGCCGAAATCGCGCTCGAGGATTACGGCACGATGCTGCCGCCCGAGGGGCACCGTCTGCTCGAGACCATTCGGGAGAGCGGGCGCCGGATGGGCAATCTCATCGACGATCTCCTCGGGTTCTCGAGGCTCGGGCGTCACACGTTGAAGGCGCGACCGATCGACGTGGACGGCCTCGTGCGGGCGGTCGTCGACGAGCTAAGACCCGCCGAGAAAGGGACGTTGGAGGTTCGATTCGGCGAGCTCGCGCCCTGCGTGGCGGATCCGTCGCTCTTGCGCCAGGTGTGGGTGAACCTGATCTCCAACGCGTTCAAGTACTCGCGCGGCCGAGAACACGCCGTCGTGGAAATCGGTTCCGAGACGGCCGGCGGCGACTCGGCGTATTTCATCCGGGACAACGGCGTCGGGTTCGACATGAAATACGCTCCCAAGCTATTCGGCGCGTTCACGCGACTTCACCGCGACGACGAATTCGAAGGGACCGGGATCGGGCTCGCAATCGTCCAGCGCATCGTCCACCGGCACGGGGGCCGGGTGTGGGCGGACGCCGCGATCGATCGCGGCGCGACCTTCTTTTTCACCATCCACGAGAGCTCCGGACGATGAACGGAAGCTCCGCCATCGAGCTCTTGATCGTCGAAGACAGTCAGTCGGACCTCGAAATGACCTTGCGAGCGCTCAAACGCGCGAAGCTCGCTCATCGCGTCGAAGTGGCCCGAGACGGGGCGGAGGCACTCGAATTCCTGTTTGGGCAAGGCCGCTGGAGCGAGCGCTCGGTCGGAGACGTGCCGCGGGTCGTTTTCCTCGATCTCAAGCTGCCGAAGGTCGATGGTCTCGAAGTGCTTCAGCGCATGAAGGCCGATCCGCGGACGCGGTCGATTCCCGTCGTGGTCTTGACGTCCTCGAGCGAACGAAAGGACGTCGTCGAGTGCTACGAGCTCGGCGCGAACAGTTACATCGTGAAGCCGGTCGATTTCGAGCGCTTCAGCCAGGCCATTGGTCAGCTCGGCACCTATTGGCTCAACCTGAACAATCCGTCCGTGCCCGACT
>Ga0265320_10002105_pt1 | contig 14006 bp, 19 predicted proteins | sample 4827metaG_FD_202087 | JGI IMG/M metagenome (GOLD analysis project Ga0265320, IMG submission 202087) | Rhizosphere microbial communities from Carex aquatilis grown in University of Washington, Seatle, WA, United States - 4-8-27 metaG | ecosystem: Host-associated > Plants > Roots > Rhizosphere >...
GATTCCAGGCCAGTACACACTCGAGTTTCAGCGGCAAGATCTGGTCAATCAGACAATAGATTCTCGGAAAGTGAAACTTCTCGTTGTTGCTCCGGGGACTCGAACTTCAACGACGGGAACGGCGCTTGCCCCTCAAACCTCAACACTTCCCAACGACGCACTGGAAGCCAGCCGTCTTCTTTCCTCGACGGGAAGGACCGCCGAGGCCGTCCAGAGACTCCTTCAGTCCTACAAGGCCGATGATGCAAGAATGAACCTCGAACTTGCGCGTCTGCTCAACCAGACAGGCCAGGACGATCAGGCGCTTTCTTATCTCGACAAGAACCTCACGATGCCTGGTCCAGACTTCGAAGGCACCCTTGAATTGGGAACCAAGTTGGCCGCCTTGCGGGACCCCGAAAAGAAGCTTCCGTCGTACGTCAAGCTCTGGACTTCCGGGACGACGGCGCCACCTGAAGATCTCTACCTACAAGTTTTTGAAGCTCTTCGGAAACAAAAGTTCTCCCAGCTGGTCCAGGATTGGTCGGGCCACTACTCCCTGTGGTACCCAGCACCCCAGATGAAAGACGGCTACTTGTTTCAATCGGGACAATTCTTGGAAGAACCCGGCCCGGGGAGAAACATTCAGAACGCCTGGAAGGCCTACAACGAAGTGGTGCAGAATTACCCTTTGAGCGCCTATTGGAAGCTTGCAGGAGAGCGGGCGGCCTACCTCAACCGTCATTTCCTTCAAGCACGATGACTTGGGTTGACCAAGGGCGCCCGCCCGTACTATAAATCTTCCGTTATGTTTGACGGTCTGACCAACAAATTCACCGAAATCGTGCGCAGTCTCTCCGGCAAAGCGAGCATTTCTGAAAAGAACATTCAGGACATGGTCGAACAGATCAAGGTCGCTCTGATCGAAGCCGACGTCAACTTGAGGGTCGTCCGCAGGTTCGTCAACCAGACCATCGAAGAAACTCGCGGGGCCTTGGTTCTGCGGTCGGTCAATCCCAGTCAGCAGTTCGTCAAACTCCTCCATGACAAAATGGTCAAACTTCTCGGTGACGAAAAGCAAGACCTGGCCCTCAAAGGGCCGGATGTCATCAGCACAGTGCTGTTTCTTGGTTTGCAGGGAGCGGGCAAAACAACGTCAGTCGCCAAACTCGCGGCGCGGCTGAAAAAAGAGGGCCGACGTGTCCTGCTTGTTGCCGCCGACCTTCAACGGCCGGCTGCGGTCGAACAACTGGCTCAACTGGCGCAGACCGTAGGTGTAGAAATTTTTCGGGAGGATTCCAAGAACCCCGTCAGCGTCGTGAAAAACGCCCTCAAGCACGCCCACAAAAACCAATTCAATGCCGTGCTCGTTGACACCGCCGGCCGGCTTCAAGTCGATGAAGCCTTGATGGAAGAGCTTGTGCAGATCAAGAAGGCTGCCGATCCGGACGAATGCCTTCTTGTTGCCGACGCCATGACGGGACAAAATGCCGTTGAAATCGCGCAGGTGTTTGACGAGAAAGTGGGACTGACGGGCATCATCCTCACAAAGTTCGACTCAGACACTCGGGGCGGCGCAGCTCTGTCCCTGAAAACCATCACCGGAAAACCCATCAAGTTTGTGGGCGTCGGTGAAAAGATCGAAAACCTCGACCCGTTTTATCCTGATCGTTTTGCCAGCCGGATTTTGGGCATGGGCGATGTGGTCTCGCTGGTCGAGAAAGCGCAGGAGTCGTTCAACGCCCAGGAATCGCTTGAGCTGCAGAACAAGATGGCTGGAGGAGTCTTCACCCTCGAGGACTATCTCGACCAGTTCAAGAAAGTGAAGAAGATGGGTTCCATGCAGTCCCTCTTGGCGATGATGCCGGGACTGGCCGGTCAAATCGATCCGGGCGCCATCGACGAGAACTCCATGAAGAAAGAAGAAGCGATCATTTCCTCGATGACCAAGAAGGAGCGTCGGAATCATCTGATCCTGGGCCCAGGGCGTCGAAAGCGGATCGCGAATGGTTCCGGAACAACCATTTATGATGTCAACCAACTCATCAAGAAATTCGAAAAGACAAAGTTGATGATGAAGAAAGTCGCCAAGAACAAGGGCATGCAGAATCAGATGATGCAGCAGTTCGGCGCTAGATAAGAATAAGGAGGAAGCATGAGCGTTTCCATTCGGCTGAAGAGATTCGGCGCCAAAAAGAGGCCTTACTACCGGATTGTGGTCACGAATTCCACAGCACCCCGGGACGGCAAGACCATCGAAGAAGTGGGTTTCTACCACCCCGTCGAGAAAGACAATCAGGTGAGTTTCAAGGCTGACCGGATCAAGGAGTGGGTTGCCAAGGGAGCTCAAGTATCCACGACCGTGAGAAGTCTTCTCAACAAGAGCCAGATTTTCCTGGGCTAAGCCGAGGGGAGAGGAATTGTGGAAAAAGATCTTGTTGAATACATCGCAAAAACCTTGGTCGACGATCCTTCTGAAGTTCTTGTCAATCAGATCGAGGGCGAGAAATCCACGATCCTCGAATTGAGGGTAGCGGCTGAAGACCTCGGCAAAGTGATCGGTAAGCACGGTCGAATTGCCAAGGCGATCAGAACTGTCTTGAGCGCTTCGGCGACTAAGACGGGAAAACGGGTGGTTCTGGAGATTCTAGACTGAGCTCGCCGACTGTCGCCATCGGAAAGATCCGGACCAGCCACGGAGTCCGGGGAGAGGTCAAGATTCTAAGTTATTCGGGAGTCTTCGACCATTTCGAACGATTGACGACGGTGACGGCGAAGAAGGGCGGGGTGGAAAAAATCCTTGAGGTTGACGCCAGCCGCTGGAGCGGAGACAACTTGTTGTTGAAGTTCACAGGAGTCGACTCCCCTGAAGCTGCCAGGCTCCTTGCCGACTTCGAGCTGTGGGTGCCCAGAAGTCAGGCGGCTCCCCTTGCGGAAGGGGAAGTCTACTTGGCCGATCTCATCGGGTGTTCGCTGATTTTCGAAGGAGAACGGAAAGGGAAAGTTACGGGATTTCTAGAAGGGGCCGCGGCCGTGTTGTTGGAGGTCGAAAAGACCGACGGTGCCAGCTGTGTTGTTCCCTTTATGGAAGTGTATCTAGGAAACATCGATTTGCCTGGTCGGACAATAGAACTGAGGGTGGATTGGATCCTCGAATGAGTGATTTGAAGGCCCTTAAGTTCATTGTTTTGAGCTTGTTTCCTGAGATTGTAAACGGCTTTTTTCAGAGTTCGCTTATGAAGAAAGCCGTTGAGCGGGGTTTAATTCAAATCGAGTTTGTGAACATCCGGGATTTCGCCTTGGATAAGCACAAGACTTGCGATGACATTCCCTATGGCGGTGGCGCCGGTATGGTCCTGAAACCGGAACCTTTGGCCATGGCCCTGGATTCTGTGGGGGCAGGTCAAAAGAGGACCCTCTATCCGACACCGTCTGGCCGGCTGTTCACGCAGTCGACTGCCCGGGAGTTAGCAAAAGAGGACGAACTTGTCTTCATTTGCGGACGCTATGAGGGAATTGACCAACGAATCATCGACGAGTACGTCGACGATGAGATTTCCATTGGGGACTACGTCCTTTCCTCTGGGGAAATCGCTTCGCTGGTCATGATCGATGCGATTTATCGTCTTCGCGAAGGGGTCATCAAGGCACGCAGCCTCGAGGAGGAAAGTTTCTCCGAAGGGTTCTTCCTGGAGTACCCCCAGTACACCAGGCCGGAAGTGTTTAGGGAACGACAAGTTCCCGAAGTGCTTTTATCAGGGCACCACAAGAACATTGCGGCCTGGAGGCGAGAACAGAGCATCGAAAAAACAAAACGTTTGCGGCCCGACCTGCTGATTCAGAACCAGGGTTAGGCTGACTTTGGGACACAGAGTTATTTTAGGAGGATCCCATGGATCTTATTAAGGCAATTGAAGCGACTCAGCTTCGAGAGACGGCGGCGTTTCGAATCGGCGACCTGGTGAAGGTTCACTTCAAAATCGTTGAAGGCAAGACCGAACGAATTCAGGTCTACGAAGGAACGGTCATCGCCATGCAAAACAGCGGTGTTCGAAAGAGTTTTACCGTCCGGAAAATCTCCTTTGGCGTCGGCGTCGAACGGGTATTTCCCCTTCATTCTCCCCGAATTGACCACCTAGAGTTGGTTCGCCCCGGAAAAGTTCGGCGTTCTAAGCTCTACTACCTCCGCGACCGCGTCGGCAAGGCCGCTAAAGTCAAGGAACTCATCAAGAAGAAGGTTGTCTCCGAGTAGAGAAGTGACCGAGAATCATGGATCCCCTGGGGTTCCTCTCGGTCTCCCGGCCTGCCGACCTTCCCCGGCAGGCCGGACCCATTTTTCTTGTGGTCGTGGAGAAGCAGGTCGGGCCCAATAGCTGGCGGGTCAGGCTGAACGGGAACAGTTTAACGGTTGTTGTCGATAGCGATCTCCAACCCGGCCAACAACTCAGAGTCAGACTCGTTTCTGAGCGAACGTTGCAAATTCTTTCCAAATCGCCTTCAGGTCCCGATCCAGCCAGCACCGAAACCGTATCGCAGATCAACCCTCTGATGGCGGCGTTCTTCTCAAGGGGACTTGCAGTGGCCAGCGAGAAGCTATTGCTCTGGAGCAAGTGGTTGAGTCGAAATTCTGGACCTTCCGACCACGAAGGATGGGTTGCTTCGCTTGAAGCCCGAGGGTCCGGCCCAGTCGACATCTTAACCACCCAAATTCAACCATGGCTGGCGTGGCAGGCAAACCTAGAACAAGGGAATTTTGAACGCCCCCCCGACGGCGAGGTCTGGGATCTTTGGAATTCTACGAAGGTAGCCGGCGATCCATGGCTGACCCTTCCTTTGAAATGGGAATACAAGGGAAAGTACGACAGCGGGCTTTTGCAGGCCCACTACAATCAACAGAGGCAGGGAATCGACAGATGGTACCTGACCGCGTGTCCGTTGGGGATTCCTTTCAGAATCGACGCTTCATGCAACCCGTCCGGCCTCGATCTGACCTGGCACTTTTTCAACGCCGAAGACCTTGCTGTTTGGAAAAACCGGGGGCCTTCGCTCCAAGCCTCACTTTCCGCTGCCCAGTTTCCCGTCACCTTGCGGGTGACGGGCCGTCCGCAAGATTTTTTTCCCGGGAATGTCAGAGGGGTCGATGTCAAAGTCTGAAATCGCCGTCGGTATTCGATACCACCCGTCTTACCCAGCCCCTCTCATCCTTTTCCGTGCCCGTGGTGCCCAGGCTAAACGAGTCAGAGAACTGGCCGCACAATATGGCATTCCCGAAACTCAAGACCCCGTGCTAGCGCCTATGCTTTTTCAGCTCCCTGAAGGCTCGTGGATACCAGAAAAACACTTTGCTGTCCTTGCCCAATTACTGAGCGCTGTCTATCATTATGCTAAGAAGTAGATGACATGACAGAAAATGAAACTGCAGAAACAAAAACTCCGTCCCGCGCGCCTATGGCAGGAAAACCAGACATCTCCCATTGGGACTTCCCGCTGGATATGCCCAGCGCCGAAGTTTATCTTCAGCTCCTTCAGGGGCTCCAAGCGCACTTCTCAGACGTCCAGAAAGACGGGCTTTCGCTTCCCGAGTTCGACCTTTACGTGTCCAAAGTCCTTGCTGCTTTCCAGGCTGATTGTTGGGGTCTTTTCCGCGTCTTTCTTGACGGCAGAGTGTATTCCGCTTCGACCGCGGCCAACAGTCTCAACGTGGCGTTGGCGCTGTTCCTGTATTCCTCAGCCAACGACTGGGTAGAGCAGGACAAGGTTCATCTGATCCGCGCCGCGCTGTTGCACGACGTCGGTATGCTCTTCCTTCCGCAAGAACTTCTTTCCAAAGAAGGAAAACTCACCGAAAAAGAGCGTGTCCTTCTCGAAAGCCATCCAGCAGTTTCCTACGAAAAAGTAAAACGCTGGGGAGAAGGCTATGAGGCCACGCAGGTTGCTCTTCAGCACCATGAAGAGTGGAATGGAACAGGCTACCCGTCGCGGATTTCCGGGGAGAACATCCACCGATGGTCGAGAATTGCAGCGGTTGCGATCAATTTTGTTGCCCGGGTGACTCAGAGACGGTATCGAAACAGTCTCGTGGGTTACGAGGCTATGAAACAGTTAATCAAGGATCAGGGAGTTCGCTTTGACCCGGTTGCCGTAAAGGATTTCGTCCGTTGCCTGGGATTAAATCCCCCGGGAAGCATCCTGCTCCTAAGCGATGGAAGCATCGCCAGAGTGATCGAGATGACCCCGGCGAACCTCCTCCGCCCCGTTGTGCGTATCTTGATCGACTCCTTTGGAAACGTCTTTCGAGAGGACCGGGGGCCGCAGCTAGATCTCAACGACACCCCCAAAACTTTCATTGCAAGACCGGTCAACTTTCAGGACCTCTTGGAGGCACGTGAACACCAAACTCCGGGGTGATCTCGGAGAAGAACGTGCCGCCGAGTACCTGGCCGCCAAGGGCTACCACCTCGTTAAAAGAAATCTCAGGTGTCGATCGGGAGAGGTCGATATAGTAGTGTACAGGGACGGTAGCCTGGTCTTCGTTGAAGTGAAGCATTGGCTGACGGTTCCGCTAGATAACTTGAGTCATTCCATCAACGCGGTGAAGCGCTCCCGAATCCTTGGATGTTCCAGGGAGTTTGTGGCCGACCACGCCGAATGGCTCCAGTGCCGACTTCGATTCGACGTTGTCCACATCGGTCCGGAGCAGATAACGCATTTTGAGAATGCTTTCACGGAGAATGGTTTTCAATGATCACAGAAGTCAAGGCGCCCGACAGGATTAAAGAACTCAAAAAAAAAATCCAGCAGGAGGAGTACCTCGAGACGGCTATCCTCGAAATCGCCAGCTTATTGACAGAGAGCATCAATAGGGGTCATTTTCTTCTTCATGAGAGAAAATAACAACGGCCACAGGAGCCGCAGAAGGTTCCGACACGACCATGAAGCCACACGAGTTGTCGTTCCGGCTCAACCCTGTGTTGTCTGTTCGCAGCCGATCTCAGATATGGCGAGTGCCGTCGCTTATGGCTCTGAACACGGCCCAGCCCACTTCGATTGTGTCCTGGCAGAATTGGGAAAAAGGGAGTCTCTGGAACCAACAGAGAAGATCGCCTACCTGGGTTCGGGGCTCTTTGGGGTTATTGTGGAGAAAGAGAACAACCGCTTTGAGATTCACCGCAAGATCATTGTCGAAGACACGACGAACCCCCCGGCTTGGCGCAAGGAACTCCGGGGGTTGTACAAGCGCTGAAGCCCCTCACTAGGACATAAAAAAACCCGCGGATTTCGCGGGTTTTTTTATGTCTATACGAACTCAGTACTGAGTAAATCCATCAAGAACTTGTTTTGCCTTTTCACGCACAGGACGGATATAGTTGCCGTTCTGAATTCGGATCAGGGCGGCAAAAACTTCCGGGCTGACTTTGCCACCATTTTTCTTTCCAAGCATTTCCAAGGCGGCGGCAGCGGCAAAGGCAAAGTTGCTGTCGGGCCGGACGGCATCTTGGGCCTTGACCAAGTTGGTGATGGTTCCTTCCACACGCGCCGCCTGATCCCCGCTGCCAATTTCACCAAGAGAATAGACGGCTTCTGCCACCACCATAGGTTCTTTGTCCTGGAGAGCAATGTTGATCAGAAGCTCTCTCGACTGGCTTCCGCCAATTTGACCGAGGAGTTCAGCGGCTTCGCGCCGAACTTCCGGAAAGTCGTTGATCAGCCGGCGATTCTCAATGACCTGCTTGCTTGTACCCTCAGCACCCAGTTCTCCAAGAAGATCCACGACGTCAGGGGTCTTGTCGGAGGCTTTTTTCTTGTCAATCATATCCCGGATCAAGGATAGGGCTTTGACCTTGCCACCGCGGTCGTTCTCAGAAACGAGGCTAGAAATCACCATGATTTCGACGCCACTCTGAAGCTGTTTTTCCTCAACGGTCTTCTGACCCGAAGCCGACGAATCGGCCGGGGCAGTGCCGCCGGCGGCCTGGGCGAAGCCCAAGGCGGGGATCAAAAGAAGCCCGAGGAGGAAGGGCCACGTCTTTTTCATGTGCACTCCTTGATTACTACCAAGATGAGATTTTCCACTCTTTTCCATACAACTTCAAGAGGTAGAGGAGAACCCTCTCGTTGTCAACAACCGTCCAGACATTGACTCGATTTTCATCCAGAAAGCTGATGTCATCGACCGCGACGTTCGCCCGGCTGGGAACGACAACAAATTTGAAATAGTCCTCTAAACTCTTGAGTTTGATGTTGAACTGTTTGAGAAACGGGCTGTTGGCGGAATACTCCTTCAACCGTATCGGGTCACCATAAGTGGCGACATAGGCATCGTCGAGGTAGGTCTTCCACTCCTCGAACGCCTTGTTCGCTATGATGGCGTTAAGCTTATCCACCAGTGACTTGATGGCGACTAGCGAGGCCTGCTTCTTTTCCGGGGTCACTTCAAACGCCCCGGAGACCTTCGGGGCCGGTGCGGTAACAACGGGTTTGGGTGCCGGTTCGACGACCGGTTTTGCCGGAGGAGGTGTGGTGCATGAAACGGCCAGCACAAACAGGAGGACAAAAGGAAGAAACCGCATGGGGTTATCTTAGGCTTTCCTTCGTGCTTTGTCAAAAAGATCCTTGACCCCCACCGCTCCCCGGCACTAAGGTGAACCCCATGAAAGCGGTTTTTCCTGGAACCTTTGATCCTCCCACTAACGGACACCTGAATCTGATCGAGCGCGCAAGCCGCATCATGGAGAAGGTTCTGGTCGTCGTGAGCGCCAATGCCCAGAAGAAGTGCTTGTTCACTCCTCTCGAGCGGCATGCTTTCCTCCAAGCCATGACGTCGGAGCTTCCCAATGTTGAAGTCTATATCTGGGACAAGCTGATTGTCGACTTTGCTGCTTCTCACGGAATACGGACTATTCTCCGCGGGGTAAGGGCCTTCACCGATTTCGGTTACGAATTTGAGCTGAGCATGATCAATAAGGGCATCAACCACTCTATAGAAACCTTTCTGATGCCGACCGATCCGCGATACTTCGTCCTGCGGTCGTCGGCAATCAAGGAATTGGTGCAGCTCGAGTGCGATGTCTCCTCGATGGTGCCGTCTGTGGTGGAAAAGGCTCTGAAGGAGAAACACTCTCGAGGTCAGCTGGTCTGATCAAGCTTGACACCCTCCGGCAGAAGCGGTAGGATGCTGAACGAAATTTTTTTGAGGAAAGGTCTATGGCAGTACCCAAATTCAATACTTCCAAGACTCGAAGCAGAAGACGACGTTCCGCAAACATGAAGATGACCATGCCCAATTTGACGGCATGCGCCAACTGCGGAAACAAGATCTTGATGCACCGAGTTTGTCCGAAGTGCGGCTTCTATCGCGGGAAGCAAGTTTTTGAACCGGAATCAATGGCTTAACGGAAGGAGAAGCGAATGGACGAACTGTTCGAAAAGCTGAAGAAGATCATCGTCGAAAAGCTCGAAGTCGCCGAAGCTAAGGTCACTTTGGAAAGCAAGATCCGGGAAGACCTGGGTGCCGACAGCCTGGATACCTACGAATTGCTCTATGCCATCGAAGAAGATATGGGAATTACCATTCCCGAGGACAAAGCCACCGAGTTCGAAAAAGTCGGCGACGTCTTGAACTACCTGCGGTCACAGCAGAAGTAGTTTTCTGTGGAACTCTTCGGCAAGCCGAGAAGTCCCCTGATTTCTGGAATGAAACCAGAAAGGAAAAAGCTTCTCAAACATTTTGAGAAGCAGGCGGGGGCCAGGTTCAAGAACGAAACGTTGTTGAACCTGGCCTTTTCCCATCGCTCCTATTCCAATGAAAATGCCGACCACCGCGAGAACAATGAGCGTCTGGAATTTCTGGGTGACTCCGTGCTGGGGTTGGTGGTCTCATCCTATCTATTCCATATCTTGTCGGACCGGGCCGAGGGAGACTTGGCCAAGATCAAGTCGTTTGTCGTGTCCGAAGATATTCTTTCGCTCATCGCCAAGAACCTGAAGGTGGATCAGCTCCTGCTCGTCGGAAAAGGCGAAGAAAACTCGGGCGGGCGAACCAAAAAAGCCTTGCTTGCAGACGCCCTTGAGGCTGTTTTTGGGGCTTACTACCTTGATGCCGGGTTTCCAGAAGCCCAGAAGTTCATTCTGGAACTGTTGGTTCCCGAAATCAACAACGTGCTTGAGGACAAACACAAGAAAGATTACAAGACGCTCCTGCAAGAGTTCGTCCAGAAGTTTCACAAGAACTATCCCAAGTACGTCTTGGTCGACAGGACGGGGCCGGACCACGACAAAACCTTCTTCATGGAAGTTCAAGTCAACGGAAAAACCTGGGGTTCTGGAACAGGAAAAAACAAGAAGGAAGCCGAGCAGGAAGCTGCGGGTATGGCCTACAGAGCGATCACCGAAGCGTCGGCGCCAACTTCCGGAGAGTCTCGGCCGAATTGAGGCTGGGGTTGTTCCAAACTACTTTTTGGAGTTCCCGGAGAATTTGCCCCACCAAAGGACCTGTGGGAATTCCCGCGGCCAAAAGGTCTTTCCCGTCGACGGCAAGTTCTGACAGGAAGATAGGGTCAGACGATGACGCGACACGAGCCAATTCCTTTTTGAGGCCTGACGTGTCGATCCAAAAGCCTTCCGATTCCAGGGCTTCCAGGTACGCGAGCCCTGTAGCGACGCGGTCGCGGGATCCCCAGACCGACACAAGAGGTTTGGCGAGTTCCAGAGTCTGCCCAGAGGAAGTCAGCAAATCCAGGGCCTTGGCGGGACCAAGGAAGGCAGCGATATCGGCGTTGCTGAACGTGAGGCGCCTGAGGGCCTGGTCCCATTGGGAGCGGTCTTTGGGACAGCTCAGGGTGAGCCAGACACTCCAGCGAAGGTCGGGCGCAAGCCCTTCCAGCCTCTTGAACGTCGAAGAGCTCAACCCCTTCAAAGTCATCGGGGCGAACACATCGGCCAGGAAGCCCATTTCAAAGAGCGGTGCTAGGGCAAGGCCGGGGTAGAGTCCCGCTACCGACTTCGCCAGTTCTTCGCGGACCCGCTCTCTGGAAACCGACGCGAGCTTGGACCGTCTAGAGGGAACGGCTGCGAGGGTTGAAGCATCGATGCGAAACCCAAGCTGAGACGCGAACCGAAACAGGCGTAGTAGACGCAGGGCATCCTCATCGAAACGTTGCCCAGGGACACCGATAGCCCGTAGAACACCGTCTTTGAGATCAGCTTTCCCTCCGTGATGGTCGATCAACTCACCGGATACGAGGTCAAGCGCCAGGGCGTTGATGGTGAAATCGCGCCGCTTAAGGTCTTCCTCAAGACTGGGAGTGAACTCAACGCTGTCTGGGCGCCGCCCGTCCGTGTAGTCTCCGTCAATGCGAAACGTCGTTACCTCGTAAGAGTCTCCCTGAAACAAGACCGTGACCGTCCCGTGGCGCAGGCCTGTCGCAATCACTCGTTTGAAGTGCCCCTGGACCTCTTCGGGAAGGGCATCGGTTGTGAAGTCGTAGTCCTCCACGGGGCGCTCGAGCAGAAGATTTCGGACCGCACCGCCCACAAGGTAGACGTTCTTGCCAATCTTTGTGAACTCCTGGGCAAAAGGCTGCAAACGGCGAAGAACGGCTTCAAACATGAGCAACACTAGGGTTGTCCAAAAGGGTTTGTCAAGTTTATCCTGGGCCATGGTCACCGTGGTCTGCACAGGCGGAGAAGTTCCTCCCTCCTCGCTCAGCCTCGACTGGCTTAATGCTAGTCACAAGATCATTGCCGCCGATGGCGGACTGGCCTTCTTGAAACTCCTTGGCCGAAGGGCCGATCTGTGGATCGGCGACGGAGACAGTCTTCAGGGTTCGCTGACCGATTGGGCGCCTTGGTTCACCGAGGCCAAAGTTCTCGAAAGAGCGAAGGACGAAACCGACACCGAAGCAGCGGTCAGGGCCGCCGTTGATACCGGCGCGGGTGAAATCTGGCTGCTGGGGGGGGGAGGGGGAAGAATGGATCACTGGTTGGCCAACGTGCGCCTCATGGCTTGTTACCCGACCGTGACCCGCTGGCTGACCCGTTTTGAGACCATTGAGGTTCTTGATTCTGGAAAATCCTTGAGTCTGAAAGAGGGCGTTGTTTCCATCTTTCCCCTCGGCGGCGGGCCGTGGAAAATTTCCTCAGAAGGACTTCGCTGGCCCGTGGATCAGGTGGATTTCGCCCGGTGGCACAGCCTAAGCAACGAGGTTTCCGCGCGGGGAGCGCGCGTCGAGGCGAAGAAAGGGCGATTTCTTGTGCTTCGGCCCGATCTCCAGGGTGAACCCCAATGAGTTCTACCTTTGACGAGCTTTCACAGGAAATGAGCTCAGATCAAAAGAAAGAGCTTCTAGGCAGGATTCAGCTCAGCCTGAACTTATCGGCTCGCGACACCGACAACATTGTCAGCAAGGCTGAAGACGCGCAAGAACTCAAGCACCGTCTGACCCGAGAAGTCGAAAAACTTGGGGCCATCGATCGTTTCTTCCTGCGTGTTTCGGCCTTTTTTCTCAGCCGTTCCGAGACGGAAATCATGGCCGACCGCAGACTGGCTGGTTCCCGCACCGTCCTGAGAGACCGCATTCCAGAAATGGTCAATTTCTCCCATCAGGAGTGGACACCCGAATTTGGAAAGCTTGTCTATGATGTTTTCTGTGAAATATCCGAGTTGAAACCCGTGTTCGAACACCTGTTCCAGCAAAAACTGACTTTGGAGGCCGGTCTTCTCCTGCTCCTTCAAGAGGAGTTTCCCGAGGCGGCCCGCGAACTAGACAGCCTGTTCCCCGAACGCGACATGGTGGCGCTCTACAAGACCGACCAAAAACGATCCAATCTTCAGGCGTCTCTCGATCAGCGGCTGACAAGTTACTTCGAAAAAATTCCTTCAAGTGTCTTTGAGAGGGTCAGGGACACGTTGCGGCCCCTCTACTATCTGCGCCCCTTGATTCAGTTTCCATACATCTACCTCTTGGAACAGTTCGGCCACAACCCGGAGAAGGCAGAAGTCACCAAGTACCCTTTCATGATCGGGGCGCCCTGGACCAAGTCCGCGGGTCTCTTGGAACGTCTGTACTATGGTTTGTATCTATCCACCAAGATCGAGTGGAGAGAGACGAGTCTCAACCAGATATTCCACGGGGTAGCGGACCGGTTGTCCAACGACAAGGTGTCTTGGACTGCCGAGGGGATTTCCCAGAAAGTATCGGCCCTGGTTAGGGTTGCACAGGAAACGGCCCAACGAGTCCCATGGAAGGAGGTCCTCCAGTGGAGCTTCCAGGACCCCTATTACAGCGTCAAATATATCCTTCCGAAATACTCGGTGAGAGATTTCTATGAGACCACCTTGACGCTGAATTTCGACGAAGAACTTGCCGAGAAGATTCCCGAAATGAGACGACGATTGCTCGCGGAAGAGAAAATGGCGCTTTTTGAAAGGGACACCTTTCAACCCTTGGACTACTACATTTCGGGCGCTGGATCGTCGATCAGTCCGACAATCCGGGTACAGGGGTTCCAGCATACCGAAACCTTGGGCTTGTTGTGGGCGCTCTTGAGCCATCATTTCACCAAGAGAGTCCAACCCTTCCACCAGAGCCTTTCTCGTTTGGTGGCGCCTGCCAGCAAATCAAGTCTGGCGGGTCTTGCCAACGTCATCGAGGAACTTTCCCAGCTGAAGAGCCGGATCTATCAGTTTGATCGGAGCCTTCATCCCGACGCAGAAGAAGGAAAGGAATTCCAGAAGTTGAAGTACGAGTTGGCGTCCAAACCGTTTGGGCTCAAGCCGTTCGTCCAACTCGTGCAGAACAAGGACGACCAGGCTTTGGAGTTGATTAACCGCGGCCAGGAGGGCTTCCAAACTTTGCTGACGCAATTTTCGGGAATACGCGACCGAAACGTTCCGGCTTTGAAGGCAATCTTGGGACTGCCGTACCTATTGGATGGTCGTCAGGAAACTGTCGAGAACGGACTCGACCGCATGTTAGTGGTTCTCAGAAAGGCTCTGTTCGTTCTCAAGGAAGCAAGCAACCTTGAAA
>Ga0265320_10002106_pt1 | contig 13997 bp, 9 predicted proteins | sample 4827metaG_FD_202087 | JGI IMG/M metagenome (GOLD analysis project Ga0265320, IMG submission 202087) | Rhizosphere microbial communities from Carex aquatilis grown in University of Washington, Seatle, WA, United States - 4-8-27 metaG | ecosystem: Host-associated > Plants > Roots > Rhizosphere >...
TGCCCAGGGCTTCGTCCACGTTCGGGCGGATCGGCTCGGGGTTGATCCCGCCGAAATACGGATTGCGCTCGGTGTGGATCTCCCGGACCCGGATCTTGCCGCCGGCCAGCAGCCGGCTCAGCCAGTCGGCGCCGGCACCGTACATCGGGTCGACCAGGACGCTCACGTCGGCTGCCTTGAGCGCGTCGAGGTCGACCGTCCGCCGGACGTATTCGACGTAGCCCGGATAGGGGTCGTACCAGTCGACCAGGCCGGCCGCCTCGGCATCAGCGAACGGCCGGCGTGGGATCGCGGTGCCGCCGTTGGTGGCGATCGTTGCCTCCAGGACGGCCAGGATCTCGGGACCGGCCGCCGAGCCGGTCGGCGCCTTGACCTTGAAGCCGTTGTCGGTCCACGGGTTGTGGCTGGCGGTGATCACGATTCCGGCCGCGCTGCCCCGCTCGACCACCTCATACGACGACATCTGGGTCGGCACCGCATGGCGGGCGAAGGCGACCGGGATGTCCTGGGCCATCAGGACCTCGGCCGCCGCGGCGGCGAAGTGCTCCGAGGCGAAGCGCCGGTCATAGGCGATCACCACGCCCTTGGCCTGCTCGCCCCGGCCGACGACGTACTTCGCGACCCCGTCGGCGCAGCGGCGGACGTTCTCGAACGTGTAGTCGTCGGCGACCTTCGATCGCCAGCCGTCGGTTCCGAAGACGATCTTCGTGGGCTGCGGAGCCTGGCTGATGATGGTCACGAATGCGCCTCCAGCATTGAGCACCGATCGAGGAGCGGCTCGATCCGGGATTGCAGGCCACGTGCGTCGCGGAGCACCGCCACCGGTCCCGCCGTCACGACCATCGTAGCGTCCGAACCCGGCGTTGCGATCAGCCGCCTCGTTCCGTCACGCCAGACCAGGAGGTCGTCAGGGTTCGCCTCGAAGGCGATGCCGGTCGGGTCGATCGTTGCCTCGACACCGGGCATCCCGAGCTCGCCCAGGAGCGCAGTCCAGCTACCCAGGTCGTTCCATCCAACATTCATGGCGCCCATGACTACGTGACCGACCGCTGCGGCGGGCTCCATGACCGCATAGTCGATGGAGATCGACTCGACGTTCGTGTACGCCTGGTCGAGGGCCTCGGCGCCGAAGCCCGTCGCGACCAGGTCGAGGATCTCCGGCGCGAATGCCTCGAGGGCAGCCCGGATCGCGCGGCGTCGCCACATGAACATCCCGGCGTTCCAGGCGATCCCGCCGCCCTGCCGCCAGAGCTCATCGGCTCGCTCGACGGATGGCTTCTCCTGGAACTGCTCCAGAACGTAGGCCGTGAGCTGGCGTTGCTGACGTCGAGTCCGGTCCGGGATCAGGTATCCGTACTCAGTGGCCGCTCGCTTGATCTCCACGCCGAGCGTTACGAGAGGGTCGGAGACCAGCGACCCGAGAGCAAGCTCGTGCTCGGCGTCGCGGAGGACTCCCTGGAACACTGGTACGTCCTTGATCGTCTGGTCAGCCGGCAGGACGAGCATGACCTCGTCCTCGGGTCGCTCGATCGCGACCGTCGCCAGGGCGATCGCCGCGGCCGTGTTCCGGCCGACAGGCTCGGCGACGATCGTCGCGTTGGGTAGCTGTTCCCGCACCAGCGATTCGTAGCGACGATCGGTCACCACGAATATCGAATCGAGATCGACGACGCCGTCGAGCCGATCGGCAGTCAGCTGGAGGAGCGTCCGGTCGCCGAGCAGCGGCAGGAACGGCTTGGGGCGCTCGGGCGAGGACAGCGGCCAGAGCCGGGTGCCGCCCCCACCGGCCAGGATGACGGCGTACACGCCGGGCTAGATCGCCTCGGCGACGGGCTCAGGCAGGGACCGTCCGGCCGCATCCGCCAGGATCGCCGCCCGATCGGTGCGTTCCCAGGGCAGATCGAGGTCGGGGCGCCCGAAATGGCCGTAGGCGGCCGTCTGGCGGTAGATGGGCTTGCGCAGGTCGAGGGCCTCGATGATCGCGGCAGGGCGCAGGTCGAAGTGCTCGGCGATCAGGTGCTGGATCCGCTCGTCGGGGATCTTGCCGGTGCCGAACGACTCGACCGACACGCTCAATGGCCGGGCGATCCCGATCCCGTAGGCGATCTCGATCTCGAATCGATCCGCCAGACCGGCCGCGACGACGTTCTTGGCGACCCAGCGAGCGGCGTACGCCCCAGAGCGGTCGACCTTCGTCGGGTCCTTGCCGCTGAACGCGCCACCCCCGTGGCGGGCCATCCCGCCGTATGTGTCGACGATGATCTTGCGGCCGGTCAGGCCGGCGTCGCCCATCGGACCGCCGGTCACGAAGCGGCCGGTCGGGTTGATGTGCATCACCGGGTCGGCGCTGCGCAGCTCGCGGGGCAGGCTGGGCAGGATGATCGCCTCGGCCACGTCGTCGGTGATCTGCTCGAGGCTGACGTCCGGGTCGTGCTGGGTGCTGACCACCACGGTCTTGACCCGGCGCGGCACGCCGTGCTGGTACTCGAGGGTCACCTGGGTCTTGCCATCGGGCCGCAGGTAGGGCAGCTGGCCCGTCTTGCGCATCTCGGCCAGGCGACGCGACATGCGGTGGGCCAGGGCGATGGGCAGGGGCATCAGCTCGGGCGTCTCGCGGCAGGCGAAGCCGAACATCATGCCCTGGTCGCCGGCGCCCAGCTCATGGCCGTCGACGCCCATCGCGATGTCCGGCGACTGCTCCTTGACGCTGATCAGGACGCCGCAGGTCTGGTGGTCGAAGCCGTACTCGGCCCGCGTGTAGCCGATCCCGCGAACCGTCTCGCGGACGATGTTCTGGAAATCGGCGTACGTCGTCGTGGTGATCTCGCCGAGGACCACGACGAGGCCGGTCGTGGTCGCCGTCTCGCAGGCGACGCGGGCGTCGGGGTCCTCCTGGATGATCGCGTCGAGGATCGCGTCGCTGATCTGGTCACACATCTTGTCCGGGTGGCCTTCGGTCACCGATTCGGACGTGAACAGGTACTCGGCGGCGTCGAGGATCGTGGTCAAGCGGGCTCCTTTTGTGCTCCCGGCAGGGTAGCACGGGGCCCGCGCCGGAGGCCCCTCACGCGCCGGCTTCGAGGACGAAGAGCTGGGCCCAGTAGTCGCCGTGGCTGGCGATCTCGTGGCGGTCCACGTCGAGGAACAGGCCGACCTGGGCCAGCTCGTCGCCGCCGCGGGTATGGGCGTTGTCGCGCTCGACCGTGTCCGACCGGCTGGGCCAGGGCGTGACCAAGTAGCGGACCTCGGGATCGAGTCCGCGCAGCCGGAGCCGGTTCACGCCGGGATTCGGGCGATTGAGCGTCCGGTAGTAGCCCACGACGGCCCGCCGCTGATCGTCCGAGACGACCATCCAGGCCGTCTCGTTGCCATCGCCTTCGAACGGGCTGCGCAGGCGGACGAACCGGCCCCGCTGGAGCAGCTCGCGATGCGCCTTGTAGAAGGCGACCTGGGCGCTCACCTCGGCCCGCTCCTCGGGGGTCAGGCTGGTCGCGTCGAGCTCGTAGCCGAAGACGCCGAAGAACGCCACCGCGGCCCGGGTGGCGATCGGCGCGCGGCGGCCGGTCTGGTGGTTGGGCACCGCCGACACGTGGGCGCCCATCGAGCTCAAGGGATAGAACAGCGACGCGCCCCACTGGATCCGGAGGCGCTCGATCGCGTCGGTGTCGTCGCTCGTCCAGGCCTGCGGCGCGAACGCGAGCAGGCCGGGGTCGAACCGACCGCCGCCGCTCGCACACGACTCGAACAGGACCTTGGGGAACGCCGCCGTCAGGCGGGCGTACAGGTCGTAGACGCCCAGGATGTAGCGGTGGAAGAACTCGCCCTGGCGCTCGGCCGGCAGGCCCAGGCTGGCGGGCTCGGTGATGTTCCGGTTCATGTCCCACTTGATGTACGAGATCGGGGCGCCGGCCAGGACCTCGGACAGGACCGTGAACAGGTGATCGACGATCTCCGGCCGGGACATGTCCAGGACGAGCTGCTGGCGGCTCTCGGTCCGCTCGCGGCCGGCGATCCCGATCGCCCAGTCGGGGTGCTCGGCGAAGAGCTTGCTCTGGGGGCTGACCATCTCGGGCTCGATCCACAGCCCGAAGCGCAGCCCGAGGTCCTCGATCCGGCGGCCCAGGCCATCGAGCCCGTTGGGCAGCTTGCGCCGGTCCACGGTCCAGTCACCAAGCGAGGTCGTGTCGTCGTCCCGCGCTCCGAACCAGCCGTCGTCGAGGACGAACAGCTCGATCCCCAGGTCCCTCGCAACGGTCGCGATGTCGACCAGCTTCTGCTCGTCGAAGTCGAAGTAGGTGCCCTCCCAGTTGTTGATCAGGACCGGTCGCGGCCGATCGCGCCAGGTTCCCCGGGCCAATCGCTCGCGATACAGGGCGTGGTACGCGGCACTCAGGCCGTCCAGGCCGGCAGCCGAATAGGCGAGCACGGCCTCGGGTGTCTCGAACACGTCGCCCGGCTCGAGGGTCCAGGCGAAGCCCTCCGGGTTGATCCCCAGCCGGACGCGGGTCGTCGCGAACGGCCCGACCTCGGCCTCGGCCACGAAGTTCGACGAGTAGACGAGGCTGACGGCGTACGCCTCGCCGCTCGTCTCGGTCGTGCTCGCCCGGCGCAGGATCAATGACGGGTCGTGCTCGAGCCCGCTTGCGCCGCGCAGGCTCGAGGTGGACTGGCGGCCCGGCGCCAGTCGTCGCTCGGTGACGTGCCGCTCACGGGCCCAGGCGCCGCTCAGCTGGACGAGGGTCCAGCCGGCGTCGGGCAGGTCGAGCGACGCGCTCATCGCGGTCGTGACCTTGAGCCGTTGCGTGCCACCGTTGCGGATCCGGGCGTGGCGGGCGACGAGCGGCTGGTCGCGGAAGATCGAATACGACAGGGTGACCTGGGCATCGCTGGGGCGGTCGATGAGCTCGATCTCGACGCTGGTCGCCTCGCCGACCGACTCGACATACGTGGACGGCAGGCTGGCGATCGCGGCCTTGCCCGGGAAGATCCGGTGGCTGACGTACTCGAGGTGGAGCACCTCCGAGCCATCGGGCTGCTCGATCGTCAATGCCGGCATCCGGAAGTCGCCGCCGCCGGTGGTCGGGTATTCGAGCGCGATCGGGTCGTCGAGCCGGTTCTTGAAACCGGCGAAGCCGGTCCGCCCGAGGTGGCGATAGGAATGGCCCTCGGCGAGGGACGCGCCGAAATGGAGCTGGCCGAGCGAGCCGTCCTCGAGGACCCGGACGAGGTAGCTGACCTGGCCGTTGTGGAGGTGGAGCTGGCGCGCCGCGGCGTCCCACTCGATCGGCATCGTCAGCGTCCTTCCGCGTGGCCTGCCAACGGTTCAATCGTCCAGGACCAGCGATACGTGCCAGGCCCGACGAGGTACTCGGGCAGGGTGTCCGGGCCGCAGCTGGCGGTGCCCAGCCCGCGATGGGCGGCGTCGAGCTCGATCACGGTCGAGGCGACCGCCTTGAGCTCGACATCGTGGCGGGCCGCATCAAGGTCCGCGGCCCGGAAATGGGTCGCCGATACCTGGCTGGGTTTGCCGAGCGTGATGCGCGCGCCGGCTCCAGCCGCGTCGCGCAGCTCGAGCCAGCGGCCGTCGGCATGGCCGCCGTTCTCCTGCGGCCGGGCGTAGCGAACGGCCTGCTCGGTGACGGTGCTCTGCCAGGCGCCCAGCAGGCCGCCCCGCTTGCGGTCCGGGTAGGTCTCGTGCGGACCCGCGCCAAACCAGGTGAGCTGTTCGAGGCCGGGCACCGTCTCGAACACGGTGCCGACCCGGGCCAGGTCGGTCAGCTCGGCCGGGATCTCGACCTCTTCCTCGACCCGCACGCCGCCATTGGCGAGCGGGCTCAGGCGCTGGACATGACTTGCGGCGACCGAGGCGCTGCCGAGATAGGTGCTCCGGACGACGACCGTCGAGCCGTCGCGGTCGATCCCGTCGAGCGTTCGCGAGAGCCGATCGAGACCCCAGGCGACCCACTGGGCACCCATCCCGCCGATCCGGTCGTTGTCGGTCGGGGCGCGCCACAGGCTGAGGGTCGGCGGGGCGGCGAGGAGCGGGTGGACGAGCAGGCCCGCGGCGTCGACCTGGACCGCCGGAGCATCCGGGTCCACGGTCGGATCGGCGGAGGCACTCGCGGCGGCGGCGGCGCCAACGGGGAGCTGCCCGGCGCAGACCTCGAAACCGGCTGGGGCCCAGGCGAGCTCGACCGGGGTCCGGAAGCGGATCGTCAGCCAGGCTTCGGTGTCCGCCAGTCGGTCGGCATCGGGCCACCCGCTGAGGACCACGGTAGCGCTCGCGCCCGGGCCGATCGCCGGGAGCTCGACGTCGCCTGAGGCGAGCGTGCCGGATTCCGTGGCCAGCTCCCAGGTCGCGGCGAGCCAATCCAGGCCGCGGACGTACTGGCGGTTGGTGATCGTGACCCGACCCGCCGCCAGGTCGCCCGGCGCGCCTGAGATCCGAACCGGCGACGCGAGATGGCGGTGCTCCCACAGCGCGGGCTTCGGGCTTCGGTCGGGGAACACCAGGCCGTCGAGGCAGAAGTTGCCGTCGTTCGGCTCGTCGCCGAAATCGCCGCCGTACGCCCAGCGGGTCGTGCCGTCGGGCAGCGTCTGGACGAGGCCGTGGTCCCACCACTCCCAGATGAACCCGCCCTGGAGCCCGGGGGTCGACTCGATGGCGTCCCAATACTCGGCCAGGGTGCCATTGCTGTTGCCCATCGCGTGCGAGTACTCGCACATGATCAGGGGGTGGAGCTGGGTCCCGTTCGTGGCGTGGGCGACGATGCCCTCGATCGGCGGGTACATCGGGCAGGTGATGTCAGTAACGGCCTGCTTCGACCACCACTCGAAGCGGATCGCGCCCTCGTAATGGAGCGGCCGGCTTGGGTCGTAGCGGCGGAGCCAGGCGGCCGCGGCGTCGTGGTTGTCGCCATAGCCCGATTCGTTGCCCAGCGACCAGAGGATGATCGACGGGTGGTTCTTGTCCCGGATCGCCATCCGCGAGACGCGCGAGACCCAGGCCGCGAGGTAGCGCGGGTCCTCGCACAGCGACGCCCAGAAGGCGTGCGACTCGATGTCCGCCTCGCTGATCACGTACAGCCCCAGCTCGTCGCACAGCTCGACGAGGGCGGGGTCGTTGGGGTAGTGCGAGGTCCGTACCGCGTTGAAGCCAAACTGCTTCATCTGGACGAGGTCGGCGCGGATCGACGCGCGGCTCGGACTGCGGCCGTTGAACTGGTCGAAGTCGTGGCGGTTCACGCCGTGGATCAGGACCGCCTGGCCGTTGAGGAGCAGCTCGAGGCCGCGGATCTCGACCCGTCGGAAGCCGATCCGGAGGCGAACGTGTTCGACCACGCCGCCGGCGGGCGAGCGCAGGACCACAGTCAGCGGATAGAGCGCGGGCACCTCGGATGACCACGGGCGAACATCGGGGATCTCGATGTCCCAGGTGACGAGGCCGTCGAGGGGCCGGGCGAGGCGCCGCTCGAGGGCGGGCCACTGGATGTTCGCCTCGTCGTCGGTCATCCGGCCGCCATACGCGTGACGGGCGATCACCTCGCGCTGGGCCAGGTTCGTGCCGTCGACGCCGTGGTCGCTGCCGAGCGCCTCGGTCCGGACCGTCGCGAGCTGGTCGCCCGGCTCACCGACCGTCGCCTCGACGATCCAGCCCGGCTCGGGCTCGCCGCCGGCGAAGCCGACCTCGGCCCGGAACTCGAGGGTGCCGGTCTTGAGGTCGTCCTTCAGCCCGCCGATCGCCCGGATCTCGGCCAGGTAGACGCGATTCGTCGCGTACAGGAAGACCGAGCGGGTGATGCCGCCGTGCCACCACTCATCCTGGTCCTCGATGTAGGTCGCATCCGACCACTTGATCACCCGCAGCCGGAGCGTGTTCGTGCCGCTGGTGACCGCGTCGGTCAGGTCGAACTCGGCGGCCAGGTGGGAGTCCTTGCTGAGCCCGACTTCCTGGCCGTTGAGGTGGACGACGAGCAAGCTTTCGGCCGCGCCGACCTGGAGCACGATCCGGCGGCCGGCCCACGACTCGGGCAGCTCGAACGTGCGCTCGTAGATGCCGGTCGGGTTGGCCTCGGGGACATGGGGCGGTGTGCCGGCGAAGGGCATCTGGACGTTGGTGTAATGGGGCTTGTCGAAGGTGTCCTGCATCGTCCAGACGCCCGGCACCTGGATCTCGCGCCAGTGGCCCGTGGGTTCCGCATCGGCTCGCTCGAGCAGCTCGAACTGCCAGGTCCCGTCGAGCTCGAGCCGGTCGTCGTGCGGGACGGCGTGCATCGGCAGGCGATGCAAGCTGATCAGCTCGGGGTTCTCCCACAGGACGGCTGGCACGGGTGCATCACCTCTCGTACGGATCCGCCAAACGGGGACGGGGCACTGTCAACGGTAGCCGATTCGGTGCTGCGATCGGATTGCGATCGGCGCGGCCCACGGTATGCGGAGCGCCCAGGCAATTGGCGCACTTCCAGCACGCCTCCAGGAGAATTCAGATGCATCGCTTCGTTCGGATCGGCACCGTCGGCCTGATGGCGGCGGCGTTCACGGTGGCCGGCTGCTCAGGCGGCTCGGCCGCCTCGGCCGGGTCGGGCGGCACGCCGGCCGCCGGGTCGTCGAGCGTCGCCGGCTCGTCGACCGCCCCGGACGCGTCGGTCGCGCCGACGGGCGGGACGACCGCGACCTGCAAGCAGCTCCAGTTTGCCGACGTCCAACCGCTCCTCGACGCGCCGATCACGAACGTGGAAGTGACCGCGGCCGGCCTCAGCGGTGGTGGCCAGGAATGCCGCTTCGAGGCGGCGGACCCAGGCGTGAACGTCGATGTGATCGTGGTTGGCGGCGACGACGGCACGACCCAGTACAACAGCGATATCTCGGAGTTCGCCAGCCCGGCCCCGCTGCCGGGCGTCGGCGACAAGGCGATGTGGGACTCGAACAACGAATCGGCCGGGTTCGCGGCGATCAAGGGCAACGAGTATTGCAGCGTCGGGGTGGAGGCCGAGGACGTCCCGGGCGTCGGGCCGCTGATGGATGCCGCCAACAACACGAACAACATCGGCGACGCGAACTACCTGATCATCACGACGGCCCTGGCCACGGTCTGCAACCGGATCTACGGCAGTGGCAATACGACCATCGACCTCAGCGGCCTCGCGCCAGGCCCGTCGGTGTCGCCCGCGTTGTAGCCGTGGTCAGGACGTTGCCGGGCGATCAGACGGGCTGGTCGTCCGGGGTCCAGGTCGTGCGGTCGTAGACGACTGTCAACGAGGCACTGTTGGGGCCGGTCACCGCGCTGCGCCCCAGGCCGCCGCCGAAGATGCTCTGCAGCACGCCGACGTGGCCGGTTGACCAAACCCGCGAACTGACGACGTAGCCGTCGCGAGCCATCTGGGCGGCATCCACGGCCGCCTGGGCCTCGACGACCGCCTCGCGATCGCCGGTAAACGTTCGGATGACCTGTCCGTCCGCCATCGGTAGATCCTCTCACGGCGGGGAACTGCGGGCGCGGGGACTTGCGCTGTGCCTGGCACCGACTTGGGATGATTGTCGCCAGCAGAAGCGCAAAGGCCAGGTCAGGGCCCAATGGCGGGGTCATCGGGCGCATCGGCGTGGGACGCGTGCACGAGATTGGCCCGCCGAGGCTTGCGGGCGCCCCGGCGAGGTGTGAGTTGGGGCATAGCACGTCCGCGGACGACAATCGTCCCAACCTTCGCGAGCGTTACCCTCGGGGAATGGAAACCGACGACGCCGACGTCCGTCCCGCGACCCCGACCGAGGCGGCCGACGTTCGGGCGATGCATCGGGCGACCGGCCAGGCCTGGGACGAGGCGGCCGAGCGCTACGAGGGCTGGCTCGACGAAGCCGTCGAGCTGATCCGGAGCGGCGGCAGCAACCTCTTCCCCGAGGAGGCCGAGCTGCTCGGCGACCTCCACGGCCGTTGCCGGCGGGCGATCCACCTCCAGTGCGCGGGCGGCCGCGACACGCTTTCGCTTTGGCGCTTGGGAGCCGGCGAGGTCGTCGGTGTCGACCTGAGCCCGCGGATGATCGAGCTGGCGGAGCGGCTCACTGCGGCTACCGGAGCGCCCGCGAGTTGGATCGTCTCGGACGTTCTGGATACGCCGCACGCGCTCGACGGCACCGCCGACGTCGTCTACACCGGCCGCGGCTCGTTGTTGTGGCTCCAGGACCTCGATGCGTGGGCGGCCGTCGTCGCGCGGTTGCTCGTCCCCGGCGGCCGTCTCGTGCTGTTCGAGGGGCATCCGCTCGAGTGGCTGGTCGACGGCGACGAGGACGGCCACTGGGCGCTCACGGACTACGACTACTTCGCCGGCCCCGAGGCGTCGCGGGGCTGGTCGCCCGGTTTCATCGACCACCTCTCGATCCCCGACGGCGAGCAGCACTGGAAGTTCTCGCGTGCCTGGACCCTCGGCGAGGTCGTCACGGCCGTGGCCGGCGCGGGGCTACGAATCGAGCGCTTGGTGGAGTATCCGCGCGACTGGTGGAGCGGCCACGGCGACCTGGCGCCGGAGGAGCGGGCGCGACTCCCGTTGTCGTTCGGCCTGGTCGCGACGCGACCCTAGGCTGCGTCCCGGGCGAGCTTGGGCGAATCGATTCTTCGTGCATGGGCGCTGCGAGCGCAGCCTCGGAGCTAAGCCCCTCGAGCCTCCGCCAGACGACGCTCGACCTGACAGATTCGCGCTTCTTCTGAGCGTGGGCTAGCAGATTCCTGGGAATCGCGGCACGGCGTCGGGCACTGCATCGCCCTTGGCCCATGCCCTTGTGCTCACAGCGCCCATGCACCAAGAATCGGTCGGGCTAACGAGCGGCAGGCACGCGGCGGCCCCACGACACGCCCCTACGCAGCGACGCGAGCGGGCCGGGGCTCTGGGCCGGCCGAGGCCAGGTACAGCCGAGCCCGCCCCTCGGAACCACGGAACGAGGAAACGACGAGAGGGGCCGCGAAGCCCTCAGGTGCCGTGCTGCCAGGAGGACATGTAGGCGACCTGCTCGGGGGTCATCGGGTCGAGCGTAATCCCCAGGGCCGCCAGCTTGAGTCGGGCGACCTCGGCATCGATCGCCTCAGGCACGACGTAGACCCGCGGCTCGAGCTCGGCGTGGTGGATGGCCACGTACTCCGCAGAGAGGGCCTGGTTGGCGAAGCTCATGTCCATGACCGCGGCGGGGTGGCCCTCCGCGGCGCCGAGGTTGACCAGCCGGCCCTCGGCGATCAGGTTGAGGCGCTTGCCGCCGAGGTCGAACTCCTGGACGTTGTCGCGGACCTCACGCACGTGGCCCTCGGCCATCTCGCGCAGCGCCGCCAGGTCCAGCTCGGCATCGAAGTGGCCGGAGTTGGCCATGATCGCGCCCTCGCGCATCGCGGCGAAGTGCTCGCGCCGGAAGACGTTCACGTTGCCCGTGGCCGTGATGAACAGCTGGCCCCAGCCACTGGCCTTCTCGGCGGTCATCACCTGGAAGCCGTCCATCAGCGCTTCCAGGGCCCGGATCGGATCGACCTCGATGACCGCGACGTGGGCGCCGTGGCCGGCCATCCTCGCCGCGATCCCCTTGCCCACCCAGCCGTAGCCGGCAACGACGACCTGCCGCCCGGCGATCAGGATGTTCGTCGCCCGCAGGATCCCGTCGAGGGTCGACTGGCCGGTCCCGTAGCGGTTGTCGAAGAGGTGCTTGGTCTGGGCCTCGTTGACGGCCACGACCGGGAAGCGCAACGCCCCGTCGGCGGCCATCGCCTTGAGCCGGATCACGCCGGTGGTCGTCTCCTCGGTGCCGGCCAGGACCTCCTTGAGCTGGCCGGGCCGATGCTCGTGGAGCAGGCCGACCAGGTCGCAGCCATCGTCCATCGTGATCTGGGGATGGGTGTCGGCAACCTTGTTGAGGTGGCCGTAGTAGGTATCGCGGTCCTCGCCGTGGCGGGCGAACGTGCTGATCCCATAGGCCGCGACGAGCGCGGCGGCGACGTCGTCCTTGGTGGAGAGCGGGTTCGACGCAGCCAGGGTCACGTCCGCGCCGCCGGCCTTCAGGGCGCGCATCAGGTTGGCGGTCTCGGTCGTGACGTGGAGGCAGGCGCCGATGCGCAGGCCGGCCAGCGGCTGCTCGCGTTCGAAGCGCTCGCTAATCAAGCGCAGGACGGGCATCTCGCGGGCCGCCCACTCGATCCGGCGGACGCCTTCGTCGGCCAGTCCGAGGTCGACGACGTCATGGGCCGGCAGCGCTGTGGTGGGGGCGGTCATCAGAGATCGGTCTCCTTGCGAGCGGTGAGGAAGCGCCGGAGCGGGCCGGGCAGGCTGGGCCAGGGGGTCCCAACGCGATGGATCAGGCGCTCCTCGAAGCGGATGTGCTCCTGGTAGCCCAGCCGCCGGTAGGCCTGCAGGGCGGGTGGATTGTCGGCCCGGACGTTGAGCACCACCTGGTCGCAGAAGCGGAGCAGCTCGGCTGTCACCGCGCCGGTGGTCGCCGTGGCATAGCCCCGCCCGCGGTACTCGACCTGGGTCAGGACGTTGCCCACCACCGCCAGGCGCGCGCTCGGGCTGACGACGTGGGTGCCCGCCGCGGCGACAAGCCGGCCGTTGACCCGGACGCCGTAGTAGACGCCGCTGGCGATCGCACCCGAGCCGAGCCACGAGGCGAAGCCCAGCTGGTAGAGGCGGTTCAGCTCGCCGACCTCGATCGGCAGCAGGCGGCGGGTGTCAGCCGGATACGGCCGGAACGTCGAGCGATCGACCCACATCCGGACCATCTGCGGCCCGGGATCCACCTTGTAGCTCGACTCAACCGCGGGCAGGGCCGGCGGCAGCGCCGCGACGTAGGCGGCTCGCGGCTTGACCAGGTCGCGCAGGGCGGCCTCGATCCCGTCGTTGCGGCCCATCACGAACAGCGGCTGGGGCGACAGCCCGGCGTACTCGAGGGCCACCGCGACGAGGTCCGTGCCGACGAACGCGCCGCCCCAGCGGGTCCGATTGAACTCGCGGTCGTCGAGGTCGCAGATCGCGTAGGCCGCGAACAGCCGATCCTGCTCGAGGAACTGGCGGAGCAGGACGCGATCGGTCGTCGTCCTGGTAACCAATCCCGTTTCGCGCCGCGAGGCGACGATGCTGGCCATCAGCCGGTCACCTCGGCGGGCGTGGTATGGGGCAGCACGTCCACCACCCGGGTCTGGGCCAGCCGGTCCGCGGCATCGTGCTCGGCCTTGGCCGCGACCGCGGCCGCAATCGCCGGGCCGAACGGTGGCCGCAGGACGCCCTCCTCGGTCACGATCGCGCTGATCAGAGCGGCCGGGGTTACGTCGAACGCCGGGTTCCAGGCCTTGCCGAAACGGGGCGCGACGCGTACGCCGCCGGCGTTGAAGACCTCCTCCTCGGGGCGCATCTCGATCGGGATCAGCGAGCCGTCGGCCGTCGCCAGGTCGACCGAGCTGAGCGGCGCGCACACGTAGAGCGGGACCCCGTGGCGGGCCGCCATCACCGACAGCGGATACGTCCCGACCTTGTTGGCGGTGTCGCCGTTCGCGGCGATCCGGTCGGCTCCGACGAGGATCGCGTCGATCTGGCCGGTGGCCAGCAGCGAGCCGGCGGCACCGTCGGCGAGCAGGGTGTACGGCACGCCTGCCTGGACCAGCTCCCAGGCCGTCAGCCTGGCGCCCTGGAGGTAGGGCCGGGTCTCGTCGACGAAGATCTCGAGCCGGCGGTTCGCGGCCCAGGCGGCCTGGACGATCCCGAGCGCCGTCCCGAACTGGCCGCAGGCCAGCGGTCCGGTGTTGCAGTGGGTGAGCAACCGGAGCTCGCGGCCCGGGGTCGGCGGCAGGAGCGACAGGCCGAAGTCGGCCAGTGCTCCGTGGTCGCGGGTCGCCTCGGCGCAGATCGCGTCGGCCTCGACGCGCAGCACGCCGGCGACCACGTCGCCGTTGTCGGCCAGGTCGCCCAGCCGGTCGATCCGGGCCAGCATCCGGTCGAGGGCCCAGTTGATATTGACCGCGGTCGGGCGGCTCTGGC
>Ga0265320_10002107_pt1 | contig 13997 bp, 9 predicted proteins | sample 4827metaG_FD_202087 | JGI IMG/M metagenome (GOLD analysis project Ga0265320, IMG submission 202087) | Rhizosphere microbial communities from Carex aquatilis grown in University of Washington, Seatle, WA, United States - 4-8-27 metaG | ecosystem: Host-associated > Plants > Roots > Rhizosphere >...
TCGCCCTGGAGCTGGGCCTCCCCTACTGGGCCGAGCGCGACGATCTTTCGTTCGACCCGGGCGACCGGTCGTCGATCCCCGGCTGGGCCTTCGGGTTGCCGTTGGAGGGCACGGCGACCTCGCCGCTGGCGCTGCGGCCGGCGCTCGCGTCTGCCCGAGCCCGGCGAGCCGAGCTGCGGCGCCGGGACGCGCCCCTCCAGCTGGCCACGGTCCACGCCACCAAGGGCCTGGAGTTCGAGGCCGTGGCGTGCGTCGGCCTGGATGACGGCCGCTTCCCCAACGTCCGCGCCCTCCAGGCGACGGACGAGCCGGCTCGACACCTGGAGGAGGAGCGGCGACTCGCCTACGTGGCATGGACGCGGGCCAGGCGCACGCTCGAGCTGGTCTACGACCCGGGCGGCCCGTCGGCCTTCATCCGCGAGGCCTTCCATGACCGCGAATTGCGCCGGGCGGACGCTGCGGGAACCCTGGAGATCGCGCCGCGTCATGGGCGACGCGCCTAGATGCCGAGCGCCTCCCGCACCGGGGCGAGGCCGGCGATGACATTGGCGATGTGCTCCTCCAGCGGGAGGTCGAGCTCGGTCGCGCCCTTCTCCAGCTGGTCGCGGGGCACCTGCCGGGCGAAGCCCTTGTCGCGCATCTTCTTGGCGACCGATCGCACGTCGACCTCGTCGAGCGACCGGTTGGGCCGCACGTAGGCCACCGCCACGACGAAGCCGCTCATCTCGTCACAGGCGTAGACGACGTGCGCCAGCAGCGTGGTCCGTGGCACGCCGGTGTGATCGCCGTGGCCCAGGACCGCATCCACGATCTCTTCGCCGTAGCCCAGTCGCCGGAGTTCCTCGGCGCCCTGGCGCGGATGCGTCTCCGGGTAGCGCTCGTAGTCGAAATCGTGCAGCAAGCCGGCCATCCGCCACTGCTCCAGGGCGGCACCCGTGAGCCCGAAGCGCTGCTCGCCATACCAGGCCACGGCGGCCTCCACGGCCTGCGCGTGTTTGCGCAGCGACGCGCTGGCGGTCCACTCCGTCAGGAGGCGCCACGCGTCGTCACGAGTGCGTTCGGTCACGCGGGGATGGTATCAAGCGGCCCCGCCCGCTACGCTCGCACGGGGTGACCATCCTCCAGTTCCTGGCGCTCCCGGTCGGCGTGGCCATCGCACTCGCCCTGTGGTTCGGCCTGCGCCGCGAACTGGCGGCGCGCGACGCGCCACGCGGTGCCGCCTGGACCGCGCTGGCGACCTACCTCGTGGCGGCCCTGGCGTGGGTCATGGTCCTGGAGGCGCCCGTGCCGGTGTGGGTCGCCTGGGTGGCTTCGATCCCGGCCGCGGTCGTGACCGTCTGGCCCGACCCGCTCATCCGCTCCGCCGGCGGTTCGCAGGCCGCGCCGCACTTGCGGGCGGAGACGGAGGTGCTGCTCGACATCGTGGGTGCACCCCTGTCCAACATCACGCCAGCCCACCTGGATGCCCTGCGGGCACGCGTCCGGGGCCTCGAGCGGTGGCGCACGCCGGCCACGACCGAGCTCATCGACGCGCTCCAGGTATGGGCCTTCGACCGCCTCGACGGGATGCCCGTGCCGACCGCCGACGAGGCCGCCCAGCGTCGCCGCATCGCCCAGCTCCAGGGCCGCCTGCTGAGCCCCTCAGGCGGCTGGTCGGCGCCACCCCGGGCGCCCCAGGCGCCACCACACGAAGAGGACGACGGCCACGACGGCCAGCACGGCCAGCAGCAGATCGAACGGCTGGAGGGCGTGGCGGATGTCCTCCCAGTGGACGCCCAGCTGGAGCCCGGCGAAGACGAGCAGCGTGCTCCACAGCACCGCCCCGAGCGTCGAGTAGGCGATGAACGGGACCAGCGGCATGCGCGTGACGCCGGCCGGGAAGCTGATGAACGTCCGCACCACCGGCAACAGACGGCCGACGAAGACCGTGGACCGGCCGTGACGGGCGAAGAAGTCGTCCGCCCGGTCGATCTCCTCGGTCCGGATGAGCAGGTACCGCCCGTACCGCTCCAGCAGCGGGCGGCCGCCCCAGGCGCCGATGGCGTACGCGATGAGTGAGCCCAGGGTGTTGCCGACGACGGCCGCCAGCACGACCAGCCAGAACGCCCACGGCTGACGGGTCAGCGGCTCCAGCTGGCTCGGATCAGAGACCAGGAACCCGCCGAAGGGCAGCGTCAGCTCGCTCGGCAGGGGCACCATGGCCGACTCGATGGTCATGGCGACGACCACGCCGAGGTACCCGACGGCGCCGTAGAGGCTGGTCAGGAAGGGGATGACGAGCTGGTCGATGAAAGCGAGCACGGCCGCAGAGTCTACGGCCTGCCGTCAGGTGCCGGTCGGCCTCATCTCCCGACGGCCGCCGCCCGACGGGCGACCGGTCGCGCCGCGCGGCCGTCACGAACACGCCTGGGGCCGGGCCGGCCGGCCGCCTCGGCGAAGGACACGTCGCTGAGCGGCACCAGCGGCTCGCCCCGCAGGACCCGCCCCAGGTACTCCCCGGTGGCCGAGCCGGCGACGCGCGCCACTTGCTCGGGGGTGCCGCTGGCGATGACCTGACCGCCCCGCGCGCCGCCCTCCGGGCCCAGGTCGATGATCCAGTCGGCGGTCTTGATGACGTCCAGGTTGTGCTCGATGACGATGACCGTGTTGCCCGTGTCGACCAGGCGGTGGAGCACCTCCAGGAGCTTCTCCACGTCGGCGAAATGGAGGCCGGTGGTGGGCTCGTCGAGGACGTACAGCGTGCGGCCGGTGGCCCGACGCGAGAGCTCGGTCGCCAGCTTGACGCGCTGGGCCTCGCCGCCCGAGAGGGTCGTCGCCGGCTGGCCCAGATGGATGTACCCCAGGCCCACGTCGTAGAGCGTCTGGAGCTTGGTGCGGATGGCGGGCACGGCCTCGAAGAGGTCGAGCGCCTCGGCGACCGTCATCTCCAGCACGTCGGCGATGGAGCGGCCGCGGTAGAGGACCTCCAGCGCCTCCCGGTTGTACCGCTTGCCGCCGCACACCTCGCACGGCACGTACACGTCCGGCAGGAACTGCATCTCGATCTTGATGATGCCGTCGCCCTTGCATGCCTCGCAGCGGCCGCCCTTGACGTTGAAGCTGAAGCGGCCGCTCTTGTAGCCCCGCAGGCGGGCGTCGGGCGTGGCGGCGAAGAGGTCGCGGATCGGCCCGAACATGCCCGTGTACGTGGCGGGGTTGGAGCGCGGGGTGCGGCCGATGGGGCTCTGGTCGATCTCGATGACCTTGTCGACCGCGTCGAGCCCCTCCACCCGGTCATGGGCGCCGGGGTCCTCTCGCGCGCCGAAGAGGGCCCGCGCCAGGGCGCGGTAGAGGATGTCGGTGACGAGGGTGCTCTTGCCCGAGCCGGAGACGCCGGTCACGGCGGTGAAGGTCCCCAGCGGGAAGCGCACGTCGAGGTCGCGCAGGTTGTGGGCCCGCGCGCCGATCACCTCCAGGGCCCGCCCGCTACCCGTCCGGCGTCGCGCCGGGATGGGCACGCTGCGGTCGCCCCGCAGGTAGGCGCCGGTGATGGAGCGGGGCTCGGCCAGGATCGCCTCCAGCGGCCCCTCCGCGACAACCTCGCCACCGTGCTCGCCCGCCCCGGGACCCACGTCCACGATCCAGTCGGCGGTGCGGATCGTCTCCTCGTCGTGCTCCACCACGAGCAGCGTGTTGCCCAGGTCGCGCAGCCGGGTGAGGGTGGCGATGAGCTTGGCGTTGTCGCGCTGGTGCAGCCCGATCGAGGGCTCGTCGAGGATGTACAGGACGCCCATCAGGCTCGAGCCGATCTGCGTCGCCAGCCGGATGCGCTGGGCCTCGCCGCCCGACAGCGTGTTGCTGGTGCGGTCGACGGTCAGGTAGTCCAGGCCCACGTCGACGAGGAAGCCCAGGCGGGCCGTGATCTCCTTGAGGACCTGGCGGGCGATGGTCTGCTCGCGCTCCGTGAGCCGCTGGTGCAGGTCGCCCGCCCAGACCATCGTCTCGCTCACGGCGAGGGCGGCGACGGCCGAGATGTCCAGGTCGGCCACGGTCACCCCGAGGGCCGCCGGCTTGAGCCGCTTGCCGCTACAGGCCGGGCAGGGGCGCTCGACCATGAAGCGTTCCAGCTCGGACTTGACGTACTCGGAGTCGGTCTCCTTGTAGCGTCGCTCCAGGTTGGGGATGAGGCCCTCGAACGTCGCGGCGTAGCTGCTGTCGCCGCGGTCGTGGTGGTAGCTGATCCGCACCTGCTCGCCACGGGGCGCCCACAGGAGGTGCTCCAGCGCTGCGGGCGGCAGCTGGTCGAGCGGCACCGTGGGGTCCCAGCCGTGGGCCCGGGCCACCGCCTCGGTGACCTTGCCGTACCACGAGTCGGCCATGGGCATCCGGGCGAAGGGCCGCATGAGGGCGCCCTGCGCGATCGACAGGGACCGGTCGGGCACGACCCGCTGCGGGTCGATCTCCAGGCGGATGCCGAGCCCGGTGCAGGTGGGGCAGGCGCCGTGCGGCGAGTTGAAGCTGAAGCTGCGGGGCTCCAGGTCCTCGATCTGGGTGCCGTCATAGGGGCACGTGTAGTGCTCGCTGTAGCGCAGCTCCTCGAACGCGTCGGCGTCGGCCGGGGCCACGACCATGACGCCTTCGCCCAGCCGGAGGGCCGTCTCGACCGAATCGGCCAGGCGGGCGCCGTCGGGGTTGGGGTGGTCACGGTCGTACGGGCGACCCTCGTCGTCGGCGTGGTGCACCACCAGCCGGTCGACGACCACCTCGATGGTGTGGCGCTTGTACTTGTCCAGCGTCGGGACGTCGTCGAGGTCGCGCAGCTCGCGGTCCACCCGGACCCGGACGAAACCCTGCCGGCGGGCGGCCTCGAAGACCCGCTCACCTTCCGTCTTGCGGTCCTTCACCAGCGGACCCAGGACCAGCAGCCGCGTCCCGTCGGGCAGGGCTTGGATGCGCTCCACGATCTGGCTGGCGCTCTGCCGCGCGACCTCACGGCCACAGGCCGGGCAGTGGGGGTGGCCGACGCGCGCGAACAGCAGGCGCAGGTAGTCGTAGATCTCGGTCACCGTGCCGACGGTCGACCGGGGATTGCGGCTGCTCCCCTTCTGGTCGATGGAGATGGCCGGGCTCAGGCCGTCGATCTGGTCGACGTCCGGCTTCTCCATCTGGCCCAGGAACTGCCGGGCGTACGCCGACAGGCTTTCCACGTAACGGCGCTGGCCCTCGGCGTAGATGGTGTCGAAGGCGAGGCTGCTCTTGCCGCTGCCGGACAGGCCGGTGATGACGATCAGGCGATCGCGGGGCAGGGCGACCGTGATGTCCTTGAGGTTGTGCTCGCGCGCGCCGCGCACGATGAGCTGGTCCTGGGGCACGTAACGATTGTAGCGGCTGTGGAGCGTTTGGAACAGACGTTCTGTCCCGCTACCAGCAGATCAGCCAGCGTCCCTGCTGCACGGCGAGGGGGATCGTGGCGTCCACCACCTGGCGCGCCTGCACCCGGGCGGCGAAGGCGTCGGCCAGCGCGGCGGCGACCGCATCGGAGACCGGGGTGCCTCTTGCCCGACCCACCTGCTGGATGAGCTGGCGCACCTGGACGCGGTCGACCGCGACCCGCAGCGTGCCCACCAGACGCACCATGGCCAGGTCACCCAGCCGGGACGACTGGTCGAGTTCACCCTGGTCGAAGTCGACCTTCAGCGCCGACAGGCCCTGGGCGGTCGAGATCTCCGGTGGCAGGGCCGCCGCGATGTCCGGCACGAGGTCCAGGCGCGCCTCCACCTCCGCCTGGCGCGCCGTGCAGGCCAGGGTCGACAGCTGGTCGAACTGCTTGGCCTCCACCATGGCCACCGCCGACTGGACGGTCATGACCGGCGAGCCGGCCACGGTCGCGGTCGGTGAGGCGCCCGCGCGACAGCCGGCCAGCGCGGCGGCGGCGGCGAGGACGAGGATCAGGCGCGAGGTCGGACGCATGAGGCCGAGCTTGGGCACCCTCGATGAGAGGCACATGAGCGGCATCTGAGGGCTCGGTGAGCGCTCCGGAGGACGACCTAGCGCCGGCGGCGTGGACGCGTGCCGGTGCGCTTGATGACGTTGGGGGTGACGCGCCGGTCCCACGTCGGCCGATCCAGCCAGCGCGCCTGCCAGCCGCCGTCGTCCTCGTGTTCGTCGCGGATGCCGGGCAGCCAGTCGGCGGCCGTGCCGTCGTCCGGATTGGCCGGCTCGACGGGCTCCTCCCCGCTCGGCAGCACCTCCACCGCCGTCACCTCGACGACGCCGGCGGGCGTATCGGTGGACGCCCGTGCGCCTCGCCGGCCGCGCGATGGTCGCCCGGTGTCGCCCGCGGCGGCCTCCGCGGCGCGGGCCACGGTGACCGAGGCGTCCTCCTCCAGGACGCGCAGGCGGATCTCCTGGACCTGGTCGCGCAGCGCCGCGGCACGCTCGAACTCGAGGTTGCGGGCGGCCTCCTTCATGTTGGCCTCGAGCTGGGCCACATACTGGGCGATCTGCTCGCGCGACAACTCGCTCAGGTCCCCCGACGCCTCGCCCGAGGCATAGCTGCCGGGGCGGTCGGCTACCGCGCGCAGGCGGTCGTTGATGTCCCGGATCTCCTTGATGATCGTCGCCGGCTCGATGCCGTGCTCGGTGTTGTAAGCCTCCTGGATGCCGCGCCGGCGGTTCGTCTCGTCGATCGCGACGCGCATCGACTCGGTGATGGTGTCGGCGTACATGACGACCTCGCCGCCGGTGTTTCGAGCGGCCCGGCCGGAGACCTGGATGAGCGACCAGGCCGACCGCAGGAAGCCCTCCTTGTCGGCGTCGAGGATGGCCACCAGGGTGACCTCGGGCAGGTCGATGCCCTCGCGCAGCAGGTTGATGCCGACCAGCACGTCGTACACGCCAAGCCGGAGGTCGCGCAGGATCTGCACCCGCTCGAGCGTGTCGACCTCGCTATGGAGGTAGTTGACCTTGACCCCCAGCTCCTTGAGGTAATCGGTCAGGTCCTCCGCCATGCGCTTGGTGAGGGTCGTGACCAGGACCCGCTCACCGCGCAGGGTCCGCTCGCGGATCCGCTCCAGGAGGTCGTCGATCTGGCCCTCGGTGGGCTGCACCTGGACAGTCGGGTCGACGATGCCGGTAGGCCGGATGAGCTGCTCGACGAGCTGCTTGGACCGTTCCAGCTCGTAGGCGCCCGGGGTCGCCGACATGTAGACGACCTGATTGAGGTGGTCCTGGAACTCCTCGAAGGTCAGCGGCCGGTTGTCGAGCGCCGAGGGCAGGCGGAAGCCGTACTCGACCAGGATCTCCTTGCGGGTCCGGTCGTTCTTGTACATGCCCACGACCTGGGGGATGGTCATGTGGCTCTCGTCCACGACGAGCAGCCAGTCCGGCGGGAAGTAGTCGAGCAGGGTCCACGGCCGCGACCCGGCCTCGCGACCGGCGAGGTGCCGCGAGTAGTTCTCGATGCCCGAGCAGAAGCCCAGCTCGCGCATCATCTCCAGGTCGAAGGTGGTCCGCTGGCGCAGGCGCGCCGCCTCCAGGACCATGCCCTTGGCCTCCAGCTGGGCGGTCCGCTCCTCCATCTCCGCGTCGATGTCGACGATGGCCTTCTTGAGCTTGTCGGCCGGCGTGACGTAGTGACTGGCGGGGTAGACGTTGAGCTCGGCACGCTCGGCCAGCATCTCGCCGGTCAGCGGGTCGAGCTCCGTGATGCGCTCGATCTCATCACCGAAGAACTGCACCCGGACGATGAAGTCGTCGTACGCCGGCTGCACCTCCAGGGTGTCGCCGCGGACCCGGAAGCGGGCCCGGCTGAGGGCCTGGTCGTTGCGCTGGTACTGCAGGTCCACCAGCTGGCGCAGCACGCCGTCGCGGCGGTACCGCCCGCCGACCCGCAGGCGGATGACGGTGGCGCCGTAGTCGACCGGCGCGCCGAGGCCGTAGATACAGCTGACGCTGGCCACGATGATCACGTCGCGGCGCTCGAAGAGGGCGTGCGTCGCCGCGTGGCGCAGCTTGTCGATCTCGTCGTTGCGCGACGAGTCCTTCTCGATGTAGGTGTCGCTACGGGGCAGGTACGCCTCGGGCTGGTAGTAGTCGAAGTAGCTGACGAAGTACTCGACCGCGTTGTGGGGGAAGAAGTCGCGGAACTCGCTGTACAGCTGGGCCGCCAGCGTCTTGTTGTGGGCCAGCACCAGGGTCGGTTTCTGGTGCTCCTGGATGACCGAGGCGATCGAAAACGTCTTCCCGGTGCCGGTGGCTCCGAGGAGGACCTGGTCCTTCAGGCCGCGCCCGAGCCCGGCTGACAGGCGCTCGATGGCGCGCGGCTGGTCACCGGTCGGCTGGAAGGGAGCGACGAGCTGGAAGTCCGGCACGACCTGATTCTAGCATCGAAGACCCGGAACAGAACACCTGTTCTGTCTAGCCGCGGAAGCCGGCGAGCGCTTCCTCATACGCTTCGAGCGCGGCCGCCCGCACGTCGTCGGGCGCGCCGTCGGTGACGAGGACGCGAGTCGCTTCGGGGGCCAGGCGCTCGCGGATGTCGCCCTGGGCGGCTACACGGCGCGCCGCATCGGCGGCGGGGACGCCTCGACCGGCCAGCCGGGCAGCCTGGGATGCCGGGTCACAGGTCACCAGCCAGACCTCGTCGCACGCCGCGGCCAGGCCGCCCTCGACGAGCTTGATGGCCTCGATCACGACGGCCGGCGCACCCTGGGCCTCGGCGGCTGCCATCTCGGCTTCGATCGGCCCACGGACGTGGGGGTGGGTCAGGGCCTCCAGCCTGGCCAGGGCGTCGGAGTCACCGAAGACCGTCGCGGCGAGCGCTCCCCTGTCCAGCCCCCCATCCGGACCGACCACGGCCGGCCCGAAGGCGGCGGCGATGGCGGCCCGCACCGTTGGCTCGTCGGTGACCTGGCGGGCGATGGCATCGGCGTCGATCACGACCGCGCCGCGCGCCGCCAGCCAGGCGGCGACCGTGGACTTGCCGCAGCCGATCGGCCCGGTCAGGCCGATCCGCACCGTGCGACGCGGTGTGCCTGCCCCGGTCATCGTGGCGCCCGCTCTTCGAGGGCCAGCCAGGCGTCCTCCGCCATGGCCAGGGCCGCGTCCACGTCGGCCAGCTCGCTGGCCACCCGGCGCAGCTCGACGAAGTTGGCCTGCGTGTCGGGTCGGCCAAGGGCCAGTTCCAGCTGCGACTTGCGCAGGCCCAGCCGCGTCAGATCAGCGTCGACCACCGCCCGCTGGCGCCGGTAGGCGTCCTTGGAGAGCGGCTCCCGACGTCCTGCCCGGGCCGCCACCGCCACGGGCTGCGGCACCGGCTTGGGGGCGACCGTACGGGGCCCCTCCCCACCGCTCACGGCGCGTCCGCCGTCGAGCCGGCGCGCCTGCAGCTCCAGCTCACCGGCCACGGTCCAGCCGTCCGCGACCGCCGCGCGCCACGCTCGCCAACCGCCGTCGAACGGCACGATCCAGCCCGGTTCGCCCGCCCGTCCGGCCTCCACGACCCACAGGCGCTGGCAGACACTCTCCAGGAGGCGGCGGTCGTGCGACACGATGAGGAGCGTGGCGCTGGCCTGGCGGAGGAACGCCTCCAGGGCCTCGCGGGCGGGGATGTCCAGGTGGTTGGTGGGCTCATCGAGGAGCAGCAGGTTGGCCGCGCTGACGCCCAGGACGGCCAGCTCGAGGCGCGACCGCTCGCCGCCCGACAGCTCGGTCACGGGCTTGAACGCGTCGTCGCCGCGGAACAGGAAGCGGGCCAGGTACGAGCGCGCCTCGCCCGGCTCGACGGGGGCCGAGTCGACCAGCGCGTCCAGCACGGTCTGGCCGGCGAAGGCGGCCTGGCGCAGCTGGGCCAGGTAGCCCGGCTGGACCGCCGCGCCCAGCCGCACGATGCCCTCCAGGGGCGCGAGGTCGCCTGCGATCGTCCGCAGGAGGGTCGTCTTACCGGCCCCGTTGGGCCCCACGATGCCGATGCGCTCGCCGCGCTGCGCCTCCAGCCGCGGCGCCCGGGCGATGGCGATGGGATCACGCTCAGGCCCGGCCGGGAAGCCGACCACGACGTCGCGCACACTGACCACCAGGTCGCCCGACCGCACCGCGCCGTCGCCACCCAGGCCCCGGCTCGAGAGCGCCAGCGACGCCCGCCGCTTGGGCGCCTCGACGGGCGTCTCCCGGAGCGCCTCCAGCCGCCGTTCGTGCTCATGCATCTTGGCGTACTTGCGGTGGCTGCGGTACCGCTGCACGAGCTCCTGCTCCCGGGCGATGGCGTCGGCGTGGGACTCGGCGTCCTTGTGCGCCCGTGCGTCGGCCGCCTCACGTTGCGTCAGGTAGGCGGAGAAGGCACCGCGGAACATGCGCAGGTGGCGGTCCCGCAGTTCCCAGATCCGCTGCACGACGGCGTCAAGGAAGGCCCGGTCGTGCGAGGCCACGATGACGGCGCGATCGCGTCGGGCGAGGGCCTGCTCAAGCCACTCGATGGCCGCCACGTCGAGGTGGTTGGTGGGCTCGTCGAGGAGCAGCAGGTCGGGGTCGGCGATCAGCAGGCGGGCCAGCGCCGCCCTCGTCTGTTCTCCGCCCGACAGGCTCGTCGGGAGCCGGTCCATGTCGGCGGTCTCGAACCCCAGGCCGGAGAGCGTCGCCTCAACGCGCTGGTCCAGGCCGTAGCCGTCGCGAGCCTCGAAGCGGTGGCGCACCTCGGCGTACGCCGCGGAGGCGACCCCTTCCGCACCGGCCGCTTCCAGGCGGGCCAGCTCGCGCTCGTCGGCTTCCAGGTCCGCGGCTCCACCACGCACCGCGGTGCGGAGGTCGGGCGCGGCGGCGAACGCGGCGTCCAGGTTCGCCTCCTGGCTGAGGAGGCCGATGGTGAGACCGGCCTTGCGCACGACGCGCCCGCCATCGGGGCTGTCCGTGCCGACGGCCAGGCGCAGCAGCGTCGTCTTGCCCGCCCCGTTGACCCCGACCAGGCCGATGCGCTCGCCGTGGGCCACGGCGGCCGAGACGTCGTCGAGGATGACGAACGTGCCGATCTCGCGGCGGACCGCCTCGAAGCGCAGGATCGCCATCAGGCGGGCCCCGACCTGGACCGGCGCGCCGCCCTGGTCCAGCGCGCGCCGACCGAGCCCTCGCCGAGCGGCAGCTCGTCCCACATGCGGCCCCGCCGGGCCTGCGTCCGGGCGGCCCGCAGGAGCCGCTCGATGGCGGGCGTCCGCTGGCCTGGTGGCAGGCGCTGGCACCACGAGCAGAAGTGCGTGCCCCGCCCGCCGACGAGGATGCGGCGGATGGGCCGGCCGCAACGGTGGCAGGGCAGGCCGGTGCGCTGGTAGACGTCAAGGTGCTCCTGCATCTCACCGTCGCCCTCAGGCGCGGTGTAGTCGTCGACCGAGCTGCCGCGCCGCTCGATGGCTTCGGTCAGTACGCCGCGGGTGGCGGCGAAGAGGCGGGCCTCGTCGGGGCGCCGCAACGAGGCCGCCGTCCGCAACGGATGGAGACGGGCCCGCCATAGCGCCTCGTCGGCATAGATGTTGCCGACGCCGGCGAGGAACGCCTGGTCGAGGAGCATCGGCTTGAGGCGGCCGCGGCGCGCCCGCAACCGCCGCCGGAAGTCGGCCAGCGTGAACGACGGCTCGAGCGGTTCGGGGCCGTGGCCGGCGAACAGGGCGCCGGTCTCCGCGGCATCGAGCGGCAGGCCATCGTCACCGGCCCGGTAGAGGCCGACCCGGGCGAACTTGCGGGTGTCGCGCAGCCGCAGCTCACGCCCGTCGGCCAGGCGCCACGCGACGTGGACATGCCGGTCGCGCGGCGTGGCGGCGTCCACCACGAACAGCTGGCCCGTCATCTTGACCTGGATGACCAGCATGGCCCCGCCGTCGAGCGTCACGACGAGCCACTTGGCGCGCCGCCCGACGTCGACGACGCGGCGGCCCACCAGGCCCGCCCCGAAGGCAGCCGGCTCTGGGTGGCGGATGGCGCGCGGCCAGTCGGTCCATACCTCGGCCACGACCGCGTCCCGCACCAGCGGGCGCAGCTCACGCGCGATCGTCTCCACTTCGGGCAGCTCGGGCATGGCCGCCTACGCCTTCGCCGGGACCGGCGTCATCCGCTCCCAGTCGTCGCCCACCTTGACGTCCACGTCCAGCGGCACGTCGAGGGGCATGGCCGTGGCCATCGTCTCGCGGACGAGCGGCGCAAGGGTCGCCACCTCGCCGCGGGGCACTTCCAGGACCAGCTCGTCGTGCACCTGGAGGAGCAGGCGGGCGGCCGATCCTTCGCGCCGCAGCCGCTCACGCAGCCGGATCATGGCGATCTTCATGATGTCCGCGGCGGTGCCCTGGATGGGCATGTTGATGGCCATCCGCTCGCCCGCGGCGCGCAGGTTCGGATTGCGCTGCTGGAGCTCGGGGATCGAGCGCCGCCGGCCGAGCAGGGTGGTCACGTAGCCCTGCTGGCGGGCCTGGTCCTTGATGTGGAGCATGTAGTAGCTGATACCGCTATAGGTGGCGAAGTAGCGGCTGATGAACTCCTGCGCCTCGGCGCGCGGGATGTTGGCCCGCGAGGAGAGGCCGAAGTCGCTCATGCCGTAGGCGATGCCGAAGTTGACCATCTTGGCCATCGACCGCTCGTCGGCGGTCACGTCGGCGGGGTCCTTGTGGAGCACCAGGGCGGCGGTGTCGCGATGGACGTCGGCATGGCGGGCGAAGGCGTCGCGCAGCGCCGCGTCGCCGGAGACATGGGCCAGGACGCGCAGCTCGATCTGGCTGTAGTCGGCCGCCAGGAGGGTCGTGCCCGGCTCGCCGGCCACGAAGGTGCGGCGGATGCTGCGTCCCAGGTCGGTGCGGATGGGGATGTTCTGCAGGTTGGGGTCGGACGAGCTGAGGCGCCCGGTGGCGGCGACCGCCTGGTGGAAGGTCGTGTGGAGGCGCCCGGTCCGCGGGTCCAGCATCAGCGGCAGGGCGTCGACGTAGGTGCTCTTGAGCTTGGTGTAGACGCGCCAGTCGAGCAGCATGCCGATGGCCGGGTGGGCCGGTCGCAGCTCCTCCAGGACGGTCGCGTCGGTCGAGTAGCCGGTCTTGGTGCGTCGGCCGCGGGGCAGGTCGAGCTCGTAGAAGAGCACCTGCTCGAGCTGCTTGGGGCTGCCCAGATTGAACTCGTGGCCCACGGCGGCGTAGATCTCAATCTCCAGCCGGCCGATCTCCGTGGCGAACGACGCGCCCAGCCCGGCGAGGGCTTCCCGGTCGACCGCCACGCCGGTCGCCTCCATGTCGGCGAGGACGGGGATGAGCGGCAGCTCCAGCTCGCGGTAGAGGCGCTCCAGGCCCGCCTCGGCAAGCTGCGGCGCCAGGACGGCCCGGGTGGCGCCGACCGCGGCCGCCTCCACCGCCGCGTGCTGCGGGCCGTTGAGCGTGCCCGGCTTGGGCAACTCGACCCCCAGCCGCTCGTTGGCGATGTCGGCCAGCGACTGCGAGCGGAGGGCGGCATTCAGGATGTAGGCCGCGATCTGGGTGTCGAAGGCGGCCTCCGGCAGCGGATATGCCGCGGCGGCGCGGTCGCGGCCGTCGGGGTCGCGGCGGGCGCGTTCGGCCACCAGGAGCCGCTTGACGTCGTGACCGGCCACCGGGCGACCGGCATCGGCCATCAGCGCGAGCAGGCGTGGCGCCTGCGTGGCGTCTGCCGTGAGCAGCCGGCCGTCGGCGCCCGCCACGGCCAGGCCGAGCAGCGTGCCGCGCCGCGGCCGCGGGTCGTCCACCGCCAGGCCCACGGTCAGGTACTCCTGGGCGGCCAGCCAGGCAGTCGCATCGTCGCCCTCGCCGAAGGTCTCGGTCGCGCCCGGGTCGGCGAGGACGCGGGTGAGCCGCTCGCCCGGGTCGGTCGTGACGGGGATGACGGCCGGCGCACTCCGCTCGGGTGCCTGCGCCAGCGGCTGGGGAGAAGTCGGGGCCGTCAAGGCATCGAAGTCCAGGGTCAGTTGCAGCCCGCTCCCCTCCCCCCGCGTGGATGGCGATCGGCCGGGAACCACGGCCGCG